>Ga0209488_10000451_pt1 | contig 34328 bp, 31 predicted proteins | sample Rivendell_Oct201_8_FD_188349 | JGI IMG/M metagenome (GOLD analysis project Ga0209488, IMG submission 188349) | Vadose zone soil microbial communities from the Eel River Critical Zone Observatory, Northern California, USA -... | ecosystem: Environmental > Terrestrial > Soil > Vadose zone >...
GGTCTTGTGAGGGAATTTCAGAACGCTGTAGTGCGCGATTTGGTTGAACGCACCATGCGCGCTGCCGAAGAGTTAAACGTGCCGACAGTGCTGGTTTCTGGAGGAGTGGCGGCGAACCGGCAGTTGCGTGCAACTTTCGAAGAACGCGGGCGCAACGCCGGGCGCAATGTATTTTTCCCAAGCCACGCACTCTCTACCGACAATGCGGCGATGATTGCCGCCGCCGCATATCCGCGTTTCTGTAATCACATTTTAGCGGATATTTCCCTGAATGCCTCGGCATCGTTGCCTATTGCGTAAGGCGATCCGCGGCAAAGCTTCTCCGACGTGAATAATTTCGTTAGCTCAGGGTAAAATGGCCCGCTCATGCGCATAGCCCTGGACACTGGCGGCACCTTCACCGACTGCGTGTTTCTGCGCGATGGCAAGCTCGAAATCCTGAAAGTACCGTCGCAGCCGAAAAATCCTGCGGCCGCGATTGCCGCCGCGCTTTCACGCGTACGCGCAATGCTCGGTGACAAGGCCGAGAAAGAATTGGATCTGGTCTGCGGAACCACAGTCGGAACGAACGCGCTGCTGGAGCGACGCGGCGGAAAAGTTTTGCTCGTCACCACCGAAGGTTTCGAGGACGTGCTTGAAATCTCCAGGCAGGCGCGCGCAGAACTCTACGATTTGCAATTCCAGAAAGCGCCTGCGCTTGTTCCTCGCGAAAGAACCATCGGCGCGCGCGAACGTCTCGCCGCGGATGGCTCAGTCCTGAAGGAGCTGACTCGTGCGGAAATTCATTCACTGCTCCGAAAGATCCGCCGTGCGCGCCCCGATGCGGTTGCCATCTGTTTTCTTTTTTGCTTTCGAAATCCGAAACATGAGGCTTTGCTCGCAACAGCTTTGCGGAGCGAAGGTTTTCTGGTCAGCGTCTCTCACGAAATCTTGCCGGAGTTTCGCGAATTTGAACGTACCTCGACCACGGTGATAAACGCGTATCTGTCTTCGGTGGTGAGTTCGTATCTAAGCGAAATGCAAGCGCAAGCGGATAAGGCCTGGCACCCCGCATCAGATTCCGAATCGACCCGGCCGGCGCAAGTTCGCGTGATGCAGTCGAACGGCGGAATCATCTCCGCCGAAAATGCCGCGGCTCAACCCGTTCGAACCGTCCTCTCCGGCCCTGCTGGCGGCGTGCTGGGCGCCTCGTACGCGGCATCCTTGGCGGGAATCGCAAAAATAATTACATTCGATATGGGGGGAACCTCCACCGACGTCGCACTGCTTTCCGGAGAGACACGGATATCGACTGAGTCGCGCGTCGCCGGAGTTCCTATTTCGGTTCCGATGCTTGAAATTCACACGGTGGGCGCTGGTGGTGGATCGATCGCACGCTTTGATGCCGGCGGGTCGCTTCGGGTCGGGCCAGAGAGTGCTGGCGCCGATCCCGGCCCAATTTGCTACGGTCGTGGCCAACTGCCGACAGTAACCGACGCTCACGCTGTGCTGGGCCATTTCGCGGGCCGCGGCCTTCTGAACGGCGAATTCAATTTGCAACTGGAGCGAACTTGTCGCGAATTCGATAAACGCAAGGGAAGCTTCCGCACTGCGGAAGCATTCGCGCAGGCTATTCTCGGCGTTTCGAACGCCGTTATCGAAAGAGCGGTGCGCAGAATTTCCATCGAACGCGGCTTCGACCCGCGCGACTATACGCTGGTAGCTTTTGGAGGAGCCGGCGCGTTGCACGCCTGCGATTTGGCCGCTGCTCTTGAAATGCGCGGCGTACTCTTACCCGTGTTCCCCGGAGGTCTTTCCGCTCTTGGGATCCTCAGAGCCGATGTGGTGCGGGACTTTTCTCGCACTATTTTACTCGCAGCGCGCAACGCAGCGCAGGCACGCCGCGAGGCGCAACAACCTTTGCAGAAGTTGCGCCGGGAAGCGGACGATTTTCTTCGCGGTGAGGGCTTTTTGAAGAACCAGCGGCGGTTCGAATACCGATTCGACCTGCGCTATATAGGGCAGGCATACGATTTAAGCGTTCCGGCCAGCGCAGACTTTGTAACCGCGTTTCATCAAGCCCATGAACGTGCGTATGGCCACGCGGATCCGCGTCGCGCGGTCGAGATTGTCAACGTACGTTGCCGAGCCACGGGACTCTCGCCGCGAATCGAACTGCCACGAGTCGCACGCGCCCATCCGCTTGTCGAACAGAAAATAAAATGCTATCTCCATGGCCGCGCTGTGCAGGCTGCGCTTTTCGAAAGGGAAAGCCTGCGTGCCGGGCACCGGTTCAGCGGGCCCGCGATCATCGTGGAGTACAGCGCCACGGCGCTGGTTCCGGCCGGATGGACGGCCCGTGTGGATGCCTTCGGCCAGATTCGTCTCTCAACTTCGCGCAAAACGGCGAGGCGTCATGCCCGTTAAAAAGTCACGAAAGACTTCCGTGCCGGACGCCATGCGCCTGGAAATATTCAAGAATATCTTTCATTCCATCTCCGAAGAAATGGGCGCCGCGCTTCGCCGCTCGGCATTTTCGTCCAATATCAAGGAGCGCCGCGACTACTCCTGCGCTGTGTACGACGGCGCTGGTCAAGTTTTGGCAATGGGCGATCACATGCCCGTGCACCTCGGTTCGATGCCCGCGTCGGTTGCAGCCGCCCGTGCAGCGGTGGCCTTCGAGCCCGGCGATATCGCTGTTCTGAACGATCCCTTCGCAGGAGGTACGCATCTTCCCGATCTCACTTTGGTGATGCCGGTTTTCGTTGCCGCCAAGCGTAGCCCGCAGTTTTTTGTAGCCAGCCGAGCCCATCACGCCGATATCGGCGGAGCATTGGCCGGTTCCATGGGGCCAGCTCGCGAGATTTTTCAGGAAGGGCTGCGCATCCCTCCCGTGAAGATATTTTGCGGCGGCAAAGTAAACCGGGAAGTATTGAGTCTGTTGCTCGCGAACGTGCGAACGCCATTCGAGCGCGAAGGCGACCTGGCGGCACAAGTTGCATCATGCCGGCTGGGCGAACGCCGCTTGCGCGAAGTGGCGGCAAAGTATGGCGTGCGAGAAGTCGCACTCTATGCCAACCAGCTACTCGATTATTCCGAGAAAATGTTGCGAACCGTTCTGCGCTCCCTGCGGCCAGGAAGCTATCGTGCCGACGATTTTCTCGACGGCGACGGTATGGGCTCCCGGCGCTTGCGAATCCGCGTTACCGTCCGGATCAAACCAGGAGCGGTCGTGGTGGACTTTACTGGTTCGGCTCCGCAATGCGCGGGAAATGTGAATGCCGTCGAGGCCATCGCCATCTCCTCTGTGTACTACGTTTTCCGCTGCCTGCTGCGTGAGGATGTTCCCGCGACTTCCGGTCTGTTGCGTCCAATTAAAGTGATTGCGCCGACAGGAACGATCATCAACGCTTTGCCGCCCGCCGCCGTAGCAGGAGGCAACGTTGAAACTTCTCAACGTATAGTAGACACGTTGCTCAGGGCCTTGGCCCAGGCAGCTCCGGAGCGAATTCCAGCAGCCAGCCAGGGCACCATGAATAATTTTACGTTTGGTGGAAAGTATCCTTCGCGCAACGGACTTCCATTTACCTACTACGAAACCATCGCCGGTGGTTGCGGCGCGTCCAGCGTCGGTGATGGCCCATCCGCATCCCATTCGCACATGACGAACTCATGGAATACGCCGACCGAAGTGCTCGAGGAAACTTATCCGGTGCGTGTGAAGCGTTATGCGATCCGCGGCAATTCCGGCGGAGTCGGAATCCATTATGGAGGCGATGGAATCGTCCGGGAGATCGAGTTCTTGTCTTCCGTCGAAGTAGGCTTGCTGACCGACCGCAGAGAAACGTCACCGTATGGATTGCAGGGAGGCGGTCCAGGTAAACGCGGCAAGAATACGCTTACTCGCAGAGCCAGGCGCATCGCGCTGCCGGGTAAGACTTCTTTCCAGGCTGGCTCTGGCGACGTCTTGCGGATAGAAACTCCAGGTGGCGGTGGTTGGGGAAAGCCGAAGAAATAAATTTTACAAACGAGCAAAAACAATGACAAGTCGTTGACAGCGGCAGTTTCCTAGAAGAACAGTCGCGTTCCGCACTGTCGTACACTGATTCCATTAGCTCAAAACAAAAAGGGACAGGTATTGCTCCTGTCCCTCGATGCTACGCTCAAAATTTCTACTGTTCGAAGCCTTCCTGCATGATCGGGAATTGCAATTTGGCTTTCGCCAGCGACTTCAACACCATCGCTTCTGCGGATTCCGAGGACGTGCTGCGCGCGGTCGCCATCTCGCTCACCAGCAAGTACTTGGCGCGTTCCAGCATCTTTTTCTCGCGGAAGGAAAGTGGCTTGCTACGGCTCAGGGAGCACAAACTCTTAAGGACCACGGCAACTTCCAAAAGGGAACCGGTGCGCATGCGCTCTGAATTCTCTTTGAAGCGGTGTTTCCAGTCATGATGGCAATTTAATTTGCCGCGTTCTAAAAATCCCAGAACTTTCGTGGTGTCGTTCGACCGCATCACCGAGCGCAGTCCAACACTCTCGGCATTGGTTTGGGGCACCATCACTCGCAAGTCGCTCGAAACAATGCGAATCATAAAATATCGTTCGGTCTTTCCGTTTAACACTCCGTAATTAATTTGCTCAATGACTCCAACGCCGTGGTTCGGATAAACAACCTTATCACCGATTTTGTAGTCCATGGTTTCGGATGCCCCCTTGAGGTACAGTAAGAAGTGTAGAAGCTTGTGTTCAGAGAGTCAAGATATATCGTTTGAAATGAGAAGGTTAGGGAAGCTTGTACCTTGGTATGGCCCTAAAATTGCCCGTAAGGTGGGTAATGGAACTGGCCCCCGGACTGTCCAATGGCTAGACTTTTCTCCCGCCTCGACCAGTTCGCCTATACTGAGTCCTATGCGGTTCATCATGGTAGACACGGCAGACGGCCGTGGAAGCATCGCGATCCTTGACGAACGCGAACTTCTGGCCATTGAAGAACATACTGGCGAAGAAGACTACTCCATCTGGCTGCTGCCTGCCGTTCGTCGAGTCCTTGCAAGATCGTCGCTAAGTCTTGCTGAACTAGATGGTTACGCCGTCTGTGCTGGCCCCGGCTCGTTCACTGGGCTGCGTGTGGGGTTAACTACGGTGAAGGCCTGGGCCGAAATTTACGGCAAACCTATCGCGTCACTCTCGCGGCTGGAGGCGTTTGCCGTAAGTTCGCCGGAACCTGAGTCAGCATTGGTGGCGTCGTATATCGACGCCAGGCGGGATCAGGTGTTCGCGGCGCTGTACGCGCGTGGTGGAAGTGGCTACGAATCGCTAGCTGGGGAGTCCGTGATTTCGCTGCCGGACTTCGTGGCGGCGGTGCGGGAGAAATCTGCGGGCCAGCCGGTTCGCTGGGTTACCCCCGATCCGGCACTTCTCGAGTCCGGCGCATCGTGGGCCGCGCTGTTAGCGGCAGGCCACATCCTGCAGGCAACGCCCCCGCCTTTTGCGCCCCTTCTAGGCGTTCTCGCGTGCCGCAAGTTCCGCCAGGGCCGGACGACGGACGCTCTTTCCCTCGACGCCAATTATGTTCGCCGCTCCGATGCCGAAATGCTTTGGAAAGGGAATAAATCCGCGTTCAAGGCGTAATGGCTCGCGCCGAGCGGCAAAGTCATGCCAATCGACTCGCAAAGGCAAACCCACGGCGCTGAGGCGAACGCCCCGCGAATTTTCAGACGCAGTCGCCCCTCGGACCACGCCAGGATTTGCGAAATACTTGCCGATGCAAATCTTTCTCTTCGGCTGGTTGCAACGGCAGCAACCGCACAGGCAACGGAGGTTGGCTCAACCGTGGTCCACGTGTGCGAACGGGCCGGAAAAGTGGTCGCGCTGGTGCAGTGGCGGAACCTTGGCGAGGAGGTCGAAGTCCTGGACGTCGCGGTAGCCGCGAAACACCGCCGCCAGGGCAACGCTCGATTTTTGCTGGAAGAATTTCTGCGTCTCCTACAGGAGCACGGCATACGAGGGGTTTTCCTGGAAGTGCGCGAATCCAACGTTCCGGCCATCGCGCTCTATCGGAAATTCGGATTTTCCACTTCAGGCCGCCGGCCGAATTACTATCGGCAACCGGATGAAACAGCGATCCTTTTCCATCTGAAAATTTCAGGCTAGTACCAAAATACCTGTCGTACCCTATTGACTCCGCCTTTACACGGCGTTAAGTTCGCCTCAAGTCGAGCGGCTTCCTGTGCACGCGCGGCGATTACCGGCAGTACACAATCTAATTTGCCGTATGGAGGAGGAACGCATGGCAGCCATGCAGCGGAACCCTCGGGACATACTCCTCGTGACGGACGCCGATTACCAGCGTCTGTTCGAGCAGCATGAAAAGTACGAGTCAGAGTTGCAAAGAATCCTCAAAGAACCCTTCCTCAATTCAGAAGACCTCCTCGAAGAAATCAAGCTGAAAAAGATGAAACTCCACTGCAAGGATGAGATGGAGCGGATTGCTGCGCGTATCGAACGATCGCGCGCCCAACACGCTTGACCTGGCGCGCGCGCCTCGCTTGACAAACTGGTTCCGCATTGCAAGTCGCTGCGGAGTTGTCTCCGTGTGTCGCGGCCGGCCCAAGCATGCGGGCGAGGTCTTGCGCCAACGCTGTGGTATCTTCAGTACCACATGGTGAAAGAAGGATATTACTTCGGCCTCCCGCCGCTGCTATTGGGCGGAGCAGCGATTATTTTTCATTGGTGGATTCTCGGCGGCGCGCTCACAGCTCTCGCGCTCTTTTGTTTTGCCTTTTTTCGCGACCCGGAACGCATAATCTCAGCTGATCCTGGAGTAATCGTTTCTCCCGCGGATGGCCGTGTGGTGGTGATCACCGAAGAAGAGAACGCTGGCCGGCGCGGAACGCGTATCAGTATTTTTCTCGCTATCTGGAACGTGCACGTGAACCGCTCACCGGCCTCCGGAATCATCACCAAGCTGGATTACCTGCCTGGAAAATTTCTTGCTGCCTGGGATGCCAGAGCCTCCACGCAGAACGAACAAAATATTTTTACTCTGGCCACCACGCAGGGCACCATCGAGTTCAAACAAATCGCCGGTTTAATCGCCCGCCGCGTCGTTGCCTGGAAAAAAGCACACGAATCCGTAAGCAAAGGCGAACGCATCGGTCTTGTCCGTTTCGGGTCACGCGTCGACCTTTGGGTTCCGCATGGCTCTGAGCTTCTGGTAAAAGTAGGAGACAACGTGGCTGGCGGATCCAGTGTCCTTGCTCGTTGGCCGCAACACGCCGCGAGTTTGTCCGGCCAAGCCTCGTTCGCAGCGGCGGAAAGGCAATCCTGAGCGTGGCGATCCTCGATCAACAGGAAATTCCATACGAAGGCCGCAGACATCGCACGCAAGCCAGGCTGCGTCGTGGCGTTTTTCTGCTGCCGGCGGCGATGACCTCGGCTAATTTGCTTTGCGGATACTACGCCGTGATTGCCTCGCTCATGGGCACTCCGGACGATTTTAATCACGCTGCAAAGGCCATTGGCATCGCCATCGTTTTCGATTCGCTGGACGGCCGCATCGCCCGCATGACCGGCACCAATACCGAATTCGGCGTGCAGTTCGATTCGCTGGCTGACGTAGTGAGTTTCGGTATTGCTCCCGCGGTGCTCGCATATGCTTGGGGAGTTCGCAGCGTCACGAATCTCGCTCCCGATGCGCTACATCAATTAGGACGCTTTGGCTGGCTCTGCTGTCTTGCGTTCCTGATCTGCTGCGCCTGGCGGCTCGCGCGATTTAACGTTCAGGGTATGGCACCTGGCGGTTCGAAATTCTTTGTTGGAATGCCGACGCCCGCCGCGGCCGGAGTGATCGCATCCATCGTGCATGCGTTTCATGCTGGCGGTCCGCTAGGCGACTGGCGCTGGTCCATTCCGTGGTTGGTTCTTGCCGTGGCCCTCGGCGGATTGATGACCAGCACCATCCGTTTTTATAGTTTCAAGGATTTGCCCTGGGGAAAAAAGCAGCCCGGCGTCCTGATTTTGATTTTGTTGGTGTTTCTCGCCGTGGTTTGGAATTATTCCGAAATTGCGCTGCTGCTGATCGCTTGCGGCTATGCCGTAGCTGGCGTGACGCTCCATATCATCCGCTACGCCCGGCAGCACTCGGCGTCGCGTACCGCCGCTCCTTGATCCATGGCCACTCCCCTGCAATCGCGCAGAATTGTCATCGCCGGCGCTTCTTCACTTCTTGGCGCAGAATTGAAAGCGCTCCTGGAAGAAAGCCGCTTCGCGGCATCCGATTTTCGCCTGGTTGATGAAGAAGCTGTCGCTGCAATCTTGACCGAAGCCGCAGGCGAGCCCGCCATCATTCAGCCGGTCGAAGAAGACAGCTTCAACAAGGCCTGGATCGTCTTCTTCGCCGGCTCGCCGGCGTTCAGCAAAAGAAATCTCTCGCTCGCTAAGGAAAGCGGCGCGCGCATCGTGGATTTATCGGGCGAATTTGCAGGACACGCCGAAGCGCACAGCTGGCTGCCGAAATTCGACGATCTCACAGGAACTCCGTTCAACAAAGATGCCGGCATTTTTGTGATTCCTTCAGCGGCCGCTGAAATCATGGCGCGGCTGGCAATCGCATTGCGCCCTTTCGCTCTCTGCGAGCTGACCGCGGTTACGTTCCAGTCCGCATCTTCCAGCGCGGGAAAATCTGGCGTCCAGGAGTTGGAATCGCAAACCGGCCAGTTGCTTTCGTTTCAACCGCTCGGCAAAGAAGTCTTTGACGCGCAAGTAGCCTTCGCCATGCTTGATCGCTTCGGCGCGGCGAGCCGTCACAATCTGCAAAGCGCACTGGATATTCTGCGCCGCGAAGTGCACTCCTGCCTGCCGGACGACATTCGAACCCCAGCGCTGCAATTGCTGCATGCCCCGGTGTATTACGGAACCACCGCCACCGCTTGCGCGCAAATCGAAGCCTCCGCTGACGCTGCGGCGCTTGCCAAAAGTTGCGCGTCCGCCGGCTTCAGCATCACCGCGGAAGACGCCGCACCGGATAACATTTCTTCCGCAGGAGAAACCTCGCTGCAACTGGCGTCGCCGCGTCCGGATCCTTCCAGTCCGGGCACGTGGTGGTTTTGGGTTGCCGCGGACAATCTCCGTCTGCCAGCCGCAAACGCGCTAAAATTGGCGGAGCGACTACTCGAATGAATCGCGCCGCACTCATCAGCTCACTGCTCGCAGCAACCATCTTCGCCGGATGCGGCTATCACGTCGCTGGACGCAACGATGCGCTTCCGAAAACCATTCACGTGATCGCGGTCCCGGCCATCGAAAACAAAACTTCCAGCTACCGCATCGAGCAGCGCCTCACCGCCGCAACCATCCACGAATTTCTGGCGCGCACCAACTACAAAGTCGTCTCGGCCCCGGAGAGTGGCGACGCCGTGTTGCGCGGCAAGGTGCTCACCGTCGAAGCCGTGCCCCTGCTTTTCACCAGCATTCCGGCAACCGCCACCACCCCGGCAACCACGCGGGCCACCACCATGCTGGTCACCATGAAGTGCGATGTCACGCTGACAGAGTCCAGCACCCAGAAAGTCCTCTATCACAACGACAATTTCGTTTTTCGCAACGAATACGAAATTTCCACCGACGTGAAAAGCTTCTTCGAAGAACAAGACCCGGCTCTCGACCACATGGCGCAGGATTTTGCAAAACGCCTGGTCGCCGCGGTAACGGAAAACTATTAATGCCTGCGCTCACTTCGCACGAATTGCTCTCGCGCCTGAAGACAGGCAAGCCGGTCCCGGCGATTCTTTTACTCGGAGCAGAGCCTTATCTGCGCGACATCTGCCGCGCCCAATTAATTGAGCAATATGTTGCGGAGGCCGCGCGAACCTGGGCCGTGTCCAGATTTTCCGCCGAGCGCGGCGACATCGCGGCCGCTCTGGACCAGGCGCAAACGCTGCCGATGCTCTCGCCACAACAGGTCGTTTTCTTGGAAAACATCGAAGCCATCGAAGAATTCGCGGACAAGAAGCGCGAAGACGCCGTGGAGCTGCTGGAATCCTATCTCGCCGATCCCGCCCCATTCACCGTACTGGTCCTCGAGGCCGCGCAGCTCGATCAGCGCATGAAACTTTCCAAATTGTTGCTAGAAAAATCGCTAGTTGTCAGCGTTGGTTTAGGGGACGACCCGAATCAGCGCAACGCCGCTGCAGTTGCCCTTGCACGATCGCTTGCGAAAGAGCAAGGCGTCGAATTCGAAAAGGGCGCCGCCGAGGATCTGGCCGAATGCGTCTCGGCCGATCTGCAACGCCTGAAAACCGAAATTGAAAAGCTTGCCACCTTTGCCGGAGAACGAAAAACGATTCTCCTTGAAGATGTCGCATCGATGGTCATATCGGAGCGCACTACCACGGTTTGGGAAATGGCAGATATGATTGCTTCGCGCCAGGGCAAACGCGCTCTGGATTTTCTGGACCGGCTGCTACGTTCGGGCGAAGAACCAATTTTTCTCCTGGGTGGTTTGTTGTTCATGTATCGCAAACTCGTCGAAGCCAGCGAAGTGAAGGGTGTAGTAAACGGCTGGCAGGCCGCGCGAGCTTTGCAGATGGCGCCGGAGAAAGCTGAATTAGCCCTCCGCAACGCCCGCAAAATTTCCAAGCCGCGTTTGCTGGCGGGCATGCGGGCATTTCAACTGGCCGACAACCGCCTGAAGGGCGGCAGCGAGGATCCTCGCGCAGTAATGGAATTTCTGATCGCTGAATTGACCGCGCCAGAAACTAGCTGACCCGCAGCGAGAATTCCGTGCAGGGGCGCAGCATGCTGCGCCCAGCGTGCCTAGGCTTAGCCGCGCAATTTCCTTAGCCGTCCCTCACTGTGGCAAAAATAAAAGGACCGGACAATTGTCCGGTCCTTTGCTTTTAATCTTGCTCAGCCTTCTGGTATTACTTCGACGCTTTGGTCTTCAATCCATTAAACGCCAATGTCAAACGCGACTTGTAACGGTTCGCGGTGTTCTCATGCAGCACGTTCTTGGTAATGGCCTGATCAATCGCCGAAAGCGTCGGGTTCAACAAATTTCCTGCCGCCGTCACATCACCGGCGGTAATCGCTCCGCGCAGCTTCTTGATCGCCGTGCGCACTCGGGTCCGGTTTGCCCGGTTCACTTCCGCCCGTTGCACAGATTGTGCCGCGCGCTTTAATACTGACTTTTTCTTCTTCTTTATTTTGGTAGCCTGTCCTTGGGCCATCTAGCTAATGCTCCTTTTGCGTATCGCTCAAACATTTAAGTCTAGGGGACGCTTGCAGGTCTGTCAAATTTGCGCTTCCGTGGCGGATTAAAGGGCAAAATTAAATTGACTCTCACAAAAAACGACGACAAAAGCGGTTTGCCAAACAGTGTGCAGCCCGTCGCCTTGCGGCCGGTTCTGAAGTCAGGCAAACGTGACGAGTTGCTGCTGCTTATCAATTCACGCAATCCGATTTTGACCATCGAGACGCCGGAAGAAGAGCGCGTCGAGCAAATGCTTTTCGAAGTCGCTTCTCAGCTGAACGTTCCTTTGTTCACCTGGAGCGTAACCACCGGCCTGGCGCGATTTCACGGCGCTCCTATTTATAGCTCGGAAACGCCGGAAGCCGCTCTTTCCAACATGGCCGTGGTTCAGGGCGACGGGATTTTTCTACTGAAAGATTTCGCCCGCTATTGCGATAACGACAAAGTCTGCCGTCGCCTGCGCGAGCTCGCCGAACAATTCCGTTCCGCCCGCCGCTCCATTGTAATCACCGCGGGCTCGATTCAACTGCCGCCGGAACTGAGCGGCGAAGCCGCACCATTCAATCTCGGACTGCCGTCCGCCGAAGAAATTCTGTCCGGCGTAAAACAGACTCTCGCCGATTTGAATCGTGAGAGCCATGTTCCTGTTTCGCTCGATCTTGCCGGCTTGCAGCAACTGGCAAAGAACTTGGCCGGCCTGCCAGTTGCCGAAGCCATGCGCACTTTGCGCCGCTGCGTACTGTCGCAAGGCAAAGCTGATGCTCTGCTGCTGGATGCGGTGCTGGACGCCAAGCGCGATGCGCTTCGTGGCGACGGTTTGCTCGAAAGTGTACGCAGAGACTCGTCATTCCAGGATATTGCCGGATTGCAGCGGCTACGCGAGTGGCTGGTAAAACGAAAGAGCGCTTTAACTCCGGAAGGCCAAAAGTTTGGACTAGTTCCTCCGAAAGGGATTTTGATTACCGGAGTACAAGGCTGCGGCAAGAGTCTCGCCGCCAAATCCATCGCCGGTGAATGGGGATTCGAATTGGCGCGCCTCGACGCCGGCGCGCTCTACGACAAGTTTGTCGGCGAGAGTGAAAAAAAGCTGCGTAAGGCTTTGGATCTGGGGCAAAAAATGGCGCCGCTGGTTTTGTGGATTGACGAAATCGAGAAAGCGTTTGCGTCTGCGGGTTCCAGCGGCGATGCCGATGCCGGCCTTTCGCAGCGGTTGCTGGCTACGCTGTTAACTTGGATGCAGGACCGCGAAAGCGGCGTGTTCCTGGCCGCTACTTCGAACAACATTTCCGCGTTGCCTCCGGAAATGCTGCGCAAAGGACGCTTCGACGAAATATTTTTTGTGGATCTGCCAAATGCGCCGGTGCGCGCGGCGCTCTTCGCGTTGCACTTGAAAAAACGCGGGCGCGACGGCAGCGCATTTGACCTGGAGAAACTCGCTGCTGCCAGCGACGGCTTTTCCGGCGCGGAAATCGAGCAAGCCATCGCTTCTGGCCTGTATACCGCCTTCGCCGCCAAACAGCAATTGAGCACCGATATTCTTCTTTCCGAGCTCAAATCCACCCAGCCGCTCAGCGTCACGCGTGCCGAAGACATCACAGCCATCCGCGAATGGGCGCGCACTCGCGCCGCCCCCGCCGACTAAACAACGCTGCCCCTAATTCAACTTCGAGAACGCGCACCGCCTGGGCCGTCATTCCGAGCCCGCCGGCCGCAGGCGGGAAGCGAGGAATGTCTCTGCGCCTGTCGTCTGGCCAAGCGACATTTCTCAAGACCTTGCGTCGCGACTCAAAGTAAACTGAGCTGATCCTTGCATTGTCATGGAGACTCTTGATGCCCCGACCGTTTGTGCTCGCTTTTTTCTCCACCGCAGCGCTATTTCTTTGTCCTGCGTTTTCCAGGGCTCAAGCCACACCGGAAGCGGCGCCACTTTCAAAACAGGTGGCCAATCTGGAAGAAAGACTAACACGCGACGAAAAGACTCTGCTGGACTGGCCGAATCTTGCTCGCTACCGCGAAGCTAACGCCAGCCTCCTTCCGCCGGCTGCCGGAGAGCAGCGGGTGGTTTTCATGGGCGATTCAATAACGGATATGTGGGTGCTTCCGCGATTCGGCGAGTTTTTTCCTGGCAAACCCTACATCGGTCGCGGAATCGGTGGACAAACCACGCCACAAATGTTGATTCGCTTCAGGCCGGACGTGCTTGCCCTGCAGCCGAACGTCGTCCTCATTCTCGCGGGCACCAATGACATTGCGGGAAACACCGGTCCGATGACTCTCGAAGAAATCGAAGGCAATCTCGCTACAATGTCGCAGCTTGCGCACGCCAACGGCATACACGTTGTGCTGTCATCGGTGTTGCCCGTTTACGATGGGGGTCGCACGCCGGATGGCAAACCATTAGTGATGACGGACCGCCGTCCGCCCGAAAAAATCCTGGCGTTGAATGCGTGGATCAAGAACTATGCTGCGCAACACCATGACACTTATCTCGATTATTTTTCCGCGACGGTTGACGACCACGGCTTCTTGAAAAAAGACCTGAGCGAGGACGGCCTTCATCCGAATAGAGCCGGTTATGCCGTTATGGCCCCGCTTGCCGAAAAAGCCATCCTTGCCGCATGGCATACGACAAAATAAGCCTGAGCACCTCTGGTAGCGAACTGTAACATCGCGCGGCTTGACCGTGACGTAGGGGTAGGTTAGGGTGAAAAGTAGTGCAATGAATGGCGCGCAAGTTGGCTGGCGCCTAACTTGAAATGCAGTGGAGGTTGCGGGCGGAGGGAACGAAAACTATGGGCGACCGCGAAGCGGTCAATCGGTCTGCAGCACACGCATCAATTCCAGCCATAGGAGAGCCTGCCGCAGTTGCTTCGCCTGAAAAGTCCTCGACGTGGATGAAACGCACGATACACATCGCCGGAAAACTTGAACCGTTTTTTGGCACCCTGGACGAGAACGTGCGCCTGCTGGAAAACACATTGCATGTACGTACCCACCTGCACGATTCGAAATTAACGATTGAAGGCGAACAGCACGCCGTGGCGCAAGCGGTGAAGATCGTCGAAGAATACAATCACGCGACGCACAAGGGCAAGGAATTGACCAGCGAAGAAGTGAAGTCGCTGATGTGCGTGGCGATGGACGCGCCGGAAGAATCGCCGCGCGGCATGTTCGACCCGGTAAAATTGCGCGCTTTCGGCAAGAAAAGCGTCGTTGCGCGTAACGCCGCACAGCGCAACTACATGGAACAGATCGAACGTCACGACATGATGTTCGGCATCGGGCCTGCCGGAACTGGAAAGACTTATATCGCAGTAGCCATGGCGGTGAGCGCGCTGCTGACCAAGCAGGTCAATCGAATTATTTTGGCAAGGCCTGCTGTCGAAGCCGGCGAAAGACTGGGATTTTTGCCGGGCACATTGCAGGAAAAAGTCGATCCCTACATGCGGCCGCTTTATGACGCGCTATACGACATGCTGGATCCCGACAAACTGGAAGCTTTTCTGGACAAGGGCATCATTGAAATAGCGCCGCTGGCTTTTATGCGCGGGCGCACCCTGAATGATTCCTTCGTAATTCTGGATGAGGCGCAGAATACCACCAGCGAGCAGATGAAAATGTTTTTGACGCGGCTGGGATTTAATTCCAAGGCAGTGGTCACTGGCGACGTTACGCAAATCGATTTGCCGATCGGAAAAAAAAGCGGTCTCATCGAAGCTTTGGAAATCTGTGGAGAGATCGAAGGCATCGGCGTGTTGCACTTCACGGACAAGGATGTGGTGCGGCACAATCTGGTGCAGCGCATCATCCGCGCTTACGAAGAATATGAAGTGGATCATCCGCACCGCAACAACGGCCAGTACGACGCTAAACATGGCGGCAAGCACGAGGACCGGCACACGGAAAGTGATTCGAGTGCCCACAACAAGCAATAGCAGCAAATGATCTTAAATCGACAGAAGAAAGTGCCTCTGGCAGAGCAGCCGCTTAGTGACTTTCTTGGCAAGATCCTGCAAGAGCTAAACTTTGCCCAGGCGGAAGTGTCGATTGCATTCGTGAGCGATGCGGAAATGGCCAAGTGGAACCAAGATTTCCGGCGCAAAAAGGGGCCGACCGATGTTTTGTCGTTCCCGGCGCTTTCCAGGCGGCGCGCCGAACGCCATGTCAAGAGAAGACACGCGGTTGTAAAATCGCCTGTAACCGCGGGAGGTTTCCTGGGCGATATTGCAATCGCTCCAGAAACCGCGCGGCGTTTTGCAAAAGAAAATGGTAGAACCTTGGACAATGAAATTCGCATCCTGATGCTGCACGGCGTTTTGCACCTGATGGGGTATGATCACGAAAGCAAAAGTGACCTCGGCCAAATGAATCGGATCGAGCAAAAGCTGCGGCGGAGGCTCGGACTCGCGTGAGTAATGCGTACCGCTGGTTCTTTGCGTTTGGTGTGGTGCTGCTGGCGCTATTTCTGCCCGTCTATTCCTACCTTACGTTGATTTACCGCGAGCTTGGGCGAATGACCACCGGCCCGGTGCATGAACATTTGGACATTTTTGAGGCGGAAATTGAGCCGAGAATAGGACTAAACCGGCGGAGCGCCGGCCGGGCATTCCGTATTTTGGGACATTTCTGGCTGGCGTTTCTGGTACTCCAAACCGCGCGTGGAGTGTGGACCTTCGTACCGGGAGCCTGGGAATCCGTCGTTCAACTTGCTGCGTTCATCGGACTCGAAGTAGTTATTGCCATGCATTTTATTCCAGATATTTTGCTGTACCGCACCACCGGGCGCTGGTTGCTTCCGCTGTTGCCGCTGCTGCGTGCAAGTCTCGTTTTGGTGTGGCCGGTGCGCGTTTTTCTGGAAGCTGCGGAATCGCTGGCGCGCATTTCCGAAGCGGAAAGCGAAAAGAGCGAAGAGCAACGCACGGAAGAGGGAATTGGAGCGTTGGTGGAAGCCGCGGAAGAAGAGGGAATCATCGAGCCGGAGCAGGCAGACTTGATCGAGCAGGTCGTCGAATTCAGTGATAAGCGAGTGCGAGAAGTGATGACCGCGAGGCCGGACATTGTAGCGATTCAGGCCGATGCGACTCTGGAGGAGTTGCACGCGAAATTATTCGAGTCCGGCTTTACGAAGCTTCCGGTATTTGACCACTCGATGGACGACATTGTGGGCGTGGTTGATTCGCAGGACTTATTGCAGGTTGCGGATACGGATCTGTTGAAGCGGCACGTACGGGAACTGATGAAGCCGGTGCTGTTCATGCCGGAAACAAAAGTTGGTTCGGAATTGTTGCGGGAGATGCGGCAGAAAGACCAGACCATGGCTGTAATTATTGATGAACATGGAAGCGTCGCGGGAATCGCCACTATGGAAGACTTGGTGGAAGAAATCGTGGGCGTGGGCGGAGCAGATGGCACGCATCCGAAACTGGAAATGGTGAGGGAAGGAACCACTTCGCTGGTGATGCGTGGTAGCACGGCGATCGCAGATGTGGAAGAAATGCTGGGCGTACACTTTGGAGAATCGGCAGATGAAACGGTAACCACGATTGCGGGATTGCTGAGTCACGTGAGCGGGAAAGTTCCAGCTCCGGGAGAGAAATGCGATTTGCAGGGATTTCGATTTGAGGTGCTGGAAGCCAATCAGCGGAAAGTGTTGCGAGTGAAAATTCAAAAGCTGTCTGGCACCGCGATGCATGCGAGTCAACCATGAGCGTAATTGAAAAAGTTAAAACGGGAGCGGCGCACAAATCCGGATTTGTGGCGATTGTGGGACGTCCGAATGCGGGGAAGAGCACGCTGGTGAATCGGCTGGTGGGGCAGAAGATCGCGATTGTGACTTCGAAGCCGCAAACTACGCGGAATCGAATTCAGGGAATCGTCAACCGGGCAAATACTCAGATCGTGCTGATTGATACGCCGGGACTGCACGATGCGAAAACCGCGTTGAACAAGCAGATGATGCGCGAAGTCGCCGCGGCGCTGGAAGGCATTGATGTACTCGTGCTTATGGTCGATGCAACGGCGGTTAGCTCCGAGTTTACAAGTACCAACACTGAAACCCGCAAGTTTCATGTAGATAACCTGGTAATGGACAAGTCGAAGCGCTTTGGCGGAAAAACAATTTTGCTGCTGAACAAAATTGATAAATTGCCGCGTCCCAAGCTGGCTCCGATGCTCGAAGCGTTTGGAAAAGCGCAGGATTTTGCGGCGATTGTGCCGATTTCCGCGATGAAGGGGGAAGGCTGCGACGCGTTGATGCAAGAGGTGATCAAGCTGCTGCCGGAAGGAGAACCGTACTTTCCGGAGGACCAGGTTACGGATCAACCGGAACGATTTCTGGCCAGCGAGATTGTGCGCGAGAAAGCGATTGCGCTCACGTACCACGAAGTGCCACATGCTCTGAAAGTGGAAGTGGAGAAGTGGGAAGAGACGCCGAAAGTGCTGCGCATCGAGATGACGTTGACGGTGGAACGCGCGTCACAGAAAAAAATTCTGATCGGCAAAAAAGGCGAAATGCTGAAAGAGATCGGAACCCGGGCACGAAAAGAACTGGAAGAGATTCTCAGTGCCAAAATTTATCTGGGGCTGTTCGTGAAGGTGGCCGAGAACTGGCGCGAGAATCCGATGGCCGTGCGGGAACTGGATTGGCATACGCACATGGAAGCGCTGGGTTCCGACGATAGTGAGTAGCGCGGCGGCGGCTCGCCAGCACACGTCGTGACGCAGCGCAGCAACACAGCGTTAAATCGCCTCTTTTCCTTAAATCGCGTCTTTTTAACGGGTCGCAGCAGCGAGGTCCTCAGGCACCAGATACGCGGTGAAATGCGTGCCGGTCTTGATTTCGGCGTGTTTGCCATGGCGGAAGAGAGTGAAGTCGCCGACCACGGGAATAAGAACGGTGGCGTTAGGAAGCGAAGCCTGGCCTTCGAGCGTCGCCGCGCCACGCAGATTCAGCAAACCAAGCGAAGTATGCAGCGGGTCAGCCTGGAAATCGATTTCGCCCGGAGCGCCCCCTGCACCGGTCTTTTCCACTTGGGTTACTGTGACTGTGGCCGCGTCGCCTTTGTGCGCGATCACGGCTCCGTTCAAGGTCAGGTCGTCAGCGAGGGTCAGCAAAACTTTGTCGCCGATTTCAGCGGTCCTGGAGCTGACATCCTGTGCGAAGACCAGGTGGACCGGGATGCAATTCGGATCCGAAGGAGCTGCTGCTGACGCTTGTTCGGCTGAAGCAGGAGAGTTGGGGAAGGTGTAAACAGCGGAGACGACCAGACTGCGGATGTGATACGGAGCGATGGCGACGACTTGCAGGTGGGTGGTGGAATCAATGGTAATGGGACCCATGTAGCGTTGTGACGCGGCGGTGGGAGTCCAACCGTTGGTGGTGTAGTACATGATCGCGCCGCGCGTGGAGTCGCTGAGCTTTACGGTGATCGGCGCTTTCTGCGGCCCTGGCTTTACGGAAATTTTGGGTTTGGCGGTAAGTCCGATCACTGGCCCCGCGCTTTGCGACGCGTCGTTTATGTGCTTCATCTCCTGCATCATCTTATCGTTGGCCTCCTGGCTGGCGCGCGTGGCATCCTGCATGGCTTGCATGGCTCGCTGATTGGCCTCCGTTGCGGCTTGCTGGGCAGCTTGCGCAGCCTGAGCGGCAGCCTCATTTTGAGCATGGGCGAAGCTTGCGAAGAAGAGGGAAGAAAACAGCAGCAAGGCGGTTCGCATGGGGTGTGTCTCCCTTGTCTTGGTAGTGGGACGGATGAGATTGCGGGTTGGTTACGTACGAGAATTCTATCGGTTCGCGCTCGGCGGTGAGGCGCGGTTTGCAAGCGGAGGATGATCGGCGCGAGCATGTTTATTACCACAGCCGCACCAAGGGAAGAGCTACAGAGCGAGATCTTACACTCGGACTTTGCACGTCTTTGCCGCCGTTCTGGTTGCCACCGCTCTGGGCGAAGGGTGGGGAATCCGGCTGAGGGCGGTTGCAAGGAGGGCGTGGCATGACGCGGGCAGCCATAAACGGCATCTCACCATTTTTTATTGTGCGCAACGTTGCAGCCGCTGTTGCTTTTTATCGCGACAAGCTGGGCTTCGAGGTCAGCTACCAAGAACCCAAGGATGATCCGTTTTTTGCGATTGTTTGTCGCGGCGGCGCGATGCTGATGGTCAAGAGTGTGGAGGCAAGCCCGGCGCCCAACCCCACGCGCGATCCCTGGGCGAAGTGGGATGCTTATGTCCGTGTGCCCGATCCTGATGCGCTGGCGGCGGAGTTCACGTCGCGCGGTGTGGTGTTTTCGGTACCGCTGAAGAACACGACGGACGGCCTGCGTGGATTCGAGTTGAAAGACGCTGACGGCTATGTTTTGTTCTTCGGTCGTCCGCGGGAAGCTTCAAACTGAGGAACGTTGCTCGTGGGTGATCGCCGACACGTTGACAGCCGGTGCCTTTTCGTTAGTTTTTGTGGTCCTTGTTTTTCGAAGGAGCGTGATGTAGGTTCGCAAGCACCAGCTCCCATTCCCGGGAGTGTCCTCGATGAAATGGCGCCGGTTTGTGGTCTTTACGCTGCTCCTGGTGGCCTTGGCTGGGCCCGCCCGGCTGATGAGTCAACAAGCCGGGCCGCAAGAAATTCGGGTCCCAGAAGCCGCGCCGCAGGAACAGAACGCCGAGAAGGACGGGGCGGAACGTGGTTACGCGGCGTTCTACAGCGAGTCGCTTGAAGGGCACAAGACCGCGTGCGGCGGGACGTACGATTCCACGCAACTCACCGCTGCGCATCCCAAACTTCGCTGCGGCACGAAAGTACGTGTGACCAACCTGCGAAACGGAAAGACCGCCCGGGTGACAGTCAATGACCGCGGCCCCCTGTCTCAGGTTAGCTCGTCGCACAACCGTATCATTGATCTTTCTTACGCGGCCGCCCGCCGCCTCGACTTCATCAAGCAAGGCACCACGCTGGTCAAAGTGGAAGTCATTCGGTAACCGAGCGAAAGTTTAGAGGGTTGAGGAGTTGAGGGCGTTGCCTAGAGTTTCTTGTTTGTCAATAGCTGAGAGCCGGGCTCCCGACCAGGTTGGGACAGGTTCTCGCCCGCCCCTACAAAGGAAAGAGGCTGCGGGAGAAAAAGAGAAAAAAAGATAACGCAGAGACGCAAAGGACGCTGAGACTCGCAGAGAACATCTACCACGCAGGCGCACGGTGAACACGGGCTGCTGCAGGTTCTAGCACCGCAAAAGCGGCAGCTGGGCGGCCGCACTCCACAAGGCCCGCCGCACAAGGCCAGGTACGCAAAACCGCGATGCCGAACGACAGAAAGGAGAAGGCGGTCGAGGCGCGCTGCCAGGGAAAGTTGAGCAGAGCTAATCGGGGGCGGCTATGCCCAGGGTTTTCATTTTGCGGTAGAGGTGGGAGCGTTCCAGGCCGATGGCGGCGGCGGTCTGCGTCATGTTCCAGCGGTTTTCCTGGAGTTTGCGGAGGATGAATTCGCGTTCATAGGCGCTGCGGGCTTCGTGCAGGGTGCCGTAGGGCTGCTGCGTGCTTTCGACCACCCCGCGGAAAAGTTCGGGCGGAAGATGATGCGGCTCGATGCGAACCTGCGGGCAGACGATGACCAGGCGCTCGACCAAATTGCGAAGTTCGCGGACGTTGCCGGGCCAGGGGTAGCGCAAGAGGATTTCCAGAGCGCCATCGCTGAGTTCGCGGGTTTTCTTGCCGTACGCGGAGCTGAATTCGTTTAGGAAATGACGGGCGAGGACTGGAATGTCGGCAGTCCGGTCGCGGAGTGGCGCTACGAAAAAGGGAATTACGTTTAGGCGGTAGAAGAGATCCTGGCGAAAGCGGCCGTGCAAGATTTCCTGTTCCAAATCTTTGTTGGTGGCGGCGATTACGCGAACGTCCACGCGAGAGGTTTGGTTGGAGCCGACTGGTTCGAAGCGCTGCTCTTCCAATACCCGTAAGACCTTGGACTGAGTGCGCAGGCTCATGTCGCCAATTTCGTCAAGGAATAGAGTTCCGCCGTCGGCTTGCTGGAATTTGCCGACTTTGTCGTCGCTGGCTCCGGTGAAGCTGCCTTTGATGTGGCCGAAAAGTTCGGACTCGATGAGTTCTTCGGGGATAGCCGCGCAATTTACCTCAACAAAAGGGCCTTTGTTGCGCAGGCTGGCGGCATGGAGCGAGCGCGCAACAAGTTCTTTGCCGGTGCCACTTTCGCCGAAAATCAAAACGCGACCGTTGGTGGGGGCGGTGACAGATATCTGCTGGCGAAGAGCTTTCATGGGAATACTGTCGCCGAGGATTTGGGTGCGCTGGCCGAGGGCGGAGCGGAGAGACTGATTTTCGTCTTCGAGGCGGCGCTGCTGCACTGCGTTGCGGACCAGGACGATAATTTTTTCCAGGCTGAGCGGCTTTTCGATGAAGTCGAAAGCGCCAAGCTTTGTGGCGCGAACAGCGGTGTCAATGGTGGCGTGGCCGGAGATCATGATGACGGCGGGAGGGTGGGGCATGGTCTGGATGCGGCTGAGAGCTTCGAGGCCATCCATGCCGGGGAGCCAGACGTCGAGCAAGATGACGTCGAGGCCGCCGTGGGCGGTGCGTTCCAAGGCGCGTTCCGCAGATTCGGCGGATTCGGCGACGTAGCCTTCGTCGGTGAGGATGGACGAGAGGGATTCGCGGATGCCGGCTTCGTCGTCAACGATGAGGATGTGTGGTTTCGGCGGCATGGTTTAGAAAAACCCAGAGTACGTACAAGGTACAAAAGCATAAGGCAACAAGCGTAGGTTACAAATTAGCGCAGATTTTCGGATTGAGCAAAGGTGCGGCAAACGCTAGTTTTGGCTGATTTCGAGAACCGCCACCCGGCATGGGCGAGCACTGCGCCATCGTTGCACCGGCGAAGCGGCACTAGAAGGACTCCTGTTTGTGGGCTGGCGTGACCTCACGCCAGGAAAAACACAGGGAGAGAAATATCATGAACGTGCCGCGATGTGGTTGGAGAAGGTGTGTTTTGAATGTGGGGCTATTGTTGCTGGCGTTGAGTTTGCCGCAGGTGTTGCTTGCACTGTGGAAAGCGTCGGTAGGAGCGCACAGCAAAGACCTAGGACGACAAGCGCTGGCGTTCTTGCCAAAATGAAATATGGATTCATGAAGGGGACAGTGTTACCTGGACTTTTGCAAGCGCGGAAATTCATACGGTAAGTTTTCTGCAGGCTGGACAAGTAAGACTACCATTTCAAGTCGGATGCCCAGGTCATGGTAAACAACGCGAGCTTTGACGGATCGAGTTGCGTGACCACGCCACCGCTGGTGAGGGGGCAGACGTTCACGGTGCAATTCCCGGTGCGCGGCAATTACAAGCTGGTCTGCCTGGTGCACGAAAACATGACCGGAGTGGTGCACGTGTTAGAACCGGCGGCGCTTCCGCTCCGTCAAAGCGAATACGACGAGTTGGCGGCTCAGGAGAAAACCAAGTTGCTCGCGGATGCGGACAACGACCAGAAAGAAACTTCCGCGCATCACCATTCCGCAAACGCCGTGAGCGCGGGAGGTGGTAGCAACGGCGGGTGGCAAGGATTCGCTATCCGTTATGCGGTTCCTGAATGACACCGTGGTGATCCATGCAGGCGAAAATGCGGAATGGACAAACCAGGACCCGATTACGCCACACACGATTACGTTCGGGATCGAGCCGGCGAATCCTATGCCACCTTCCGCAAACGTGACCATTGATGCAGGCGGAGCACTGCACGCCGATCACTTCGGTCTTCGACAATGTGCATTCCGGGTTTATCATCGCGGCTCCGCAAGACCGCATGGGACATTTGCGCGCTGCACGATGATTTGAGGATGAAGGGAAAAGTGATCGTGCTGCCATAGATCGAGAAAATTGAAGGTGTCGTTTGCGGCCCGGATCTTCCGATGCGGTGTGGTCGGGAAATACGGGCTGTTTTTTTGTGTGTTGCGAGCGGCCGAAAGGGCTGCAAGAGGGCCACCTGAAGGTGGCCGGTAGGAGAGCTAAAGCAGCTGCGAAGCCAACCGCCACGACAAAGAAGGACCGCGGCATCAGGCGTGCCTGCGGCAAGCAGGCAGCTGCTACACGGCGGCGAAGGCGAGGCTATGAGGAGCGGTCGGAGACGGCGAGGACGTCGGCGGCGGGGAGTTCGAGGATGAAGCGGGAGCCGACGGGAGAGTTGTCTTCCACGCGCAGGCCGCCACCGTGTTCGGCGACAATACGGGCGGCGATGGCGAGACCGAGGCCGGTGCCGCGGTCTTTGGTGGAGAAGTGCGGGAGAAAAAGTTTGTCTTTGTCTTGTGGAGAGATGCCGTGGCCAGTGTCGGAAACAACGATTTCGACAGAGTCCAGATCGGGTTTCGAACGAGTTTCGACGGAGATGTTTTTGACGAGGGATGATTCCAAGGCTTCGGCGGCGTTGTCGATAAGATTGACGATGACACTGCGGAGCAACGGGGCGTCGGCGCGAATCGAGAGTGCGTGTGCGGCGAAAGAAGTGGTCAGCGTGATGCCGTCGAGACGACCAGCGAAAACTTCGATGGCTTCGCGGACGATGTTGTTGACATCGGCGGAATCAAATTTGGCGGATGGAAAACGCACGAATTGCGAGAATTCGTTGACCAGAGCGGCCAGCGTGCCGACTTCACGTTCGATGAGGCGCGAGGATTCTTCAACGAGGCGGGTAAGTTCGGGATCGCGAGCTGCGGAATCGCCGGATTCGGTGCGCTTTTCGAGGTAACGGGATAAGCGTTGCGCGGACAACTGGATGGGCGTGAGAGGATTTTTAATTTCGTGCGCGATGCGGCGGGCAACTTCCTGCCAGGCGGCGGCTTTTTGTGCGCGAAGGAGTTCGGTGAGGTCATCGAGGACAAGTACAAAGCCTGAGTTGGCTCGGCGCGGGCCCAGGGAACTGACGGTGACGGCCGCATGCATCAGGCGGCCAGATGCGACAATTTCGAGTTCGCGAGAAACGACGCCGGTGCGGAGTGCTCGACGGAATAGATAACGGATGGCACGCGCGTCTTCCGCGCCGAAGAGATCTTCGATGGTGCGGGCATCTTTTGCGGACGGACCGAAAAGTTCAATGACCGACGGATTGGCGCGAAGAATGTTGCCATCGGGATCGAGCGATAGAACGCCGGTGGGAATATTTTCCAGAACGGTTTCGATGAGCTGACGGCGACGTTCAAGTTCCTGCACGGCTTGTTGAAGATTGCGCGTGAACTGATCGATCTGCGAGCGGGAATCGCGCAGCTGGGTGGTCATGGTGTTGAAAGAGCGGACTAGAACGCCGAGCTCGTCGTGGGTTTGTTCGGGGACCTGATAGTCAAAATTACCGGTAGACACTTCGCGGGTGCCTTCGGCGAGGGCTTGTATGGGAACCGTGACTTGCTTTGCGAGGTATAGGGCAAGCCAGAGTACTGAGGAGAGCAGTAAGAGGGTGAAGAGCGACAAGATGAGCAGGAGTTGGCGTTTTACCGTACGGAGACTTTGTTTTTCCTGATCGTAGGCGAAGGATTGTTTTTGAATTTCGTTCAAGCGCTCGAGAAAGTCGCCGGGGACACTACGCGCGACGTAGGATAGGGCTTTTGTCGAGCCGGCAGAATGGCCGACGAGAAATAGCATGTTTGCACCGCGCCAGACTTCTGCTCCGCTCGGGAGTTTTTGCGCGAGACCGGGGGGTTTCTGACCATCAGCGGTCGCCGGCCCGCTATTGATGGCGACACTGTGCGCGCAGTAAACAAAAGATTCGATCGTCCCGGCCACATTCACTTGCCAGTATGCGTCGGCGAGCTTGCAACGTTCGGCCTGTGTGGCGTGGGAGTCAGCCGTCCATATGTCCGCCAGCCGCGAAAGGCGATCATGCTCGGCACGCGACATTTCTTGCTGAAGAGCGCGGCTCTGTTCGGCGGCGATTTCGATGGGGCGAGGAAACCAGCGGGCGAGGGTGCGATTGAGAAGCGAGTAGCTGACGAAAAACATGAAGAGGACTGGGAGCAGCGAGATGGCGACAGCGCCAACGACCATTTTGGTTTTAAAGCGGGCGCCAAGTTGCTCGCGGCTTCGTTCAGCCCAGAGACGGAAAATTGTACGGAAGAGAATTAGAAGAAAAACGATGAATACGGCGGTGATGAAGGAAGAAACGGCGTAGAGAGTTAGATTCTCGCGCCAGTTGCGTGGATCGAAGGGAGTATCGAGAGAACCCAAGGTGAAGACCGCCGCGAAGAGCAGGGTGAGAACGACTCCTGCGAGGAGGAGTCGGCGGCGCTGGCTGGAAGTGGTGGAAGTCATGTTGCGGACGGAGTTGATTGTGGCAGAAAGCGGGACAAGGAGCACTCTGAGCAGCGTGGATTGTTAGGGCGGCAGAAACTTTTGCCGACGTGCACGATGAGCGCGTGAAACTCGTTGAAGAGTTGGTGATCGGCGGGTAGAGCAGACTCAAACATAGTGCGGATTTTGTCGTAGGCAAGTTTCCTATGGGCGTGACCGTGGCGTTCCAGGATGCGACGAGTGTAGGCGTCGACTACGAAGACGGGATATTTGCCGGCGTAGAGAAGGATGCAGTCGGCGGTTTCCGGGCCGATTCCACGAAGGGCGAGAAGCTGAGGGCGAACAATGTCCGTGCGAGTGGCGAAAAGGCGGGCGAGGGAACCTGCGTATGATGCGTAAAGAAAGTTCACGAAGGACTTGAGCGTTTTGGCTTTTTGGCGGAAGTAGCCGGAGGGGCGGAGAAATTCCGCCAGTCGGACGGAGCGAACGCGTCGCATGGCTTGCGGCGAGAGCATGCGGGCAGCGCGCAGGTTGCCAAGGGCGCGCTCGACGTTGGTCCATGAAGTATTTTGCGTGAGGATGGCCCCGACGATAATTTCGAAGCGGGTGCGGCCAGGCCACCAGTGCTGGGGGCCATGGGCTGCGAGGAGCGCGTCAAAATAGGAGCGCAGCGGTGCGGGCGGCACAAATTCACGTCCGTATGATTCACTGGGGACGCTTTGTGAGCTGGCGTTGGAAGAGTCGGAGAAAACCGCCGGCGACAGGGCTATGTCCTGAAGAGTTAATGGCGGGGCATTTTGAGATATTGTCGGGGTTGCAGCCATCTTAAATGCACGATAACGGCGGAAAAGTGGCAAGTCAAGGAAGCTGAGTGGGACGGGGTACAGGCACTGGCCGAGAGGACAGGGGTTAGCGACTTTAGAACGACTGGCGAAAATCCCGACACAGCATGTGACAACTTTTGTTACTTTTAGCCGTGAGTGAACTACCGTCTGGAGCACCCCGGATGTCGGTCCGTTTGGGCGAAATCCTGGTCAAAGAGAGTTTAATTTCTCAGGAACAGCTGCAAAAAGCGCTCGAATACCAACGAGCGAATGGCGGCAAGCTGGGAAGCTGTCTGACCAAGATGGGCTACATCACAGACGATGACATTACTGGCGTATTGTCGCGGCAGTACGGCGTGCCCTCGATCAACCTGAAATATTACGAAATTGATCCGAACGTGATTCGACTGATTCCGCAGGATACGGCGCTGCGCTATCAGGTGGTTCCGTTGTCGCGCGTGGGCTCGGTGCTGACGATTGCGATGACCGATCCGACCAACGTATTCGCGATGGACGACGTGAAGTTCATGACCGGGTTCAATGTGGAGCCGGTGGTGGCGTCGGAATCGGCGATTGCCGATGCGATTTCGCGATTTTACGGCGGGGCGCACGCGAATGGCGAAGAGCTCAGCAACCTCATGCGGGATTTGGTGGAGGATGAGCTGGAACTGGCGTCGGATGAGACGGAGCTGGACGCCGCATCACTCGAGAAAGCCGCGGAAGAAGCGCCCATCATCAAGCTGGTCAACCTGATTTTGACGGATTCGGTGAAGCGCGGGGCGAGCGATATTCACCTGGAGCCTTACGAGACGGAACTGCGAGTGCGTTTTCGTATTGATGGAATGTTGCAGACGGTGATGACTCCGCCGCTAAAGACCAAGGATGCGATCACTAGCCGTATGAAGATCATGGCCAAGCTGGACATCGCGGAAAAGCGATTGCCGCAAGACGGCCGCATCATGATCAAGTACAAGGCGGACGGAAAGAAAAAAGAACTGGACTTCCGTGTTTCAACGGTGCCGACGCTATACGGGGAAAAAATTGTGCTGCGGTTGTTGGACAAAGAGAATTTGCGGCTGGACATGACCAAGTTGGGGTTCGAACAGGAATCGCTGACGAAATTCGAACGCAGTATTTTGAAGCCGTACGGAATGGTGCTGGTCACAGGACCTACCGGTTCGGGTAAGACGAACACGTTGTACTCGTCGGTGGCGCGCTTGAATCAAGTCGACACCAACATTATGACCGCGGAAGATCCGGTCGAATTTCAGCTGGGCGGAATCAACCAGGTGCAGATGAAAGAGCAGATTGGGTTGAACTTCGCCGCGGCGTTGCGGGCCTTTTTGCGGCAAGACCCGAACATCATTCTGGTGGGAGAAATCCGAGATTTTGAAACGGCGGAAATTGCCGTTAAAGCCGCGCTGACGGGGCATTTGGTGCTTTCCACACTGCACACCAACGATGCTCCCTCGACCATCAGCCGCTTGATGAACATGGGTATCGAGCCATTTCTGGTGGCAACGTCGGTGAACCTGATTTGCGCGCAGCGACTGGTGCGCAGGATCTGTTCGAATTGCAAAGAAGAATTGGAAGTGCCGCCGCAGGTGCTGCTGGATGCCGGCTATACACAGGATGAGTTGAAGACCACGAAAATTTATCACGGCAAGGGTTGCAGCATCTGCAACAAGGGCGGGTACAAGGGCAGAACCGGTCTGTATGAAGTGATGGAAATCAATGATGAGCTGCGAGAATTGATTTTGGTGGGCGCGTCCGCGTTGGAATTAAAAAAGAAGGCTGTAGAACAAGGGATGTTGACGCTGCGGCGCAGCGGACTGGTGAAGATGGCGCTGGGAATGACCACGATGGAAGAAGTGTTGCGCGAAACGGTTTTGTAGAGCACAGGTTTCCGGGTTCGTAGTTATGGACCGAGATTTAGGACGAGTTTCAGGGTTCGTACCTACGAATCCCTGAGCATGAGAGGGTGCGAAGATGTCTGGAATTACGCTGAGCGAACTGCTCAAAAAGATGATCGAAATGGGGGGAAGCGATTTGCACATCACCACCAACAGCGCTCCCCGCGTGCGGGTGCATGGCCACTTGCGTCCGCTGGAGATGCCACCGTTGACCGCCGCGGACACCAAGTCGCTGGCGTATAGTGTGCTCACGGATGCCCAGAAGCACCGTTTCGAAGAAAATCTGGAGCTGGATTTCTCTTTCGGCTTGAAAAATCTGGCGCGCTTTCGCGGCAACGTTTTCAATCAACGCGGAGCGGTGGCCGCGGTATTTCGTACCATTCCCTGGGAAATCAAGGGATTTGATTCGCTCGGGCTGCCGCCAATCGTGAAGAGCATGTGCGACAAGCCGCGCGGACTGATTCTGGTGACCGGGCCGACGGGTTCAGGTAAATCAACCACGTTGGCCGCGATGCTGGACAAGATCAACAGCGAACGCGACGAGCACATGATCACCATCGAAGACCCGATCGAATTTCTGCACAATCACAAAAAGTGCCTAGTCAACCAGCGCGAAGTTCATTCCGACACACACTCGTTTTCGAATTCGCTGCGCGCGGCATTGCGCGAAGATCCAGACATCGTGCTGATCGGGGAAATGCGCGATTTGGAGACTATTGAAGCGGCCCTGCGTATTGCCGAGACCGGCCACTTGACGTTCGCGACCCTGCACACTAATTCAGCGGCTTCCACCATCAATCGTATTATTGACGTTTTTCCGGCGCACCAGCAGCCACAGATTCGCGCACAGCTTTCCATGGTTCTGGAAGGAGTACTCTGCCAGGCCCTGATTCCACGGATTGACGGGCGCGGACGAGCGATGGTGATGGAAATTCTGGTTCCCAATCCGGCGATTCGAAATTTGATTCGCGAGGACAAAATTCACCAGATTTATTCCGCGATGCAGACTGGCACCGGGCAATCGGGCATGCAGACTTTCAACCAGAGCCTCGCGAATACCTATTTCGCGAAACAGATCACGCTGGAAGTGGCGATGGCGCGGTCATCGAATCCCGATGAGTTGCAGGACATGATTAACCGCGGCGTTGCCAGTGCACCGGCAGGTTCGGCAAGAGTGCCGGTCGGCACGAAGCGGTAGAAACAAAGTTTCGAGGCAAGTTTCAAGGCTAGTAGAAACGGGCGAAGGTTTAAGCGACCGAGGAGGAAACAATGCCGGTCTATACGTATCGAGGAACAAATCGAGCCGGGGGCAACGTCACCGGCGAGATGATGGCGACCAACAAGGGGGAGCTGCAAAACCTCCTGAAGCGCCAGCAGATCACGGCGACCAAGATGAGCGAAAAGGGCCGGGAGATTAATCTTCCGACCTTCGGCTCCGGGGTGAACGCCAAGGAGTTGGCCATTTTTACCCGGCAATTCTCCGTGATGATTGACGCCGGCTTGCCGCTGGTTCAGTGTCTGGAAATTCTTGCCTCGCAGCAGGAGAACAAGACATTTCAGAAGGTGCTGATCAACACGCGCTCGGCGGTCGAAGGCGGCACTACGCTCTCCGCGGCCATGAAACAATCACCGAAAGTTTTCGACCCGCTGTACACCAACATGGTGGAGGCAGGAGAGACGGGCGGTATTCTTGACACCATTCTGCAGAGACTCTCGACGTACATCGAAAAGAACGTGAAGCTGCAGCGGGCGGTCAAATCCGCGCTGGTATACCCGGTCGGCGTGTTAACGGTGGCCGGCGGCGTCATTATTTTGCTGTTGTGGAAAGTCGTTCCCATCTTCGCGACATTGTTTGCGGGTCTGGGAGTATCGCTGCCGTTGCCCACTCGAATTGTGATGGGACTGAGCAATTTGATCGGGAGCTGGTTCGGGTTTCTGTTCTTGATCGCCCTTGCTGGATTTATCGTGGGTTTGAAAACCTGGTACGGCACTCCCGGCGGCAGGCTGGTGCTGGACACGATCATATTAAAGCTTCCCGTGCTCGGCATCCTGATGAGGAAGATCGCCGTCGCGCGTTTCACTCGTACACTCGGAACTTTGATCTCGAGCGGCGTGCCCATCCTGGAAGGTCTGGACATCACCGCGAAGACCGCGGGTAACGCTGTGGTCGAGCAAGCATTGATCAAGGTGCGGCGATCCTTGGAAGAAGGCAAGTCGCTCACGGAACCGTTGAAGGATTCACAGGTATTTCCTGGCATGGTCACGCAAATGATCGCGGTAGGCGAACAAACCGGAGCCATGGACGCGATGTTGCAAAAAATCGCGGACTTTTATGAAGAAGAAGTGGACGCCGCGGTCAAGGACTTGTTGACGGCCCTGGAACCGGTGATGATCGTGTTCCTGGGAGTTGTGGTTGGAGGCGTGGTTATTTCGATGTACTTGCCATTGTTCTCGCTGATCGGAAAACTCAGCGACATGCATTAATCCGGGCGTTATTCGAAACGCGGGGAGTAGGCAGACGAGGGAAGCCGGGCCGGCAACGGCAGTCTTCCCTCGTCTGATTTTGCGGGAAGCGTAGAATCGATTGAGGATGGAATCACAGCGTACAAAACGTGAGTGGTTGCAGTGGCTGGCGCGCGTCCGGCTGATGATGATTGTTTTGATTCTGGCCGTGGGCATGTTCTGGCCGCAGTACGCCGCGGGGCAAGCCACCAGCCGGTTATTTCTTCCTATCATTATTTTCTGGATCATGCTCGGCAGCCTGGAGCTAATCCTGGTGCGCTGGATTCCCGACGCCGGCTGGCACGGCGGGCTGCAGGTAGCATGCGACATCATTGTGATTACGGGAGTGGTGTACACGACGGGCATTCAGGACAGCTATTTTATTTCGTTATACCTGCTGGTGATTATCGTCGGCAGCATTCTGTTCACGCGGCAAGGAACTTTCCTGACGGCTGCAGGCTCATTGGCGCTGCTGTTCGCGCTGGAAATGCTGGTCTACGTAGGGAAGTTACCGGCTTCAGGAATCGCGCTGGGGTCGAAGGGAGCAATCGCGGTCTGGTTCGTGAGTCACGGGCTGGGATTTCTGGCGGTTGCTTACCTTGCCAGTTTGCTGTCGCACCTGCTGCGCAGCAAAGGCCAAGAACTGGACGCCAAGCGGGAAGAATTGCTGGAGTTGCAAGACTTTACCCAAGATATTATTCACTCGATGCGCGGCGGACTGTTGACGACTGACGGCGAGGGACGGATCGTAGTTCTAAACCGCACCGGCGAAGAGATTTTGGAAAAGACTTTCCACGACTTGCGCGGAGTGTCGTTGCGCGACTGGAACAGTGATTTTTGGCTGCCCGGGTTGATGACGGGAAAGGAGAAGGCAGGATTACGTAAAGAGATTGATTACCGGACGCCTAGCGGCAAGCAGCGATTTCTGGGAATCAGCGTTTCCCTGTTGCGTTCGCGGGAATCAGGGCGCAGCGGATACGTTTTCAATTTTCAGGATTTGACGGATTTGCGGCGGTTGGAGCAGGAAGTCGCCACAAAAGAACGCATGGCGGCGCTGGGACGGCTGTCCGCAGCGATCGCGCACGAAATACGCCAGCCGCTCACGGCGATGGCGGGCGCGGTAATGGAACTGGGGCGCATGGTGCCGCTGGAAGAAGATGAACAACATCTGGTGCAAATTGTCAGCAGGGAATCAGAGCGTTTGAACCGCATCATTACGGACTTTCTGAATTATTCCCGAGAGAAAAATTACGAGTTCCGCGAAGAAGATGTGCGAACGCTGCTGGATGATGCGTTGATGCTGATGGAGAAGAAGCCGGAGGTTGGTACCAAGTATCATATCGAGCGAGCGTATAACGGCAAGGTATTGAAGGCGCGCGTGGATGGCAGCAAAATCAAGCAGGTGTTCTGGAACCTTTGCGAAAACGCGCTGCGGGCCATGCCGGACGGCGGCAAACTCACAGTGCGGCTGGATGTGACGCCGCTGTGGCTCAGGATAGCGTTCCGCGATACCGGCATCGGATTAGACGCCAAACAGAAGTTAAAAATATTTGAGCCGCTGCAGTCGGGATTCGAGGGCGGCACGGGCTTGGGGCTTTCCATCGTGTACCAGATCGTGCAGGCGCACAGCGGGCATATCAGCGTGATTTCAGAAAGAGACAAAGGTGCGGAATTCATTGTGGAGCTGCCGCGTATTGTCTGAGGATCAATGCAAGCGACCAAGATAGCCGCTAAAGAACCGGTTCGTGAGATGGCGCACATCCTGGTGGTGGATGACGAACGCTCCATCTGCGAGTTGCTGGAGATTACCTTCCGCAAGGAAGGGCACCGCGTGGAAATCGCCAACAACGTCGAATCGGCAAAGCGCAAACTGGAATCGCAGATTTTTGACATTGTGATCTCCGATGTGCGTATGCCGGGCGAAACTGGAGTGGATTTATTGGCGTTCACGAAGGAGATTGCTCCAGGTACATTTTTTCTGCTGGTGACTGGAGTGCCGACGTTGGATACGGCAATCGCGGCTATCAATGCGGGCGCCGACCGCTACGTCATCAAGGACCATGATCTGGTCGATCAACTGCGTCGGGCTGTGCGCAGCGTCACCGAAAGCCTGAAATGGAAAAAAGAAGCTGGTTACCTGAGGAGGGAACTCCGCCGGCTTACAGGGCTAGACAATATTATCGGGCAAAGTCCCAAGATGCGGGCAATTTTCGATTTGATCCAGACCGTGGCTCCGCAAACCAGCCGGGTGCTGATTACCGGAGAGAGCGGCACCGGAAAAGAACTTGTGGCCCGCGCGATTCACGAGAATAGCCAACGCTCGCAAGCGCCGTTCATCACCATCAACTGCGGAGCGTTTCCGGAGACATTACTTGAGTCGGAGCTTTTCGGATATATGAAAGGCGCTTTTACGGGCGCGAACGAAAACCGGCAAGGTTTGTTTCAGGCAGCGCATGGCGGCACGCTGTTTATGGATGAGATTGGAAACATGACGCTGACCATGCAGGTGAAGCTCTATCGCGTGCTGCAGGAGGGCAAAATCCGGCCGCTGGGCAGCAATGACGAGGTGGATGTGGACGTTCGCGTGATCGCGGCCACGAACAAGGATTTCGAGAAAGAGATTGCCGAAGGGCGCTTCCGTGAAGATTTGTACTACCGCCTGAGCGTAATTCCGGTGCAACTACCCTCGTTGCGCGAGCGAAAAGAAGATATTCCGCTGCTGGCTCGGCACTTCCTGGAGCGATTCCGTCGGATCATGGGAAAGCCGGTGGAGGGAATTTCGCCGGAGGCGGTGCGCAAGCTGGAATCTTACGATTGGCCTGGGAACGTTCGTGAATTGGAAAACACCATGGAGCGCGCCGTTGCGCTTGAATCCGGTCACGAGATTTCTCTGCGGGTGCTTCCCGACCGAATCGCCGGTTATGCAAGCACGCCGGGCATGGCGGCTGGCAGTGGTTCTGCGGCGTTCTTTCCAGAGGGCGGCGTTGATTTCGAAAAAGAAATTGCCGATACCGAGCGGCGATATCTTATGGCGGCGCTGGGAAAATCGGGCGGCGTACGCACGCGCGCCTCTGAACTATTGAAGATTACCTACCGGTCGTTCAGGCACTACGCCAAGAAACACGGATTGTAACTCGATTCAATTCGGCAGCTGCGTTTCTGATTGGAACCATAAATTCAACCCCGCCAATTAGTGGTAGAGGGTACTGCCATTAAAGGTCACATTTTCACAGGCGTCGGCCTCAAACCGCGCATACAGGTTTGTTGCGATCAGTGCAACCTACTGATAACACGTGGCTTGCCAACCAACGAGCAACTCCGGAACTTGAGCTAAAGAATGGGCAATCCCGTGCTCATTGTCTTGGCGTAGCAGATGTTCTTCGGAACGTCACTATCTAAAAAAGCTTTTCAGGAGAATAAAAAAGTGAAGAAGAATCAAAAGGGTTTCTCTCTAATCGAATTGCTGATCGTCGTGGCGATCATTTTGATCATCGCGGCGATTGCCATCCCGAACCTGCTCCGTTCGCGTATGGCGGCCAACGAAGCGTCTGCGGTCGGTTCCATTCGCTCGGTCAACACGGCTGCAGTAACGTAT
>Ga0209488_10000452_pt1 | contig 34308 bp, 36 predicted proteins | sample Rivendell_Oct201_8_FD_188349 | JGI IMG/M metagenome (GOLD analysis project Ga0209488, IMG submission 188349) | Vadose zone soil microbial communities from the Eel River Critical Zone Observatory, Northern California, USA -... | ecosystem: Environmental > Terrestrial > Soil > Vadose zone >...
GCTTCCACGATCCTATCGGGTGGGGAAGCTCAGCGCGTCAAACTTGCTGCCGAGCTGGGCAAGCTGAAGCGCGGCAAACATAACCTTTATATTCTGGATGAACCGACGACCGGGCTGCACTTCGCCGACATCGATCGGCTGCTGGAGAGCTTGAACCGGCTCGTCGACAATGGACACTCCGTCGTCGTCATCGAGCACAATCTGGATGTGATCAAGACGGCCGATTATGTGATTGACCTTGGCCCTGAGGGTGGGCACAAAGGGGGCGAAGTCCTTGCCTGCGGAACGCCAGAGGAAATCGCCTCGCATAAAGCTTCACACACCGGCCGATTCCTGGCGGAATATTTGGCAGCGGTCTAGTTTGAAATCGCGGGCGATAATTCACTTTAATAAGGATGTCGTCCCGCGCCGGTATTGGTATCGACGAATCCATTGAAATCGCCGATCACCTCCGCTTATGCTTCCAACGCTTTCCGGTAGCTCCCGCAGCTCCGATGGATGGCCAGCGGGTTTACGATCATACGATTCAAGACTGAGGACAACATGCAAACACGAAAGCTCAGAGGGGTTTTTCTAGCGATCACCGGCGTTCTGTTGACGACATGGATTGCCGTCGGCCTTCAACAGGCCCGCAAAGTCGATGACGCCGCGCTCAGGAATGCCGGAAAGACCAACACCAACGACTGGCTGACCTATGGTCTCAATCAGCAGGAACAACGCTATAGTCTGCTGAAAGAAATCGACGCCACCAACGTGGGCCGGCTCGGTCTGGCATGGACATACGAAATCGGGCAGGGCGGCGGCAATCAGGAAGCCACACCGCTGGTTTCCAACGGCGTCCTCTACAGCGTTACTCAATGGAGTGTGGCCTTTGCTGTCGATGCAAAGACCGGCAAAGAACTCTGGCGTTACGATCCCAAAATCGACCACGCCGCCACACAACCGAAGATCTGCTGCGGCAATGTCGTTCGCGGCCTCGCAATTTACGGGAACAAAGTTTTCGTTCCCGTGATGGACGGCCGACTTGTTGCTGTCGATGCGACGACCGGAAAGGAAGTGTGGAGCGTTCAGACGACACCTCCCGATCAGTCGTATACCGTCACGATGGCGCCGCGAGTGGCGAAGGGAAAAGTCGTCATCGGCAATGCCGGTGGGGAGTACCCGGTTCGCGGATTCGTCTCCGCCTACAACACGGAAACCGGCAAGCTCGCGTGGCGTTTCTACACAATTCCCGGCGATCCGAAAAAGGGCTTCGAAAGCAAAGCGATGGAAGCCGCCGCCAAGACATGGGGCGGTGAGTGGTACAAGTTCGGCGGAGGAGGAACGGTATGGGACGGCATGACCTACGATCCCGATTCCAACCTGCTCTATTTCGGAACAGGTAACGGTGGACCGTGGCCTTCCGAATATCGGCAGTCCCGAGGCCTCGACAATCTTTATGTGTGCTCGATCGTTGCCGTCAACGCCGATACCGGCGAATACAAGTGGCACTTTCAAACCGTTCCTGAAGATTCCTGGGACTTCGACAGCGTGCAACAGCTCACTCTCGCCGACATCCGTATCAACGGACAGACGCGGAAAGTGATCATGCAGGCGAACAAAAGCGGTTTCTTCTTAGTCCTCGACCGGCTCACGGGGAAAATCATTTCGGGCGAACCGTTCGCCCAGGTCAATTGGGCCAGCGGATACGATCTGAAGACCGGCCGGCCCAAGATTAATCCCGACGCGTTCTACAAAAAGGGGCAGTCGGTTTCGGTTTCCCCAAGTGCCGGCGGCGCGCACAACTGGGCGCCGATGGCATTCAATCCAACCACGAACCTCATGTACATCCCGATTACCGCGTCCGGCGCCATGTCGTATCGGCTCCCCGATAGCTTCACCTACAACCCCGCGGGGCAGAACATGGGAGTCGATTTCGGGTTCGGTGGAGGTGGTGGCGCCGCAGGACGTGGAGGTCCAGTAGCCGGACGCGGTGGCGCACCCGCCGGAGGCATTGCCGACCCGGGCGCTGCCATCGGCGCCGGACTGATCACTCCTCCACTACCACCCGCTCCAGCCACGGGCGCCGCTCCAGCTGCGGCTGCAGGTCCGGTACTGCCTATGACTGGACCCAAGGATAAAGACGGGAACCTCTATACCGGCCAGTGGCTGATCGCCATTGATCCGTCAACACAGCAGATCAAGTGGCGCGTTCAAGGCGGGGGTAATGTCGGCGGCGCTTTAACGACCGCGGGCAATCTTGTCTTTCAGAGTCTGGCTAACGGCCGGCTACTCGCGTACAAAGCGGACACCGGAGATAAAGTTTTTGAGACTTCCACAAATCAGACCGCCGGCCAGGGCCCGCCGATTACTTATATGGTGGACGGTAAACAGTACATTGCCGTAGCAGGTGGCAGCGGTCCTCGAGGTCAAGGTCCCTTCGGCGGAGCAGCGCCGGCTGGTGCGGCTGCGGCGCCCGCCGGTCCACCGCCCGTCTATCCGCGTGTCTACGTCTATACACTCGACGGCAAAGCCGAGAATCCGACTCCGGTAGCTCCTCCTGCTCCAGCAGGCGGATTCGGTGGATTCGGGCCTGGCGGTCCTGGTGCTCCGCCAGCGCCAGGCGTTCCTCCTGTTCCTGCGGCGCCTGCGGGTCGCGGCGGTCGAGGCCAGTAACTTTCCGTGAAGAGGGCGCCCTGCGGCGCCCTCTTTTTGTTCGGCACATTCCTCGCACAGGAACTTCGGCGTTCGCCATGTGAATTCGGGGGACGGGGTGGTAATTGGAACTCCGGCGAGCGTTTGTGCCTGGGGCGTGGGGAATTGCCCCCTCACCGAGATCATTGTGTTGGTGGTCCAAATTCCCAGGGTGTATCTTGAAAATGCCCTTTGAGTCTCACCATGGAGAACCAAATGATTGAACAAATCAAGGAACTCTTTCAGAATTTTATTGCTCCACAACTGGAAGGGATCAAAGGGGACATTCGCGCGCTGGACGCCAGGTTTGATGCCAGACTCGAAACTGTCGAAACGAAAATTGACGGCGTTGACTCCAAAGTAGAAAGTTTTCGACGTGAACTACTCTCTGAAATTCGCCGAGTAGAAGAAGTGCTTTCCACGGACTTTGTCCGTCTTGAAGACAAGGTAGATCTTCGTTTGGGCAGTATGAACGAGAAACTGGAACTTCACCGCCGAGAACTTCTGGCTGAAATCAAAGCTGCGCTAAAGTAACCAGGCGAGCGGATCAAATTCGGAGATCTGAAGTTAGTCGGTGAATTCGGGGGACGGGGGTGTCAATTCTCCTGTCGCGGGATTAGTACCCCGTCCCTCGAAATCACTTCTTCGATTCCAAAAGTTCTTGCAATGAGCCCGATCACAATCCTAAGGTATTAGTACTAATACGGGCAGGTGATCGGATGAGATCTGGCAACCCCCTGCGGACCATGGTCTCCGCTTCAAAACTCTTAGCGGTTTCCGTCTTACTGCTGTCGAACGCGCAGCTATTGCACGGTCAGGAACAGGATCCTCTCAAGAGCGCCATTGAAGGCCGGGTGCTGCAAGCCGGAAGCAACGAGCCTGTATCCGGCGCGCAGTTCATCCTCAGTCCAGTGCCCGCTTTCGATGGAAGTCCGCCCTCATCCTCCGGGTACCGCCCACTCCTAAATGGTCCGAATGTGTTCGTCTCGAACCGCGACGGCAGGTTTGTCCTGCGTAATATTGATCCCGGCATCTACTTTCTTGCCGCGATCAGCGAAGGTTTTGCAATGCAGTGCTTTGGCGCGAAGCGGCCGGGTATAAGCGGGTGCGGGACATCGTCGGTCTTGAAACTTGAAGCTGGGCACACAACAACAGACGTCGAAATCCACATGACGCGTGGTGGCGTGATCACCGGAAGAATCATGGATCCCGGCGGACAGCCATTGACCGGAATGCCCGTTGACCTTCGCCGGAGCGGTTACGATGCAACGGGCCGGAAGAGCTATTTGACCGCGCCGATCGGAACCGTGGTCACCAACGATCGGGGAGAGTACCGGATGTTTGGAATCGATCCCGGACGTTATTACATCCTTGCCAGACCGCCGTTGTCCGGGACCATTCTGGCCGTGCAACCTGGCGCTCTACGGGTAACGGACACTGCCACAGAAACTACCGTCGCCCTTGCCTCGACATACGCGCTTACGTTCTATCCTGGGGTGGCTGAAATCGTTCCCGACTCCGTTATTGAAATCCAACCCGGCAGTGAATTGAATGGACTGAATTTTTCGGTACAACGCTTGCCGCCATCGAAATATCGAATTCGAGGGCGCATCGTCGATAGCAGACCAGGACAGCCGCCCAGAAGTTTCGGATATTCGATCACACCGAGTGATGAGGGAATTTCCGTCGGCGTACGTATTTACTACACGGCAGCGGATGGCACCTTTGAGTCTCCTCCCCTTGCTCCAGGTTCATATCGAGTGCGGGCTGAGATTTCGTCGCCTGTTGCGCGCCCGCAACCTGGAGAACCGCCGCCGATATTTCCAACGCTTTATGCTTCGACATCGGTTGAGGTTGTTTCGGCCGATGTCGAAGGTGTCGTGGTGGCATTCTCACCACCCGTGTCGATTGGTGGACGGTTGCGTATCGAAGGACGAGACACGCCGGCACTGTCCGGGCTCGACAACACACGCGTGCGTCTCCGAACATCGGGTGGCAATTCGCCGCAGCCTGCACCCATCAAGCCTGACGGAATGTTTTCCATCGAGAACGCAAGCGTGGGAAATGCGTATGACGTGACATTAACCGGCCTGCCTCCGGATATGTACGTCAAGGAAGTGCGTTATGGTGAAATCGATCTGCTCGCCGAGCCATTGAGGATTTCTGGCCAGTCTCCCGTTTCCATCAACATTGTGATCGGCGCCAACGGTGGTCGAGTTGACGGAGTGCTCCGTGACGAACTCAAGACTCTGTCTGCATATACCCAGATCGTGCTAATTCCGGATTTGCATCGAGAACGCCGTGATCTCTACAAGGCCGTCACCTCGGATGCCACCGGTCGCTTCGCGTTCCGAGGCATTTCGCCGGGGGATTACAAAATATTCGCCTGGGAGGATATGGACCCGTACGCCTACTTCGATGACGACTTTCTCAGCCAATTCGACAGCTTCTCTGTAGTACACATTTCGGAATCCGAGCAGCGCACACTTGACGTGAAGCTCATTCAGTCTCGGCCGAAATGAGACAAAGATTCCACGACCGGAACGAACATTTGAAGCAACCGGTATCGGGCGAGATTATTCCCGTGTTCTGGTCTCAGAGAGTCGCGTGAAACGAATTCCGTTTGGAAATGCCGTAACCGATACCGGGATCGGGGATGAAGCCGTTATTTTCCGGCGAGAGGGCGCGGCCACCAACGCGCCCGTCGTCAGGAACTCGTGGAGTGTTTCCGTCCAGAATCGAGTGTGAAACAGTTCGTGTAGACTATGTGTGCCACAACGCCAGGGAGCCGAAGATGTACAAACCTTTTGCGTTTCTTGGGAACCTTGTTCGCGAAGCAGAGATCACGCTCGCCGCGGATGCAGCGGTAGACAGCAAACCGTGCGATGTCATGGAAGCACTTCCATCCGGCATGCCGGATGAAGATCTGTTCGGCCATGCCATGAAGGATGTCCACGCACTGGGATGGAGCGCAGTCCCACTGCATCGACGCCCACCGGTGGAAATCCAGCCGCAGAACGACGAACTCGAGGCGCTCCGAGCGCTTGAAAAGTTTGTCCGAAACGGCGATATCGAAATCGAGCAGACGCCCGAGTACATCGAAGCCGCTGTCCAGCCGCACGGGCGTCTGTATCTGGACGATTTACGATCCGGCCGCTTTTCCGTCCAGGCCCGACTCGACCTGCACGGAATGAATCAGCAGGAGGCGCGGTTCGCTCTTGGCGAATTCATTCTTGCGTCGCTGCGGGCCAATCTCAGCTGTGTGCGCGTGATTCATGGCCGCGGGCGGCATTCTCACAAACAGCAGCCGATTCTCAAGGATTCGATCCAGCGCTGGCTTTGTTCGCGCCGCATTGGACGTCACGTCATCGCGTACACGTCGGCCCGTTTGTGCGATGGCGGAGGCGGCGCAATCTACGTGCTATTGCGCCGTTGAAACCATCCGTAGCGATTCTGCGGCCGGCAGTGTTCGCCACACACGAGGAATGATGCGACCGATGGAGCGATCTCTCTTGACAACATTTCACTGGCAACCATAGGCTGCGCGCTATTGGATCTGCGAAGTCTTGGAGGTGTGTGGATGCGTATCAAATCGGTTCTAGGAATGGCATTGGCGATGACGATGATTTCTCTCACGTACCGGGCACAGGTGGTGCAGCCTCCTCCGGCTCCATGGCGAGGTGCAGGGACAACGCCCTGTGTTGGGGTTGATGGAGGAGTGATTCAGTGCGCACCCTCTGGTCGAGTGGTCGCCGTTCGAGCCGGCCGTTTGTTCGACAGCAAGGCCGGGCGGATGTTGTTGAAGCAGGTCGTGCTGATGCAGGGCGATCGCATCACCGAAGTCGGGGCGGACGGCCAGGTCCGGATTCCCGCCGGTGCGACGGTGATCGATTTCGGTACAGCCACGGTTCTTCCCGGTCTGATCGATGCCCACACGCATATGTTCAATACACCAAAGACCGGCATGTCGCGTGAAGCGTCGACCCTGATTGCGATACAAAATCTTCAGGCGGATCTTCGCGCGGGATTCACTTCGGCCCGGGACATGAGTTCGCACGGCAACGGATATGCGGACATCGATATCCGGAAGGCAATCGATGCCGGTCAAATCGACGGCCCTCGGTACCAGGTGGCCGGCCGCGGAATCCGCTGGGGAGGCCCGACGCGTGTCACCACGCCGGCCGATCCGTTGGCGAGCACCGTGATTTACTCGGCTGAGGAAGGGCGCGCCGCCGTCCGCGAACATGTGGAGCGCGGCGCGGACTGGATCAAGCTGTTTCCGACAGGAGCGTATTCGTTCAATGCGGCAGGGAAGGCGGAGTACGAGCTGACGTATCCGATGCCGGTGTTGCAGGCGTTGATCGACGAGACGCATCGGCTCGGACACAAGGTGGCTTGCCATGTACTGGGAGGAGAGGGCCAGAAGAACGCGGTCATCGCAGGCTGCGACACGATCGAGCACGCGTTCGGACTGGATCAGGAACAGGCGAACATGATGGTGCAGAAAGGTCTCTATTACGATCCGACTTTCGTTCGCTACCTGGAACCGTATATGGACGACACCGATAACAAGAGCACTGGCGGGAAATATCGAATGATTCCGATCTTTGAGAAGGCCGTCACCATGGCCGCGGCGACCAAGGGGATGAAACTCATGTTTGGAACCGGCGTCGATGGCTCGACCTATGTTCATGGAACTCAGGCACTGGATTTTGAGGCCTTCGTCAAGCGCGCCAGTGTCACTGCGGCGCGAGCGATTCAGGCCGCCACTGTCGTGAATGCCGAGGCGCTGGGATGGTCCGACCGAGTCGGCTCCATCGAAAAGGGAAAGTTTGCCGACCTCGTCGCCGTTTCGGGGGATCCACTGGTGGACATCACGGAACTTCAACGCGTGAAGTTCGTGATGAAGGGCGGGAAAGTCATTCGGAATGATATGGTCCCGAAATAGTCTTGCTGAAGGCCACAGGGGAGGGAGATTCCCCTCCTGAGTCGCGAGCGGCTGCGAGCGCAAGCCCGATAGGGCGCAGCAATAAAGAGATTTCGGGTGGCGCGAAGCGCCGGGGTGGTTCCAAAGCGCTAACCTTCAAGATGGTCCCAATAGGAACCACCCCTCGCGAGATCTTCGATCTCGCTGCCCTCCTAAGTTAGGAGGGCAGTACTCTCCCATCCAACGCGGACGTACTACTTTTGAACCGCAACATTTCGAATGTAGGTCTGCTGGGAAATGCCGAAAGTTGGTCGGGTGTGATTGCTCAGCTCCTCGGTGGTCTGCGCGACGACGCGAATGTCGACCCGTGTGACCCGGGCTCGGTTCGCAATATCGGAAAGCGTCGATGGATCGATCACCATTCCGGCTGTGTCGTAATACGTAAAACCAAGCGACGTTACGCTCGTCGCAAGCTCATTGGCGGGTGCCCACGATGGGTTCACTGGATTCGCCGTGTTGGACGCCGCCGTTCGCCGGATCGTTTTAGTTCCCGCATCGAAGTAAACCGCCGTGGCTTCCTCCAATGACATTGTCGGTGGAGCGGGGAACTGCACCGTTCCGGCCGTGGCCGTTTCCGTGACGACGACACTCACATTCCTGGTGGAATTTGAAATTGACTGGATCGACGCTCGAACCCAACTCCATTGCGAGCGTCCGAGGCTTCCCCAGATATATACAAACCGTCCGGCCGGGGTGGAGCCGACGGCACTATAGAGTCCGCTAACGGAATCTGCGGTGATCGTCACCGTCGAACCTACGGTGAGAGCCATGGGCGTTGGAGCAACGACCGAAGCTTCCGTCGGAGCCAGGCCAGCCCTCAGGTTGATGCGGGTCGCGTTCGATCCCGAAAGTATGGCAACCACTTCTTCACGCGGGCCCGAGCTGCTGGATGCGGCATGCAGCGGCACGCCTTGTCCCGCCATGCGAAGGATGTCGGCGGTCTGGGAAACCGCGGCGCGCGCGCTTTGGTGCATCTCTGAAACCAGATTCTGATCGTGGAACACGCGCTGATTCTGCAGCAGGAGTTGAGAGACGATGGTTCCAAGCACCAGGGTGATCGTCATGGCCAACAACACTTCGAGCAATGAAAATCCTCTTCGCATGGTTCACCGCAACGTCGTGGCTCGGGCGAATTCGATCGGCGGATGCGGAACGAATCTGGCAAAAACCACGACGGTGGCAACTTGAGGTTTCGTGTCCACAACCTGCCAGAGTCGAATGTAGGTGGCACTCGACGGCGAGTTGTCGAACAGGATGGTGCCGTCAGCGGAAATGCGAATGTATTCGGAAAATCCCGCTGCCGGATTTGCAAGCTCCAACCCACCTCCCACCGGTGACGGCCGCGACCGCAGTTGTTCCATTTTGTCGTAAAGGAGAAGCGTGGCCGTAGTTCGCTGTTGATTGCGGATATTGATACCGATGACTGTTGAAAAGATCGACGCCACGCTGACCAGACCGGCGGCCAGGATCATCGATGCCAGCAGAGTTTCAAGCAGCGCGTAACCTCGAATTCGTGCCATACGCCATACCTTTGGCACGCCGGGGACCAATCGCAGTCCGGGCACGGAAGCGATTTACAGGGAGTCCTGCAGTGGAAATGTGACGACGAACCGGGCGCCGTGCGGATCGGCGTTCTGGGCTTCAATTCGCCCATTGTGCGCGAGCACGATCTTCTGAACCAGGGACAAGCCCAGTCCCGTGCCGTGGGATTTTGTCGTGAAAAACGGGTAAAAGATTTTCGTCAATTCGTGGACCGGAATTCCAGCCCCGTTGTCTTCGATGACGATTCGGATGCTGCCGGAATCTCGTTCCCGAATCTTCTCCAGGCCAACCGATATCCGGCCCTCTCCACTCGAAACGTCGCCCACGGCTTCGACCGCGTTCAACAGAAGGTTCATGAAGAGCTGGCGCACCAGAGTGGCGTCACACGGCAACGAAGCGGTCTGGCTGGAATCGAAGCTGATTTCATATGTACCGGGGCGCGAGTTCCGAACATCCGCAATCACGTTCTGCAGCAGTTCCCGGACTTCGACATCAACGATGGACGGATCCACCGGCCTGGCGAAATTGAGAAAGTCGGTGACCATCGTGGACATGGAACGGGACTCCTTCTGGATTTCCCGGGCGTAATTCTGCAGCACTTCCACACTGGTCTCTCCGGAGGACAATTGGGCATATCCCAGAATGGTCGCAATCGAGTTCTTGAATTCGTGAGCGATTCCGGAAGACATTTCACCGAGGACTGCAAAGTTCTCCTTCAGCTTCACCTGTTGCTGCAGCTCGACGATTTCCGTCAGGTCCGACAGCAGACAAATCGCGCCCTCAATCCGTCCCTGTTCGTTCGTGATGGGAGACAGGTTGATGCCGATACGCTTGTCATGATGAGGCGCGACGGGGACATTGAATTCGACTCTGGTGAAAATCTCGCCGGCGCTCAGGCAACGGTCCAACAGCTTCTGAAGCTCTTCGGATTCAAGAACCATATCGCGAAGCTTGTGGCTCAAAACCTTTCGTTCGAAAATGCGTTCGCTGGCGCGATTGTGGCCGATGATCTGTCCGGTTCGATTCACGGTGATAAAGCCGCTGGGCATCTCGTTGGTGATTTGTTCGCTCAGGCGCTGATGCTTGTGGTCGGTGCGAAAGCGGAGCAGGAGGATCGCAATGGCCAGCAGCGCGATGGCGATCGAGACGATCGGCAGCAGGCTCATAACGCCGGTTGAATCATGTGGACGTAGTACCAGTTGATCAATGAATCGCCGTAGAGCACCGCGAGGATTGCGGCAATGCTCAGGAATGTTCCAAACGGAAGCTCGTAATGGCGTTCCTTTCCGCCAAGCTTGATCAGGACAATTCCAATGATCGCGCCCAATATGGATCCGGCCAGGATAGTGAAAAGAACCAGCGGCACTCCCAGGAATGCACCGACCATCGCCATCATCTTGACGTCGCCGAATCCCATGCCTTCAATGCCACGGACGCGAAAGAATATTTCGCCGGCGAGCCACAGCATGCCTCCGCCGACAACAAGTCCTGCCAGGCTGGAAAGGAAAGCGATCCAGCGCGGGCTGAGGCCGAAATATCCCTCATATTGCAGCAGGCCGGAGACAAAGGAGCTCGGTGTTGCCAGTGCGACGCCAACAAGAATTCCCAGCCAGATTCCGTTAAGCGTGATCACGTCCGGAAGAATGCGATGGTCGATATCGATGAAGGCGAGCGTTACGAGAGCTGCGGAGAAAATGAGGTAGACGCCCCATTCCAGAGTCAACCCGAACTTCAGATACAACATCACACTGATCACTCCCGTCAGAAGTTCAATCAGGGGATATCGCGCCGAGATCGGTTTCTTGCAGTTGCGGCAGCGCCCTCCGAGAATCAGATAACTGAAGACCGGAATATTGTCGTAGCCGGCGATCAATTTGCGGCAATTCGGGCAGCGTGAGCGGGGGCTCACTACCGATTCATCGAGGGGTAACCGCGCAATGCATACATTGAGGAAGCTTCCAATTGCGAGTCCGAATAGCAAACAAACGACCAGTTCCATCGTCAGCGCAGTATACGTAACTCTCTGAGGAAAACATAGCGGGCGGCCGCATACGCAATCACCGCGCCGCGCCAGCCGTCGAGGAATCCCAGCCGGAGAATGAATGTTCGAAGGAACGACATCGGCGGTGCGGCAACCAGCATCAGCGGGTTTCCCCGCTTGCCGGAAGCATGCGCGGCGTCGCTGGCAATTTGCGTATAGCGATCGATTCGCTGAACCTGGTCCCCCCAGTTGCGATAGGGGAAGTGCAGCAGGTCACCTTGAAACGGCGCAACCGTTCCACCCACGACCATGCTTTCGTGGACTCCATCTCCATGCCATCGGGCGACGCGCCGGTCGAACAGACGCGTCTTCCGATCGGGATACCATCCGGAATGCCGAATCCATGCGCCCAGATACATCGCGCGGCGCGGCATCGTTCGGGCCGCAGAGTCGGGTGGCCTCTGCTTCCAGGCCATGATTTCGTTAGCCAGCTCGATGCTGGGCCGCTCATCGGCGTCGACGCTCAGGATCCAGTCATGTCGCGCCTGTTCGGCGCCGAAGTTCTTCTGATTCGCAAATCCCTGCCACGCGCGGGCCATCACACGGGCGCCACACGCGGCCGCAATCTCACGCGTACGATCGGTGCTTTCCGCATCGATGACGAGAACTTCATCGCAGCACGCCAGGCTGGCGATCGCCTCGGCAATCCGATTCTCTTCGTTTCGCGTGATGATGATGGCGGTGATCGGCGTCATGAGTCCCACGGTATGCTATAACCGAATCCGATGCGGAACCTCAAGTTAACCATCGCATACGACGGCACCGAATTTCATGGCTGGCAATCGCAACCTGGAATGTCCACGGTTCAGGGAGAGCTTGAAATCGCGCTTTCGCGGCTGTTCAATCACGAAGTGGCGGTCTACGGTTCGGGGAGAACGGATGCCGGTGTTCACGCGATGGGCCAGGTCGCCAATGTGCACACGATCCGGACAATGAATACCGGATCGGTGTTAAAGGGGAGCAATGGACTGCTGCCCAACGGGATTCGCGTGCTGGAAGTTGAAGAAGCCGACGAGGCGTTTCATGCCCGTCTGTCTGCGCAGTCGAAGACCTACGAGTATCGCATCTGGCGAAAGCACATCGTGAGCCCGTTCCTTTGCCGCTACGTGTACAAATATCCATATGCCATGAACTCCGATGAAGTCGACAAGGCCGGAGCCCGGCTGCTGGGAACTCACGATTTCACGTCGTTCTGTTCGAAAGACACCGTGATCGAGGATCGCGTCCGAACGATATTCGACGTGCAGTGGAGCCGCGGCGAGGACCAGTGGATATTCCGCATCAAAGGCAGTGGTTTCCTGCAGCGTATGGTTCGTACCATCGTTGGTACGTTGTTGTATGTGGGACAGGGAAGGCTGGGCGAAGATTGCATCCCGGCCATCCTTGACGCGAAGGACCGAAACCTTGCGGGCCCTTCCGTTCCGGCCAAGGGACTGCATCTGGTCCGTGTCGAATACTGAAGAGATGGTAAGATTTTGAGCCATGTCTGGTAAGTCCTCCGACCCCATCGACAAAACCGCATTGCCGAAGCACGTCGCCATCATCATGGATGGCAATGGGCGCTGGGCAGGAAAGCGCGGAATGCCGCGTGTGGCGGGCCATCGCGCCGGCATCAATGCGGTTCGTGAGGTCGTCGAAGGTTCGGCGGAACTGGGAATTTCGGTGCTGACGTTGTATGCCTTTTCCGTTGAGAACTGGAAGCGACCGCAGGCTGAAGTGTCCACGTTAATGGCGCTGCTGAAGGAATACCTGAAAAAGGAAATCGAAAGCATTCATCGCAATAACATTCGATTCCAAACGATCGGACGAACGGAGGAGCTGGACGCCAGCGTTCGGGCTGAACTCCAGAAGGCCATTGACCGTACGTCGGCCAATACCGGAATGGTGTTTAACGTGGCACTGAACTATGGAGGCCGCGCGGAAATCGTCGATGCGGTCAATGCCATCCTGAAAAACGCAGACGCAAGTCCCGGCCCGGTTACCGAATCGGATTTCGCATCGCATCTCTACACGGCGGGCTTGCCTGATCCCGATCTGCTGATCCGTACGAGCGGGGAAATGCGTATCAGCAACTTCCTGCTCTGGCAGATTGCATACGCCGAGATCTATGTCACCGAAGCGCTGTGGCCGGATTTCGGGAAAAAAGACCTGCACGCCGCCATCGTCGCATTTCAAAAGCGCGAGCGACGCTACGGCGGGCTGGAGCCGCATCTGGTTCCCGGCCTGTAACAATGAAACGCATCATAACGGCCATGATCGGCATCCCGATAGTGATCGCCGTAATTCACTATGCCCCCCATTGGTTTTTTGCCCTGGTCGTCGCCTTGTTTGCCGGACTCTGTTTCAACGAACTGGTGGCTTTCGGTTCGGCTCGATCGGGTTCGCGTCCGGGAATCTGGACCGCGGTTGTCAGCGCTGCAGTCACGGCGTCGTTTGTGGGAGACGCTTCCTGGGTTCTGACCATACTGGCGGCCGCCGTTTTGTTTTGCGTTGCGAATCTGGCATTGGAAGGTTCCCTGGATTCCATGTTGCCGAACACGGGCCTGGTGATGCTTGGCCTGGTCTACTGCAGCGTTCTTTTGGGGTTTGTGATATGGCTGCCGAGTAACGTTGTGCTGGTATTGCTGGCGACGATCTGGACGGGCGATGCGGCGGCGTATTACGGCGGGCGCGCACTCGGGCGTCACAAACTGGCCCCAACGATTAGTCCGAACAAGACGGTGGAGGGTTCGATCACCGGACTAATCGGCAGCATCGCTGCCGGAGTGGGGCTTGGCGCCTGGCTGCTGGGAAAGCCCGTTTCGTTTCTTGTTATCGCTTCAATGGCCGCAGCCATGGCCGGACAGATTGGCGATCTGGCAGAGTCCGCTCTGAAGCGGAGCGCCGGAGTTAAGGATTCGTCGTCACTGCTCCCCGGTCACGGCGGTCTCCTGGATCGCGTGGATAGTCTTCTGTTTGCGGCTCCGGTATTCTACTGGTTCTTTAACTCATGAGACAGCTCACCATCATCGGCTCGACCGGCTCCATCGGGCGGAACACTCTGCGAGTCGTGGAGCACCTTTCGGATCGATTCTCCGTGTTCGCCCTGTCGGCGCACTCCGCAGTCGAACTGCTCGCGGAGCAGGTTGCGGCATTTCGACCCCGAGTTGTCGCTTTGTCGGATGCGTCGCGGACCGATGAATTTCAGCGCCATTGCAAACGGCTCGGAATCAAAGCCCCGGAAGTCGTACTGGGCGAAGAGGGACTCCGAACGATCACCTCCGCTCCGGAGGTGGATACCGTGGTGTCGGCCGCCGTCGGAGCGGCGGGCCTCATTCCGACTCATGCTGCGGTAGCCGCCGGGAAGACCGTCGCACTGGCGAATAAGGAAGCCATGGTTCTGGCCGGCGAGTTTCTGCGCAGCGTCGCGGTTCGTTCGGGCTCACGTATTATTCCTGTCGATAGTGAACACAGCGCGCTCGATCAATGCCTGCGGTCCGGACAACGCAGTGAAGTCCACCGATTGATTCTGACCGCGTCCGGGGGCCCGTTTCGAGATACCCCTGCCGAACAACTGTCTCGCGTGACACCGGAACAAGCGCTGAACCATCCCACGTGGAAGATGGGACGGCGCATCACGATCGATTCGGCGACGCTCATGAACAAGGGACTTGAAGTGATTGAAGCCCGGTGGCTCTTCGAAGTGCCCGCCGAACGCGTGGACATCATGGTTCATCCACAGTCGATCGTTCACTCGATGGTGGAATTTACCGACGGTTCGACCATCGCCCAGCTAGGTACGGCCGATATGCGTCAGCCGATTCAATATGCCCTGACGTGGCCGGAACGCCTCGAATCCTGCGTCCCGCGGCTGGACTGGAAGGACGTGGGCCGCCTGGATTTCATGCCGCCGGACACCGGCAAATTTCCTTGCATCAGTCTGGCCTATCGGGCCATCGAGCTTGGCGGCACCGCTCCCGCCGTCGTCAATGCGGCCGATGAGATCGGTGTGGCAGCGTTTCTTGCGGGAGAGATTCCGTTTACAGGTATTCCACGTCTAATCGAAGCAGCTCTCAACGCTCGGGGAACGCATCAAGCGGCAGACTCCATTGAGGCGATCCTGGCCGCGGATCTGTGGGCGCGAAATTTCTCGAGGGAGTGGGTAAAAGAAACTGTCTGAACAAAATGGGGACTGGAGCCGAATTCGAAACATAATCGTTCCGGTCTCAATTCACCCTTGATCGAATTCGGGGCCTGTCCCCATTTTGTTCGGTCCTTATTTTTCGATGACTGTCTCGATTTCATTCCAGTTAGAATCAAAATTAGTCTATGGGCGTGATTAACAGCTTCGTTGCCGCGGTGATCGTGCTTGGGGTGATCATCATCCTTCACGAGCTTGGCCATTTTCTCGTCGCGCGATTCTTCAAAATTCGAATCGAAACATTTTCGGTTGGTTTTGGGCCCCGCCTGATCGGTTTCCGTCGCGGCGATACCGACTATCGAATCAGCGCGTTCCCGCTCGGGGGGTACGTGAAGATGGCGGGCGACACTCCATCCGAGTCCCTGACCGGAGCGCCTCACGAATTCCTTTCCAAGCCCAAATGGCAGCGGTTCCTTGTCGCTTCGGCCGGACCGATCATGAACATGATTCTGGCCGTCGCTCTGCTCACCGGCTTGTTCATGTACGGACGGGAAGTTCCGGAGGTTCTCAACAGCCAGGCTGTCATCGGCAGAGTGGAGCCGGGTTCGCCGGCGGATCAGGCCGGAGTCCGCGAGGGCGATCGAATTGCCGAGCTCGACGGCAAGGAGCTTCCCAACTGGCAAGATATCCAGACACGCGTCATCATGAATGCCGGAAATAGCCTCACGCTTCTTCTGGATCGCAATGGTGAAAGGATTCCCACCTCGATCACGCCGATCAAGAAGGCTCCTGCGGGTACCGAAGGAGCCAGCTATGGCTACGAGCCGATGGGCTTCGTCGGCATGGGCCCCCACCTTCCCGTTATGGTGAAATCGGTGTGGAGTGAATCTGCCAAGGCTGCCGGTTTGCAGCCCGGTGATGAAATTACCTCCATCAACGGAATCAATCTGAAATCGTCGGGCCAGTCGACTCAAGAGATCATCAACGGAATTTCCCAGCCGGATTTTCCCATCACGGTTGCCCGCAAAGGTCAGACCCTGACGTTCCAGATCACTCCCGTCATGCGGGACGGAAAGCGCCTCATCGGGATCGATAAGGAGCCTCTTCCCACCATCACGATCAAGCTTGGTTTTTCGGACGCGTTGGCGAAATCCGTCAGCACTAATGTGGAATATGGGAAAACCATACTCCAGGTCATCGGCATGCTGTTCAAACGCGAGGCGTCTTTGAAACAGCTCGATGGACCCATCGGAATCGTCCGTGCGTCGGGCGAGGCCCTGAACGAAGGTGTTGCGACGCTGATCAGCCTGATGGCATTGATCAGCCTGAATCTGGGTCTGCTCAACATCCTTCCGATTCCGGTGCTCGATGGCGGAGTGATGTTGATGCTGATTGTGGAATCCCTCATGGGGCGCGACATGAGTCTTCGTCTCAAGGAAAGAATCATCCAGGTCAGTGTCGTTGCACTTTTGATGCTTACCGTTTTTGTTCTCTATAACGACGTTGTCAAACTCTTCCCAACGAATGCATCGGCGCCGTGAAAGCTCCCAGACCGGAACATCAGGTTTTCAGCGACTACCTCGAGCAGAACAAACTCAAACGCACCCCTCACCGCGACCTCATCCTTGAAACATTTCTGGAAAATGAAGGCCACCGCAGCGTCGAGGACATTTACCACACGGTGAAAGCGATCGATCCCCGGGTCGGCTATACGACGGTCTATCGCATGATGAAGTTGCTTTCCAGTTGCGGTCTCGCAAGGGAGATTGAACTGGCCGACGGCATTACGCGCTATGAGCATCTCTTCAATCACGAACACCACGATCACATGATCTGCATGGAATGCGGCAAGTCCATCGAGTTCTACAATCCGGAAATCGAAGCCCTGCAGGATGCCGCATCGGAACAGCTGGGGTTCCAGGTTCTGGACCACAAGCTGCAGATTTATGGGGTCTGCGGCGACTGCCGATAGATCAGGTCGATCGCGCACCGTATTGCAGAAGTCATGCCCGCCGCGTTTGCCGCATTCCTGCCGGCAATCTCAAATGCGGTTCCGTGATCCGGTGATGTGCGAATGTATGGCAACCCCAGCGTCACGTTGGTGGAATCGCCATGGGCGATCAGCTTCACCGGAATCAAGCCTTGATCGTGATAGGGCGCGATCACGACATCAAATTCTCCCGCGTGCGCGCGATGGTACAGGCTGTCGGCAGAGTGCGGTCCCGACACGCGAATGCCCGTCGCGGCGCACTGCCGGACTGCCGGTTCCAGCAACTCCATGTCTTCGCGGCCGAACATTCCGCCTTCTCCGGCATGCGGATTGATCGCCGCAACCGCAATCCTGGGTTGCTGGAAAGCAAAACGCAGCAACTCGCGATTCACGAACGGGATCAACTTCAGGTATTGCTCTGTGGAAATGCGAGCCAGGGCGTCTCGCAGCGAAAGGTGAACGGTTGCCAGAACCACCTTGAAAGTCGAAGCGAAAAAGGACATCGCGAATTGCGTCGTGTGCGCGTGCTCGGCGAGGAACTCGGTCTGACCTTTGAAGTGCGGACCAATGGATGCTTTGCTGACCGGTGCAGTGACGATGGCCTGGATGCTTCCTCGAAGGGCCGCATCGCTCGCCGCCTCCAGGTATGCGATCGATCGTCTTCCGGCCCGCAGGCTCATTTCGCCCCATGGCAGAAGCGTTGGGGGTTCTTTTGTTTCGGATGAGTCCGGACAATCCGTCAGGAAAAGGATGGACTCGTCCGTCGCTTCAGAGGCGTTTGCGATCCATCGAACGGGAAGGTTATCGGACGCGAACAATTTGAAGCTGCGCTCGAAGTGGGGATGGTCGGTGTAAAGAATGCATCGCGCCGCACTCAGGAATTGCGGAACAGCTTTGAGTGTGACTTCGAGTCCAATGCCGGCGGGGTCGCCTGACGAAATCCCGATGATCGGTCGCAATCTATTCGTTTTCTTTGTCTTCGTTTTCTTTGTACATGTACTTGATGAAGTGCTTGAGCACCATCACATGCGGATCCGATTGCCGCTTCAAGCGGATCGAATTCTTGTCGTACCACTCGATCGTCCCGCGGATCTGTTCGCCATCCTGGAGCACCACGACCATCGGCGTCCCATTCTGCATCTGTTTCAGGTAGTAAAAATTCTCCGCGTTGGTCTGTTCGTGAGGGCTTGGCTTTTTGCGCGGCGACCTTGGGATGACCTGATCCTTGTGTTCGGCGAGGCTCGGTCGAATCAACTTGCGATTTGACATTTCTTCACGAGTTTAGCGGCTTCCCATGGGGTTGTCATCGAGTATTTTGGCCAGAGAAAGGTTCGCCGTGAGCGCCAGAACCTCCGTCAGCATTGGGCGATTCACATGCGTCTTCAAACTGCTTTCCATGACCGCCAGGAATTCGGCGAGGCGAATCAGCTGCGTCGTTGAAATGCCATCGGCGAGTTTTTCAAGCCGCGGTTGGATATCGAAATTGACGATGTGCTCCGAGAATCCCTCTTTCAAATACAGCAAGTCGGCCAGCACGACGCCGATCATTTCCAGGTGAGTTCCGAACTCCTGTTTCGTTCCGGCCACTTCCTTCGACGCGGCGATCAGATCGCGAAATTCCTCTTCCGTCGCCAGAATTGCCGTCTCGATGAAATTCAGAATCATGTCGCGCTGCGACCGAAGCGCGGATGAATCGAGCGTTCGAAGAGTGCCGATGCTGCCACGCGACCAGCGCAACGTCAGTTCATCGGACGAATTGGCGAACTGGCGAAGATCATCCAGAGCCAGGGGCGTGAAGGCGTACAACTGGCAACGCGAGCGGATCGTTGGAAGCATCGCGTGCAGATTGTTGGTGACCAGAATGAAATAGTTGTTGTCCGGAGGCTCTTCCAATCCCTTGAGCAGCGCATTTGCGGAGGATGCGTTCAGCAGCCCTGCCGGATCGATGATGAATACCTTGCTTCGTCCTTCCAGAGGATGAAACTCGAGCATTCGTATTGCCTCGCGAATCTGCGAGATTTTGATCTCCGACGCTTCATCCTCCAGCTCAATGCGGATGATGTCCGGATGAGTTCCGGCATCAATCTTGTGACACTGCGAACAGGCGTCGCAGAAATCTTCCGGCCCGGAGTTCAGGCAGTTCAGTGCCTTCGCGACCATCAATGCGCAGGTCTTCTTGCCAATGCCGTCTGGTCCGGAAAAGAGAAGACCATGCGAAAAGCGTTGCTGCCGGAGTTTCGCCTGAAGCCGTTCGATGTTCTTGCGGTTGCCGCAAAAGGAATCAAATCCCATCGTCGTTCCCACTTTCAAATCCCAGTACCCGTACCACGTCGCGGTGTACCTCCTCGATGCTTCGATTCGCAGGGATCACTTTGATGTGTTCGGGATCGTGGCGGGCGAGCTCCAGATAACCATTCCGGATCTTCGTGTAGAACTCGATATCTTCCATTTCAAACCGGCCCTCATCGTGCGCGCTCTTCTGATTGCGGACGCGCGCTCGCGACAATCCGATCTCCGGCGCGATATCGAGCAACACGGTGATCTCGGGACGATTCGTTCCGCAGACCAGATCGGTGAGTTTGCCGATGAACTCCAGCGGAATACCGCGTCCATAACCCTGGTATGCCATCGAGGCATGGTAGAACCGGTCGCAGATGACCACTTCGCCCTTGCTCAGCGACGGCAGAATCTTTTCCGCGATGTTCTGGCTGCGCGAGGCGTAGAACAAGAGAAGCTCGGCCGCCGCCGTGAGATGGATGGTTTCGGAGTTCAGTAGTATTTTTCGAATGCCTTCGCCGACCGCAGTGCCGCCCGGCTCGCGTGTAATGGTGAAGGGAATCGAGCGCTTGTTCAGATACTCGGACAGGAGGGCGATCTGTGTTGTCTTGCCGCAGCCTTCAATGCCTTCAAAGCTGAGGAATCGTCCGTGCTTCGGTGTCATGCCAGACTGGGTATTGTAGCAGAACCTCCGCGGTCCTCATGGCCTCGGCCATCGCTTCCTCAACCTGAAGCCGCGATTCCGATTTCTCGACGGTTTCAAGATGAGCCTTGGTCTCGGGATGTTTTGGCACAAACAGGGAACAGCAGTCCTGGTCGGGTTGAATCGAGATGTCGTAACTGCCAATGCGGCGAGCTATGTTCACGATTTCGATTTTGTCGTCGCCAATCACAGGTCGAAGAATCGGCATTTGGACCGCGCGGGAGATCACGTCGATATTTTCAATGGTCTGGGATGCGACCTGCCCGATGCTGTCGCCCGTAACAAGCACGCGGGCTCGTTCGCGCAGCGCGATGCGTTCGGCCAGACGCAGCATGTATCGCCGATAGAGGATCACTCGCGTGTCGGCCGGCGTCTCCACCATGATGTGCCGCTGGACTTCGGCGAATGGCACAAGATAGAGCTTGGATCGCAGCTGGTACTCGGACAGGAGCTGGGCAAGCTGCTTCGCTTTCTCCTGCGACTCCTTGTTCGTATACGGAAAGCTGTGGAAGTGTACGAAGACGGCCGTGCAGCCGCGCTTGATGGCTTTCCATGCTGCAACAGGAGAATCGAGTCCGCCGGATAAGAGCACCACGACCTTACCGCTGGTTGACGAAGGGAGGCCGCCGATTCCAGGCCGTCGATCGACATAGATCAAGGCGCGATTGTCCACTACTTCAATCGAGCAAGTAAGCTGAGGATCTTCCAGGTCGACTCGCCGGCCGGACCGCTGCTTGATGGTTCCACCGATCCGCTCATTGATCTGGACGGACGTGTACGGAAAGTTCTTGTCCGATCGCCGTGTCGACACGCGAAAGGAATCGAACGCCTTCGAACCGATCAGATCCCATGCCTTTTCTTCCAGCGCTTCCAGAGACAACGGGCACTCCCAGGCTTCCGCAAAGTAGGCGATACCGCTGACCTTTTCGAGCCGCCGCTGAATCTCGACCAGATTACAGTCCGGCCTCAGCTCCACGAGGATGCGGCCGGAAATCCGGCGCACTTCGCCGATCCCGCAACCGGCCATCATCACGCGGATATTCTTGCAGAGCCGATTCTCGAAGTAGTCGCGGTTGCCTTTCTTGAGGCCGAGCTCGTGATAGTGGATAACGATGAACCGTTCCATGATCGGTATTATAGACTGCCAATTATGGGCGTCATGGATATAGCTGAGATTGTGGAGAACTACCGCAGTGTTCTGGAGCGCATCCACAAAGCCGCAGAACGAAGCAATAGAGATCCGAAGTCCATCAAACTTATCGCCGTATCGAAGACCGTTTCGGCGCAGAAGATCCGCCAGGCCGTCGAGTGCGGCGCCCTTGATTTTGGTGAGAACCGATTGCAGGAAGCCCAGGAAAAGATGGACGACCTGCGCCCGCTGGGATTGACCTGGCACTTCATCGGACACATCCAGACCAACAAGGCGAAGAAAGTTGCCGAGTGCTTTGATTGGATCCACTCCGTGGATCGCATCGACGTCGCCGACAAGCTGGGACGCACCACACCAAAGCTGCTATCCGTTTTGCTTGAAGTGAAGCTGCACGACGAGCCCAACAAATCCGGAGCTGCGGTTTCGGACCTGCCGGAGTTGATTGCGGCGGTGCGGCGTTACGAATCTCTGGATCTTCGCGGCCTGATGGCCGTGCCGCCATTTCTCGACAATCCGGAAGAAGTTCGTCCGTACTTCCGACGGCTGCGCGAGTTGTCGAACCAACATGGTCTCAAGGAACTATCGATGGGAATGACACACGATTTTGAAGTGGCCATCGAAGAAGGCGCGACCATGGTTCGCGTGGGCACCGGATTGTTTGGGAAGCGGGGATGAAGCTCCGAGTTCGTGTCATCCCCAATGCAAAGAAAACGGAATTTTCCGCGCACCGTCCGGAATACGGCGATGAGTGGGTGCTCCGCTTGAACGCTCCGCCGGTGGATGGAAAAGCCAACAAGGCCGCTCTCGAATTCATTGCAAAAACGCTGGGTATTGCGCGGTCCGGCGTGTCGCTGGTGTCGGGAGAAAAGGGTAGACACAAAATATTTGAGATTGTAGGCTTGCAACCTAGTGATGTCGAACGCGAACTCTCCCAACGAATCAGCTGATTCCGAAAGCACGACCCCCGCTGTCCCACGTTTGAATCCCATTCTGACCATTGCGGTTTGTGTGAGTGGATTCGTGCTGCCGGGCCTCGGTCACATCCTCATGGGACGCTGGATTCGAGGCGTGCTGTTGGCTCTGGCGATCGGGTTGATGTTTCTATTTGGCATCGCGATGCAAGGGGAGCTGTATGTCAGCGACCTGTCGCAGACGCCTCTTCGTCTGTTTGGATTTTTCGCGGATATCGGAGTGGGATTGATGTATTGGCTTGCCGAACACAGCAAGCTGGGCGTCGGCAACATGAGTGCGCGCACGTACGATTACGGCACGACTTATTTATGGGTCTGCGGGTTGTTGAACTACCTCGCGGTTCTGGATGCGTTCGATATCGCGCGAGGGCGAAAGCCGTGAACCTGTCTCACTTCGAAGCGCTGGCGGTATTCGCGCTATTGGTCTCCACCGTTTTCGGCCTCATTACCAAGAAGACTCCGCGCGAGCAGTTCCGCTACGGCGTGTTTGTCTTCTTCTCGTTTATCGGAGTTGCGATTCTCGTCGGCTGGCTGATGTATCCGCTGCCCTGGTAGCGAAATGTTGCGCGAAGCGCATCCATACTGTAGGCGCGGGCGGACCGTGCACAATCGTCATTCAGTTACAAATCGGGGTCTGTCCTCAATTTGTTCAAACGTTCGAGGGTGCCGCTGACTCTCCGAAAGTCCGCGGCGACCCGTAAGGCCTCCGCTTCAAAAATAAGTGTTCTGAGAGTACGCGAAAGGGTGAGCAGCGATTTATGGTGAGCAAACGTGCCAAGTCTGCTCCAGTAAGGCTTTCAGCAGAAACTTCCTTCGCATAATCCAAGAAACTTCCTTTGAGCGACGTCATCTGATCAGGAAGCATATTGCCTATGTTGCCGGCGACATAGGCACCAAAACAGGAGACTATTAAGTTCCATCTGCGACGCTTAGTATTGGTCGGATCTTGGAATGACGCGGACATCCACGACCTTGCTGCTTCCGCGCTCCACGGTTGCCTTGACGCCGCTGCTTTCAGAATCTGCCAAAAATTGAGGATTCTGGTAGGCGTTGGCCTCAACGTCTTCCCATGCAAGAATCGTGTACTCTCCAGGCAAAAGGCCGCGCACCGAAAAGACCCCAACTTGATCGGTTATCGCGGTTCGGAATGCGGCAGGATTTTCTCTCCGGTTTGGCGCAGGAGCGATCACGACGACGCTGTTGCCGGCCGGTTGATCGTTTCGACTCTTTACCACTCCCTTGATCGTACCGACGCTGCCGGCGCCACCAAGATACAAATCGAGCGGCCCCTGCGGGGCGCCATCGACGTCAATACCGCTATCGATGACTTCCGCGCCGCCGTACCGGGCTGATGTGAGGTACACATCGGCCGGGAGTCCGCTGACTTCAATCCGGAAGCGGCCATTCGCCACATTGGGGATCGTGAACACCCCACTTGTCATCCCGCCACCCAGGTTGCGTGAATTTGTAGCCAGAATTGAAGGCGAGCCAGCTGTGGGACGGAGTGCAATTCCAATATTCGCCGGATCCACTGCGACCGAGAGCGGCTCCGATGCGATGAGACGTCCTGAGAGCGACCCACTGGGCCGGACGGCCAATATTCCCGCCTCGACGTCCTGATTGGCGATGTTCACGGAAATGCGTCCTGTCTGGGTGAATTCGGATGCCGGGGTTTGAACCTGAGCAAAAATGTCATAAGCGCCAGGTGTGAACGGCGAAATCCGATACGCGCCATCTCCAAGCGGCTCCGGATGCAAAATGATCGACTCCGGCATGCCGCGGCCCAGCCGCACGGCGGCAAAACTAGCGCCCACGTTGGGAAACGCGGCTGCGATCTTAACCCGAACTGAAAACGTCCTGGTCCCGCCGAGCGAAATATCGATCGCGGAGGATTCCGTGCCTGCAGCCACTGTGATCGGAACGCCGTCTTGCAGATCAACCACGCCTGGATAGAACGCCGGCGCCAATGCAGCCTGTAACGAAGTTGCCGATGGCGTCGCGCGGACGTAATAGGTGCCTGGCTGCAGATTGTAAATCCGGTATTCTCCCCGATCGTCGGACTGCCCCGAACCGGCCCAGATGAGTACCTTTGCTCCATCACGATATTGATAGCGGAGCGCCTCCACGTGCAACGCCGGCAATGGCCGCCGGTTTTGATCGTAAACACGGCCGGTGATGACTGCGGCCGGCGTAAGCTGAATGTTGACGTCGCGGAGATGTTGATCGGGGGAGAGATTCAGGTAAAGATTATTCTTCCGCGTCGGAACGAACAACGTGGCGGAGGCATCCAGATTGTAGGCGCCCGGCGCTAAATCCGCGATCCGGAACCGCCCCTCTGCATTGGTTGTTACACTATCGACGCCTGCTCCGGTCACCGTCACACGCACATCCCGCAGAGGCTCGCCCGTTCCTGACTTTGTGACGATGCCCTCAATGGTCGCGGGCTTCACCTTTGTGCCGCTATCTTGCCACCCGAATAGAGCCGCTGCATACACAAGCAGCATTCCGACAGCCGGAAGAATATTCCTTTTCAAGATGCGGGCCTCCCCGATATTTAGTGTGTCCAAGTCTAATTCAATTATCCAGCGTCCTCAAGGCGAGCCAGTGGACTAGCCCAATTGTATTAATCCAATTGCCAACAAACTAATTTCGACTTCTGAGATGTATTCTCAAAAAGCTTTTGCACAATTTGGAAAAAACTTATCTGCGCGACCTGCGTTGGCGGTCGCGAGGATCAGGAGTCGACAATCGAAGAGGGCGAACGAAGAGACAAGGAGTGAGATTATGACGAGCAAAGAGCAATCTACGTGGGTCAAATCCGCCGTGCGGATTACAGTGATTACTTTGGTTTTGCTATTTCCACTTTCGGTTTTAGCGTGGTTCTGTGGCAGTGGCCGTATGACTGGCGGTGGCAAGTTGGTACAGTTGGCTGATGGAAACGGATCTCTGATAGATGTTGTTAACTCGCCGGTAACGAACGGCTATGAACTTCACTGCGACGGCACTGGATCCAACAACCTCGAGGTGAATAATCATGACCCCAACGGCCCCCACTTCCACCTCGACATCCTCCAGAGCGCGAATTGTTTTACCATGGAGGGTAATCAAAACCCGCCAAGCGCAAATTTTGACACCTTTTGGGGCTTCGGAAGCGGCAAGTACAGCGTTGGAAACCAAAGTACAAATGCCTGTGCAGAGTGGGCATTCACCGACGGGCAAGGCAGCCCCCAGAACAATAAATCCTACATTCACATTGCTGTGGCTACGGCGACCGACTCAACTGTCGACCTTACAGTTTACGGATGCCCCGCCAGAACGGTCGTGCCGGGACTTTGTAAGGGCGCCACGCTTATAGATGTCCCTTATCAGACTCCTCTGAACGGACAAAACCAAGCCCACAAGTAACGGTAGAGTCCGGACCAACCTCCGGGGAAGGGGGGCCCCTTCCCCGGAAGCGGCAGCGAGAGGGCACATCCCAAATCCCACACAGTTGTTCACAGAGTTGCATGTCCCAACCCACTGCGAAGATGGCGACATCGTGGCCGCGATGAGTAATGCAATTTCACGACTGTCGCAACACGAACCTTACTAGAAAGTTGAGTCCGGAAGCGAAACAGAGTGCAGTCTAGGATCCCGGCGTCTTATGTGTCTCGAGAATTTGGGGCGCGTACGAGTTTTCCGATGACGCCGGAACGGGTTGTGACGCCCATCTTGATCATGATGAGCCGCAAGAAAGTCTTCACAGTGTTCGGGCTGATGTTCATTCGTTGCGCAATTTCTTTACTAGTGAGCCCATCTGCGAGATGCTGCACTGATTCGAATTCGCGGTCGGTCAATTGAAAACGGGCCAACAGCTCAGGGAGTACCCAGCTGTCACGTTCGACAGTGATTGCAATCGTGGGCTTGGAACGGTCCTTGGATTTGGGTTCGAGAGCGAAAATCCGGCATCGATAGCGCCTTCGACCGGAGACGAAAAGCGTTGTGACGACAAGATCGTCAGCGCTTAGCTTCTTTCCGACAATCGAACGGATCGACTCCATAAACTCGGCGTTAGGCGCCTTCGCTGGTGGATTTGGATAGGCAAATATGCGTAGAGCCCCCGAGTTGCAGTAGATGGGCTTCAAAGCCGAATCCAAAAGGATCAGCCCGGCCCTAGCGGCGTTCGCCGCCCGTGGCCACTTGGACACTAACGAGACCTTCATCGGTCGAGGGAAACGGCTCTGAGCCGTCGCTGAAGACATGAGGATACCTCCTGAACTCAAGCCAGCTAAGATCTTTACTGTTGGCTAACGTTCCATCGTGCATTCGGATTAACACCAATTGCCCCTACCATTGCAAGAAATAAATTCTGAGCCGGCGGCCGCGTTCCCACATAACGCGCAAACTGCGCCGGGAAAATCCGGATCGAAGAAGCCCCCGTCTTATTCAGACTATGCTTCGTGTCCACCGCTTTCGACCTCATCACTCAGAAGACCCTGCGAGAGCAGTTTCGGTACGGCGTATTTGTATTCTTCTCGTTTCTCGGAGTCGCGATCCTCGTCGGCTGGCTGATGTATCCGCTGCCCTGGTAAGGTGATTCCGTCGTCAGGACGAACCTGCCGCGAATGTCTTCGATACCGACGGTCGGCTGAGCACGATGAAGGTGCAGACGCCGAGCAAAGTCCCGTATGGAAAACTGAGACACGTGAATCCGGCGATGACCATGCAGAAGGTGCGGGATCTTCTGGCCTTCAGACGCTGTCCGGTCAGAAACTGCAACGTCGCGATACTCCACATCAGAAGTAAAATTCCGAGTCCGATAAATCCGATCAACTGGCCCACAAATGCCGGCGGCCTGTCCGCGCCCGGGCTCTGGGCCAGCCGGGAGAAGATAAAGAATCCCGCAAAGGTGTAGACAAGAATGAACAGCGAGACTAGCGCCGTGATACCGGCAGACACCAGGTAGCCGATCCGCAGGATGTGAAGATGTTCCCCATCCACAATTTGTTGCCGAGCGTCGTCGTCCATTGTTGCCTCCGGAGGTTGGAGTCTTATATCAGACTACGGTGTCGCGATGAAATGCTGCCGTATGGCGTCGACAAGATCGGGGATGGTGGCGGTTTTCGGTTCGATCGTGGCGTGCAAACCGAATGGCTCGCAGGCCCGCGCGGTCACCGGGCCGATGACCGCAATGGAAATTCCGTTCAGCGCCGCTGCCAGGTCCTCTTCAAGCGTTTCGGCCATGAATCGAATCGCAGATGGGCTGGTGAACACCACGCAGTCGATTCTCTCCCTGGCGAGTATCTGCCGAAGGTCCAGCGCACCCTCCACCGCCTTCTTCGTTCGATACACCGGCAACACATCCACCACGGCGCCCCGTCGGCGCAATTCTTCCGGAAGAATTTCGCGTGCGACTTCCGCTCGCGGAAACAGGATGCGGACTCCTTGTAGATTCTTTGGGAACGCATCCAACAGTCCCTCTGCATTGAATCGTTTCGGAATCAGGGAAGGGGAGAGCTTCCATACTTCCAGCTTCTTTGCCGTGGTGGATCCAACAGCAGCAATGGGAATACAGCAAACTCCATGAACCGCGGCTAGCCGCTTGAGGAAAAAATCCACGGCATTGGCGCTGGTGAACAGAATCCAATCGTAGGAATTCATGCGCGCGATGGCGGGGTCGATCGCGGTCCAGTTCTCGATCGGCTCCAATTCCATGGTGGGACATTCCACTACGCGGGCGCGGAGCAGCTTAAGGCGTTCGCCCAAATCTCCCGCCTGTGCGGCAGCCCGTGTGGTGAGAATCGTTTTACCGTGGAGAGCCACTTTCGTTGATCCCCGCAAGAATTTCTCCGGCGCCGCGCTCGACGAGCAGTTTCCCGAGCTTGAGGCCAAGCTCACGTGCCTGCGACGCCGTTCCCGAGATTTGGTCTGCAACCACGATCGACCCCGTCAGATTCGCGACCAAGCCCCGCAGTGTGATTTGATCGCCCTGGAGGGTCGCGTAACCCGCGACTGGAACCTTACAGCTTCCTTCCAGCGCCGCCAGAAGCCCGCGTTCCGCAGACACGGCCAGTCGAGAGGGCGCGTGATCCAAAGTTTCAAGCAGCGATCGCGTTGACGTATCGTTCGTGCGGCATGCGATGCCGAGGGCGCCCTGTCCCACGGCGGGCAGCATGAGGTCCTCTCCGATAATCTGGGTCACCAGGTTTTCGTGACCCAGCCGCTTCAATCCTGCCAATGCCAGAACGATGCCGTCGAATTCTCCGGCGGCGACCTTCTTCAGTCGCGTGTCGACGTTTCCACGCAGGGGCGTCAGTCGAATGGAAGGAAAGCGCCGCCGAAGTTGCACCTGACGTCGAAGGCTGCTGGTTCCGATCACGGCGTTGGGCGGGAGGTCCCCGAGCGTGCGGCCGTTGGAGACGAACGCGTCGCGTGGGTCTTCGCGCTCTGGTATCGCACCGAAGTCGATGCCGTTGGGCAGCAGGTACGGAATGTCCTTCATGCTGTGAACGGCGACATCGATTTGACCGGCAAGCAGAGCTTCATCAATTTCTTTCGTGAAGAGGCCCTTGCCTCCGACCTCCGCCAGCGGAACATTCTGGATTTTGTCTCCGGTAGTCTTGATCGTGATCCGCTCGACGCGCAGTCCGGGCCAGCGATGCTCCAGTGCGGACATCACCCAGTTCGATTGCCAAAGCGCCAGTGCGCTGCCTCGAGTGCCGAGACGGATAACTTCAGGCTGGAGGTTCGTCATTTCCCTGATGTGATTTGATGTTGAAAAGTTTGCGGACGGTTTCGGCGAACTCGGGGCCCCGGGGATCATCGGCCATTCCCTTCAGCTGCATGGTGGGATGATGGAGGATCTTGTTGACCATGGACTCGGTCAGCTGATCGATCAGCGCCATTTGTTCGGGAGTGAAGCCCTTCAATTTTGCGCGATAGCGCTCGATTTCCTCGCGGCGCATCTTGTCCAGAGAGTCACGCATTTCCACGATGGTCGGAACGACGCTTCGCGTCTGCATTTTGGTGCAGAATGCCCGGACCTCTCCTTCTACGATTTCCTCGGCGCGGTGGGCCTCCTTCATCCGCTCTTTGAGATTCTCGTCGATGACCTGCTGAAGATCATCGATGTCGTAAACGAATACGTTATCGATCTCGTTCACGGCCGGATCGATATCGCGCGGCACGGCAATATCGATCAGGAAGACGGGTTTGTTCTTGCGGACCTTGATCATCCGCTCGGCCATGGGTTTGGTAATCACGAAGTGGGGAGCGCCCGTGGACGTGATGACAATGTCGGCTCGATCGAGGTGATCGGTGAAATGTTCGAAGGGAATGGCCGCGCCTTCGAACACCTTGGCCACTTCCACGGCTTTCTCGAACGTGCGGTTGGTGACCAGGACGGAAGAAACGCCATTCCGCTTCAGATGCTTTGCCGCGAGCTCGCCCATTTTGCTGGCGCCGATGATCATGACCGTCTTGCCGGTCAGGTCGCGGAAGATCTGCCGCGCCAGCTCCACCGCGGCGTAACTGATCGAGACGGCGGACTGAGAAATGCCCGTCTCCGAGCGAACCCGCTTGGCGACGGCGAACGCCTTGTTCATCAGCGCGCTCAGGTTTGTTCCGATGGTTCCGGCGTCGTTCGCGATGCGGAACGCTTCCTTCACCTGACCGAGAATCTGGGGTTCGCCGATCATCATGGAATCGAGACTGGACGTTACTCGAAAGACGTGACGAATCGCTTCGGCATTCTGCAGGCAATAGACATGGTCGGAAATGGTATCGGCCTGGATGCGGTGGTACTCGTAGAGGAACTCGCGCACCAGTTCCTCGCTGGGCCCTTCGGCCACAATTTCCACCCGGTTGCATGTCGACAGAATCATCGCCTCGCCGGCTTTCGCGCGGGTCATCAGTGCTTCGAGCGCACCACGCATTTTGTCGGAAGGAAACGCGAGGCGTTCCCGAATCTCAACCGGTGCTGTTTTGTGGCTGACGCCGACTATCGCGAGTTGCATTATTGAGTGAACGTATGGAGCCCGCCGAGATAGTTGGCTCCGACAAAAGTGATCAGCACGCTGACAAAGCCGGCGATCGCCAGATAGGCTGCTCTTTTGCCCCGCCAGCCGGCAATCAGCCGGTAGTGAATCAGGAGCAGATAGATCAACCACGTCACAAACGACAACTGGATCTTCGCGTCGAATTCCCAATGTGCCCAGTTCGCCGAATGCGCCCAGAGAACGCCGGAGATGATTCCGAGCGTCATCAGAGGAAACCCGACGGCGAGGGATTTGTAGGCGAGGTCATCACAGACTTCCAGCGATGGAAACCGGTTATAGAACATCCGCGGGCTCTTGGACTTCAGTTCACGCTCCTGGATCAAATAGAGAACTGCGGCGGAGAAGGCGATGAACAGTGCGACGTAGCCGAGAATCACTAGGGGCGTGTGGATGTAGAGCCAATTGCTCATGAGTTCGGCCGGGATGAATCGGGACTGGTCGTAGCCCATATTCGCCATGAACGCCATCAGGAAAATCATCGGGAACATGAACACGCCCAGCGATGGCATACGGTACTTGCGGCAAACGATAAAGAAAACCGGGACGGCAAGCGCTGCAAAGAACGAAAAACTCTCGTAGACATTGGTCATGGGAAAGGATCGCAATTGGAATGCGAGTATCCCGATCGATGCGGCATGAGCGAGAAAGCCGGCGATCATGGCGGCCGCAGCGGGCGTGAAGAACGTTTCTTTTTTTCGGAGTACGGTCAGTACGGAGTGCATGAGACCGACGAAATACAGGCCCAGTGCGAGTCTCAGCAACGCTAGCATGCGCGCAATTATAGCATGGGGGGCGAGGAGCCCCGGTGGCTGTTCCGGGTTGATTTGTCCCAAAAACCGCGCCTACAGTTATGCGGATGCGCTCCGCGCGATTTTATTCCCTCGCGTGCTACGATACTTTGAGATGGACACTCGCATACTTGTCGGCGGAATCGAATTCATCGTTCTACTGCTTTCCCTCAGCGTGCACGAGTCGGCGCACGCCTGGACGGCCGACATGCTCGGCGATCCGACGGCGCGATTTCTTGGCCGTGTTTCCCTGAATCCCATCGTTCATATCGATCCGGTCGGAACCATCTTGCTTCCATTGATCGGCTTGTACACCGGATTCATGTTCGGATGGGCCAAGCCGGTGCCGGTCAGCGTGAATCGCCTCCGCAATCCGGAGCGGGACTACATGCTGGTCTCCGCCGCCGGCCCGGTCAGCAACATGCTGATGGCAACAATTTCCTTCGCGTTCCTGATGTTGCTGAAATCCACATCGCCCCAGGCTGCGGACATTGTGCGCGACGTCGCCTATTTTGGCGTGCCTGAAGTCAATTCCTTCTTTGTGCCGCTGTCCCTGTTCGCGTTCTACGGAATCATTATTAATGTCGTGCTGGCCGTCTTTAATCTGATTCCCATCTCACCGCTGGATGGTTCGGGGATCCTCTCCGGATTATTGCCGAGATCCATAGGCAGGTTTATCTACTCCATTCAAAGCTACGGAATGGTCATTCTGATGTTGCTCGTCGTTCTTGGCATTCCGTCCTACCTCTATGGACCGGTGATCTATTTCATTCGATCCATCCTGATTTCCTGAAGGCTATGAGCAAACCAAGAATCTTAAGCGGCATGCGGCCCACGGGCCGCCTTCATCTGGGCCACCTCGTGGGTGCGCTCGACAACTGGGTGCGCCTTCAGGATGAGTATGAGTGCTTCTATTCCATCGTCGACTGGCACGCCCTGACCACGAATTACGAATCCACCGGAGATATCCGTTCGTCCATCATCGACAACGCCATGGACTGGCTCGCCTGCGGTCTGGATCCCCAACGCTCCACGATCTTCGTGCAGTCTCACGTCGTCGAACACGCGGAACTGCATCTGTTGCTTTCGATGATCGCGCCGCTGGGCTGGCTGGAACGGGTTCCGACGTACAAGGAACAGATGAACGAGCTCGCGGGCCGCGACCTGCACACCTACGGTTTCCTCGGGTACCCATTACTGCAGTCCGCCGACATCATGGTGTACCGGGCCAATGCCGTGCCGGTCGGGGAAGACCAGGTGTCGCACATCGAGCTGACGCGGGAAATCGCACGCCGGTTTAATCACTTCTATGGCGCCGTGTTTCCCGAACCGCAGGCCCTTTTGACGAAGGTTCCGAAACTGCCGGGTACCGATGGCCGCAAGATGAGCAAGAGCTACGGCAATGCCATTGCGCTGACCGAGAAGCCGGATGTGATGAAACAGACCCTGCGCAACATGGTGACCGATCCTGCCCGGAAGCGCCGCACCGACGTGGGCAACCCCGATGTCTGCCCGGTCGGCGATTACCACAAGATATTTTCCGACAAAAATAGAAATGCCGAGGTGGACCAAGGTTGTCGCACCGCAGGAATAGGCTGCATCGAATGCAAAATGTGGCTTTTTGAAAGCCTGCAGAAGAAAGTCAGCCCGATTTACGAACGCCGGCAGGAACTGCAATCGCGCCGGGACGATGTGACGGGGATTCTGGACGCGGGAGCCAGGAAAGCCAAAAGCGCTGCCGGTGAAACGATGGGTCTGGTACGCGAAGCGATGAAGATATGACCGAAGATCTGAAAATTACACTGCCGCTCTACGAAGGTCCTCTCGACCTGCTGCTGGATATGATCCGGAGGCAGAAGCTCGATATTTACGACATTCCCATCGCGACGGTGACCAAGCAATATCTCGAGTACCTTCACCTTATTCAGGAAATGGACGTGGACGTCGCGTCGGAGTTTCTTTTGATCGCGGCGCAACTGATCTACATCAAGTCGCGCATGCTGCTGCCGCCGGACCCGGACGCCGTCGATGCCGAAGCGGAAGATCCGCGTGCAGAGCTCGTGCGCCGGCTGCTCGAATACGAAAAATTCAAGAACGCCGCACAGATGCTGTACCAGCGGGAAATGGTGGAAAACGCCTCGTGGAACAACGCCGGGGCGGCACCGTTCGCGGAAGAAGAGATGGAGCCTCAGATCACTGTCGGTCTGTTCGATCTGTTGCAGGCGTTCCGGGACATCGTCGAGCGGGCCAAGCAACGGCCGTTGATGCAGGTAGAGCGGGAAGAATTCTCGATTGAGCAGATGATGGGATTCCTGTTCGATCAGATCCAGACGCGCGGTCCCATCACGTTGAACGAAGTGTTGCCGGAAATCATCACGCGAAAGGGACTGATCGTGGCATTCCTCGCTCTTCTGGAGCTCACCCGCCTGAGAGCCATTTTTCTGAGTCAGGAAGTAACTTGTGGCGAAATCGTCACGCGCGCCAATCCAAACTATGAGCTATCCAAATCTTTCAGCCCTGCTTGAGGCCATCATCTACCTGGCGAAGGAGCCGGTAAGCATCAGTGCTATCCATAAGGCTCTGCCCGATGTGGATCGCGAAACCATCGAACGGACGATCGCACTGCTCGTCGAGAAATACCAGATGGAGAACCACGGAATAGAAATCCGCGAGGTTGCCGATGGCCTGCGATTTGCCACCAAGCCGGAACATCACGAGATCCTGAAGAAGTTCCTGCAGAGCCTAACCCCTCCAACGCGCCTGTCTCTGGCGGCGCTGGAAACGCTCGCCGTGATCGCCTACAAGCAGCCGTGCACGGTGCCCGAGATTCAGGAAATCCGAGGCGTTCACGCCAGCGGCGTCATCAAGACGCTTCTCGATAAGAAGCTGGTAGCGGCCGGTGGACGGAAGGAAGTGCTGGGACGCCCGATCCTTTATAAGACGACCAAAGAGTTTTTGATCCATTTCGGGCTGAAGGATATCGGCGAGCTTCCCAGCATGGAAGAATTTGAAGAACTGATCAAAAACCAG
>Ga0209488_10000453_pt1 | contig 34289 bp, 28 predicted proteins | sample Rivendell_Oct201_8_FD_188349 | JGI IMG/M metagenome (GOLD analysis project Ga0209488, IMG submission 188349) | Vadose zone soil microbial communities from the Eel River Critical Zone Observatory, Northern California, USA -... | ecosystem: Environmental > Terrestrial > Soil > Vadose zone >...
CGATGGCATATTGAAGACGACATGGAGCAGAGATTGATCGTGTCTAATCGCGACGGAAAGACATTGCTTTTATTGAAACCGCGAGGATTCTGCGCGGGCGTGGTGCGGGCAATCGACGTTGTCCGTATTGCCCTGGAGGCCTTCGGTCCGCCTATCTACGTTCGCAAAGAAATTGTCCATAACAGCTTTGTGGTAGACGAGCTGCGCGGCAAGGGTGCGATCTTCGTCGACAGCGAAGATGAAGTGCCCAACGGCGAGCGTGTGATTTACAGCGCCCACGGAGTCTCTCCCGAAGTGCGGGAGAATAGCGCCAAGCGCGGCCTGCGCGTGATCGATGCGACTTGCCCGCTGGTGACCAAGGTCCACGTGGAAGCGGTGAAGTTTGCCAAGGAAGGCTATTCGCTGATCCTGATCGGCCACAAGGATCATGATGAAGTGATTGGAACGCTGGGTGAGGCGCCGCTGGTGACCCAGGTCGTCGGTTCCCCGGAGCAGGTGAAGTCGCTGGCGGTGCCCGACCCGAATCGCGTGGCCTACCTCACGCAAACCACGCTAAGCCTGGACGAGACAAAAGACATCATTGCCGCGCTCCGACAGAAATTCCCCAACATCAAGGGACCCGCGGCCCAGGATATTTGCTACGCCACCGAGAACCGTCAAGTCGCGGTGAAGCAGATTGCTTCGGAATCAGATCTCCTGCTGGTGGTTGGTTCGGAGAACAGTTCCAATTCAAATCGTCTGGTCGAGGTCGCGCGCAATTTGGGCACGAACGCGCATCTCATCGATAGCTACAACGACATTGAGCCCGCATGGCTGCAAGGCGTAAAGACCATCGCCCTGACGGCTGGCGCCTCGGCGCCGGAGTGCCTGGTCGAGGAAACGGTGAAGTTCCTGGGCATGAAGGGCTTTGACAATGTCCAGGAATTAGAAGTGATGCCGGAAAATGTCCGCTTCGGCCTGCCGCCGGAGATCGTTGAGGCGATTGCTGCCGCTCCTGCGAGCGCGACCGCGGATTAGTGGAGCCCTAAATCGATGGATAGAGACTCCCCCGATTCCCCAATAGCTTCCGCACCCCAACTGCGATTTGGCAAGATTGAAAACCTGGCAGCCCGCGTCGGCTCTGCCATAGCGGCCGCCCGCAGATATCTTTTCTCGCAGCAGCACGAAGAGGGCTATTGGTGCGGCGAGCTCGAAGCCGACACTACGCTGGAATCGGATTACATTCTTCTGCACACGCTGCTCGGCACGGGAAACCCCGATCGCTTCCAGAAAGCGGCGAACTGGATACTCCGACATCAGAATGAAGACGGTGGCTGGTCGATTTACGCCGACGGCCCGTCGAACATCAGCGCCACGGTCAAGGCATACTTCGGGCTGAAGTTGGCCGGCTATACAGCGGATCATCCGGCTCTCCGGCGGGCCCGGGAAAAAATCCTCGAGATGGGCGGCGTCACCGAGGTCAACACTTTTACCAAAATCTATCTGTGCTTTTTCGGCCAGTACGACTACGACGCTGTGCCCGCCATCCCGCCTGAAATAGTGCTGTTTCCCAACTGGTTCTGGTTCAACATTTACGAGATTTCGTCGTGGTCGCGCGCCATCCTGGTTCCGCTGTCCATCTGCTACGCCAAGAAGCCGTTCAAGAAGATTCCGCGCGAGATGGGCGTCGAAGAACTTTTCGTCGGCGGTATGGACAAATCGCGCATGCACCTGCACTGGTCGAAGAAGCTGGTGTCATGGCGAAATTTTTTCCTAGTCCTTGACCGGATGACTCACTGGTTTGAGCGCGTCCATATTCGCCCGCTACGTTCGATTGCACTGAAGAGTGCCGAGAAATGGATGTTGGCGCGCTTCGAAATGAGCGATGGACTGGGCGCCATCTATCCCTCGATGATGAACGCGATCATCGCCCTGCGCTGCCAGGGATACTCTCTCGACGATCCGCAGGTGATCCGTGCGCTCGATGAGTTCGAGAAGCTGGGTATCGAAGAAGAAGACACGTTCCGCATGCAGCCTTGCATGTCTCCGGTATGGGACACCGCATACGCCATGTTTGCTCTGGGCGAGGCCGGAATACCGTCCAACGATCCGCGCATGGTGAAGTGCGCGGACTGGATTCTGCAGAAGCAGGTCCGCAACGTGGGCGACTGGAAGGTCAAGAATCCAAAGGGACAGCCGGGCGGCTGGTACTTCGAGTTTAACAATGAGTTTTACCCCGATGTCGATGATACTGCAATGGTTTGCCTCGGCCTGAGTCGCGTCGAACATCCCAACGGACGCTACCAGCGTGAGTCCGCACAGCGGGCCATCGACTGGATTCTCTCCATGCAGTGCAAAAACGGCGGCTGGGCCTCCTTCGACAAAGATAACGACCGCATGGTCTTCCAGTACGTTCCATTCGCCGACCACAACGCCATGCTCGATCCGCCCACCGTCGACATCACCGGCCGCATCCTTGAGATGCTGGCCACCTACGGTTACACACAGGACCATACTGCGGTGCAACGGGCGATAGCCTTTATCCGCAAGGAACAGGAACCTGACGGCAGCTGGTTCGGCCGCTGGGGAGTCAATTACATTTACGGAACTGCGCTGGTGTTGCGCGGCCTCGAAGCTATCGGCATGGACAACCACGAGCCCTGTGTCCAGCAGGCGGCCGAGTGGCTGCGCATGGTGCAGAATGCAGACGGAGGTTGGGGCGAGACCGTAGGCTCCTACGACGATCCCACGTTGCGCGGCGTCGGCGTAAGCACTCCTTCGCAAACAGCGTGGGCGATCCTGGGAATACTTGCAGTCGGCGACACGCGCAGCGATTCGGTCGCTCGTGGCATTGCCTACCTGCTGCGCACGCAGAAGCCAGACGGTTCGTGGGACGAGCCCTCTTTCACGGGTACCGGTTTTCCCAGAGTGTTCTATCTCAAGTATCACCTCTACCGCCAGTACTTCCCGCTGCTCGCATTTACGACCTACGCAAAGGTGATGGAGAAAGCCGAGAATTAGCGCGATGATGACGGGTTCGGGAAGGGCACGACTTCAGTTGTGCCGCCCCAAGTGACCCCCAATAGCCGCGAGGCGGCGATAGAATACGGGGCGGGGGTAAGCGGTCTGCCCCTTTTAGATTCCGTCCCCGAAGAATTTCACGCCACCCTGCGCGAGAATTGCGACTACACAGGATCGAAGACGTGCCAAACAACTGATTCCCGGCAGAAATCGGCCGATTTAGTCCTACCTGCGCATGCTCGTGCGCTCCAAAGCGCCGAGGTGTTTATACTGAGTAGGGCAGAGATGGAGTTCGAATGGGATCCGCGGAAAGATGCAGCGAATCAGCGAAAGCATGAAGTCGGATTCCGCGAGGCCACGACGGTATTTGGCGATCCGCTCGCGACTACGTTCCTGGATCCTGAGCATTCGATCTCGGAGCAGAGGTATTTGACCATCGGCTCATCTGTAAACGGCCGTCTGCTTGTCGTAGCCCATACCGAACGCGGTGGGGCAATTCGCATCATCGGCGCGAGACCAGCGACTCCGCGCGAGAGAAGATTTTATGAAGAAGAGCAATCATCGAAATAGCGACGATATTCGTCCAGAATATGATTTTGCCTCGATGAAGGGCGTCCGCGGAAAATATTACGAGCAGTACCGAAAAGGTACAAATGTTGTCCTGCTCGAGCCAGACGTCGCTGAGGCGTTTCCCACTGAAAATGCGGTCAACGAGGCGTTACGCGGCATCCTCAGCACGACCCGCGCCGTGCGTCGTACAGGCGGACTCCCGGATCGCACCCTTCAGAGCACAAGTCGCCGGAGTAAGAGCCGCACTCGCAGATAAGTTTCCTGAATGCTAGCTTTCGTCACAGGCGCAACAGGATTCCTCGGCTCGCACGTGGCCCGCGTTCTGGCCGAGCAGGGATCGGCCCTGCGGCTGCTGGTTCGTTCCAGCGGCGATCTTCGCAATCTGCAAGGCCTCAACGCCGAGACAGCCAGCGGAGACTTGCGCGACCCGGCATCGCTCGAAAAAGCGATGGCCGGCTGCGATACGGTTTTTCACGTTGCTGCCGATTACCGGCTCTGGGTGCGCGACCCGGCAGAAATGTATCGGTCAAATGTCGAGGGTACGCGGGCTATTCTGGCCGCAGCCCGCAAGAACAGCGTGCGCAGTGTGGTCTGTACTTCGAGCGTAGCGACCATGGGATTCACAGCCAACGGCCGTCCCGCGGATGAAGATTCTCCGGTGTCGCTGGCGGACATGATCGGCCACTATAAGCGCTCCAAGTTCATGGCCGAGCAGGCGGCCTTGGAAGCTGGCCGGGCGGGAATGCGCGTCGTGGTGGTGAATCCCACCACTCCCGTAGGAGAGCAGGATGTGAAGCCTACGCCGACGGGTCGCATCGTCGTTGATTTTATGAAGCGCAAATTTCCCGCGTACGTCGAGACCGGACTGAACCTGGTTGACGCAACCGAATGCGCGCGCGGACACATCGCCGCTTTAGAGAAGGGAAGATCCGGTGAGCGTTACATTCTCGGAGGCCAGAATCTTACGCTGAAGCAGATTCTCGACCAACTGGCCAGCATTACCGGACTGCCTTCGCCGAAAGTGAAGCTGCCGTATATATTTGCTTTTGCCGCGGGCGTGGTCGATGAAACCATCACTGGTCGGATATTAAATCGCGAGCCGCGAGCGACGATCGACACGGTTCGCATGGGCAAAAAAAAGATGTTTGCCAGCTCCGACAAAGCGGAACGCGAATTGGGCTGGAAGATCGTTCCGGTGGAAGGCGCCCTGCGGCGCGCGGTGGAATGGTTTCGGGCAAATGGATATGCCTAAGGTTGCCATCGTGGCGGCGCTCGAGCGTGAAGTACTGCCGCTGGTCCGGCATTGGCGCATCATTAAGCGGGAGCACAGCGGCCGCAGTTTTCGCTTCTTTGAAAACGGAGAAATTGTTGTAGTCTGCGGAGGCATTGGAGCCGAAGCTGCCCGGCGGGCTACCGAGGCCGCGATTATGATGTATGCGCCGGGAATGGTCTACTCTGTTGGATTTGCCGGGGCTCTCGAGCCGCGACTGAAAATCGGGGACATCGTCGTCCCACGCCGTGTGGTGAATGCCGCTGACGGCAGCAGCGTGGACACCGGGACAGGCGAAGGAGTGTTGGTGAGTTTCAGTTCGGTGGCCAGTCCCGAGCAGAAGGCGAAGCTCGGCGCTTCGTTTGGTGCACAGGCCGTGGATATGGAAGCTGCCGTTGTCGCGCTAGCAGCCCAAGCGCGCGGGGTACGTTTCGCCGCGGTCAAGGCGATATCGGATCAAAGCCATTTCGCGTTGCCGGCCATGGATAATTTCATTGCGCCCGGCGGCACGTTTCGCACCTGGAAGTTTGCACTATCTGTCCTGATCCGGCCGTGGATGTACAAAAGTGTGCTGACCCTAGCGCGTAACAGCAACCAAGCATCGCACGCTCTATGCAACTGGCTAGGCCGGATGAATGAAAACTTGATGGCTGAACAGTTTGCTGAAAAGCCCTGATTTTGGGTGGCGCAGCGCCCTTCGGCTTCGCTCAGGACAAGTTTTCAACGCTGCGATAAGGATTTGTTCTGTATGGCTTTAGCCCCTGAGGGGTTCAATTCGACAATGAAGCGAATTCTGCTGGCAATCGCAGTCGTGGCATCCACCTTCCTCGCGCAAACTTGGGCGCAAGACCAGCGCGAGATTTTCTACGCGGAAAGTTTCCGTCAGGGCGCGACGCAGGTCAAGGAAGAGAGTTTCGAGGCCAAACTGGATTCACACACTGGAATCTACCGGGACCGCATAAAGGATTCGCGGGGTAAAGACCGGTACGCGCTTACGATTATTCCGCAAGGCCCGGAGGGCGACGATAAGGTTACTTCGTGGCAGGTCAAGCTGGCGGATCTGCATCACACCATCTACGACAACGTTCTGTTAGCGTCGCAAGAGCCCAGCTCAGATCCAAAGAACAACCTGTGGTGGCTGGATCCGAAGAAGTTTTCTGCGGTTCCCATCAAGGCTAGGAGGATTATCAAAGTCGACAATTTTTACGTCTCGATGCAGGTGACCGCGTATCACTTTACGCCGGGCGATTCCCCGTATCTGGATTCGATGACCGTGGAAGTAAAGTTCAGCAACGCAGATCCCCGCACTGCAAAGCCGTAGCCCGCCAGCCACCGCGAATTTCTTCCGAAAACCTGATCGAACTTTGACCGGCTGCTTTGCTTTGAATTACGCTCATCACTCCTGATTGCTTGCAGAATCTCCGCGGAGGCGCCGTGATTCGTTCTTGCCGCAGAATCCTTATTTCTGTCGTCCTGTGTTCTCTGACCGCCGTCGTTCCCAGCGAGTCGCAGCAATCGCCTCGAAGCGCCCGTTCGCCCGTGCCGCTGCCCACCAGCAAGATGTTGACCATGCCCGCCCCTGGGCGCATTGGAGACACGAACAGCTTTCCAGCCACGCTGGTTATTAGCCCCGACGGCCGCTACGCCGCCCTTCTGAATGGCGGCTACGGAACCCAGGAAACGCTGGCACACCAGTCGATTGCCATCCTGGATCTGAAGACGAACCGCATCTCGGATTATCCTGAAGCTCGCCTCGGCGAGGAGGCCCAGCAAAGCTATTTTCTGGGATTGGCTTTCAGTTCCGATGGCAAGCGTCTCTATGCTTCCATCGGCTCCTTGACCGATCCGACCAGCGAGAAGACGGGCAACACCGGAAACGGCATTGCGGTCTACACCTTCGCGAATGGCAAAGTAACTCCCGAACGGTTCATCTCGATCGCGCCGCAGCAACTGGCGCCCGGTAAAAGAGTTGCCGTTGGCTTGTTGAAGACGACGATGCCGCACGCTGCCATCCCTTATCCGGCTGGATTGGCCTTGATTTCTGCCACAGCGGGCGCGCCCGACAAACTTCTGGTGGCCAACAATCTTTCCGACAATGTTGTGCTGCTAGATCCGGCAAGTGGAAAAGTGCTGCAAAGCTTCGACCTAAGCGTCGCCGATCTGGTGCCGTCGTCGTTCCCGTACACGGTGGTCGCCACCCGCGATGGCAAACGCGCCTGGTGCAGCCTGTGGAACGCTTCGCAGGTAGCGGAACTCGGTCTTACCAGCGGAAAGATCGTGAGGTGGATCAAGCTGCAGGAGCCGAAAGACCCGATTGCTCCCGGCTCGCATCCCACCGCAATGCTGCTAAGCCCGGATGAAAAGACGCTTTACGTCGCACTGTCGAATGTGGATGCAGTTGCCGTGATCGCAACCGAAAGTGGTTTGCCCCTTGATCTGCTCAACACGACGACCAAAGCCCAGAAGTTTGCGGGAACCTCTCCGACAGCATTGGCCCAGTCCTCCGACGGCAAACACCTGTTCGTAGCGGACTCATCTCTCAACGCGATCGCGGTTCTTGACGTTGACGTCGACGTCTCCGCCGTCGCTCATGGTTCCGTGCCTAACACTGAATCTTCTGGACCCTCGGGTTTCATTCCCACCGACTGGTATCCGAGCGCGCTCGCGGTCCACGGCGATGAGCTACTCGTCGCAACGGCCAAGGGCGAAGGCACCCGCCCGAATAAAGACATGGGGAAAACCGCATACGAGATGAAACGCCATCGTCACTCGTATATTGCCACCCTTCTCAGGGGCTCCATCGCGCGCCTGAACATTCCTTCCACGCTTGCGAGACTTCCGGAATTCACACGCATCGTGGAACAGGACAACCTGTTTCATGGCGATCCCGGATCGATTCAATTCGCAGGCGGCAAGAATCCCATCAGGCACGTGATCTATGTCATCAAAGAGAATCGCACCTACGACCAGATCCTCGGCGATCTGAAAGTTGGCGACGGTGATCCTTCGCTCAACCTTTACGGCTCCGACATCACGCCCAACGAGCACAAGCTGGCAATGCAGTTCGGCGTGCTCGACAATTTCTACGACAGCGGAGAAGTCTCGGGCGATGGCCACCTCTGGTCAACCGCAGCCATCACCACTGACTACAACGAAAAGACCTGGCAAATCGCTTATCGGAGCAAAGAACGGACGTACGACTTCGGTGGCAGCGTCGCGGATGAAGTGCCACTCGATCACAATCAGCCCGATATCGATGATCCCTCCACCGGATTTCTGTGGGATAACCTGGCGCGTCACGGCCTGACTTACCGTGACTACGGCGAGTTTGTGAACGCGGAGTGGTGCGGTAAGAACCGCCGAGCTTCAACGCCGAAAGAAGGCACGCCGTCTACATTGTCGGCGCCGTGTCCCCGCACCCAGATTCATCGCGGCGATTCGCTGCCGCCGAACGTTGGTGATCCGCACGGCGCGGCGAGCCCATGGCCATGGGCCGTTCCCGCGCTCAAGCGAGTGAAACCAACCAAGGCGGCACTGCGCGATCATTTCGATCCGTTGTATCCGGACTTCAATACCGAGTATCCCGACCAGCTCCGTGCCGATGAATTTCTGAATGAGTTCAACGCCTATATCCACGCCCGCGAATCGAACGAGGCAGCTGAATTCCAATTGCCGGCTTTCGTCCTTCTGTATCTGCCCGACGATCACACCGGAGGTACACGGCCTGATCTGCCCCGTCCGGCAGCCTCTGTCGCCGATAACGACCTCGCGCTCGGCCGCGTGGTCGATGCGTTTTCGCACAGCCCTTACTGGGACGACACAGCGATTTTCGTGGTCGAAGACGATGCCCAGGATGGCGCCGATCACGTAGATGCGCATCGCTCCATTGCGTTTGTCGTCAGCAAATATTCGCCGGGGTCCGCGGCCAAACCTTACGTTGAGCACCATTTCTACACTACGGTGAATATGATTCACACGCTGGAAATGCTGCTCGATCTTCCTCCGATGAACCAGAACGATGCCTACGCGCCAGTGATGGGAGGAATGTTCGCGGGAGCAGGGAATCAGCCCGCCTACAAAGCAGACTATCGCAACCGCGACAACGGATTGATCTATGAGACCAACCAACGCGAAGCCCCCGGCTCAAAAGTTTCTTCGCGGATGGATTTCTCCCGGCCAGACGCCGCCGCCGCGTCCAGCTTGAATATGGTCCTGTGGCGCGACCAGAAAGGAAACACGCGCGTACCCGCGCCGCGACACACAGTGTTTCCAGCAAGTGGCGACTAACAGTAGCCGCAGGTTCTGGAAAAAAACAGTTTTACAGGTGGCGGGAAAACCTTGGGTTTGATTCTGTTTTGAAAGGGCGCGGCTTCAAGCCGCGCCGAAACAGCCAAACCATTCAACCCGGCTTCAGCCGCTGAGGGCGTCAACAGACCGACGCCTCTTCACGGCCTATCCACCAGCACCTTAGGCTCCGCACAAATACTGCCGCGACTTGGCCTCCGCTCACCTTCGCTTTACACTTAATATGTGAAGATCGCTCTGGGCCAGATCAATCCCACCATCGGAGACTTCTCCGGGAACGCCGCGAAGATTATTGATTTCGCGCGTCGCGCCCAGACCGCGGACGCCGGAATGATCCTGTTTCCGGAGTTGTCCGTGTGCGGCTATCCGCCGCGCGATCTGGTGGAGCGGCCTTCTTTCGTCGCCCGCAACCGCGAAACCGTGGAACGCATTGCCGCCGAAACGCCAGGCATCGCCGTGATCTGCGGACTGGTCACCCCGGCTCATTCCGACACCGGAAAGTCCGCCATGAATTCCGCAGCCCTACTCATGGACGGCAAAGTTGCCTTCGTGCAGTCGAAGATGCTACTGCCCACCTACGATGTCTTCGACGAAATGCGCAACTTCGCTCCCGCCAAGGCGCAGGAATTATTTTCTTTTTGCGGAAATCGCATGGCGCTGACCATCTGCGAGGATGCCTGGAACGACAAGCATTTCTGGACCAAGCGGCTGTACACCGTCGATCCGGTTGATACGCTGATTCGCGCCGGCGGAAACTTCGTGCTCAATATTTCCGCCTCACCATTCTGGATGGGCAAACGCGAACTGCGTCGCGACATGCTGGCCTCGATCGCACGCCAGCACAAAGTCCCAGTCGTGCTGGTCAACCAGGTCGGAGGCAACGATAGCCTGGTCTTCGACGGCTCCAGCCTGGTGCTGAATTCCGAGGGCAACATTGTCGCGCAAGGCCGATCGTTTGAAGAGGACCTGATCTTTTTCGACTCGAAGACTCTCGTCGGCGACATGCACGAGCAGATCTCCGGCGACGAAGCCAGTGTCTATTCCGCCCTGGTGCTTGGCACACGCGACTACATGCGCAAATGTGGCTTCCAGAAGGCCATCATCGGACTCAGCGGTGGCATCGACTCCGCACTCACCGCCGTCATCGCCGCCGATGCCGTGGGTCCGGAGAATGTTATCGGCGTTGGCATGCCGGGGCCGTATTCGTCGCAGGGCTCGATCGATGACGCCCGCTCGCTCGCCAAAAATCTTGGCATTCGATTCGAGCTGCTTTCCATCAGCCAGGCCTTCGAAGCCTATCGCGAAACCTTGCGCGGCGTGTTTGCCGGATACAAGGAAGACGTTACCGAGGAAAACATTCAGTCGCGCGCGCGCGGAACCATGCTCATGGCGCTCTCGAATAAGTTTGGCGCCATCGTGCTTTCCACCGGCAACAAAAGCGAGTTGGGCGTCGGCTACTGTACACTTTACGGGGACATGGCCGGGGGCTTGGCTGTTATCTCAGACGTGCCGAAAACGTTGGTTTATCGGCTGAGTGAGTATGTGAATTCACGATGTGCGGCGATTCCGCAGGCAACTTTGGAAAAACCGCCATCCGCCGAATTGCGGCCCGGCCAAAAAGACAGCGATTCGCTGCCACCCTACGAAGTTCTCGATGCGGTACTCGAAGACTACGTGGAAGATTCGCACCCGGCCGAGCGCATTGCTGCCGCACACGGCTTTGATATTGAAGTGGTGCGGCGTGTGATGCGAATGGTGGACCGGGCCGAGTACAAGCGCCAGCAGGCAGCACCCGGCCTGAAGATTTCCGCCAAAGCGTTCGGGTATGGCCGCCGTCTTCCGATTGCCGCCAAGTGCGAAGTCTGAGGAGAAAGCCTTTAACCGCAAAGCTCACGAAGAAGAGCCGCAAAGGGCGCAAAGCAAAACTAAAAGAAGGGCTCCTCTTCGCGAACTTTGCGGCCTTTCTTAGCGAGCTTCGCGGTTAAGATCTTTTGTTGCCGTAGCTATGGCCCGTCGTATACCAAAATTATTCTGCTGTGAAAGGAACACATGCGCACTTTTGTGAATCCGATTCTTATTATTCTTCTGGGGATCTCCCTCGCCGCGGCTCAAACCGCCACCGCAAAGCCTGCCGCCAAACCAGTTTCATCGGCTCCGGCCACGAATCTTCCCTCCGAAGCGACGGTTGATTCTTTTCTGCAGCAGACCTTTGGCTACGAGCATGGCTTGAGCTGGAAGATTTCGAGCATCAAGCCCGCTCCCGTACCCGGACTGGCCGAAGTTGTAGTAGTCATTGCCAGCCCGCAGGGCCAGCAGCTCACCCGGTTCTTCGTCACCGCGGACGGTGGCCACGCCGTGGTCGGCGATATTATTCCGTTTGGCGCGAAACCGTTTGAGGCAGCGAAGACGGCTCTGGAGAAGGGAATCAGCGGCCCCGAGCGCGGCCCGAAAGATGCTCCGGTTACGATCGTAGAATTCGGAGACTTGCAATGCCCGGCTTGTAAGGCAGCGCAACCCGCCATCGAAAGCCTGGTCGCCGCCGAGCCGAATGCGCGCTTCGTTTTCCAGAATTTCCCGCTCGATATGCATAATTGGGCCGCCAAAGGCGCAGCCTATGCCGACTGCGTCGGACGCGCGTCGAACGATGCCTTCTGGAAATTCGTTGCCAAGACCTATGAAACGCAGGCCGACATCACCGCCGAGAACGCCGACGAGAAGCTCACCGCCCTGGCGGACGGCGCGGGCGTAAAGGGATCAGACATCGCTGCCTGTGCGCTCAAGCCTGAGACCAAGGCCCGCGTGGACGCTTCGTTAGCGCTCGGCAAAAGCGTGGACGTGACCAGTACTCCCTCACTCTTCATCAATGGCCGGAAGATCGGAAACGTCAGCCAGGTTCCTGCCGATACGCTGAAGGGACTGGTGGAGTTTGCCGCCAAGCCGGGAAAGTAACGCCGCTTAGACTATCGCTCGCTTATCCAAATCTCTGGGGTCGCGCGTTGCGTGTTGGCTACAACGTGCGGCGTAATCACGACCAGCAGTTCGTCCTCGGTCTCTTGTTTCGTATTATCGGCCATGACCTGATTCAGGCCTGGGACAAATCCCAAACCGGGGATCCCGCTCAGCGAGCGCTGATCCAAACTAGAGACTTGTCCGGCAACGACCGCGGGTTCGCCATCCTGCAGGTTGATGCTCCCTTTATATTCGCGATTCGAAATCACGGGAACGCCGTTCGAACTTTGTCCGGTGAGCGAACGCACTTGCATTTCCAGTTGCAGGCTAACGCTTCCATCGCCGTGAATCGTGGGTTTGGCTTTCAGATTCAGCCCAAGATCCTCATAGCTGACAGAAGGGAAGGGAGGGACGTAAGTTTGATTTCCCAAAACGTTCGAAATCTGCGGGGAGTTGAAAATGGGCGCATAAGTCGCATTGAGAATGGGATAGCGACTCCCCAAGTGAAAGGTTGCGTCGTTGCCCTGGCTGGCGCGCATAGTCATATGCTCCAGGCTGCGCACCCACGACTCATTCACCGAGAGCGAGGCGGACAGCTTGTCCAGGCTCAGCCCCATGAAAGTCAGGCCTCCGCCAAACGTTGCCAACGGCTGGCTGAAAATAGAATTCTGCTGGCTCCCGAGTTGCGCCAGCAGAGAGGACAACGCCGTATTATTTGCCTGGTTGATTCCCCCCGAGGCCACCAGCTGATTAATGAGTTGCTGGATGCTCTGCCCGCCGAGCGCCGCCAATGCCGCCGCCGGGATGTTGAACAGACTGAACGTGTCGGGAATGTGCAATCCAATGTTGCGCGTAAGCTGGTGATTGATCTGGTAGATACGAATATCCAGCATCACCTGCGGCCGTTGGTTGCGGCTGAGCTGGGCCATCAGCTTGTTGCATGCTTCCAGGATGCGCTGGGGAGCGCGCACCTCGAGTATGTTTCCGGTCTGACCCGAACTCACGAAGCGCAGGTCGAACATGTTGCGCATCGTGGTCACCAGGTCAGTGGCCTCCTGGGGCGAGGAATGCGACGGCAGAAGGTAAGTCTGCAGCGACATGTGGTCGAACTGCCGGTGATTCTCCGGTGTGTCGGCCGCCACCAGTAGTTGGCGCGCGTCGAGCGCCGTCCACATCGTCTTGCTGACCTGACACGCCAGCCTCAAAGCAGTCGCGAAGTCCACGTTGTCCACGTTAAAGCGTACTTGCCTGGTCGTCACGGAATCGTCGAACTGCGCCGTCACGCCATACGCTGCCGCCAACTCCGTGAACAGACCGCGGGCCTCACCGCGGAAATGAAAAGTTGCCCGCTCGTTCCTTGGTTGCAAACGGATCTCGCCTGAATCAGAAAGCAGCGTGGGCACACCTTCATTCAGTGTTGGCGCCGCATCTCGAGTCGCCTCCGCGAGTCTTTCGCGCGCAAACTGGTTATCCGGATCGAGATCAAGCGCAGCGCGAAATTCCGCCACCGCTCGCGGCTGCTCGTTTTCCGTGAGCAATGCATTCCCGCGCTCTACGTGGTCGAACACCAATTGAGCTTTCACGATTTCCCGCGCGGTTATGAATTGCGGATCTTGGGGAGCCAGCCGCGCCGCCTCGTCAAACTGAGCAAAGGCCTCGTCGAACCTCTGGTGGTCCTGCAACTTCAACCCGTGAGAGTAAGCGGTACGAGCTTCTTTGAGATCTTTCTTGGAGGTAATGCAACTGACGCCGCCGGGAACTCCATTAGCACAAGTAACGGGAGGAACGGCTATCGCGCTGTCATCTCCGCCGGCGAATGCGGTCGACGCCAGCAAGGCCAACATCAGCCCTGCCACCAAAATGGAGGACATCCTTCGCATGTGCTTGATCTTACCTTGGCCGCGAATTCTCAGGGAGAGGCCGATGGGCCCTCGTACCTTCGGTTGCAATAGCTACGAACCCGCCGACACTTACCGAGAACGACAAACGCCCGCGTTCTTGCAACGCTCAACTCAGCATCAGCCGCTCGATCTCGCGCGCCTTGCCGGTCTGCTCATCGCAATCAATCACTACCGCGCACAGCCGCACATCGCCTGTGGCTGGCTCAAAGCGCACCGGCATGCCGTTGAGAAACTTGCCCACCACCAACTCTTTCTTCACGCCGATGACCCCGTCATACGGCCCAGTCATTCCCACGTCGGTGATGTATGCCGTCCCCTTGGGCAAAACTCGTTCGTCCGCTGTGGGCACATGGGTATGCGTTCCGACTACGGCCGTCACGCGGCCATCCAGATACCAGCCCAGGGAAATTTTCTCTGAAGTCGCCTCGGCGTGGATGTCCACCAGAATCACTTTGGCCTCAACCTTCTGCAAAAGCTGGTCGGCGACGCGAAACGGGTCATCGTTCGAAGCCATGAATACGCGCCCCTGCAGATTGATCACAGCGTAAGGGACGTTTGCTTTTTGGCCCTGATACAGGCCCCATCCCGGCATGTCCGCTGGATAATTCGCCGGACGAAGAACGCGCCGCGCCGGACTATTTCCGTTGCCCTCGACCATCTGAAAGTAGTCGAGGATCTCGCGCTTATCCCAGACATGGTTGCCGGTCGTGATGACGTCAATATTAAGTTCGAACAACTCTTCCGCCAGCGCCGGCGTAATACCGAAACCCGCCGCCGAGTTCTCGCCATTTGCGATGACAACATCAATGGCATGGTCGCGGACAATTCCCGGCAGCCGATCCTTGACGATCAACCGTCCAGGCCGCCCGAAAATGTCGCCAATGAAAAGAATTCGCATGTGCTAAGGCAAACTTCGATGGTAACACGTAGCGTTTGCGGCCTATGTAGCAGCGGGTTCGCCACCTCATCCGTAGAGACGTTGCTTGCAACGTCTCCTTTAACGCCGGAAAGGTTGTAGCAAGCGGCTTCTCTAATTTTCTCCCGCCGCAAGTTCCGCTGTGCGCAGAAAATCGTAGTTGCCCGCCGGATTCAGCTTCAGATTCACCACCCGCTTGCTGTGCACGAGAACATTATCCAGATACCACAGGTCGATGTAAGGGAGTTCTTCTGCAAGAGTTCGCTGCACCTCCGCATATAGCGGCTTGCGCGCGCTCGGATCAACTTCGCGCCGCGCCTTGTCGATGAGCGCGTCCACTCGCGGATTTGAGTAGTACCCGCGATTGGCCCCATTCGGCGGAAACTTCGATGAGTGAAACGCATATTCGAAAATATCCGGATCTTCATTCCCCCCGATCCAACGCAGCCCGTACATCTGAAATGCTCCATGAGTTACGTCGGCGAAAAACGTCGCGAATTCGAAACTGCGAATGTCGACTGCGATCCCGACGTCGCGCAACTGCTGCTGGATCACCGCCATCATCAGCCGCGTGTTCTCATCGGTGGAGGTCTTCATGGCAATATGAAAGCGCGTGCCATTTCCTGCGGAATATCCGGCCGCATCGAGCAACTGCTTCGCTTGATCCAGATTGTGATCGTATGGCGGTACATCTCCGTTGTACGCCCAGCTCTGCGTAGGCAGAACACTGCGCGCCGGCTGCGCCTGTCCCCGCCACAGATACTCGATCATCGGCCGCCGGTCCAGAGCATAGGCAATGGCCTGGCGCACTCGAACGTCCTTCAAAATCGGGTCACGTAAATTAAATCCCAGATACGCCAGCCTTGTCCCGGGCCCGCGTTCGACCGCAAGCTGAGGATTGCGCTCCAGCGTGAGCACGGCATCCGGGGACATCGAAGAGTTAATGGCGACGTCCGCACTTCCTTTGCGCAGCTCAAGCGCCTCGGTCGTCGAGTCGGGAATCACTGCAAAGCGAACCCGAGCGAGATGCGCTTTCTCGCCCCAATACTCGTCGTTGCGCTCAACAATAACTTCCTTGTCCGTCTCGGCGCTGACGAACTTGAAAGGCCCGGAGCCGATGGGATGCCGCGCAATCTCATCTCCGCTTTCGTAGGGCACAATGCCGATAGCCCCATCGGACAAATTCCACAAAAGCGTAGCGAACGGTTCTTTCAGATGAAAAATTACGGTGAAGTCATCCGGCGCGTCGATGTGATCGACAAAGCGGTAGACCGCGGCTTTCGTGCTGCGAATTTTACCCTGCAGCAGTGAATCAAATGTCCACTTCACGTCACGCGAGGTCAGCGGCCGCCCATCATGAAACTTCGCACCGTGATGCAGGTGAAAGATGTAAGTAAGCGGATCGGGAATCTCCCAGCGCTCGGCCAAGCCCGGCGCCACATTCAGGTCGTTCCCACGCTCCAGCAGATCGTCGAAAATCAGATTGTCTATCCGCTCCGACTGCGCATCGATGCCCACCCGCGGGTCGAGATTGGTGGGACTGGATTCGATAATCATCACCAGCGTGCCAGGCTCAGGCTTGCCGGAGCAACAAAACAAAAAAAGTATCAATGCAAGCCCACCCACAATCGCAGAAGTCTGCCTCACCACGGTCCACGTAGGTACGGCCGCCCCCGGCCGTACATTCGTCCCGAAGGGACGAAGGAGCCTGCCCCAGCGGATCACTGCCTGAAACGTTCTCGATCGGCCCGCGCCAGCGCCGCCCATCATTCGCAGTCCAGGCACATCTGATAGATACTGTTCACGGTTTTCCAATTGCGCATCGTGGTGACTACCGATAACGTCCGCTCCCAAGGCATCTTCCACAGGCTGCTCTGTGACACTCCATTAGGAAGATAAAAGTAAATCTCCCGGCCGACGCAACGCGACTGATCGGGTGCTGCGATCAACACCTGCATTTTCTGGAAAGCCGACGGCGCAGGGGCCTCAGACAGAAAAGTAACATGGAGCTTCGTTTGATCGATCCCGCGCTCCTTCAAGAATGGATTGTTCTGGATCGTCCTCTCCATCTCGTCCTGCGTCCGCGAAATAACGGAGACCGAAAACCCAAAGTCGCCGAGAATCTTCGCTTCGATTTTCCTGGACAGCGCCTGGGTAGAAAGCTTCGCACCTCGAAAAACCACATTTCCACTTTGGATGTACGTCTTGACCTGCTCGAATCCCAGCTCCCCGAACGACTTTCGAAGCTGCTCCATCTTGATCGTCTTGTGCCCGCCAACGTTGATTCCGCGCAGCATCGAAATATAGGTCGGCATGATTCTAAAGATTAGCAGGTTGGCGGAAAAATCCGGTCTTGGGAGCCGGTTTTGGATGGCGCAGGGCTTCAGCCTCTGAGGTACTCACACTGTCAACTCTGCTTCGTATCAAATAATCCTGATTCGTAATCATGTCATGACTTCAGTGTGCCGTCAGTGCGACAAATATGCTCGCCTTCAGCCGCTGGCCTTTTCGAGCCGGGCAGAGACGCTGCGGATTTGTTCGAAAACCTCCCAACTGCGTCCCATTCGGAGTAAGCTTCTTGCAACCCATAAAGCCGAACAACCCATGAAGGTTCTACTCTTCACGCAACCCGGATGCCTCTCCTGCGAGCTGATGAAGGTCTATCTGGAGGCGCGCGAAATTTTCTTCGAGGAACGCGACATCACTTCCGACTCCCAGGCACGCAGTGAAATGCTCGACCTGTACGACAGCCCCACAACTCCAACCTTAGTAGTCTCCTCGGGCGAATTCCACGAGGTGGTTGTAGGATTTGATCCAGAACGTCTTGACCAGCTACTTTCGGCTGCCTCATCATCGGACACGGTAAGCCAATCCTGATCCAGCCCGACCGGCGAGGCCTCGCAATCCAGAACGACACAAATCCTGCCGCACGTTCTTCCCATCCATTCCGCGGATATTTCTTCATCGCCACCGCGACCTTTCTTTGGGGAGTGTCCGCCGCCCTGGGCCGCGCCGTGTTTACCGGGAAATTCCTCATCAGTGGGGCCTCGCTGCGCCCCATCGACCCGCTCATACTCTCGCAGGCGCGCACTACATTTTCTCTGCTGGTCCTGCTTCCAGTTTTGCTGGGAGCGCGAGGGTGGCAGCGGATCAAGTTGCCCGCGCCTGATCTCGTCCGCTGCCTGCTGCTAGGCACGCTCGGTGTCGCGGCCTCGAATTATTTTTATTACGTTGCGATTCAGAGAACGAACGTTGCGATCGCCATCATCGTGCAATACACCGCGCCGGTCTGGGTACTGCTTTACGTTGTCGCGCGTGGGCAACAGAAATTATCCCTGCAAAAAGTGGCGGCAGTGGGCTGCGCCCTCACTGGCACAGCGCTGGTGATCGGCCTGATTGGAGCGAAACCAACTGCCGGATCAGCCTTCCACCTGGATTCCTACGGACTGATCGCCGCCATTCTGGCGTCATTCTCTTTCGCCTTCTACAACGTCGGCGGACATAGCATTCTGGCCCGCTACGACCGCTGGCGAGTGCTCACTTGGACTCTCGTCTCAGCCTCCACCTTCTGGATTCTCATCAATCCTCCCTGGAAGGTCGCGGCCGCGCACTACCGCTGGCCGGAGTGGACGTTCCTCTTCGTCTTTTCCTTGCTCTCGGTGCTCGGCCCATTCTCGCTCTACTTCCTCGGCCTACAACACCTGGAGCCGACCCGCGCCATCATCGCCAGTTGTCTCGAACCAGTATTTTCCATCATGCTGGCCGCAGCCTTCCTCGGCGAAGGTCTCCATCCGGTTCAGAGTGTGGGAATGGTGCTGGTCTTGGCCGCCATCGTGATCGTGCAGCGTCCGGGGCAGGGAAGTGGCGCGAAAGATTCGGTCGTGCTCGATCCCATGGAGTGATCCATCGAATGAGGGTAAATTCTGTTTCTTGTCGACGCTCTTAGCGGTGTAGGAGCGTGAAAACTCACCTGTCGTGTTGAAAGCACTCTTGCCGCTTGACACCCCGTGAGCCACGTGAACCTGTTCAATAGATGGTTTGAAAGGGCACGGCTTCCAGCGGTCGCCGTACTATACGAATCTGTCCGTACGACACGACTCTGTCGCACGACAAATTGTCCGCACGATACGAGTCTTTCGTACGACACGAATCCTTCGTAGTTAGTCGTTATGAGTCCTGACGATCTCGCAAAACGTCCAGCAACGCCAAAGGCCCCGTAAGGGGCCTTTGCTTACCACCAAATTCCTTAGCAGCAGTTAGGCGGCTGCGGCTGCCATGGTTGCTGCGCTTAGTTCTTTCACGCTTGCCACTTCCTGGGCGCCTGTCCGGCGCAGTAATTCGACGGCCCAACTGGTCTTTGCGCTTTCCGGACACGACACGTAGACCAGCACTCCTACGTCGTGAAGCTGATTTTCATAGCGCTCGGCGTCGCTCTCAGAAAGTCCCAAACCAACCAGAGCCCGGGAATTTCCGCACATCGCGGAAGAGTCCTTCGCCGCCACCAGGGCGTGAAAAAATGTCTGCGAACGAATGAAGAAACCTACGGTTGGAATCACAACCGCGCCAAACTCCGACAGCCAGCCGATCAGACCGGCAGTGGCCGCAGTCGCTTCCCTTTCCGTGTTGAGGAAGCTGGCGTCGCGCACAATCGTGGAAATGGGATGGGTGGGCGAAAGCATCATGCAAATGCTCTCATTGCCGAACCCCGCCCCATTGAGAGTGTGCACGACCTCACTGAGAGCGACATCGTGAGGGTACATTCCGTAGGCTGCTGGTGAGTGAACGACCATGTTGGATCTCCGAGTGGCGATGTCGCGGAACGGAACAGCTTCCGGAAAGAGTTAATAACTGTGGGCCGAACGCCGCGCGAAGCGCAACGCTTTGCGCACTTTATAAAATCGGCCAAGCCGTAGCACTAGGGTAGATCCTGTAGCTGCATCCGGATATCGCGTTACCGGACAATCTTTGTTTACCTAATCGTTCTTGCAGAGAGATGCTGCCCCCCCGGCAAGAATTGCGAAGCCTCTGGGGAGAAATTGCGTAGCTTTCAAGCGTTTCACTCATGAACAGCCGCCTAAACACTAGTAAGGAGAGGCTCATCGTTTTGGCATCGCTCTTGCAGCTTTAACTGCCGAGTATCGAGCGTATTTTCAGGGAGGTTCGAATGAGAAACTTTCTGTTCCGTTTGTCACTGGCAGCGGCACTTACTCTCGGCGTAGTCGTCGTGAACTCCGTCGCTAACGCCCAAGAGCCGAACACCCAGGAGCCTGCGGCTACGACCCCGCCGCAGCAGCAATCCCCTGCAGCGACTCCTCAGGATCAGCAAAAGGATCAGCAAACTCCGACCACCACTCAGGAACCGACGGCGCGCCCGCAGCAGGATCCACACGAGCCAGCGGCCAGCTCACAACAGAATGAGCCCCAGATGCCGGCTGCCGGCGCCGACGCCCAGACTCAGGACGCAAAATCTTTCAGCGGCCGGATCACGAAAGAAAATGGCAAGATCGTTCTGAAAGACCCGGTGACCAAGACCAGCTATCAGATCGATGACGTCTCGAAGGCAAAACCTTTTATGGGCAAGCAGGTGAAGGTTACCGGCAAGCTCGACATTAGCAGCAACACGATTCATGTAGACAGCATTGAACCGATGTCGTAACCGTGGTTCCGCATTGTCGCGCGGAGAGGGCTCGGAGCAGCCCTCCGCGCGTTCTGCTCTCCGAGCTTTTTAGTTTGACGCGGGAGTAGCGGGCCATTGCTGCAGCAGCGTTGGTCGTGTGGGGACAGCCGCCCCGGCTGTCCTGCCGGGCAAAGCCCGGCTCCTCCGATCAAAATCGGGAGCACAGGTTCAAAGCGTCTTTATTTCGGATCGAGTAGGTCAGGTACCTGCTGGAACTGATCCGCGGATTCTGCGGAGGGCCGAAAGAGAGCGGAGCTTTCGCTCCGCCGGACAGCCGGGGGCGGCTGTCCCCACATTGTCTTCTCTCCCCACATTGTTTTCTCTTCATGTTCTCTTCCCTCAACAAGCTTCTCTTCTCTCAACAGGCCGTTGTGAAACAAACCGGCGGGATTTTTCGGCATGGATCTGCCGTCGCCACCCACCCGCTACAAATCACATCCCCTGCTTTATAATAGAAAGATTCGGTAGCTCTCGCGGAGGCCACTGGGAGTGGTCCGCTCGGGAAAATGCTGCCGCCGTTCCCTCTAACTGATGTCGGAAAGCATTGTTGTCCGCGGGGCCCGCGTCCATAACCTTAAGAACATTGACTTCGAGGTTGCTCACAATACCTTGACGGTCGTGACCGGCGTCTCTGGTTCGGGCAAATCTTCGCTTGCCTTCGACACGATCTATGCCGAGGGACAACGCCGGTATGTCGAGTCTCTGTCGGCATACGCCCGCCAGTTCCTGGAACGGATCGAGAAGCCCGATGCGGACACTATCGATGGGATCGCTCCGGCTGTAGCGATCCGTCAGAAAAATACTACCCGGAACCCGCGTTCGACAGTCGCTACCGCTACCGAAATATACGACTATCTGCGCCTTCTCTTTGCCCGGGTGGGGCGCACTTACTGCGCAACCTGCGGACGCGAGGTGAAAAAAGATACGGTCGACGAGGCCGCCGACGCTATTCTTGCTCTTGATCCCGACACGCGTCTGCAGGTGATATTTCCTTTGCAGCGGCCTGGACCTGAAGTTCCTGAACAGAGCGGCAAGACATCGCGTTCTGTTCGAGCGAAGAAAAAGGCGGCGGTCGCTGAAGTATCGCCGCTGACTGACGCTCTGAGGACCCGTCTTTTTGATCTGCGAAAAGCGGGGTTCAACCGCCTGTATCAGGGCGGACAGCTTTTCGAATTCTCGACACCTGAATCGCTTCTCGACATCGACTTCAGCCAACCGGTCTTCATGCTGGTCGACCGTCTCACCGTCACGCCTGAAGGTCGTACGCGGATTGTCGATGCCATTGAGACTGCCTACCGCGAATCCGGCGAGGTGATCTTCGAAATTCCGCCGCATGATAATGAACCGGCGCGGCAATTGCGCTTCGCCCAGCGTTTTGAATGCAAGACCTGCAGCGTCCGTTACGAAGAACCGGAGCCCCGGCTGTTCTCGTTCAATAATCCCTATGGCGCTTGCCCGCGCTGCCAGGGATTCGGCAACACGATTGATTTTGATCTTGAACTGGTGATCCCGGACAAGGGTAAGACTCTGGCCGAGGGCGCGATTGAGCCATGGACCAAGCCGAAGTACCGTCCTCTCTTCACGGACTTGAAACGCTACGCCAAGCAGGCAGGCATCCCACTGGACGTACCCTGGGCGGAGCTTGAACCGCAACAGCAGAAAATGGTACTGGATGGCGAAGGCCGATTCCTTGGAGTGCGAGGCTTTTTCGCTCACCTTGAGCGTAAGAAATACAAACTGCACGTGCGCGTTTTTCTGAGCCGCTATCGCGGATATTCGCTGTGCTCCTCGTGCAGCGGCAGCCGGTTGCGCCTTGAGGCGCGTCAGGTCAAGGTTGGTGGGCGGAATATTTGCGAGGTCTGTTGCATGACGGTCGAGGATGCTGCGCGTTTCTTCGAGCAAGTCGAGTTGAGCGCCCAGGAATCTGACATCGCCGATAAGCTGCTGCAAGAGATCCGCGAGCGCCTTGGCTTTCTCAATGACGTGGGACTCGAGTACCTGACGCTTGATCGTCTTTCCTCGACGCTCTCAGGCGGCGAGGCGCAGCGCATCCAACTGGCGACGTCGCTCGGCTCGCGCCTCGTGGGGACCCTTTACGTGCTCGATGAGCCTTCGATCGGCCTGCACTCGCGCGATACGCACCGGCTCATCAAGATTCTTCATGACCTGCGCGACCTGGGAAATACTATCCTTGTCGTCGAACACGATCCTGATATCATGCGCGCCTCCGACCGCATTCTCGATCTAGGTCCGGGTGCCGGAGAGAACGGCGGCAAGGTGATCGCGGCTGGAAACTACGACGAGATTCTGCACAATCCAGCATCGCTTACGGGGCGGTATTTATCCGAAGACTTGCGCATACAAATGCCGGCGGTGCGTCGCAAGCCTGGTTCGCAGCAGATCAAGATTCGCGGCGCCCGGGCCAATAATCTCAAAGGGGTGGATATAAATATTCCTTTGGGAATGCTGGTCGGCATCACCGGAGTGTCCGGATCGGGCAAGTCGACGCTTCTTCACCAGGTTCTCTACCAAGCTCTGTCGCAGGCCAAGAAGCAGCAAGGCAACGGTGTGGGACCATCTGCCGCCACATGGAGCAGCGTGGACGGCGACCAGTATATTGATGAAGTCGTGCTGGTCGACCAGTCGCCTATTGGACGAACGCCTCGGTCGAACCCCGTGACCTATATCAAGGCGTTCGACACCATCCGGGATTTGTTCGCTTCGCTTCCCGAATCGAAGAAGCGTGGATTCAGCGCCGGGCACTTCTCGTTCAATATTCCCGGCGGCCGCTGCGAAATCTGCCAGGGCGATGGAACCGTTACCGTCGAAATGCAGTTTCTGGCGGACGTTGAACTCATCTGCGAAGAGTGCAAGGGCACGCGCTATAAAACGCAAGTATTGGAGGTTCGTTACCGCGGCAAGAATATTCATGAAGTGTTGAACCTGACGGTGAAAGAAGCGCTCAAGTTCTTTGCCGAAGCGCCCAAGGTGACGGAGAAATTTCGTAGCCTGGAGGAAGTCGGTCTAGGATACTTGCGTTTAGGACAGTCTGCGACAACGCTTTCGGGCGGCGAAGCCCAGCGCATGAAACTGGCCGCGCACCTTCAACCTGCGGGCCGCGAGATTGGACGCTCCGCGGAGACGCGACGTAAGCGGCGTCTGCTTTATATTTTTGATGAGCCTACGACCGGGCTCCATTTTGATGACATCAGCAAACTCCTTGCCGCCTTTCGCCGCCTCATTGAAGCGGGGGGCTCGATCGTGGTGATCGAGCACAATCTTGAAGTCATCAAGACTGCGGACTGGGTTATCGATCTGGGTCCTGAAGGCGGCGCTCGCGGAGGCAAGATTGTCGGCGTTGGTCCCCCGGAGGCTATCGCCAAACTACCCGGTTCCTACACGGGCAAATATCTGGCGCGTATCCTGAACAGCAATGGCAATCGGCGTTCCAATGAGCGTTCGTAGCTGGGCAGCGCTGCTGACGGTACTTGCCGGACTATGTTCTCCTGCCCACGGTGCGCCGGCTCCCGGCGTCCGGCCTCCGGAAGCCAGAAGCCGGACGCCCGTTTTTCCTGACCTTCGTTTTCATCAATCGCAGACGCAACCAGAGCAGACCTCACCGTCCGCCGACGATTCCAACCCGAGCGCCGGCCAAAAGACTGTGCATCAGAAAACTGGTCCTTACTCCAGCCGGTCAATTCGTCACACCCGGGTTGCCGAAGAAAGCGCGCCACCGCCGGAACTGACGCAGGCCGAAGACGCTATTCAGAAGCGCAACTACGCCGGAGCGGAACCTCTGCTGCGCAAAGTTGTCGAACAGTATCCCGCGAATTACGTGGCGTGGTTCGATCTCGGGTTTGTCGAGAACGGCTTGGGAAAGCTCGACGATTCGATCGCAGCATATCGCAAATCTGTGGCCGCGAAGCCTGATGTCTTCGAGTCCAATTTGAATTTGGGATTACAGCTGGCCAAGAGTGGACATCCTGAGGCCGAACATTTTCTGCGTGCGGCAACGCAGTTGAAACCGACGACCAACGTGTCCGAAGGCAAATTCCGCGCCTGGCTCTCGCTGGCGAACGTGCTCGAGAAATCGAATCCGGAGCAAGCGCTGGTTGCTTATCACGAAGCCGCGACGCTGCAGCCTAAGGACCCGGAGCCTCATGTCGCAGCCGGCCATCTTCTGGAACAAGACAACAAGTTCGCCGACGCGGAGCAAGAGTACAAACAGGCCCTTGCTCTCGATCCGGCATCGGATGCGCTCACCGGCCTGGCTAACATTTATATGCGTGGACGCCGATTTGTAGAAGCGGAGGAGTATCTCCGGAAGCTGGTCGTCGCACGTCCCGACGAAGCAGCGGCGCACGTCCAGCTTGGACGGGTGCTTGCTGCCGAAGGCAAGAACGATGAAGCCATCGCTGAGCTGCAGACGATTGCTAAGTCGCCTACGGCCGACGTCTCTGTCCAGCGTGATCTGGCGGATCTCTACTATGCGGCAGGCAAGAACGAAGAAGCGGAGGCGGCCTATCGTACTCTGCTCGCAGCACATGCGAACGATGCCGGCCTTCACTACGGCCTGGGCCGATCGCTGCTGCGGCAGAAGAAATTTCCCGAGGCTGAGAAAGAATTCCTTGCGACCGTAAAACTCAAACCCGATCTGGGTGAAGGCTACGGCGACCTGGCCTTTGCCGCGAGCGAGAACAGAGATTATGCCTTGACTGTCAAGGCTCTGGATGCGCGCGCGAAACTTCTGCCTGAGGTACCTTTCACCTATTTTTTGCGCGCTTCCGCCCTGGACCACCTTCGCGACTACAAGCAGGCTGCCGCCAACTATCACCTCTTCCTCAACACGGCCCATGGGAAGTATCCTGATCAGGAATGGCAGGCGAAGCATCGGCTGATCACAATCGAACCCAAGAAATAGATTTTGCAATCGGGCACGCAATGCTTGACCTACTGAAATCATCGAGCTGGCGGGCGAAGGTTATAACACTGCTCGCGATTGCCGCATGCTGCGTGACCATGTTAACGGCGGGCACCGAGCCGAACATCGAAGCGAACATCGAACAACTGAAGGCGCGGCTATCGTCGGCCTCTATCGGCGATCGTCCTCACCTCTGCCTGCAGATCGCGCAGCAGCAACTCGTTTTGACTGACAGGCAATTTGCGGCGGGAGAGAATGAGAAGGCACGCGCCTCGTTGGCAGACGTGGTCGCATTTGCCGAACAGGCCCGCGACTACTCTATTCAATCGCGCAAACATCAGAAGCAAACTGAGATTTCCGTCCGCACCATGGTCCGCAAGTTGGGGGATCTCAAGCACGCCGTGCCTCGTGACGAGCAGCCAGAAGTGCAGAATGCGATCGACCGTCTGGAGCGTGTCCGCGATGATCTGCTGCTGGCTATGTTTCCCAAAGGTAAAGGAGGCAAATGACCAACGTTGATTTTGGCCTTCGCTTCGGTCTTCGTTATTTCAGCCTTCGTGCCTGGGTGTGCGTCGTCCTGCTGACGTTATGTTCCGTCACAGCATTCGCGCAGCGTCGTCGCGATCCTTTGACGCAGCCTGAGATTGACCAGGTTCGCGACGCCAGTTGGGAGCCACAGCAACGCCTCACTCTCTACGTGAAGTTCGCGCGCGCGCGGCTGGTCAAGCTGGAGGAGATGAGAAACGATCCCAAGAGCAAAGATCGCGCGCAGCAAACCCATGACATGCTCGACGATTTTCTGCTCATCTACGACGAACTCAATGACAATCTTGACACCTACGTCGACCGCAGGGATGACATCCGCAAGCCTCTAAAAGTTGTTATTGAAGCCGACACTGAGTTCCAGGCTAAACTTCGGGCGTTGAAGGATGCGGCTGATGTTCCGGCAGAGGAACCCAAGCAGTACGAGTTCGTTCTAACCAACACCCTCGACACGTTGGACACTTCCGCCGAGGAGCATCGCAAGCTTCTCACCGAGCAGGAAGAGGCGGCCAAGCAGAAAAAGTTGAATCCACATTCAAACGCGAAGAACAATGGCAGACTGGAATAAGTTCGTGGCGTGAGCTATGTTTCGATCCTTGCGAATTTTCGATCCCGTGCTAAGCTGGCCTCACTGTGCGTGAGGGCCTGCTCGAAATCTTCCAGGAAACGTTCCGCGAATTGCGGCCGTCATCTTACGCGCCCGAGATGCGGATTGAATTCTTCGCCTTCGCTAACATCAACAACACTATCCGCTTACGCGAGGGCCGGCTTCTGGTAAGGCTTTCTGACTTGCTCGAAGGCTCTCCAGAGAACGTAATTCGCGCGATTGCCCACATTCTGCTGGCCAAGATGTATCGCAAGCCGATCGATCGCGGCCACTCTGCCCGCTACCGCAGATACGTCGCCAGCCATGACATTGTGCGCAAGGCCCACCTGGTGCGCCAGATGCGCGGATATAAGCGGCTGCGCTCTCCGCAGGGTCACTTCTACGATCTCGACGCTATCTTCGAAGATTTGAATACACGTTTTTTCCACGGGCTGATGGCGCGGCCACGCATGAGTTGGAGCCAGATCCGAACTCGCCGCATCTTGGGGCACTACGATCCCGCACACAATGCGATCATCATCAGCCGCATCTTTGACCACTTTTCCGTCCCGCGCTGTGCCGTGGAATACATCGTGTACCACGAGATGCTGCACCTTAAGCATCCCGTCAAGTTGCGAGGCAGCAGGCGCTGCATCCACTCGGCCGAGTTCCACGCGGAAGAAAAACTGTTTCCACAGCTGGCCCAGGCGAATGCTTTTCTAAAACGGCTGTGAATGTAATGCTTTGTTAACCGCCGTTCAGCGACCGGTCAGTTGCTCCAGCCTTTCCGGATACCGCGCACCTTCCACCTTGATCTTTGAAGAGGCGCTGTCGATTTCACGGAGATCGTCGGACGTCAGTTCGACAGAAACCGCTCCCAGGTTTTCGTCCAGGCGATGAAGCTTCGTTGTCCCGGGGATCGAAACAATCCACGGCTTCCGGGCAAGCAGCCATGCGAGGGCTATCTGAGCAAGGGTTGCCTTCTTTCGTGCGGCGACCTTGCTCAGCAAATCAACCAACGCCTGATTGGCTTTTCGAGCTTCCGGGGTAAAGCGAGGGACGATGTTGCGGAAATCGGTGCTATCGAATTTCGTATTCTCGTCGATCTTGCCCGTGAGGAAGCCCTTACCGAGAGGGCTAAATGGAACGAATCCGATCCCGAGTTCTTCGAGGGCTGGCAACAGCTCCTCCTCAGGGCGTCTCCACCATAGCGAGTATTCGCTCTGAACTGCGGTGACCGGCTGGACTCGGTGTGCGCGACGGATTGTCTGCACTCCTGGTTCAGAAAGTCCGAAGTGCTTCACTTTGCCTTGCTCGATCAGGTCTTTCACGGCTCCTGCGACGTCTTCGATGGGCACGTTCGGGTCAACCCGGTGCTGGTAGAACAAATCGATGACATCGGTCTTCAGTCGACTGAGGGAGGCCTCGGCGACCTGCTTGATGTGGTCGGGCCGACTATTTAAGACAGTCCACTTGTCCCCGTCTGCGGGATTCGGCGCAAAGCCGAACTTCGTTGCGATCACCGCCTGGTCGCGGATTGGAGCAAGCGCTTCGCCGACAAGTTCTTCATTCGTGAAAGGACCGTACACTTCAGCGGTGTCGAAGAATGTGACCCCGCGTTCGACTGCGGTCCGAATCAGCGAAATCATTTCCTTCTTGTCTGGGAACGGAGCGTAAGAAAAGCTCATTCCCATGCAGCCGAGACCGAGAGCCGAGACTTCCAGATTGCTTTTTCCAAGTTTGCGTTTCTGCATTGTTCCTCCTTGGCTAGGAATAGTCTCCCACAATTGCCAGGGGGAAAGAGATTCGTCGTGGTGATTGGCGTAGCATCGTCGTTGCACTCATTTACCCTGCGTTACTTCTGAGTAGCCCCGTCAACCACCTCAATCGGCTGCAGGGCTCGCACTGAGCAGGATGCATGCGAGCGGACACGATAGTTGCAATATCCTGCAACTACCAACGAAAACAGCTCAACATTCATTATTCATTTTGGGAATGTATTCCTCCGTAGTAAACTGCGCGCTGTTTCTGTCGTCTTCCAACAGGAGAAAATCAGTCTCGATGAAAAAGCGATTGCACGACTCAATTTCTGGAAAATGCATGATCTCTGCCGCGATGTTGGCACTAATGATGCCAGCGCTGGCAACAGCGCAGAACAGTTCGCCTTACCGGGTCACGGGTGGAACCGGAACCGTCCACATCTACCCTACGCCCGAACTTAGCCGGCAAATCAAGGCGCAGCAGGTCCTTGCCCCCGGTGTCCTGAGCTACCATGGCGGGCCGGTCATGACGGGCGTGAACCTCTACGCGATTTTCTGGATACCAGCGACGCTGCAAAACGGGAATGCCACCAGTCTGTCCGCCAAGTATCAGAGCGTGGCAAAGAACTTCCTCACTGACTATCCTGATCACGGGATCGCCAACAACAGCACCCAGTATTACTCCACAACCTCCGGGACGAAGTATTTCGTGGGGAAAGGCGGGTTTGCTGCCTCTTATGTGGATACGAACCCATATCCCACCAGCGCCTGCACTGACACAGACACTCCGGGCAACTGCATAACCGATGCTCAGTTGCAGACGGAAATCTCGAGGGTGATGACCCTGAAGAGTTGGACCCCTGCCTTAAACAAGATGTTCCTGGTGTTCACCTCGACGGGTGAGGGTTCGTGTTTTGACAGCACATCGTCCAGTTGTGCTTATACCCAATATTGCGCGTATCACGGCTGGTTCGGCAATTCGACGACGCCGACGATCTACGCCAATCAACCTTATGCCGACCCCACCTTTTGTTATTCTCCCGGGAGCGGCCAGAAAGCTCCGAGCGGCGACCAGCCATCGGACGCGAACGTGAACGTTACCAGCCACGAGATCACCGAAGCCAACACCGATCCCGAACTTAATGCCTGGTGGGATACTGGAAACGGCGAAGAAATCGGGGATCTATGCGCGTGGAGCTTTGGCACCAACGGCTGGGATGCTGGGCTGGCCAACCAGATGTGGAACGGCCGCTTCTATGACTTGCAGTTGGAGTACGACAACCACACCTCCAGCTGTGTTCAGGTCGGACCCTGATTTCGGCAAACTTGAAAAACACTGCACGCGGATATCAAATGGCGGCCAGCAATCTTGGCCGCCATTGTTCTTTTAGAATGCACGCCACTTCACCACCTAATCTGCCCCGGAAACTCCGTTTAATGCCAGAATTTCTCCATGTGATGTAGATCACGCCCGTTTGTGACCTGGCGGATTGACTGTCCATCGGCTCGAAGCATATCCTTGAAGTTGAAATTGAAATTCATTTTCAAAATCATTTTTAACATCTCCAGCGCTATTTAGAGAGAATCTCTGAAATGCTACAGGCTTTTATCATTACGCTGCGCGAGGGCGTCGAAGCCGCTTTGATTGTCGGCATCACCCTGGCTTATCTGGCGAAGATCGGCCGCAACGATCTGCGGAAGGCGGTGTACGCCGCCTTGGGCGCCGCTTTCCTCGGCAGCATTGCGGTGGCCGTGGTCATCTCCCGCACTCATCTGAACGAAGACGTCTTCGAAGGCTGGATCATGCTGGCGGCTGCATTCTTCGTCATCACCATGGTGATTTTCATGATGAAGACGGGGCGCAAGCTCAAGGGCGACATCGAGGGCAAGATCGGGCTACTGGCCGGCAACGACGCCTGGCTCGGACTGTTCGTGTTCATCTTCCTCATGGTCCTGCGTGAGGGAGCGGAAACCGTACTGATTTTGTCCGCCGTGTCCCTTAATTCTACGGAATTGATGAGCTTTCTCGGCACCCTGCTGGGAGTGATTGCGGCGATCGCGTTTGGCGTGATGTTCGTCAAGGGCAGCGTACGCATTAATCTGCAGAAGTTTTTCCGGGTTACGACTGCCATCCTGTTTCTGGTGGCCGCGCAGTTATTGATTGCCGGACTGCATGAACTTTCGGAAAGCGGCGTGCTTCCTTCTTCCAAGCGCGAGATGGCCATCATTGGTCCCATCGTGCGCAACGATCTGTTCTTCTTTATCACAATTATTGCTCTCGCAGCTTTGATGGTGCTGTTCGATGCCAAGCGTCGGCAACCCGCGCCCGAAGCTGGCTCCGCGGCAGAGCGGCGCAAGGCGGCCTGGAGTTCCCGACGCGAGCGGTTGTGGATGGCGTCCGTCTACGGCTTCTCGTTCGTGTTCATCGCGCTGATCACGGCAGAGTTCATTTACACCAAGAGCGTCAGCGCACTCTCGCCTGCGACCGAAATCAGCTTCGTGAACGGACAGGTAAGGATTCCTCTGGCGCAGATCTCTGATGGCGATCTGCACCGCTTTCAAGCGCAGGAAAAAGGCACACCAATCCGCTTCTGGCTTTACCAGAAGCCCGACGGCAAAGTCGCCACCGTCTTCGATGCATGCCAGATCTGCGGCGCGGTCGGCTTCTACAAAACGGCAAACGGTGTAGTCTGCAAAAATTGCGCGGCGCCCATCAATCCGCAATCGGTCGGCACCGCGGGAGGTTGTAACCCGGTTCCGCTGAAGGCGACGCAAACGGCAGACGCGGTGATCATCGAGGAGGCGGACATCGCGGCCGGCAGCCGCATGTTCGAGCAAAAGTAGCGCATGTTTGTGCGCCTCGTTTACGAATCGTTCCGCCGCCAGAAACGGAGCAAGTTGCTGGCCGGCGCGGCCATCACTTTGGGAGTTACCGTGGCCACGGCGATGATCGCGGTCGCCACCGACGTGGGCGACAAGATCAACCGTGAGTTGCGCACCATTGGCGCGAACCTGATCGTCACCCCGCAAGAAGATTCGCTCGATGTTGAAATTGGCGGCGTGAATCTCAAGCCGCCCAGCGACGGAGCTTTTCTGAACGAAGGCGATCTGCCCAAGATCAAGAGCACGTACTGGCGCAACAACATTCTCGGCTTCGCGCCGATGCTTCCGGTGAATGTGACCGTGCAGCGCGCCGGCCAGACGCAGGATACAACGCTGCTCGGCACCTATTTCGCCCGGCAAGTTTCTCTCGGCAAGGAAAGCTTTGTCACTGGTGTTCGCACCACACATCCCTGGTGGAAGGTCTCCGGTGCCTGGCCTGACGACAACTCCCGCGACGTTCTGCTAGGCCAGCGACTGGCGACTCAACTGGGGAACAAGCCGGGCGATGAAATCACGATCTCCGGTCGCCGGGTACACGTGAGCGGAATCCTGTCCACCGGTGGCAGCGAGGACGACCAGATCGTGGCCCCGCTCGCTCTGGCGCAGGACATTCTTGGCCGTCCCGGCGTCGTCCGTCGCGTGTACGTGAGCGCGCTCACCAAGCCCGAAGATGCGTTTGCCCGTCGCGATCCGAAGAGCATGTCGGGTGCGGTCTACGACCGCTGGTATTGCTCGCCCTATCCGCAGTCGATTGCCTACCAGTTGCACGAAGCGATTCCGCACTCGCATGCTGAACAGATTCGCCAGGTGACGCAGAACGAAGGCGCAGTTCTTACGCGCATTGAAGGCTTGATCTTTCTGATTACGCTGGCCGCTCTGCTGGCTTCCGCGCTGGCGGTCTCGGCCGCCATGGCCACAGCAATTTTCGAACGCCGTGCGGAGGTCGGCCTGATGAAGGCTTTGGGAGCGGGCAAGCTCGCCGTGGCCGCGGTATTTTTTGCGGAAGCCGCCTTACTCGCTTTGCTAGGCGGATTGGTTGGCTTTGCCGCCGGTGGGATGCTAGCCCGCCAGATTGGCCAGACGATCTTCAATTCGCAAATCGCGATTCAACCTGTGCTTCTACCCGTGATCCTGGTGATTGCCGTGCTCGTGACCTTTTCGGGAAGCGCTGTCGCCATCCGCCGCGCCGTAGGTCTTGATCCTGTGTTCGCTCTGCGAGGTGAATTGTGAGCACGCCGACGCCCTATGTCGCTCGGGACCTCGCCGACAGCCGAGCTCGCGCCGTACATAGCTCCATGTTCTTCCGCATGTTGGTGCGTGCCGCCGTGCTGCGCCGCGGACGCGCCGCTTCCGCGCTGTTGGCGATGATCGTAGCCGCGGCAGTCGCCACCGCCATGCTGAATCTTTATGTCGATGTGCAAGCGAAACTGCGCCGGGAGTTCCGCAACTATGGCGCCAACATCATCGTGGCCGGCAAAAATGGTGCGCCCCTTCCCGCCGATACCTTCGCGCGCGTCAGCTCAACACTGGCGGGCCGCGGGCTGGCTGCTCCCCTTGCTCTTGTCGTGGCCCGCACCAGCGACGGACAACCTGTGGTCGTCGCGGGCACGGATTTCGATCGCGTTCGCCAGCTGGATCGCTGGTGGTCGGTAAGCAATTGGCCCTCAGCGCCGCAAGAGGCGCTGGTTGGGACGCGCGCTCTTTCGGTCGTGTCGCCGAAAAATCAGCCCTTCGATCTCAGTTTTAAGGGGCACACCATCCATCTCACGCCCGCCGGAACGTTGCGTAGCGGCGCAGCCGAAGACAGCCGCATCTTTCTTTCGCTTACGGATTTTATTTCCTGGACAGGAGTTCGGCCTTCCACCATCGAGGTTGCTGCTAACGGCTCACCCGAAGAGATCGCAGCCATCATGAGCCAGCTTGAGCAAGTGCTGCCCTCGGCTGACGTGCGTCCCGTGCGCCAGATCATGGAGGGAGAAGCTCGCGTGTTTGGCAAGACTCGCTCGACGCTACTCGCCGCGACCACGCTTATCATTCTGACTGCCGCCCTGTGCGTGCTCTCTACACTCATGGGATGGGTGTTCGACCGCCGGCGCGACTTCGCCATCATGAAAGCACTGGGCGCCTCCGGGCGTTTGCTGAACACTTTCTTCGCTGCCGAGGCGGTCGCCCTGGGCGCCACCGGGGCCCTGATCGGCTTTGTTCTGGGTATCGGCATCGCGGCCTGGATCGGGCGGGTTAACTTCCACGCGCCCGTGGTCCCGCGTTTTAGTGTTCTGCCCATTGTTCTGGCTGGTAGCATGGTGGTAACGCTGCTTTCGGCAATCCTCCCGATCTCGCTGCTGCGAAGGGTGCAGCCGGCGGTCATCCTGAGGGGAGAGTGAAATGATTCAGATCAAGGATGTCACCAAGCTCTATCCCGCGAAGGAGTCGGGAAACGAGAGCGCGAAGGGCAGCGGCGGTGGCAAGGAGAAAGAGAAGGACAAGGAAAGCGGGGCCATCCACGCCCTCGATCACATTTCCCTGGACGTCGCTCCCGGCGAATGGCTCTCTATCATGGGCCCGTCAGGATCGGGCAAGTCGACACTGGTAAATCTTATCGGCTGTCTCGACCGCCCCAGTTCAGGAGAAATCTGGCTTGACGGCGTTAACGTTGCTGGACTCTCGTCCGCTGAACTGGATCGGGTGCGCGCGGAAAAAATCGGATTCATCTTCCAGCAGTTCCATCTCATCCCCTTTCTCACCGCGGTCGAGAATGTCATGCTGGCGCAGTACTTTCACAGCATGACTGACGAGCAAGAAGCGATCGAAGCGTTGACACGCGTCGGCCTTGGGGACCGCACCCAGCATCTGCCCTCGCAGCTTTCGGGAGGTGAGCAGCAGCGCGTCTGCATCGCGCGCGCCCTGATCAATGATCCGAAAATTATTCTGGCGGACGAGCCCACGGGAAACCTCGACGCGCAGAACGAAGAAATTGTCTTGCGCCTTCTGCGTGAGTTCCACCAGCA
>Ga0209488_10000455_pt1 | contig 34222 bp, 35 predicted proteins | sample Rivendell_Oct201_8_FD_188349 | JGI IMG/M metagenome (GOLD analysis project Ga0209488, IMG submission 188349) | Vadose zone soil microbial communities from the Eel River Critical Zone Observatory, Northern California, USA -... | ecosystem: Environmental > Terrestrial > Soil > Vadose zone >...
AGCTCCCTTGGAAAAAACGCTGCTGCTGGTTGACGGGTCGTCGTACCTGTACCGCGCCTTCCATGCGTTGCCCGACCTGCGCAACGCGGCGGGCGAGCCGACCGGCGCGATCTACGGCGTGCTCAACATGCTGCGCAAGCTGCTTGCCGACTACAAGGCCGACTATCTTGCATGCGTCTTCGACGCGCGGGGCAGGACTTTCCGCGACGAGATGTACGCGCAATACAAGGCGAACCGAGCCCCCATGCCCGACGATCTCGGCGCGCAGGTCGGGCCGCTCCTCGACGCAATACGAGCCTCGGGCTGGCCTTTGCTGCAGATCGAAGGCGTGGAGGCCGACGACGTCATCGGTACGCTCGCGCGCGAAGCCGAGAAGCGCGGCCTGCGCTGCGTGATTTCCACCGGCGACAAGGACCTCGCGCAACTCGTCTCCGACCGTGTGACGCTAGTCAACACGATGTCGAACGAGCGCCTCGACCCCGAGGGAGTGAAAACGAAATTCGGCGTTCCACCGGGGCGCATGCTCGACTATCTGACGCTCGTCGGCGACGCCGTGGACAACGTGCCGGGCGTCGACAAGGTCGGTCCGAAAACCGCGGCGAAGTGGCTGGAGCAATACGGCTCGCTCGAGGAGGTGGTGCGGCATGCGGATGAGATTGGCGGCGCGGTCGGCGAAAACCTGCGGAAGGCGCTCGACTGGCTCCCCAAAGCTCAGGGTTTGCTCGCGGTGAAATGCGATCTGGAGCTGCCGGTGAGGCTGGAAGAGCTGAAGCTCGGTCCCCGGGACGAGAAGCGTCTTGCCGAATTGATTTCCCATTTCGGATTCAAAACCTGGCCGAAGGATACGGCGGGCGACTCAAACGCGACTCCGCCTCCGGCGGCCAGCCCCGTGCCCGTTCGCGCGGACCGCGATGAGCGCAGCTACGAAACGCTTTTCGAGGAAGCGGATCTCGCGCGCTGGCTGAAGGATCTCGAAGCGGCCGAGCTCGTCGCCTTCGACACCGAGACGACGAGCCTCGAACCGATGCAGGCGCGGCTCGTGGGTATGTCCTTTTCCGTGGCCGCGGGCCACGCCGCCTACTTGCCGCTCGCGCACAACTACGCCGGCGCGCCGGGCCAGCTGGGCGTCGAGCCGGCGCTTGCGGTGCTCAAACCTTGGCTCGAGAGCGAAGCCCGCAAGAAAGTCGGTCAGAACATCAAGTACGACCAGCACGTGCTTGCCAACCACGGCGTCGCTTTGAGGGGCATCGCGCACGACACGCTGCTCGAGTCCTACGTGCTGGAGAGCCACGCGCGCCACGACATGGACAGCCTCGCTACCCGCCATCTCGGACTGAAAACGCTCACTTACGACGAGGTGACGGGGACGGGCGTAGGGCGCATTCCCTTCGAGCAGGTCGATGTCGCACGGGCGGCGGCCTACGCCGCCGAGGACGCCGACCTCACGCTCCGCATCCACCATGCGCTCCTTCCGAAACTGGAGGCCGCGGAAAAGCTCCTCTACGTGTACGGCTCGATCGAGCTTCCTGCGCGCGAAGTCCTTTTCAGGATGGAGAGGGACGGGGTCCTGATCGACGGGGCGCAGCTCGATGCGATGAGCCACGAGCTGGGGCAGAAAATGCTCGAGCTCGAGGGCCAGGCTCACAAGGAGGCCGGGCAACCCTTCAATCTCGGTTCGCCGAAGCAGATCGCCGAGATCTTCTTCGAAAAAAAGGGAATGCCCGTCGTCAAGAAGACCCCGTCGGGCGCGCCTTCGACCGACGAGGACGTGCTGGAGAGGCTCGCGCTCGATCACCCGCTCGCGAAGATCCTCCTCGACTACCGGGAAATCTCCAAGCTCAAGTCCACCTACACGGACAAATTGCCGAAGATGATGAATCCGCGCACCGGCCGGGTGCACACCAACTACGGGCAGGCGACCGCGGTCACCGGGCGCCTCGCATCGAACGATCCCAACCTCCAGAACATTCCGGTGAGGACCCCCGAGGGGCGGCGCATCCGCGAAGCCTTCGTCGCTCCGCGTGGCCACGCCATCGTGAGCGCCGATTATTCGCAGGTCGAGCTGCGCATCATGGCGCACATCTCGGGGGACGAGAATCTGCTGCGCGCGTTCGGGGCGGGGGAGGACATTCACCGCGCCACCGCGGCTGAGGTTTTCGGACGCTCGCTCAAGGACGTCACTCCCGAGGAGCGCCGCTACGCCAAGGTGATCAACTTCGGGCTGATCTACGGGATGTCGGCGTTCGGTCTGGCACAGCAGTTGGGCCTGGAGCGTGCCACCGCGCAGGCCTACATCGCAAGCTACTTCACCCGTTATCCGGGCGTCGCAAAGTACATGGAGGAAGTGCGCAAGACCGCGCGCGAGCGCGGCTATGTCGAGACCGTGTTCGGCCGGCGGCTGTGGCTGCCCGAGATCAAGAGCTCCAACCCGGCGCGCCGCGGCGGGGCCGAGCGCGCCGCGATCAACGCGCCCATGCAGGGCACGGCCGCGGACCTGATCAAGCTCGCGATGATCGCCGTGCGGGGGTGGCTCGACCGCGAAAGGCTTTCGACCAAGCTCATCATGCAGGTCCATGACGAGCTCGTGCTCGAGGCTCCCGAGGACGAGCTTGCCCGCGTGAAGGCCGAGATCCCCGGATTGATGAGCGGCGTGGCGAAGCTCAAGGTTCCACTTGTCGTGGACGTGGGATCAGGACAGAATTGGGAAAAGGCGCACTAAGCGCCGACAAGAAGACCCATCCGGTCGTTACAGAGGAGGACGACGTGATACCGAATTCCCTTCAGGAAGAACAGAGTTCGCCCGATATCATCCGGCACCTCGTGCTGCTCGGGGACGCCTTGCAAAACATCGATCTCGGAAAAGGCCAGGCCGAGAGCGCGCTCGTCCCGCGGCCTCGCAATCCCTGGAAGCTCACCGTTCTCCAGCCCCCAGAGGTCCTGCAGCAGGGCCGGGTGCGGGCGATTCCCGCGGGGGTCACTCACATCGGGATCTGCGTCGACGGTGGGTGGGCGATCGAGACGAGCGGCTTGCTGAAAGGCGGCGCGCAATCGATCCAAGATGCGCTGGACACGCTTGCTGCGGCCGCCGATGAATTCGAGAACATGTTCGCCCGCCTGATCGCCGCCGCCACGGAGGTCGGTGTGCCGACGATCGTATGCACGCTCGTTCCGGCGCGATATACGGAGCCCTCGCAGCAGCGCGTGGCCGCCACCGCGCTCGCGATCTTCAACGACCGCATCCTGCGGCGCGCCACCGCCGCGCGGCTATCGATCGTGGAGCTGCGCCTCGTATGCGACGAGGACAGCGACTACGCGAGCGAGACCCTGCTGTCGCACGCGGGCGTGCGCAAAGTGGCGAACGTGGCCCGCTCGGCGCTCTACGACATCTCGCGCAATCCTGGGCGAACGCGGGTGTATTTCTAGTTCCGCGCCGCTCCGAACACCTTCCTGATGATCGCCGAGGCTGCGCCGGCGGGGTCCCGGCGGATCTTCTTCTCTTCCTCGGCGATGGTTAGGAAAAGGCCGTCGAGCGCCTTGCGCGTGACGTAGTCCTCCAGCTGGGCGTCTTCTTCCTTGACCAGTCCGAGCTTCGCGCCGCTCGCTGCGATCTCGTCGTACTTCTCGGCGACCTTCACTTTTTCCATCGCCTTCTTGACGATCGGCTGGAATCGTTTGGCCAGCGGCTCGGAAGTCGTACGCTTGAAATACTGGGTCGCCGCATCGTCGCCGCCCGTGAGGATGCCCTTGGCGTCCTGCACACTCATTCTCTTCGCCGCGTCGACGAGCAGGGTCCTGGCCTCCGGCACCGCGGCCTCGGCCGCGCGGTTCATTCGCAGCACCAGCTCGTTGGCATGCGCGTCCACTCCGATCGAGCGTGTCACCGCCTCGAGCGTTCGCAGGGAAGGCGGCAGGGGAATCTTGACGCGGTCGTTCCCGAAAAACCCGTTTTCGACGCCCAGGCGTGCCACGGCGGCATGGGAGCCCCGGGTTAGGGCCTCCTTCAGTCCGTTGATGGCGTCGCGGTTGGAGATGGCTTCCAAGCCCGCAGCCGTTACGACGGCCGGAATGAGAAGCGAGGCGACGCATCCGAGCAATCGAATCAAAATTTTCCCCTAGTTCACGCCCGCCGCGTGCGCCTGGCGGTCGGCGTGGTAGGAAGAGCGCACCATGGCGCCGACCGCGGCATGGGCGAAGCGGAGCTCTTGCGCTTCCCTCTGGAACATCGCGAAGGTATCCGGGTGCACGTAGCGCGCGACCGGAAGATGATGCGCCGAAGGCTGCAGGTACTGGCCTATCGTGAGCATGTCCACGCCGTGCGCGCGCAGGTCGCGCATCACCTGGATGATTTCCTCGTCGGTCTCGCCCAGCCCCACCATCAGGCCCGACTTGGTCGGGAGGTGCGGATGGCGCGCCTTGAAATCCGCGAGGAGCTTGAGCGAGTGCGGATAGTTGCCGCCCGGCCGTGCCTGCCGGTAAAGCCTGGGCACGGTCTCGAGGTTGTGGTTCATCACGTCCGGGAGCGCCGCATCCAGCACTTCGAGCGCGCGCTCGAGGCGTCCCCTGAAATCGGGCACGAGAATCTCGATTTTCGTCGTGGGCGAGCTTCGGCGCACCGCGCGGATGCAGTCGACGAAGTGACACGCGCCGCCGTCCTTCAGGTCGTCGCGGTCCACGCTCGTGATGACCACGTAGGCAAGGCCGAGCTCGGCAATCGTGTGCGCGAGGTGCTCCGGCTCTTGCGGATCGGGCGCGTGCGGCCGTCCGTGGGCGACGTCGCAGAACGGGCAGCGACGCGTGCACAGGTCCCCCAGGATCATGAAGGTCGCGGTGCCTTTTCCGAAACACTCGCCGATGTTGGGGCAGGAGGCTTCCTCGCACACGGTGTGCAGATTGTTTTCGCGCAAAATCTGCTTGATGTCGTGGAAGCGCGAGCCGGGCGAGGCGGCGCGCACGCGGATCCACGCAGGCTTGGCGAGGCGCTCTGCCGGAACGAGCGCGATCGGAATGCGCGTCTTCGCGAGGCCCTTCTTCTTTTCGGTGGTCGCCGTCATCTGTCCTCGATGAGTCGGCCGATGCGGCGGGCGAGCTCGTCGCCCATTTCCGCCGCGTCGGCGAGGACTCCGTGCGCGCGGGTCTGCGTGACCGCGAGGCCGGGATAGCCGCAGGGGTCGATCGCCGAGAAGGGCGCGAGGTCCATGTTCACGTTGAGCGCGACGCCGTGATAGCAGCAGCCGCGCCGCACCCGAAGCCCGAGAGCCGCGATCTTCGCGCCGTCGACGTATACGCCAGGCGCGCCGTTCCTGCGCCCGGCTCCCACGCCGTGGGCCCCGAGCACTTCGATCACCGCCTGCTCGGTCAAGCTCACCATGCCGCGCACGGTGAGGTCGCGGCGCGCGAGATCGACGAGCGCGTACACGATCGCCTGCCCCGGCCCGTGGTAGGTGATCTGCCCGCCGCGGTCCACCCGCTCGACGGGCACTTCACCGCTCCGCGGGAAATGTTCGGCACGGCCGGCGATCCCGACCGTATAGACGGGCGGATGCTCGAGCACCCAGAGCTCGTCGGGCGTTTTCGTCCCGCGCGAATCGGTAAAGCGGCGCATCGCCTGATAGGTCGGGGCATACTCGGCAAGGCCGACATGCCTGACGACCGGTGCTTTGCCAACGGCCATTCTCGCTCGCGCGGGAATGAGTGCGGAAGCCGATCTCATTGCGTTTTGCATGGGGCGGATCACAACACCATCGTCACCATGGGATGATCGCACAGTTCCCGGTACAGCTCGTCGAGTTGCTCGCGCGAGACCGCGCGCACGTTGCAGGTGAGCGAAAGGTACTTCCCCTCGCGGCTGGGGCGCATTCCGAGCGTCGCCGGGTCGAAATCGGGGGCGTGGCGCTTCACCACCTCGATCACCGCCTGCGCAAACCCGGCCTGCGTCTTTCCCATGACCTTGATGGGGAAATCACAAGGGAAGGCGAGAACGGGTGAGTCGTTTTCAGGCATGGGCCGGGGCACGCATCACCTTGGCTTTGTACTCCTGGTAGAGCGCGTAGACGCGCTCGCAAACGGCCCCTCGCCTTCCCGCGTTTTTCCCGCTGCCGACCGGCTTTCCGTCGAGCGTCGTGATGGCGAGCACCTCCCTCGAGGACGAAGTCACCCAGATCTCATCGGCCGAGCGCAACTCGCTCTCGGCCACGGGGCGAACCTCGTGGGGCAGCGAGTGGGTGCGCAGGATCTCGATCACCACGTCGTAAGTGATTCCGGGCAATATCAGGTGAGACTTGGGCGGAGCGAGCACGGTTCCGTTCTTGACGATGAAGACATTGCTCGCCGAGGCTTCGGTGAGCTGGCCGTTGCGCACCAGGATCGCCTCGACGCAGCCCTGGTCCGCGGCGAGGGTGCGCAGCATGCAATTGCCCAGCAGCGAGGTCGACTTGATGTCGCAGCGCAGCCACCGGAAGTCGGGCAGCACGATCGCCTTGGCGCCGCTCGCGACGAGTTCCGCGGAGGGCGTCACGAGCTCGCTCGCCATAAGGAAAATCGTAGGCGCGATGCCCTTGGGGAAGGCGTGATCCCGCTTGGCGGCGCCGCGGGTGACCTGCAGATAGACGGTCTGATCCTCCCAAGGGTTTCCCGCGATGATTTTTGCGACGAGCTCGGCCCACTTCGGAAGCGGATGCGGATTGGCGAGGCGTATCGCGTCCAGGCTCGCCTGGAGCCGGGCAAGGTGCTCCTCGAGGCGGAACGGGCGCCGGGAATACACCGGGACCACCTCGTAGACTCCGTCCCCGAAGATGAAGCCGCGATCGAGGACTGAGATTTTTGCCTGCTCGATCGGCATGTACTCGCCGTTGAGATGAATCATTGCGCTTTCCTCACCTGAACCACAGCCGAACCGAATCCCAGGTTCGAGCGAAAAATCCCGCGACCGCGACGCTCTCCAGCGCGATCACCGGGTGCTCCGAAAGCGGTTTGCCGTCGTGCGACACACGCAGCGTCGCGACGCGCTGTCCTGCCCCCACGGGCGCGATAAGCGGCTGCTGGCTGACGAGCTCCGCCCGCAGCGCGTCGGCGGTGCCCTTGGGCACCGTTACGTACAGGTCCGTAGCGACGCCTGCCTTCAGCTCGGGCTCGCTGCCTTTCCACACCTGGAGCCTGCCGATCGCATCGCCCTTCTGGTAGAGACGCAGGGTGTCGTAGGACTGGAACCCGAAGTTGAGCAGCTTTTGACTCTCCCTGGCGCGCAGATTCTCCGAGGCCGCGCCTATGACCACCGACACGAGCCGTCGCCCGCTGCGCAGTGCCGAGGCGATGAGGGAGTAACCCGCGCTTTCCGTATGGCCGGTTTTCACACCGTCCACGTTCGGGTCGAGCCACAGGAGCTGGTTGCGGTTCCGTTGCGTGATGTCGTTGTAGCGGTATTCGCGTTCCGAATACAGCTTGTAGTACTCGGGATAGTCGCGGATCAGGGCGGAGGTGAGCAGCGCGAGATCGCTCGCCGTCGAATAGTGCCCGTGGTCGGGCAAGCCGCTCGAATTCGTGAAATTCGTGCCCGTCATGCCGAGGCGCCCGGCCTCGCGATTCATCCGTTCCACGAACGAGGGTTCCGAGCCGGCGACGGCTTCGGCAAGAGCGATGCAGGCATCGTTGCCCGACTGTACGATCATTCCGTGCAACAGCTCTTCGACCGTGACGGGCCTGCGCGGCTCGATGAACATGCGCGAGCCGGCCGTGCGCCATGCGCGCTCTGACACGCGGATCGTTTGACCGAGGGCGAGCGACCTGCCCTTGAGCGCCGCGAAGGCGAGGTATGCAGTCATGAGCTTGGTGAGCGAAGCGGGCTCGATGCGCTCCTTCGGATTGCGGCTTGCGATCGACTGTCCGCTGGTTGCGTCCAGGAGCAGCCACGCGCGCGCGTCCACCACGGGCGGCTGCGGCGCGGTGGCAAGGGCAGCGCCGGACAGCAGCAAAGGAAGAAAAGCGGCGAGACGGCGTAACATGAGATCGCGAGGTCGAATTATACCGGCCGCAGCGAGCGGTCAACGCGCCGCCGATTCGTGCGCTGCCGCCGATCCTCGGGGCAGGATGGACTCGACCTCGACGCGCGCGCTGCCGGCGTTCACAAAGCCGAGCTTGTACGCCGCCGCGTAGGACAGGTCGATGATGCGCTCGGCGTGGAACGGCCCGCGGTCGTTGACGCGCACGACGATGCTGCGGCCGTTCGAGAGATTGGTCACGCGCGCGTAGCTGGGAATCGGGAGGATCGTATGCGCCGCGGTCATCGCGTACATGTCGTAGCGCTCGCCGCTGGACGTGGGCCTTCCGTGAAATTTGCGCCCGTACCAGGTTGCGATTCCGCGCTGACGGTACGGCGTCAGCGACTGGAAGGGGACGTATTTCCTGCCCAGTGCGGTGTACGGACTGTTGGCGCCGGGGTTGAGCGGCTCGGACGTCGGTCTTGCGTCGGCGATTCTGTCGAGGTTACCCGGGGGTGCGCCCGGGCCACCGTCTTGAGCGTCCCCGATGTGCCTCGGCCCGAGAGAGCATCCGGCGAGGGCCGTGACGACGAACGCCGCGCGCAGGAACGCGGGTGCAGGTCTTTTCACGACTGCACGAGAGCGCGGTGATACTGGATGCTCATGAGCATTCCGATGCCCAGAAACAGCGTCACGAGCGAGGTGCCGCCGTAGCTGACGAGCGGCAGCGGCACTCCGACCACGGGCAAGAGGCCGCTCACCATGCCCATGTTGACCACCGCGTAGGTGAAGAAGGTGAGGGTGATCGAGCCCGCGAGCAGCCGAGTGAAGAAAGTCGGCGCGTTGGCCGCGATCATCAGCCCCCGCATGATGAGCGCGAGGTAGAGCACGAGCAGGAGGCTCGCGCCGATCAGCCCGAATTCCTCGGAATACACCGCGAAAATGAAATCGGTGGCGCGCTCCGGAATGAACTCGAGATGCGTCTGGGTGCCCCCCAGCCAGCCCTTGCCAGTGATGCCCCCGGAGCCCACCGCAATGGTGGACTGTATGATGTGGTAGCCCGCGCCGAGCGGATCCGACGACGGATCGACCAGCGTGAGAAAACGCCTGCGCTGATAGTCGTGCAGCACGCTCCACAGCACCGGCAGGCTCGCAAGGACTACGGCGGAGCCGCCCGCGATCAATTTCCACGACAGGCCCGCGAGAAAGATGACGTAGAAGCCTGCCGCTGCGACCAGCAGCGCCGTGCCCAGATCCGGCTGGCGCGCGATCATTGCAGTCGGCACCGCGAGCAGGACGAAGGCGACCACGTATTCGCGAAGCCGCAGCGCCGCTTCATGCCGGTGAAAATACCGGGCGAGCATGAGCGGCATCGCGACCTTCATGAGCTCCGAAGGCTGGACGCTGGCGAATCCCAGGGGAAGCCATCGGCGCGCGCCGTTCCTCACGTCGCCGAACAACGCGACGCCGGCGAGCATCAGCAGAACCAGCACGAAGGCCGGAAGAGCGTAGCGCATGAACACCTGCGGCGGAACCTGGGCGGCGACCCACATCAGCGCGAGCGCGAGGAGCACGTTGAGAGCTTGCGCGCCGACGCGTCCTGGCGCCTGGTAGGCGGCGCTGTAGAGCGTGGCGAGGCCGATCACGAGGACACAGCACACGAGGGCGAACAGCGGGCCGTCGATTTTTTCCGTCAGGCGCTCGACGAGGCGTCTAATCATTGGCTTCGTCCCCCTCCGGCGCGGGCGCGGGTTCTGCCGGCTCGTCGGCAGGCTCGCCGAGGACAGGCGCGGGTTCCGCCGGCTTGTCCCTGAGCTTGGCGGGCGCGTGCACCGTTTCCACCGGCTTGTCGACGCGCTTGCCGAGCAGGTAGTAGTCGAGCACCTTGCGCGCGACGGGCGCCGCCGCGCGCGCTCCGAAGCCGGCGTTCTCCACCAGCACGGCGAGCGCGATCCGCGGATTCTCCGCGGGAGCGAATGCGATGAAAAGCGCGTGGTCGCGCAAATGCTCGACGACCGTGGCTTCGGAGTATTTTTCGTTCTTGCTGAGCGCGACGACCTGCGCGGTGCCCGTCTTGCCGGCACTCACGTAGCCTGCGCCGGCGAAGGCCCCCCGTCCCGTGCCTTCCTTGTTGACCCCGACCATGGCGCGCTTCACCACTTCCAGATTCCGCGCCTTGAGCGGAATGGTCTTGGGGGCCTCGGCCTCCACATGAGTGCGTTCGCCCGTCACCGGGTTCTCGATGTAATCGACGAGATGCGGGCGGAACATCACGCCGTCGTTGGCGAGCGTCGCAACGGCCTGCGCGAGCTGCAGCGGGGTGTAGGAGTTATAGCCCTGCCCGATGCCCACGCTGATGGTCTCGCCCGGAAACCAGCGCTGCTGCGCCGGATTCTTGAAGCGCTTCACCTTCCATTCGGGAGAAGGCAGCACGCCCACGAACTCGCCCTCGATATCGATTCCGGTGCGGCTTCCAAAGCCGAACTGACCGATGAAGCGCGCGATATTGTCGATGCCGAGGTCGTTGGCGAGCATGTAGTAGTAGGTATCGCAGGACACGACGATCGACTTGTACATGTCCACCACGCCGTGGCCGCCCGCGGTGGCGTCGCGGAACCGATTGTTGCCGAATACGAAATAGCCCGGATCGAAGATCGTCTGCGAAGGGGTCCTTGTGCCGAGCTCGAGCGCGGCAAGCGCCATGTAGGGCTTAAAGGTCGACCCCGGCGGGTAGAGTCCGGTGAGCGCGCGGTTGTTGAGCGGCGTGTCCGGGGAGTTGTTGAGCGCGTCCCAGTTTGCCGGGTCGATGCCGTCGATGAAGAGGTTCGGGTCGTAGCCGGGCCTGGATACGAAGGCGAGTATGCCGCCGGTGGAAGGCTCGATCGCGACGAGCGCCCCGCGGTTTTCGCCGAAGGCGCGCTCAGCGGCTTCCTGCAGGCGAATGTCGAGGGTGAGCGCCAGGTTGTTTCCCGGCACGGGCGCCGTGCGCGGCGCGAGCTTCTGCACGTTCTGGCCGCGCATGATGCGTCCCCCGGCGTCGGTTTCGACTTGCTCGAAGCCGGTCGTGCCGTGAAGCGCGCGCTCGTAGCTTTGCTCCAGGCCGCTTTTCCCGATGTGGTCGGTGCCTTTGTAATTGCCCGACTGATCGGTCTCCTCTATGCGTTCGAGGTCGCGGTCGTCGATGCGGCTGATGTAGCCCACGACGTGCGAGGCGACCTCTCCGAGGGGATACTGCCGGAACAGCCTCCCCTTGATGTCTACGCCGGGAAAACGGTAGCGGTTGACCGCGAGCCTGGCGACTTCCTCGTCCGTGAGGCGATTGCGGATCGGCAAGGTGTCGCGTCCTTTGCTTTCATCTCTCAGGCGCTGGAAGCGCCGGCGGTCCTTGGGCTGGATATCGACGATGGTCGCGAGCTCGTTGATCGTGGCTTCGAGATCCGCGATCTTGCTGAACGTGAGCTCCAGCGTATAGGCGGAGTAGTTGCGTGCGAGCACCACGCCGTTGCGGTCGAAGATGAGCCCCCGGTCGGGCGGTTTCGGCACGATCGAAATGCGGTTGTCCTCAGCCTTGGTATCGTAGTACTGGTGCTGGATGACCTGCAGGTAGAAGAAGCGCCCGAAAAGAACCGTGAACGCGGCGAGCACGACGACTCCGGCGATTCCCAGACGCAACTGGAAGTAGTGCAGCTCCCGCTTGGTGTTTCGGATCTCGGCGAGGCGCATGAGTCTTCAGATCGGGCGGTTCTCGTCCACGCTCTCGGGCCTGCGTTGCGGCAGGAGGAGCAGAAAGCTCGCGATGGGCCACAGCGCCGCGGCTATGAAGGTTCCCGCGAAATAGGCCAATCCAGGGAACGCCCCGCCCGCGACAATCCGCACGGCGAGCATCAGCATCTGGCTCGCGAGCAGCAACACCAAAACGTGCGCGGCCTGCCGCCACGGCGAGAACCACAGAATTCGCCGGTGCAGGCTGACCGCGGCGAAGGCGAGAAAAGCATAAGCGAAGGCGTGCTGGCCGAGGAGCGCGCCGTCGCCCGCGTCCATCACGAGGCCCACGAACCACGCGATGCCGATCCCAATCCTGCGAGGCTGGTGCACGCACCAGAAGGTGAGCACGAGCGCAACCATGTCGGGCAGCCCCGTAAGGTCGCGCCACGGCAGCAGGTTGAACAGCAACGCAAGCACGAGGGTGAGCACCATATAGCCCACCTTCACGGGCAACAGGATGCGCTGGGGCTGGTCGTACAAAGACACTAGCTTCCTCTCGCGCTCATTCGCGTTTCTTGACGCGCTTCTGTTTGGGGAGCTTGCCCGCCACGGACTCCGCTTCGACGGGGGCGGCCGGGAGGTTCATTTCCTGGGACAGCACGAGCACTTGCCGGTTCTGGTCCGTGCCCGCTGTGGGCACGCATGTGATCTTGGCGAAAGAGTAGGCGGCGTCCTGCTCGATGCGCGACACCTTGGCCACCGGAAGGCCGGGCGGATAAATGCCGTCGATGCCCGAAGTCACGAGGACGTCATCGGCCAGCACGTCCGCATTCGTCGCCATGTAGGTCAGCTCGAGCGTGCCTCTGTCCCCGCCGCCGTAGAGGATGGCACGCAGGCCGTTCCTCACGACCTGCACCGGTGTTCTCTGCTCCTTGTCGGTGATCAGGGTCACTTCGGAGAGCAGCGGATACACGCGCGTCACCTGTCCGACGACGCCGATGTCGTCGATGACCGCTTGTCCCGGCTGGATGCCCTGCTGGCGGCCCTTGTCGATGATCACCTTGCGCGAGAAAGGGTCGCGCCCTTGATAGAGGATCTCCGCGAGAGTGGACTCGCGCGGCAGGCGTTCGCGCGCCTGGAGCAAGCGCCTCAGCTGCGCGTTTTCGGAGCGCAGCGCCTCGAGCGTCAACAACTCGTTCGCCGCGAGCAGCTGCTTTGCCTTGAGTTGCTCGTTCTCCTGCTTGAGCGACACCTGTGTCGTGAAGAATCCGGCGGTGGCGCCGAACAGCTCCCCCGGAGCGAGCGCGACGCGCTGCAGCGGGTAGGCGAGCAAGGCGATGACCTGGCGCAGGGACTCGGCGTATCGGAAACGCGCGTCGAGCACCATCAGGAGGACCGCGAGACACACGAAAAACGCCAGGCGGACGAGCGGCGCGGGACCGCGGCTGAAAAACGGCGGCGGCTGGTAATCCATCTATTCGCTTGCGAAGATGCTCCCCAGCTTGTCCATCCTCTCCAGCGCCTTGCCCGAGCCGCGCACGACGCAGGTGAGCGGATCATCGGCGACGATCACGGGCAGCCCCGTTTCCTCCATGAGGAGGCGATCGAGGTCGCGCAGGAGTGCCCCTCCGCCGGTAAGCACCATGCCTTTTTCAGCGATGTCGGCCCCCAGCTCGGGCGGGGTCTGCTCCAGCGCCGACTTCACCGCACCCACGATCTGGTTGAGAGGTTCGGTGAGCGCTTCCAGGATCTCGTTCGAGGAAATGGTGAAGCTTCTCGGGATGCCTTCCGCGAGGTTGCGGCCCTTCACTTCCATCTCGCGCACTTCGGATCCGGGGAAGGCCGATCCGATTTCCTTCTTGACCGTTTCCGCCGTGGTTTCGCCGATCAGCATGCCGTAGTTGCGGCGGATGTAGTTGATGATGGCTTCGTCGAACTTGTCCCCGCCGACGCGCACCGACCCCGAATAGACCATGCCGCCGAGCGAGATCACGCCGACCTCGGTCGTGCCTCCGCCGACATCGACTACCATCGAGCCGGTGGCTTCGCCCACCGGCAGGTCCGCGCCGATCGCGGCGGCCATCGGTTCCTCGATCAGGAACACCTGGCTAGCGCCGGCCTCGATGGCCGCCTCGCGGATCGCGCGCCGCTCGACCTGCGTCGAGCCGCAGGGCACGCAGATGATGATGCGCGGTGAAGGCGAGAACAGTCGCGACTGGTGAACTTTCTTGATGAACTGCTTCAACATCTGCTCGGTGACGGTGAAATCGGCGATCACGCCGTCCTTCATCGGACGGATCGCGACGATGTTGCCCGGCGTCTTGCCGAGCATCATTTTCGCTTCCTTGCCGACTGCCTGAATGGTTTTCTTGGAGTTGGGGCCGCCTTCCTGGCGGATCGCGACGACCGAAGGCTCGTCGAGCACGATACCTTTGCCCCGCACGTAAATCAGCGTATTGGCCGTGCCCAGGTCAATCGCCATGTCGTCTGAAAAATATCCACGCAAAAAGCCGAACATCCTGCTGATTTCCTTAGGAAAGAGGGTTCTCGGTTGCGCTATAATACAGGAAATAATTTTCCGTTTTAAGCGATTTTTCATGCCGCTGTCCTTAGACGAAGTCCGCCGCATCGCCCAGTTGGCCCGAATCGGCGTCAGCGACGCGGAAGCGCGGGCCGTCCAGGCCCAGCTGAACGACATCTTCGAGCTGATCGGGCGGATGCAGAAGGTCGACACCGAGGGTGTCGAGCCGATGTCGCATGCTCATGGATCGGCGCTGCGTCTGCGCGAGGACAAAATCACCGAGGGGGACCAAAGGGAACAGTTCCAGTCGGTGGCGCCGCAGGTCGAAGCGGGTCTGTATCTCGTTCCGAAAGTCATCGAGTAAAGCTTGGATGGGTGAAGGCGTGAAGGGTGGAGGATGACGGTGTTGAACGCCCCGCTCAAGGAACTTGCCACCGCGCTCGCGCAAAAAAAAATCTCGAGCGTCGAGCTGACACGGCTTTTTCTGAATCGAATCGAAAAACTGAATCCCGCGCTCAACGCGTTCATTACCGTGGACGCGCACAAGAGCCTCGCGCAGGCGCGCACGGCCGACGAGCGCATCGCGAGGGGCGGCGCGCAGCCGCTCGCCGGAATCCCGGTCGCGCACAAGGATATTTTCGTGACCAGGGGGTGGCTCACCACCTGCGGCTCGAAGATCCTGTCGAACTTCACCGGTCCCTATGACGCGCACGTGATCGAGCGCTTCAACGACGCGGGCGCGGTGATCCTCGGCAAGACCAACATGGACGAGTTCGCCATGGGATCCTCGACGGAAACTTCGTTCTACGGTCCGGTGAGAAATCCCTGGGGCCAGGCGTACGTGCCCGGCGGCTCCTCGGGCGGCTCGGCCGCGGCGGTCGCCGCGCGCATGGCGCCGGCGGCCACGGGAACGGACACAGGCGGCTCGATCCGCCAGCCGGCGGCGCTGTCGGGGCTATCGGGCTTGAAGCCGACGTACGGGCTCGTGTCGCGCTACGGCATGATCGCCTTCGCCTCCAGCCTCGACCAGGGGGGCCCGATCGCGAAAAGCGCCGAAGACCTCGCGCTGCTTCTCAACGTCATGGCCGGGTTCGATGCGCGCGATTCGACCTCGGTCGAACGCGCCCGCGAAGACTATGCTCGGGATCTGGAGAAGCCGCTCGCGGGCCTGCGCATCGGCGTGCCGAAGGAGCATTTCGGCGAGGGGCTGGCCGCCGACGTGGGCAAGGCCGTGGAGGCGGCGCTCAAGGAGCTCGAGAAGCTCGGCGCGAAGCGCGTCACCATCGCTTTGCCGAACAGCGGCCTCTCGGTGCCGGCGTACTACGTCATCGCGCCCGCCGAGGCCTCGTCGAACCTGTCGCGCTTCGACGGCGTGCGCTACGGCCATCGCGCGAACGAGTACCGCGACCTCGCCGACATGTATTTCCGCACGCGCGCCGAAGGCTTCGGTGCCGAGGTCAGGCGCCGCATTCTCATCGGGACGTACGTGCTCTCGCACGGTTACTACGACGCGTATTACCTCAAGGCACAGAAGATCCGGCGGCTGATCGCAAACGATTTCGTCGAAGCTTTCAAACATTGTGACGTTGTAGTCGGACCGACCGCACCGACGGTGGCGTTCAAGATCGGCGCCAAGGCAGCCGACCCGGTGCAGATGTACCTGAACGACATCTATACGATCCCCGCCAACCTTGCCGGATTGCCCGGGATGTCGATCCCGTGCGGGTTTGGCAGAGACGATCTTCCCGTGGGCTTGCACATCGTCGGCAATTATTTTTCAGAAGCAAAGATGCTGAACGTCGCGCATCAGTATCAGAAGGCGACGGACTGGCACAAGCGCGAGCCCGCCGGGATTCGGCCATGAAATGGGAAATCGTCATCGGCCTGGAGACGCACGCCCAGCTGTCGACCGCCTCGAAGATGTTCTCCGGGGCATCGACCGCGTTCGGCGCGTCGCCGAATACGCAGGCGAGCGCGGTGGACATCGCGCTGCCCGGCGTGCTGCCGGTCGCCAACAAGGGTGCAGTCGAGCGGGCGATACGCTTCGGGCTTGCGGTCGGCGGGGAAAAGGTGATCAATCGCCGTTCGGTTTTCGCGAGGAAAAACTATTTCTACCCTGATCTACCCAAGGGTTATCAGATCAGCCAGTACGAGCTTCCCATCGTCAAGGGAGGAGAAATCAGGATCCTGACCAAGAGCGGGGAGAAAGCGGTTCGCCTGACGCGGGCGCACCTCGAAGAGGACGCCGGCAAGTCGCTGCACGAAGCCTTCCGGGACTCGAGCGGGATCGATCTGAACCGGGCGGGAGTGCCGCTGCTGGAAATCGTCTCTGAGCCCGACATGCGCTCGGCGGAGGAGGCGGTCGCATACGCGAAGGCGCTCCACGCGCTGGTGCGCTGGATCGGCATCTGCGACGGAAACATGCAGGAGGGCTCGTTCCGCTGCGACGCCAACGTCTCGGTGCGCCGGCCCGGGGCGCTGCTCGGCACGCGCGCCGAGATCAAGAACCTCAACTCATTCCGGTTCCTCGAGCGTGCGATCGATTTCGAGGCCAAGCGTCAGATCGAGATCCTCGAGAACGGCGGAAAGATCCTTCAGGAGACGCGTCTTTACGACGCAGACAAGGACGAGACGCGTTCGATGCGCACCAAGGAGGAGGCGCATGACTACCGCTATTTCCCGGACCCTGACTTACTGCCTCTGGAAGTTTCGGAGAAGTGGATAGAGGAGATCAAGGCGAAGTTGCCGGAGCTGCCGGAAGCGAAGCGCAAGCGCTACCAGACCGAGTACGCGCTATCGCTCTACGATGCCAGTCTTCTCACCGATGCTCGCGAAAAGGCCGAATACTTCGAACTCGTATGTCGGTCGCTCGAAGGCCCCGCTCCCAAGATGGTCGCGAACTGGATAACAGGCGAACTGTCGGCCCTTCTCAACGATCGCGGCATCGATTTTTCGCGACTCCTGGTAAGCGGCAAAGCCTTTGCGAAATTGTTGGACCGTATCAAAGACGGCACAATCTCCGCGAACGTGGCGAAGGGGGTTTTGCACGGGATGGCGAATGGGGAGGGTGACGCTGATGCGATCATCGCGAAACGTGGCCTGAAACAGATCAGCGACGCCGGTGCAATCGAGAAAATCGTGGACCAGGTCGTCGCCGCGAACGCAAAGCAGGTCGAGGACTACCGCGCCGGGAAGGAAAAGGCGTTCAACTCCCTCGTCGGTCAGGTCATGAAGGCGACGCAGGGCAAGGCGAATCCTGCGCAGGTGAACGAGATTCTGAAGCGGAAGCTGGCCGACTAGCCGGAGGAGAACCTACCGCCTCTGGGCAGCACCTTTCCCGCTGGTCAGCTCGATGTAGCGGCGCCTGTCCTCGTCGTACTTGGCGTTGATCGTGCTGATCTCTTTCTTTTTCGCGTCGAGCAGGACGGTCTGGTTCCTGATCTGGATCTCGTTGTTGGCGATTTCCTGTTTGAGCTTGAACGGCATCGGCTTCTTCACGTAAAACTCTTTTTCCGCTTCCAGTTCCTTCTGGCGCTTCTGCGCTCCGGCGATGCTCCTTTCCGTGTCCTCGATCGCGCCCTGCGCTTCCGCGAGAGAGCGCGCGCGCGCGTCCTCGATGTCCTTTTCGCTGGAATAGGTGTTGAGCAGCGCCAGGTTCTTGCGGCGCTCCTCCTTGGATTTCTCTTCGTCCTCGATTTTCTTCCTGCGCTCGGCTTCGCGTGCCTGTTCCTGCGCTGGGCTCAGAGGGATTACGGCCGGGTTCTTGCGTATCAGTGTCCCCGACTTGTTCAGTTCCTGCGTGTCGCGGCCCAGGCACTCCGGAGGCGGCACCTGCGTGTAATAGACCTTGCCTCTCGCGTCGACGCACTTGTACATGCGCTCCTGCGCCGCTGCGGGAGCGGCGGCCAGCAGCGTCGAGCAGAGGAACATCATTGTCCGGCTACGCACGATGAGCGATCCTACTATCACGCTGCCCCTACTGCGGTCTTTTCGGAGAGAATTCGCGGAATGTTACGCATTATCACGCTCAACCTCAACGGCATCCGCTCGGCGCTCGCCAAGGGCTTTCCGCGGTGGCTCGCGCGCCAGCGCGCCGACCTGGTGTGCCTGCAGGAAATCAAGGCGCAGGAAGCGGACCTCGTGGACCTCGCGCTCGTCCCCAGGGGGTATCGCGCCTACTACGATTGCTGCTCCACGAAAAAGGGCTACAGCGGCGTCGCGCTGTACTCGCGGGCGGAGCCCGAGAGCGTGTCCCGAGGTTTCGGAAGCCGCGAGTTCGATCCCGAGGGAAGGTTCCTTCGAGCGGATTTCGGCGCGCTTTCCGTAGTGTCCGTATACATGCCCTCGGGGTCGAGTTCGGAGGAGAGGCAGCAGGCGAAATTCCGTTTTCTCGATGAATTCATGCCGGTGCTGAAAGATCTCAGGGCGAGCGGCAGGGAGTTCGTCCTGTGCGGCGACTGGAACATCGCGCACAAGGAGATCGACCTCGAGAACTGGCGCGGAAACCGCAAGAACTCGGGATTCCTCCCCGAGGAACGTGCCTGGCTCACCGAGACTTTCGACGGGGTCGGCTGGGTGGACGTGTTCCGCAAAGTCGATCCAAGGCCGCGGCAGTACACCTGGTGGTCGAATCGTGGCCAGGCCTGGAAGAAGAACGTCGGCTGGCGCATCGACTACCATATCGCGACGCCGGGAATCGCCGTCAAGGCGAGGAAGGCGCGTATCTACAAGACGAAACGCTTCTCCGATCACGCGCCGTTGACGATAGACTACGACGCGAAGCTCTGATGTCTACGTCCTATCTCGAAGTCTTCCGCAGCCCGCGCCTCGCCGTCATCCTCGCGCTCGGGTTCTCCTCGGGCCTGCCGCTCGCGCTGACCGGCGGCACGCTGCAGGCGTGGATGACGGTCGAAGGCGTCGACCTGTCGACTATCGGAATCTTCACGCTGGTCGGCCTTCCCTACGTCTGGAAATTCCTGTGGGCGCCTGCGATGGACCGCTTCGTGCCGCCTTTTCTCGGGCGGCGCCGCGGATGGCTGCTCTTGACGCAACTCGCGCTCTCCGCGGGGATCGCGGGAATGGCGTTCCTGTCGCCGCGCTCGAATCTCACGGCGATCGCCTGGCTCGCGCTCTTCGTCGCCTTCGCCTCGGCGTCGCAGGACATCGTGGTCGATGCGTACAGAACCGACGTGGTGAGCCGCGAGGAGCGCGGGCTCGCCGGCGCGCTGGGCGTCGTCGGCTACCGCCTGGCGATGCTCGTTTCGGGGGCGCTCGCGCTGGTCCTCGTCGCCGGTTCGGGCTGGATCCCCGCGCTCGGCTGGCGCAATACCTACCTGCTGATGGCGGTCCTTATGGCGGTGGGAGTCCTCGCCGCGTTCTGGGGCGAGGAGCCTTCCACCGCGCCCGCGGTGCCCAAGACCTTGCGCGAAGCGGTCGTCGAACCTTTGCGCGAATTCTTCTCCCGGCCCAGGGCCGCGTGGATCCTGGTGCTGCTCGTGCTCTACAAGCTCGGCGACGCCTTCGCCGGGTCGCTGACCACGGCGTTCCTGCTGCGTGGGGCTGGATTTTCTCTTGAGGACGTGGGCTACGTGAACAAAGCCGTCGGTCTCGCCGCCACCATCGTCGGCGTGCTGTTCGGCGGCACGCTGATGGTGAGGCTAGGCCTCTATCGCGCGCTCCTGGGTTTCGGGATTCTGCAGGCGGTTTCGATACTCGCTTTCATGTGGCTTGCGCTCGTCGGGAAGAACTATCCGATCATGGTGTTCGCGGTCGGCTTCGAGAATATCGCCTGGGGCATGGGCACGGCGGCGTTCGTCGCGCTGCTGATGGCGCTGTGCGACCACCGCTTCACCGCCACGCAGTACGCCCTGCTCTCGGCGCTCGCCTCGTTCGGCCGCGTGTACGTCGGTCCGGCCGCCGGCTATGCGACCGACCCCAAGTACCTCGGACTCTCGTGGGCGACGTTTTTTTTCCTGGCTTTCATCGTCGCGATTCCGGGACTGGTGTTCGTGTGGTTTTTGCGCAAGGAGATCGGGCGCGCGGAAGCCGCGGCGACCTCCTGAGGGATAACTGAACGCCTATCCTTGTTAGGACCCCCGAGAAATAGCGAGCAGCTTTAGTGCGAGCACAAACTGGGTTATATCTGTTCCGGCTGCGCTCAGCCGCTCGCACTCGATTTCAAGCTCTGACTGCGTGAATTCAGTAGACCGCACGAGTTGTCCATCCTTTTTCCAATAGAAGCATGCTTTTGCCGGTGCGTTCTGCCGAGATCCGTATCCAGCGGCTTCGTGCCTGACCTTCCAAGTCAACTCTTCATTCATCCGGCACTCTCCTATCACTGTAGCTAAGAGGTGACAGATTGTAGCTAGAAATCGACACCAGGGTCGAGAAATCATCCTCCCTCGTGAAGTAATCCAAAAGGACCATAGATAAACGCCGGGTCGCGCTGATTTAACGCTGATCGACGCTCATATGATCAGAAGCGAAAGATCATGAGCATGCTCAGAACGGCCCCATCATCACGGCCCCATCATCAAGACACGCGCAGCACAGCGCGGGTGATGATGAACGTGATCTACAACAGCGACAATTACTACGTGGTCGAGTATTCCGGCCAGCACGCGTACGAGCTGGTAGACAAGCATAGCGCGCGCGGCACGTTCTTCCAGGGGGATGGCGCGGCCAGGTTCATGGAATTCATGCGGATCGCGGTCGGCGAAGACGCCTCCGTCGAGCACGTCGATGATTTTCTCGGCAACTTCGACATCCTGCTGGGCCTCCGGGTCGTCCACTGACCGCGCAAGTCCCCAATAGCAACGAAAGCACCTAGCGACGCCGGAAGTCCCTGAGGATCTCGCTCGCTGCGTTGTGCCCCGGAGCCCCGGTGACGCCTCCGCCCGGATGCGCGCCCGCACCGCAGAGATAAAGTCCGCGCACGGGCGAGCGGTAATCGGCGTAGCCGAGCACAGGTCTTGCCGAAAACAGCTGGTCGAGCGTGAGCGCACCGTGGAAGATGTCTCCGCCGATCAGACCGAAGTCGCGTTCGAGATCGAGCGGGGAGAGGATTTTCCGGGCGATGATGCTCTGCTTGAAATTCGGCGCGTGGCGGTTCACCGTTTCGATGATGGCATCGGCGGCTGCTTCGCTCGCATCGTCCCAGCTGCGGCCGTTCGGGAGCACCGGGTCGAAGTGCTGGCAGAAGAGGCTGGCCACGTGTTTCCCCGGTGGCGCGAGTGTCGCGTCGACCGTGCTCGGAATCAGCATCTCCACGATGGGCTCGCGCGAGTAACCTAGCGTGCGCGCGTCGAAGTAGGCGTGCTCCATGTAGCCGAGCGAAGGCGCGATGATGATGCCGGAGCTGTGGTGAGGCTGCGCGTGTTTTCCGGGGGCGCAGGAAAAATCGGGGAGCTCCGAAAGCGCCACGTTCATGCGGAACGAGCCCGAGGCGCAGCGCCAGCGCTCGATTCTCGAGCGGAACTCGGCGTCGAGGGCGCCCGGCTCGAGCATCTTGAGGTAAAGCAACTTCGGGTTGACCGCCCCCGCGACAGCGCCCGCGTCGATCTCGGTTCCGTCCCGGAGCACGACGCCCGAGACGCGGCCGCCTTTCACGCGCACCGAGATCGCTTCGGCGCCGGTGGTGATCTCGACGCCGCGCGCCCGCGCTTCCTTCGCAATCGCTTCGCTGACCGCGCCCATGCCGCCCAGGGCGTGTCCCCAGGTTCCGCGCTTCCCGTTTACTTCGCCGAACGCGTGGTGCAGCAGCACGTAGGCCGAGCCGGGCGAATACGGGCTCGCGAAATGCCCGACCTGCGCGTCGAACCCGAACACCGCCTTGATGGGGTCGCTCTCGAACCACCAGTCGAGCAGCTCGCCCGCGCTGCGGGTCACGAGATCCCAGAGGTCGCGTTGGGCAGAACGGGTGAGAAGGGCGAGCTTTCCGCCCAGACCCAGCGCATGCAGCCAGTCGCGCCAGCCCCCTCCCAGGTTGGGCGGCGTTTTGAGGACCAGACCGCGCAGCGTATCCGCCGCGGTTTCGATCGTGCGGTAGTAATCGGGCAGGCGCTCCGAGTCGCGCGCCGAAAATCGAGCCAGCTCCCTTTGCGTATCGGCGAGCGTCGGTCCCAGCCTGAACGAGCGGCCTTCTTGCAACGGCAGGAAATTCGCGAAAGGACGCTCGACCACCCGCAAGCCGTGATCGGCGAGCTTCAGCTCGCGAATGATCTTAGGATTGAGCAGGCTCACCGTATAGGCGGCCGTGGAGTTGCGAAACCCAGGCGCAAATTCCTCGGTGACCGCGGCGCCGCCGACGAGCGCGCGGCGCTCGAGCACCCTCACCTTGAGACCGGCGCCGGCGAGATAGCAGGCGCAGACGAGGCCGTTGTGTCCGCCGCCGACGATGACGACATCGTAAGGCACTAGCGCCGTTTCTCGAAGCGGTAGACGGCGAGGCTGCCGAAGAAGTTCGCAAGCGTCCTGACAGGCCGCCCGCGGTGCAGCGTGACGCGCTCGAGCACGCGGATGCCGTGCCCCGAGCAGAACGACTCGAAATCGGCGATCGTGAAGAGATGCACGTTGGGCGTGTTGTACCACTCGTAGGGGAGCTCGGGCGACACCGGCATTCGTCCCAGCGCTATCTGCAGCCGCAGGTCCCAGCGCCCGAAGTTCGGGAACGAGACGATCGCCTCGCGCCCGACGCGCAGCATCTCGAGCAGGATCTCCTCGGTGTGCCGCACCGCCTGCAGCGTCTGCGACAGGATCACGCAATCGAAGGAACCCGCGTCGAAACCCGCGAGGCCGCGCTCGAGATCGCTCTGGATGACGTTGACGCCGTTCTTGACGCAGGCGAGGACATTGGCGTCGGCGATGTCGATCCCGTAGCCGCGCGCGTTGCGGGCCTGCCTCAGGTATCTGAGCAGGGTCCCGTCGCCGCAACCCAGGTCGAGCACCGTTGAATCCGGCCTGACCCAGGCGGCGATCGCCTGGAAATCCGAACGGCCCGAGAGTGCACCTTGCGCCGGTCCGGTCATAGGCGCGCGAAAATGCCGTCGAAGTAGGCGCGCACCAGCGCGTGGTAGCGCGCGTCGTCGAGCAGAAACGCGTCGTGCCCGTGCGGCGCGTCGATCTCCGCGTAGGACACGTCGCAACGGTTGTCGAGCAGCGCCTTGACGATCTCGCGCGAGCGCGGCGGCGCGAAACGCCAGTCCGAGGTGAACGACACCACCAGAAACCGGGCGCGTGCCGCGGCGAGCGCCTTCGACAGATCGTTGCCGTGCGCCGCCGCGGGGTCGAAATAGTCGAGCGCGCGCGTGATCAGCAAATAGGTGTTGGCGTCGAAATACTCGGAGAACTTGTCGCCCTGGTGTCGCAGGTAGGACTCGATCTCGAAATCGACGTCGAAATGGAACTGGATCGAGTCCGAGCGGAGTGCTCTGCCGAACTTCTCCATCATCGTGTCATCCGACAGGTAGGTGATGTGGCCGATCATGCGCGCAAGGCGCAGGCCCCGGCGGGGCACCACTCCGTGCTCGTAGTAGTCGCCGCCGTGGAAATCCGGGTCGGTGGTGATCGCCTGGCGCGCCACCTCGTTGAAGGCGATGTTCTGCGCCGAGAGCCTGGGCGCGGCCGCGACAACGATGGCATTGCGGATGCGGTCCGGATAGCCGATCGTCCATTGCAGCGCCTGCATCGCGCCGAGGCTGCCTCCCATCACGGCGGCAAAGGAAGCTATGCCCAGCCGGTCGGCGAGCCTCGCCTGCGCGTCCACCCAGTCCTCGACCGTGACGACGGGAAACGAGGAACCGTAGGGCTTCCCGGATCTGGGATCGACGCTCTTCGGGCCGGTCGAGCCGAAGCAGCCGCCGACGTTGTTGACGCCCACGACGAAGAATTTCTCGGTGTCCACCGGCTTGCCGGGCCCGATCATGTTGTCCCACCAGCCGAGGTTGTCCGGGTCATCGGCGTAGTAGCCGGCCACGTGGTGCGCCGCGTTGAGAGCGTGACAGGCGAGCACGGCGTTCGATTTCGCCGCGTTCAGCGTCCCGTAGGTCTCGTAGACGAGATCGTACGAATCGAGCACCGCGCCGCTCCTGAAGGGCAAGGGCTCGGCGAAATGCAGCGTTTGCGGCCTGACCGCACCGACCGAGCGCGGCTCTATGTGGTTTCTCGGCGCCATGAAATAGAAAACCCGCTTAGCCTGCCTGCTAAACGGGTCGCCCTCGCTTTAGCAATATTTGTTTTACGCCCGGTAACGACCCGGCGGCGCCTGCAAGCTGATGATCAAATCGGCGCGAATCAGGAACTTACCCCAGCGGGGCGGCGGCGTCAATTCCTCGGATGCGCCTTGAACCGGGGTTTGCGCTGCTGCCAGCGCTCGCGCCGCACGCGCTTGCGGCCCATTTTCTGCCGGTGCAGTTCGATCAGGTGATCGCGCATCTTGGCGAGGACAAAATCGCGCACGTCGGCAGGTATCTGCGCCGCCTCGCGCTCGAAGCGCGGCACCACGGTTCCCGAATCGAATTTTCCATCGCGTACCAGGATCGGCGCCTGCCCGAGCCCGCCGCCCGTGCCGTCGCCGTGATCCACGCCGTCGTGGTAGAAGCCCTCGGGATCGCTCCATACCAGTGCGCGCTCGTTCAGCTCGACGTCATAGCACAGCTGGAATCTGACGAAGGCCCCGCCCGCGTCCTGCCAGATGAACAGGTCGAAGTAATCGCTCTCGAACCAGCGGCGCTTGAGCGCGGGGTTGTCCTGCTCGACGATAAGGACTTCTCGCAGCATCGATCTACGCGTGGAGGGGTCGCGGGCCGCGGCTCAGGCGTTGAGCTTGGCAAGCAAGGCGCGCGCCCTCCCGGGGTCGAGCGCGCGGTAGACGCGCGCGGCCGGCTCCTCGACTTCCCGGACACGGGTCCGCAGGACCTGTTGCTTGATCGCGAGCAGCTGCGCCGGATGCATCGAAAACTCCCGCAGCCCGAAGCCGAGCAGAAGCCGCGTCATGGCCGCATCGCCCGCCATTTCCCCGCACACCGCCACCGGAGTCTTGGCGCGCTTCGCGCTGCGGATGGTCTGCGCGATGAGCTGCAGCACGGCCGGGTGCAGCGGATCGTACAGGTGCGCCACCGTATCGTCGGTGCGATCGATCGCGAGCGTGTACTGGATCAGGTCGTTGGTCCCGATCGAGAGAAAATCCAGCTTACTGATGAAATATTTCAGGGACAGCGCCGCGGCTGGCACCTCGATCATGCCGCCGATCTGTATGCGCCGGTCGTACGGGACCTTCTGGTCGTCCAGCATTTCCTTTGCCTGCCGGACGGCGGCGAGCGTCTGTTCGACCTCGTGCGCGTGGGCCAGCATCGGAATGAGCAGGCGTATCTTTCCGTGGCGGGAGGCGCGCAGGATCGCGCGGAGCTGGGTGAGGAACATCTGCGGCTCGGCGAGACAGAAGCGGATCGCGCGGAGGCCGAGCGCCGGATTGGGGCCGCCCCGGTCGGCGCCGTTGATGGTCTTGTCGGCTCCGAGGTCGAGCGTCCTGATCGTGACCGGCCGGCCGTGCATCGCATCGGCGACCTCCCGGTAGGCCTCGAACTGCTCGTCTTCCGAAGGCAGATCGTCCCGGTTGAGGAAGAGAAACTCGCTGCGGAACAGGCCTATCCCAGCGGCTCCGGCTTCGTTGGCCTCCTTCACGTCCTGCGGCAGCTCGATGTTGGCCTGGAGCTCGACCGAGACCCCGTCCATGGTGGCCGAGCGCGAGGTGCGCAGGTGCTTCAGCTTCTGCCGCTCGGCGTCGATCTCGCTCCGCAGCCGCTGATATTCCTCCAGCACCTTCGCGCCGGGATTGACGATCAGCACGCCTTCGCGGCCGTCGACGATGACGAGCTCGCCTTCCCGGATCATGCCGCGCGCGTGATGCAGGCCCACGATCGCCGGGATGTTGAGGCTGCGCGCGACGATGGCGGTGTGGGAGGTGACCCCGCCGAGGTCGGTCACGAAGCCCGCGTACCGGTGCTGCTTGAAGAGAATCATGTCCGCGGGCGACAGGTCGTGCGCCACCACGATCAGGTCTTCCTCGTGCGAGGGCGAGGCGGGCGCGTGCCCCGTGCCGAGCATCGCCTTCAGCACGCGCTCGACCACCTGCACGATGTCCTGCTTGCGCTCGCGCAGGTACGGGTCGTCCATCTCGTCGAACTGCGCCACGAGGTAGTCCATCTGCAGCACCAACGCCCATTCGGCGTTGCAGCGGCGGTTGCCGATAAGCTCTCGAGGGACCACGGAGAGATTGGAGTCGTTGAGCAGCATCGCGTGCAGGCTGAGGATCGCCTTCATCTCCGCCGGGGCGCCGGCGTACACGCTCGTCTGCAGCGCGGCAAGCTCGCCCCGCACCTGCGCGATCGCATTGTCGAAGCGCGCGATCTCCGCCCCGATCCCCTGCGCTGCGATCTCGTAGTGGGCGACTTCCAGGCGCGCGGTCGAGACGAGGTGCGCGTGGCCGATCGCGATTCCCCCGGAAACGCCCGCCCCGTGCAGGGTGAAGCTCGCGCTGTTCGCCTGAGGATTCTCGCCCATTTTCACCGAAAGCCTACTCCTCTTCGCCGAAGCGCTCGGCGATGAGCCGAACCACCGCCGCGAGCGCGCTTTCCGCGTCCTCGCCTTCGGCCTCGATGACGACGCGGCTGCCCTTGCCTGCTGCGAGCATCATGACGCCCATGATGCTTTTCGCGTTCACGCGCCGGCCGTTGCGCAACAGCCACACCTCGGCGGAGAAATTCCCCGCGAGCTGCGTGAGCTTCGCCGCGGCGCGCGCGTGCAGTCCCAGCTTGTTGACGATTTCAGCTTCGGTTCGCGGCATTGCAGGCGTCTGAATTCAGGTGGACCACGCCGTCCCGCCCGCCGCTCATCGCCTTGTCGACCACGGCGGCGAGCGGCTCGTCGCGATAGGTGAGCGCGCGGATCAGCATGGGGAGGCTCGCCCCCGACAGCCCTTCGACCTTGCCGGGCTTGAGCAGGCGCGTGGCGATGTTCGAAGGCGTAGCGCCCAGGATATCGGTGAGCACCAGCACGCCGTCGCCGCTGTCGAGCTGGCGCACCAGCTCCTGGGCCTGGGGCAGGATCGCGTCGGGATCGTCATGGACCGTCACGCCCAGCTGCTGCACCTGCAGCGGTCGCTTGCCGAGCACATGGCTCGTGCCGTGGATGAGCGCCTCGCCCAGGGCACCGTGCGCGACGATAAGAACTCCGACCATGGCCTTATTTTGCTACTTTACGGCGGCTTCCAGGGCGTCGAGAAACATTCCCGCGACGTCGAACCCGGTCTGCTCGGTGATTTCGCGGAAGCAGGTAGGGCTGGTGACGTTGATTTCGGTGAGATAGTCGCCGATCACGTCCAGGCCCACGAGGAGCAGCCCCTGGCGCGCGAGCTCGGGCCCGAGTGCGTTGGCGATCTCGAGGTCGCGTTTTGAAAGAGGCTTGGCGACGCCGGTGCCGCCGGCGGCGAGGTTGCCGCGCGTCTCGCCCGGCTTGGGGATGCGCGCGAGGCAATGCGGCACGGCTTTCCCGGCGATCAGCAGGATGCGCTTGTCGCCATCGCGAATCTCGGGAATGTAGCGCTGAGCCATGACCGATTTTGCGCCGTCGCGAACCAGCGTCTCGATGATCACGTTGCGGTTGGGGTCGTTTTGGGCGACGCGAAACACCGATTCACCGCCCATTCCGTCGAGCGGCTTCAACACCACGTCGCGGTTCGCGTCGATGAACCGCTGGAGTTGCGCGGCGAGCCGCGTCACCAGCGTCGGCGCGGCGAACCGCGCGTATTTCGCGATGGCGAGCTTTTCGCTGTGATCGCGGATCGCACGCGGATCGTTGAAGATCCTTGCACCTTCCTTCTGCGCGAGCTCGAGCAGCCAGGTGCTCGCGACGTACTCCGCGTCGAAGGGCGGGTCCTTTCGCATCAGCACCGCGTCGAATTCCGCGAGCGGCGTTTCCTTCGACGCGGCGGCCTCGTACCAGGGATCTTTCTTTGCGGTCAGCGTCAGCCGACGACTGTCCCCGAGGATGCGGCCGTCTTTCCACATCAGGCCTTCCTGCAGCATGAAATGCAGTTCGTGCCCGCGCTTGGCCGCCTCGACCATCATGGCGTAGGTCGAGTCTTTGTAAATCTTGAACGAGGACGGCGGGTCGGCGATGAAGGCGATTCTCATCTGACGAAGCTTAACGCAAGCCGTGCTGCACGTCAGGTACGGGCGGTCTCAGCCCGCAGTCTTGTATATCGCATCGGGCAGCCAGGTCGTGATCTGAGGCACGTAGGTCACGAGCAGCAGGTAAAGCACCATTACCACGATCCACGGCGCGAACGCGACGGTCGTTTCGGTGAGACCCATCTTGGCGATGCCGCTCGCGACGTAGAGGTTGAGCCCCACCGGCGGATGGATCAGGCCGACTTCCATGTTGATGGTCATGACGATGCCGAAGTGGATGGGGTCGACGCCGAGCTTCATCGCAACGGGAAAAAGAATCGGCGCGAGCAGGAGCACGATCGAGGAGGGTTCCATGAAGTTGCCCGCGATCAAAAGCAGGATATTGACTCCGAGCAGGAACACCCAGGCGGAGAGATGTTTGTCGATGATCCACTGCGCCATCGCCTGCGGAATGTTCTCGCTCGTCAGCAGGAACGAGAACAGGATCGCATTGGTGATGATGTAGAGCAGCATCGCGCTCATGTTGGCCGAAGCGAGCAGGACCTTGGGCACCTCGGAGAGCTTCAGATCCTTGTAGACGAACACCGCGACGACGAATGCGTAGACCGCGCTCACTGCCGCGGCTTCGGTCGGCGTGAACACGCCGCCGTAGATGCCGCCGATCACCACCACGATCAGCAGCAGGCCCCAGATCGCGTCGCGGAACGCCGCCCAGATTTCCCTCAGGCTCGCGCGCTGCATTCGCGGGTAGTGGCGGCGCCGGGCGATCACCCAGGTGATGCCCATCAGGATCGCGGCGAGCAGGATGCCCGGCACGATCCCGGCGATGAAGAGCTTCCCGACGCTGGTGTTGGTGGACACGGAATAGATCACCATCACGATCGAAGGCGGAATCAGGATGCCCAGGGCGCCCGCGGTGCCGATCGCGCCGACTCCGAATTTGCGCGGATAACCCTGCTTTTCCATCGCCGGAATGAGGATGGTGCCGATCGCCACCACCGTCGCCGGACTCGAACCCGAGACCGCGGCGAAGAGGGCACAGGCGAACACGCCCGCCATGGCGAGGCCCCCGTGCAAGTGGCCGACCAGCGCCGTGGCGAAGCGGATCATGCGTCGCGCCACCCCGCCGTGAGTGAGAAAGGTCCCGGCGAGGATGAAGAACGGGATCGCCATGATCGCGAACTGGTCGAGTCCGGTAAACAGCCGCTGCGACACCAGTTCGGCCGGAAGATCGGTCAGAAAAAACAGGAACGTGAGCACGGTAAGGCCGAGCGCGATCGAGATCGGCATGCCGGTCAGCATGAGCAGGATCAGCAGGACGAAAATGATCCAGCCGTTCATGGCCGCGCCTGCGCTTCGAGGCCCTCGACGTGCGCCTGGCTGTGCGAGGGCAGCTCGCCCGAGCGATGGAATCGCCAAGCGACCTGCAGGAAGCGATAACACATGAGGGAAGAGCCGAGCGGCACCGCGAGATAGACGATCCACATCGGCAGCTCGAGGTCGGGCGAGACTTGCCCGGTGCCATACATGCGCGAGACGAACATTCCGCCGAGAACGGCGATCGTTCCCGTGAAAAACGCGCCCGCGAGCAGGTCGAAGGTGACCCAGAAGCGCCGCTTGGGCGGCGCGAGCAGTCGCACCAGAACGTCAACGCCGACGTGAATGCCGGTGCGCACGCCGTAGGCCGCGCCGAACTTCGCCATCCAGATGAAAAGATAGATACAGAGTTCCTGCGCCCAGGTCAGGTTGATGTGTTGCGTGTATTTCCAGATCCAGGCGACGTCGGCGGTATAGCGATGGAGCACCGACAAGAAGATGATGGCCGTCGCGAGCGCCATGAAGCTCGCGACGAGCCACTCCTCGAGATGGTCGAGAACGCGGTTGAACGTGCGCACGAGAGCGCCTTCGGCGACCGCTTCAGCCGAAGCAACAGGCGGTTATTTTTTCGCCGACGATTTTGCGACGGTTTTTTCGATTTCCTGCAGTGTATCCTTGCCGACGACGCCTTCGAACTCCCGATAGAGCGGCTGCATCGCCTTGCGCCACACCGCCTTTTCGGCCGCCGGCAGCGCGTAGATATCGGTCGTCTTGGCGGCCCTGATCTTGGCGATCGCGTCGTCGTTCTCCTTCTTGGCGATGTCCCACACGTACTTGGTCGTTTCCGACATCGCCTCGCTCAAGGCTTTGCGGATACCGGCCGGCAAACCGTCCCAGAACTTCTTGTTCACGACCACCGCGTACATGACCACGCCGTGATCGGATATCGTCATGTACTTCTGCACCTCGTGCATCTTCTGGGTGTATTTGTTGGAGGGCGTGTTCTCCTCGCCGTCGACCACACCCTGCTGCAGGGCGGTGTAGACCTCGGAGAACGCCATCACCTGGGGAATCGCGCCGAACGCCTTGATCTCGCCTTCGAGGATCTTGGAGGACTGGATGCGGATTTTCATGCCCTTGAAGTCGTCGAGCTTCTTGAGCGGCTTGTTGGCGGTGAATTCCTTGAAGCCGTTGAACCAGTAGGCGAGGCCGGTGATGCCCTTGGGCTCGAGCAGCTTGAACAGCCCCGCGCCGACCGGACCGTCGACCACCCGTTCGAGCGAATTTTCGTCGGCGAACATGTAGGGCAGATCGAATACCTCGAACTTGCGCACGCCCAACGGCCCGAACTTCGACACCGACGGCGCGAGCATCTGCACCGCTCCCAGCTGCAACGCTTCGAGCTCCTCGCGGTCCTTGTAGAGCTGGCTGTTGGGATAGATCTCGACCTTGACCCGGCCCTGGGTCTTGGCTTCGGCGAGTTCCTTGAAGCGGATCGCGCCTTTGCCCTTGGGCGTGTCGTCGGTGACGACGTGGCTGAACTTGAGGACGATGGGCTGCTGCGCCTGCGCTCCGGTGAAGAGCGCGAACGCCATTACTGCTATAGCGAATTGCGCGAGTCTCATGGTATCCCTCCTATGTGACGCCGTTTCTCCCGTTGAAATGCAGGCTCAAGCGGCCTGCTCTGAAATCTCGACCAGGTTGCCGTCCGGATCGCGTACGTACACCGAGCGGATCGGGCCCTGCGCGCCGGTTTTCATCACCGGCCCCTCTATGATAGACACCTTGCACGCGGCGAGGCGTGCGATCACGTCCTCGAGCGGCGCCGCCGCGATGAAGCAGATGTCGAGCGTGCCCGGCAAGGCGACCGTCGCCCTGGGCACGAACTCTTTTCCTTTTTCGTGGAGATTGATTTTCTGGTCGCCGAACTTGAGCGCCATGCGCCCCTCGCCGAAGCGTTCGAACTTCATACCGAGCACCCGCGTGTAGAAATCGATGCACTGCTCGGTGCGGGCCGTGGTGAGGACGAGGTGGTCGAGATGATCGATCACGGCGGGTTGCTCCGAAGCCGGGCAGATGCCTGCCCGTTCGAGACGGCTTACCGGGCGCGCAGGCTCATTTGACGGCACCCACCATGTAATCCACCGCCGCCTTCACTTCCGCCTCCGACAGCGTGAGGTTGCCGCCCTTCGGCGGCATCGCGCCCAGGCCCTTGAGCGCGTTCTGGTAAAGATGCTCGGTGCCGTGCATGAGGTGCATCGCCCACGCATTCTTGTCGCCGAACTTCGGCGCGTTCGCCACGCCCGCGCCGTGGCAGGCCATGCAGGTCGACTCGTATACTTTCTTCCCGTCGACCTTGCCGGAGGCCGCTTGCGCCGGGGGCGCCGCTGCAGCCGGCTCCTTGAATTTCCCTCCTGCCGCGTTCGCCATGTAGACAACGGCCCGCTCGACTTCGACGTCGGAGAGATCCGCTGCGCCGCCTCTGGGAGGCATCGCGCCTTCGCCCTTCAGCGCCACCTGGACGAGCTTCTTCTGGCCTTCCCTCACACGCGGTCCCCAGTCGCGCCGGTCGCCGAATTTCGGCGCCTTGGCAATACCGGTCGCATGGCACGCCGCGCAGACCGACTTGTACACCTCTTCTCCGGTCTTGAGGACTTTGCCGGCCGGTCCGCCCATGTTCACCTCGGCGACCGGCTTGATGCGCTTTGCGACGGCTTCGGGTGATTTGGCGTCCTCGTCGTAGTTCCTGCCGCTGGTCGCGAGTTGCGCGAACAGGACGATCACGACGATCGGCACGACGAACGCGAGGACCAGCACGGTGACGAGCTGCTTGGGAGTCTTGATCAGGGATTCGTGGCGCTTCGCGCTCATTCTCGCGCCTCAGGCGAGCGTAGGAGAGCGCGCATTATAGCGGTTGCCGATGCGAGCAGGGAACCGCCGTACGTAACTTGCCGCGATTTTCTCGAAGACCGATAATCCAAAGTCCCATGATCGATCCCCTGGTCGTCGAAGAATTGATCGACCGCGCTCTCGCCGAGGACATAGGCTTCTGCGATCTGACATCGGAGCTGGTGATCCCGGCCGACGCGCGCGCGGAGCTCGCGCTCAACGCACGCCAGGACATCGTCGTCGCCGGGATCGATGTCGCCGCACGGGTGTTCCGCCGCCGCGTGCCGGAGTGCCGGGTGGAGCTGCGCGTGAAGGACGGCGATCGTGTCGGTGCAGGCACCGCGATGGGGCGAGTCGAAGGCCCGGCTCGCGGGCTGCTCGCGGTGGAGCGAACCGCGCTGAATTTTCTCCAGCACCTCTCGGGAGTCGCCACCCTCACCGCGCAGTACGTCGAGCGCATCGCGGGGACGCGGGCGGTGCTGATCGACACGCGCAAGACGACGCCGGGCCTGCGCGCGCTGGAAAAACACGCCGCGCAGCTGGGCGGCGCGCGCAACCACCGGCTGCGCCTGGACGACGGCGTGCTCATCAAGGACAACCATATCAGCGTGTGTGGATCGATCGCGGCCGCGGTGAAGCGCGCGCGCTCGGGCGCTCCCGTACTGACGAAGATCGAGGTCGAATGCGACACGCTCGAGCAAGTGAGGGAAGCCCTCGAGGCGGTGGCCGACATGATTCTGCTCGACAACATGAGTCTCGAGGACCTGCGTCGCGCGGTCGCGCTCTCGGGCGGCCGGGTTCCGCTCGAGGCTTCCGGGGGCGTGAGGCTGGAGACCCTGCGCGCCGTCGCCGAGACCGGCGTCGATTTCATCTCGGTGGGCAGGATCACGCAGTCGGCGCCCGCGGTGGACATCGGCCTCGACGCAGTCGTCAGGGTCTGACATGGCAAAACACTCGGTGTGCCTGTTCTGCTCGGCGGTCGAGGATCTCCCGGCCGCCGCGCGCGATCTCGCCGCGGAATTCGGCGCTGCTTGCGCGCAGCGCGGACTGCAACTCGTATACGGCGGGAGCGGCCGGGGGCTTATGGGAATTGCAGCGCGAGCGGCGGCCGCGGCGGGCGGAGAGGTGCTCGGGATCATGCCGCGCCATCTCATCCGTCCGGAGCGCGCCGCGGCCGACCTCGGCACGCTCAAGATCGTCGAGTCGCTTGCCGAGCGGAAGCAATTGATGACGGAATCTGCCGACCTGTTTGTCGCGCTGCCCGGCGGGATCGGCACTCTCGACGAGCTGCTCGAGATGCTCACGATGAACGACCTGGGCCTGCAGGACAAGCCGGTGATCCTGTGCGCAAGCGACGGCTTCTGGCAGCCGTTCATCGCGATGATCGAGCGCTTCCGCGCCTACGGCGTCCTGCGGCCGAGCGTTGAGCGCAGGCTGCACGCGGCCGCTTCGGTCGAAGAGGCCATGCGCCTCATCGAAGACCATCTCTCGTCTGCGGCTCACGGGACGCAGGCCGCCGCATCGCGCGGTGTATAATTTCCGCTCCCCGCGCCCGTAGCTCAGGGGATAGAGTGATGGCCTCCGAAGCCATAGGTCGCGCGTTCGATTCGCGCCGGGCGCGCCAGATTCCT
>Ga0209488_10000456_pt1 | contig 34208 bp, 33 predicted proteins | sample Rivendell_Oct201_8_FD_188349 | JGI IMG/M metagenome (GOLD analysis project Ga0209488, IMG submission 188349) | Vadose zone soil microbial communities from the Eel River Critical Zone Observatory, Northern California, USA -... | ecosystem: Environmental > Terrestrial > Soil > Vadose zone >...
GGCTTTATACTTTTTCGAGGCTTTGATATCGTCAAGCCCCCGCCTGTACGCCAACTGGAACAGCTGCCGGAGGGGACAGGCATCGTGCTGGACGACGTTGCCGCCGGACTTTACGGCCTGATCGTGATGCAACTCCTGCTACATTTTGGTTTACTGATACCGTAGAAGAGCTGTCGTTCCTCCAAGGAAGTTGACGTTCATGGTATTTTCCAACCGGATTCTAGGAAAGAAAAATGTTAACGGCGGTCCGCACATCGAGGCCGTGGCCCCGGCATTGGCGCTCGCTGGTGGGGAAGTCCGCATAACGGGCGCGGGATTGCGACCGCAGGAGTTGCACCCGCCACGGGTACAGTTTGGCGAGGTCGAGGGCGCCGTCGTAGTCAGTTCCGACGCCTTTCTCATCGCCCGCGTGCCTGAGGGCGCGACCTCGGGTCCGGTGGTTGTGGCAACCGATGGCCACGTCAGCAATTCGTACACGGTGAAGGTGGCAGTGCCCATCGCCGAAAATCTGCACCCGGTCACCAATCCGGCTCTGGATGTTGAGCACAACATTTACGCCACCTTCTCAGGCTCGCGCGGCCAGAAAGTTCCGGTGGCAATTTTCAAGATTGACACAAACTATGCCGTGAAACCCTTTGTAGCGGAGATGATGAACGCCACTTCCATTGCGTTCGATCGCGCGGATCAAATGTACGTTTCATCCCGTTATGACGGCGCGGTGTATCGCGTGGCGCCAAATGGAACGATGACTACCTACGCAGAGGGAATGGGGGTCGCAACCGGAATTGCTTTTGATCGGGAGGAAAATCTTTACGTAGGCGACCGCAGCGGTACCATCTTCAAGATCGCCCGTGACCAGCAGGTTTTCGTTTTTGCTACGCTCGAACCCAGCGTTTCTGCTTATCATCTGGCTTTTGGCCCACAGGGAGATTTGTTCGTCACCGGACCTACCACATCGAGCTTCGACCGTGTACACAAGATTGATCCTCACGGTACCGTGAGCACCTTCTACCGAGGTCTGGGGAGGCCGCAAGGGTTGGCCTTCGATGTTGCCGGCAACATGTATGTAGCCGCGTCGCTTTCCGGCAAGCGCGGGATTGTGAAGATCACGCCCGACGCCAAGGCTAATCTGGAGGTTGCCGGGCAGGGACTGGTAGGACTGGCATTTGCTCCGGGACGTTCCGCCGTTCTGGCGACTACGAATGCCGTCCATCATCTTGCGTGGAATATAGCGGGACTGCCACTAATACCCGAATGATTGTCGCCCCGCATTCTCTCGTGCTTCGTGTTGGGCGTGCTCTGCGGTTTTCATTTAAACTTCTCGCGTGAATGCCGAGATCATCGCGGTTGGCTCCGAGCTTCTCACTCCCTTCCGCACCGATACCAATTCGCTTTACCTTACCGAGCAACTCAACCAGCTCGGTATCGAGGTGACCTTCAAGAGCATCGTGGGTGACAATCTGCGGCGGCTGGTGGCCACTGCCCAGCAAGCTCTGCTCCGCTCGGAAATTGTCGTCTTCAGCGGAGGCTTGGGCCCGACGGAGGACGATCTCACGCGCGAGGCTGTTGCTGAAGCATTGGGGATGGGATTGCGGCGCGATCCCGAGATTCTGTCCCAACTGGAGGCACGTTTTGCCGCGCGCGGTTGGAAAATGGCGCCCAACAACGCCAAGCAGGCGGATGTTCTCGAAGGCGCGATCGCGCTTCCCAACGCGAATGGGACCGCCCCTGGCCAATGGCTGAGTGGAAAGTTTGACGATCGCGAGCGCATCGTTGTGCTTTTGCCTGGCCCACCGCACGAGATGAAAGCTTTGTTTGAGGCGGAGGTGCGATCGCGGCTGAGCGTGAAAGTTCCGCCGGCTTTTCTCGCGACTCGCGTGTTGAAAGTAGCCATGCTCGGGGAATCGCAGGTCGACGCTCGCGTCGCTCCGATTTACAAAAGACACTCTGATGTGAATACCACAATTCTGGCGGGAGCCGGCGAGGTTCAACTGCACTTCACCGCACGCGCGGAATCCCGCGAGGCTGCGCAGACCCGAGTTGACGAAGTAGCCGGTGAGGTCGAGGACGAGCTGGACGACTTTGTTTACTCGCGCGAAGGCGAATCGCTGGAGCAGATTGTGGGCTACTGGATACAGATGCGCAATGCCACGCTGGCTGTGGCGGAGTCCTGCACGGGAGGCATGCTTGCCGAGCGCATCACGTCGGTCAGCGGCAGCTCGCGGTATTTTCTGGGCGGAGCCGTCGTGTATTCGAACCAACTCAAGACGGAACTTGCAGGCGTCCCTGCTGAGATGATCGAGCGGCACGGCGCGGTCAGCCGTGAAGTGGCCGCGGCCCTGGCTGAGGGCATACGGTATCGCTGCGAATCGACGTTCGGAGTTGGAGTTACCGGCGTGGCGGGTCCCAGCGGCGGCACGCCCGAGAAGCCAGTCGGCTTGGTGTTTCACGCGGTGGCGAACAGCAGCGGTACCGAAGTGGTTCAGCGAAATTTCCTTGGTGATCGCAAACGTATCCGCAGGTTTGCGTCCACCATGGTTCTGGACATGTTGAGAAGAAAGTTGATGTAGGGAGAAGCTGCTAGCTTCTCGCTTGGGCCAGTCAGAATTTTGCGATCGTGGCCGCTTCGGGCCAAATCACTGCAGGTCACGGTCAAAGGGTCGGGTTATAAGCTAGCGGCTAGAAGCTAGGAGCTAGTAGCTTTTCCATGCGCATCTTCATCGCTCTTGATATCGACGATTCAATCCGCGGGGGCATTGCGCGCTACGTGGAAGGCGTGCATGGATTTGCACCGGATGCGCGCTGGGTGCGGCCGGAATCGATGCATGTCACGCTGAAGTTTATCGGCGAGAAATCCGACAAGGCGGTGGAAGAAATCAAGCAGACGGTGGAGACGATTGAGGCCGAACCGGTGGAAATTCGGTTTTGTGGACACGGATTCTTTCCCAGCGCGAAGGCGCCACGCGTTTTTTGGATTGGAATTGAAGCGGGACCGCAGTTGGCATCCTTGGCGGCTAAAGTGGATGAGAAGATGGCATCGCTCGGCATCCCGAAGGAAGAGCATGTCTTCAGTCCGCACCTTACGCTGGCTCGGGGCAGCCGTGGGTCAGCTTCGCCACGAGTGCGTAAGGAAGACGTCCCCAATCGCAACTTCCAGCGGCTCCAGGAAAAACTTAGCGCCATGCCTGCGCCGGAGTTTGGTACTATGACGGCCCGCGAGTTCTTTTTGTACCAGAGCCAATTATCGCGGGGCGGATCACGCTATACAAAGTTGTCGGCCTTCGCTCTTGGCTAGCGCAGGCCGCGCATGACATCTAGATGCAGCTAGAGCTCAAGCCCAATGCCCACACTTCTACTTATCGCAGCCGTGAGCTACTTGCTCGGATCCATTCCCTTTGGCTATTTGTTGGTCCGAATCTTCAGAGGAGAGGACGTGCGCCTCGCCGGGAGCGGCAATATCGGCGCCACCAACGTCTCTCGCAAGTCGCCGGTTCTCGGAGTAGCGACGTTGCTGCTCGATGCGCTGAAAGGCGCGGCGGCTGGCTGGTTCGCTATCTTGGTATGCAGCCGAATCTCGCCTCCGAAGGGTTTTTCTTTCAGCGTAATGTCTCTGGCCGCGCTGCTCGCGGTTTTGGGCCACGTCTTCCCCGTGTGGCTTAAATTTCGAGGTGGCAAGGGAGTTGCAACTGGACTGGGATCGTTTGCGATGATGGCTCCGAAAGCCGTGCTGGCGGCAATTGGTGTCTTTCTTGCTGTTGTACTCTTGTTTCGCTACGTTTCCTTGGGATCGATCGCAGCAGTTGCTCTCTTCCCGATTCTGGTTTGGATGCTGCACGAATACGGAAATGCACCGCTATCTCTGGCCCTCATTTCTCTGGTTTCGCTGCTTATCATCGCCAAACACCACGAGAACATCCGACGACTATTCGCCGGCACTGAGAATCGCATCGGACCGAGGCGCGGATGAGCGAGATCGCCGTCATCGGAGCAGGAGCGTGGGGCACCGGCATTTCCATCGTCCTCGGGCGGAAAGGTACACATCGAGTACGGCTCTGGGCTCATGAAAAAGAAGTGTGCGATTCCATCGCGCAACGGCGGGTGAACGAGAAATTTCTTCCCGGTTGTTCTATCCCAGACTCGGTCTCGCCCAGTAATGATCTGGCGGCGGCGCTCGACGGCGCTCAGATCGTGGTGAGCGTAATGCCATCGCAGCACTGCCGGAGCATCTTTGAACAAATGCGCGTGCATGTGCGGCCGGGAACGCTGATCATCAGTGCAACCAAGGGACTGGAGGAAAACACTCTGCTGCGCATGACCGAGGTCATCGTGCAGGTGCTCGACAATGGCGGGCAAAGACCACGAGTTGGCGCACTCAGCGGTCCTTCATTCGCTGTGGAAGTGGCCCAGGGCGATCCGACGGCGGTCGCGATCGCCTCGCAAGACGAGGAACTCGCGCACACGGTGCAGCAGGAATTCAGCGATCCTAGCTTTCGTGTCTATACCAATCCTGATGTCGCTGGCGTTGAGTTAGGCGGGGCACTGAAGAATGTAGTGGCTATCGCTGCAGGGGTCTGCGCCGGCCTTGAACTTGGCCACAATTCCGTCGCGGCATTGATCACCCGCGGCCTGGCCGAAATGACTCGCTTGGCCGTGGCGTGCGGCGGACGTGCCGACACCATGGCCGGACTCGCGGGACTGGGTGATCTGGTGCTCACCTGTACGGGCGGTCTTTCGCGCAATCGCAGTGTGGGTGTCGAACTCGGTCGCGGACGAAAGCTGCCGGAGATCGTCGCTAGTATGCATGGCATGGTTGCGGAGGGAATCTTTACGACCAGAGCGGCAATCGGCCTGGCTAAGTCTCGGCGCGTCGAAATGCCGATCACCGAGCAGATTGATACGATTCTTCATAAGGGCAAGGATCCACGGGACGCCATTCAGGAATTGATGAAAAGGAGCGGTAAGAGTGAGTCCGCTCTTGGCGGCTGAGCCCTTTGAACGGTTATTTTTCGTCGCGGTTGGGATACTAAAAAAGCCTCTGCTCGCTCAGCAGAGGCTTTCTGTTTCTGCGCCGTTACTTTACGACTTTTACAAAGATGATCAGGAACGTGAATAGGACCAGCGACTCGATGAATGCTAGTCCAACGAACAGGGCGATTTGAATTCCGGGCCGCGCCGCAGGGTTACGCGCCAAGCCTTCACAGGCCGCAGAAGCGACGCGGCCCTGTCCCAGAGCGGCCAAGGCGGCCGCGAAAGCCATCGCAAAGCCGGAAGTGATGGCCACCCAGTTTGTGCCGCCGGAAGCAGCCGCTTCCGGACCTTGAGCAAAAGCTGGCACGGCGAAGAGTGACAACGTCACCATTGTCAGAATCAGAAATACAACTTTACGCATATTCAATTCTCCTTAAGAAATATCGTCAGGAGGTGGTTGACGTCATCCTCGAGCAGACGCCCTCACACTGACGAAAGGTTGCATAACGCCAAAACAAATCAGTGTTCGTGAGCCGTGGCCTCGCCCAGATAAACGCAGGTGAGGATCACGAAAATATAAGTCTGGATCAGCGAAACCCCGATATGAAGTCCTTCGAAGATAATGGGCACGCCAATCGGCACCAGGGAAAAGAACACCAAAGTCACCATTTCGCCGGCGAACATATTCGCGAATAGACGGACGGTGAGGGACAAGAGGCGCGCCGTGTGGCTGAAGATCTCGATGGGCAACATCAAAGGTGCCAGCCACCATACTGGACCCATGAAATGCTTGAAGTAGCCAAGACCGTTGGTTCGTAGCCCCTGGAAATGGTAGTAGAACCAGGTGAGCAGAGCGCATCCCAGAGGAACAATCGGAACCGCCGTCGGCGATTCAAAGCTCGGGATAATGCCGATCAGGTTGCAGGTAAGAATGAAGAGTCCCAGGGTTACGAGATACGAATGGTACGGGTGATAGTGAGGACCAATGATCTCATGACCCATGTTGCCGAAGAAGGTCTCGATCCACTCCATGGAATGCTGCAAGCCGCTGGGATGGTCCACGGAGAGCCGAAGCCGGACAGCGACAAACAACGAGGTCAACAACAGCACCACGAGGACTTCCATGGCGAAGCTATTAGAGATCGGGGTAGGGGAATGTTTGGGATGTATTCCAAGTGCCAACAGCAAAGAGAGCACGGGTCCGCCGAAGAGGCGGTTCAGTAGCGCGGTGAACCAGAGTTGCTCCATAGACTTAAGATCCCAACAAGAACCTTGTTACAAGTGCCTTAAGGTTTAGTATCCACGGCGCAACGCGGCGTAAGCCTCGCAACCCGCTTCCATCAGCATCGCTGCCACCGGAGTGCACAGCCCAAACAGAAAACCTCGAAAGGCTTGGGAAGAACTTGTGAATATAACATAGGCAACGACTCCCGCCAAAAGATAGCGAAGGCAGAAACGACCGACGAGTGAATAACCCCGTTCGGGTTGGTTCGCATCAACGATGCGGCTGGCCAGAGACTGTACGGCTTTGTGTAAGGATCGGAAGCTCCAATAGGCAATCAGTGAACCTGCCGCGAAGCCTAGTCCAACGACCAAGCCGAAGTGCCACGCTGTGAACAATGTGAAGGCCGCTCCAAGAATGAGCAAGAACCGCAGCATTCTGGGGACGGCGGAGGAGAAAAAGCGGTCGGCGGGCGTTAAGGTTTTAGTGGATCCTCGCGGTTGTGATGGATCGGAAATCATCGGGATTGCATGCTAAGCGTTTTGAATCGCCTCAGGGGCTGAAAGCCCTCGTTCCTCGTGGGGCACTTGCCTGCAGCGCCGCAGGCGATACGCCACCGAAATCAGACCTTCCTGCAATCTGTTCTAGACATCTGGCTTGTCGCGGGACAACGCTGAGGCCATGCGGATCATTTGCGCGAATCCGACGACGGCGCCGAAGATTACCCCAGCGAGGTAGAACCAGTGAACATGCAGCCAGTAGTCTAGGCCTCTACCGATTGCGTAGCCGAGGAAGACCGCAGCCGGAATGATGAACCCAATCTCGGAATAGCGGGCTGCGGAGACAAGGGCATTGGGCTTAGATGGACGTTCCGAGTCTTTGGAGTTCTTGTTTTCGGGCACGACGAAACTGATTTTACCCTAAGCGGCTGCGGTTACGATCGGCCGGGCTTTGCCCTGGGCCGGGACATCCGAGGCGGCCGTCCCCACATGGTCCGTTTCCTCAGCGAACCAGTTTGGCTACCGCCGGACTCTGCGCAATACCCAAGGCCCAGTTCACCAACTGGATGAAGCGGTCGGGCATGATTCCGATGTAGAGCGTAGCCATGGCAGCCAGGCTGAGGCCGGCGCGCATCGTCCAACTTACCGGGAGCACTTCCCTTTCCTCCGGCTTGCCCATGAACATCGCGTTGGCGATTTTCAGGTAGTAATACAGGCCGAAGACCGAATACAGCACTCCGAGCGCAGCCAGCGTGTAGTGGGCCGTCCCGATCAGGCTGAGGAAGATGAAGTATTTTCCCCAGAAGCCGGCGAGTGGCGGAATCCCGGCGAGCGAGAGCATGAACAGTAGCATTAGGACGGCTTCGACCGGAGCACGGGAGTACAGTCCATTCAGGTCGTCGAGTTCGTCTCCGATCACCGCGCGCTGGCGCAGTGATGCGATCACGCCGAAGGCGCCGAGGTTCATGAAGGTGTAAACGAGCAGGTAAATCAGGATGCCTTTGATGCCATCGGGGCTCAGTTGGGTCGGCGTCCCGGCAACTAGCCCCAGCAGCATGTAACCAACATGGGCGATGGAGGAGTAGGCGAGCAGGCGCTTGGTGTTGCTCTGGGTAAGGGCGGCGAAATTCGCTCCGGTCATGGTAGCGATGGCGACGAATACCAGCAGAGGAACCCAGACCGGACGCAGCGGGAGAAGCCCCCAGAGCAGGATGCGCAGCAGCATGGCCCAACCTGCAGCCTTGACTGCGACAGACATAAATCCAGTGATGCTGGTCGGAGCGCCTTCGTATGCATCTGGAGCCCATTGGTGAAAGGGGACAGCTGCAATCTTAAACAAGAGGCCGGTGATCGTGGTCAGCAAGGCCACCAACGCAATGGGCTTGTACTGACTGCTCTGCAAGATTTTCGCGAGCTGACTGGCAATCACCGCCAGATTCGTGCTTCCCGTAAGGCCGTAGAGCAGCGAAAGGCCGTAAGCAAAAATGCCCGAAGAAAACGCGCCCAGCAGCAGATATTTCAGTGCGGCTTCGTTAGAGCGGCGATCGCGCCGCAGGAAGCCGACTAGCACGTATGTCGAAATGGCCATCAGCTCGAGGCCGATGAAAATCAGCACGATGTCAAATCCCGCGGCCATGCACATCATGCCGACTACAGAAAGCAGCATCAAAGCGTAATACTCACCGTGGTTCTCGTGCTCAATCTCCATGTAGCGAACCGACATGAGAATCGCTATCGCTGTGGCCGCGAGAAATAAGTAGAAAAAGTAAATGGCGAAGCGGTCGACCAGCAGCGTCCGCATCATGCCGAGCGATCCCGGAGCGTTGTTGGCATTCATCCAGAGCTGGATCTTTACGACTCCGGCCGTTGCGAACATCACTCCGACGAAGGCTGTGACTGCGTTGGCCCACTTCATCTCGGCCGGGAGCATGAAATCAATGAGCAGTATCCCGAGGGCGAATAGAGTGAGCAGGGTCATGGGCAGGGCCAGCAAGTAATCCGTCCACGAGAATTGTGCGAGCACGCCCACTAATTCTTCCCTTTCGCAGGCTGAGGCGTCACGCCTTGGGCTAGAGGTCGGGCAACGGCGTTCACCGTACTCCCGGCTTGCGGGTAGTCAGGACGCACAACCGACACCAGATGATTCACCGGTTGTTCGAGAATCTGAAAGAACGGCTTGGGATAGAGGCCGATCCAGAATGCCATGATGATGAGCGGCACAAACGTCGCCAGTTCGCGCGGCGTGAGGTCATGCAGTTTTTCATTCTTCGGATTCGTGACCGTGCCGAAGAATACTCGCTGGTAGAGCCACAGAAGGTACGCGGCTGCCAGCACCACGCCCGGAACCGCCCATGCGCCCCACTTCCAGTTTTCCATGAACGTGCCCTGCAGGATAGTGAACTCTCCGACGAAACCGTTCAACAGCGGCAGTCCCATCGAAGACAGAAACATGATCATGGTGATGGTCGCGTACACGGGCATGACGTTCGAAATACCGCCGTATTCAGCAATCTCGCGAGTGTGGCGGCGCTCGTAGAGGATGCCGACAATCAAGAACAGCGCGCCGGTCGAGATGCCATGATTGATCTGCTGCAACACTGAGCCACTTAATCCCAGCGGCGTGAGTGCAAAAATCCCCAGAGTGCAGAAGCCAAGATGGCTGACCGAAGAGTAGGCCACTAGTTTCTTCATGTCCTTCTGCATCAGCGAAACAAGAGCGCCATAGATGATGGCGATGATGGAGAGGACGATCATCCAACTGCGAACTTTCGTATGCATCAGCACGTCGGGAAAAAACGGGAGCGAGAAGCGGATGAAGCCGTACGTCCCCATCTTCAGCAGGACGCCAGCCAGGATGACCGAGCCGGCCGTTGGCGCCTCAACGTGCGCATCCGGCAGCCACGTGTGAAATGGGAACATCGGCACTTTAATTGCGAAGGCGAAGAAGAACGAGAGGAACAGCAGAGTCGCGATGTGTGGGCCGTAATCGGAGTAGATGCGCGGCGCAGTGTCATACAACGCGGTCAGGGCGAACGTGTAAATCCCCGTGACCGTGTGGTGGTGGAAGTAGAGAAACAGAATGCCCAGCAGCATCAGGACGGAGCCCGCCAGTGTATAGAGGAAGAACTTGATAGCCGCGTAGAGTTTGCGCGGGCCTCCCCAGATACCGATGAGCAGATACATGGGCACGAGCATGGCTTCCCAGAAGACGAAGAAGAGGAAGAAATCGAGCGCCATGAAAACGCCGAGCATGCCGGTCTGGAGAATCAGGAACCATATGTAGTATTCCTTGACGCGGTTCTCAATCGCGGTCCAGGAAGAAAGGATCGAGATCCAGCCCAGAAGCGTGGTGAGCATGATAAGCAGAAAGGAAATGCCATCGATGCCCAGCACATAGCCCGCACCGATCGAGGGAATCCAGTTGTTGGGAGCGCCCTCGATGAACTTGAATCCGGCCTCAAAGCGCTTGTCCCAGAACCACGGCACCAGCGGCAGAGAGACCAGGAGCCCGGCCAGCGCGAAAATATTCGCAATCCAGCGAGCGGCGTCTTTGTTCTCCTTAGGCACAAACAGGAGCACGAAAGCACCGACGAGCGGCGTGAACAGAATGATGGAGAGAATGTGGTTGTACATGAAGAAGCTCTTAGCCTTTAGCTCTTAGCCTTTAGCTCTTAGCCTTTAGCTCGTGCCCTGGCTTTTAGGTTTTCGCTAAAAGCTAAGAGCCAACAGCCAAAAGCTGCTTCACCGATACACGTAATAAAACACGAATCCAACTAATCCTGCCGTCATCACCAGCGCATACCATTGCACTAGGCCCCACGCGAACAGGCGCGCGGGATATGAAAGCATGCGCGCAAAAATTGCGGGGCCGTTGACACCGATACCGTCGATGATCCACTTATCCCACCAACTCGACAACGTCGCGGTCAGGCGGGTAATCCGACCTGCGCCGTTGACTGCGCCATCGATGACATTGGTATCAAGCCACGATGAAGCCTCGCCCGCGCCCAACACGCCGAGACGGACGTCTCCTGATTTGCGGCGTCCGGTAAAGGCATAGTCGTAGCCTTCGTCCACGTAATATTTATTGAGCAGCGTGTTGTAGACAGGCGGAGCAGCAACTGCGATCGGCTCGGTGTAGCCCTTCGCGGCTTTGCCGTAAGCGCGTCCTGCCATGTAGAAGCCGACGCCTGCTGCCGCAACGGACAAGAACATCAACAGATATTCCGTAGGGCTAGTATGCTCTTCTTCCTTTGCGCCCGCGGCCAATTGCGCGGCCTTGCCCTCTTCGGTGAATACCTGGGCCTCTCGGGCAAACACGGGTTCGAGGAATTGCGCGAAGCGGTCCGATCCGCCGAGACTGTGAGGCCACCCGAGCCAGCCCGCGAACAAGGAGCAGATCGCCAGCACGACCAGCGGAGCGGTCATCGACGTCGGCGATTCGTGGATGTGGTGCTCCACCTCATGGCTCATACGCGGGCGGCCACGAAAAGTCAGATACACCAACCGGAACATGTAGAACGCCGTCATCAGTGCGGTGGCATAACCTACGAACCATAGAACACGATAAGCGCCATGTTCGGAGGTCCAAGTCTGCCAGAGAATTTCGTCTTTGGAAACAAATCCTGCGAAGGGCGGGATGCCGGTGATGGCGAGTGTAGCGATGAGCATCGTCCAGTAAGTGACAGGTATGCGCTTGCGTAGGTCGCCCATGTTGCGCATGTCCTGCTCCCCACTCATGGCGTGGATGACCGATCCCGCACCGAGAAACAGCAGCGCCTTGAAAAATGCGTGGGTGAAGACGTGGAAGACGCCAGCGGCGAAGGCTCCGACGCCGAGCGCGAGGAACATATAACCCAACTGCGAGACCGTTGAATAAGCCAACACGCGCTTGATATCGTTTTGCACCAGGCCGATCGACGCGGCAAAGATCGCGGTGAGTGCACCCACGATGGCGACGACCAGCATCGACTTCGGCGCGAGCACGAACAGCGCGTTCGAACGCGCGACCATGTAAACGCCGGCTGTGACCATGGTCGCTGCGTGGATCAGCGCTGAGACAGGCGTGGGACCTTCCATCGCGTCAGGCAGCCAGATGTAGAGCGGAAGCTGCGCCGACTTTCCACAGGCTCCAACGAAAAGCAGCAGGGTAGCGGCGGTGATGATGGGGTCGCCGATTGCGAAGTGTCCACCGTGGGCCAGGCGTGTCACATCGGTGTAGCGCAGTGAGCCGAAATACCAGGCGATGAAAAACATTCCAAGCAGAAATCCGGCGTCGCCGATGCGGTTGACGATGAATGCCTTGTTGGCGGCGTCGCTGGCCGACTTGCGATGAAAATAAAATCCGATCAGCAGATACGAGCAAAGGCCCACACCTTCCCAGCCGACAAACATGAGCACGTAGTTGTTGGCGAGGATCAGCGTCAGCATGGAAAACATGAAGAGATTGAGGTATCCAAAGAAACGGTAATACCCGCCCTCATGCGCCATGTATCCCATCGAGTAAATGTGTATCAGCATGCCGACGCCGGTGACGAACAGCAACCAGATGCTGGAAAGCGGATCGAGCAGGAAGCCGGCATCAGCCTGAAACGGGGCGGTGCTGCCGTCATGCAACCGGTAGGTCAGATTTCCGGTATCGCTGCCGAGCCAAGTGTAGAGAACGGTCTGATAGGGTCGGTGAAAGTGGCTTGGCTGGGACGACCAGGCCGTGTATTGCAGTACTGCTCCGCAGGCGAGGAGGAACGCCAGCATGATCGTGCCGACACAGACCGCGCTCACCGTCGCCTTCTGCAACTTTCGACCGAAGAAAAACATGAGCGTCGCGCCGAAGGCCGGCAGCAGCGGGATGAGCCAGATATGTTCTAGAAATAGCATTCGGTACTCGACACTCATCATTCAGCCCGTCAACGTGAACCAGCATCCGGCCAGAATCCCAAATGGCTGAATGCTGAGTGCTGACTGCTGATTGCTCCCTACCACTTCAGTAAATTCACTTCGTCGACGTTAATCGTCTCCTTATTACGGAAGAAGGCGATGAGAATGCCCAAGCCAACGGCGGCCTCGGCTGCGGCGTCGGTGATTACAAAGATGGAGAACACCTGACCGTGCAGCCCGCCCCACAGACGGGAGAACGCTACCAGGTTCAGGTTCACGGCATTAAGAATCAACTCGATCGACATCAACACGATGACCACGTTACGGCGGGTAAGCACTCCAATCACGCCCAGCAGGAACAAGGCGGCGCCCAGGACCAGGTAGTGCGACGTCGAGATGTGGAGCATTGCGTCCATGTCAGCAATGAAGACGTAGCAAGCTACGTCTCTACGAATCAAATTCTCTTCTTTGCCATTACCACGGCTCCGATGATCGCCACCAGCAGCAGCAACGAGGCGATCTCGAAGGCAAACATATACTGGCTGTATAGCAGGTTTCCGACATTTTGCGTGTTCTGCATTTCAACGGCAGCCAGCGCAGGGTCCGGAAAGATGTCTTTTCCTTTCGTATAGACGGTGATGAACAGGCCGCCTAGCGTGCCCGCCGCGATGATCCCAACCAGCCACTGCTTATTGAACTGGCGCTCCTTTACTGTGCGCTCGATGCTCACCAGCATGATGACGAACAGGAACAGCACCATAATCCCGCCGGCGTAGAGAATGATCTGCACGCCGGCGACGAACGGGGCGTAGAGCATCAGATATAGCGCTGCCTGCGCCAACAAAGTAATGATCAGCGCCAGCGCGGAATGCACCGCATTCTTGCGCGTGATCACCAGGACGCCCCCGATGGTCATGATCCCGGCGAGAAGGTAAAAGAAAAATGGTGTGGCTACGGGTGCCATATCGTTTGCTGTATTACCGGCCACAGTCCCACTGTGGCCGTCAGAATCAGAACGCCCAATCCAATCGGCAAAAGGATTTTCCATCCTACCTTCATGAGCTGGTCAAAACGGTAACGCGGGAACGTGCCACGATACCAGATATACAGATACATAAAACCGGCAACTTTCATCGAGAACCAGTAAATATCCTCGACGCGCACGCGAACGGCGGGGACGAACAGGACCAGTCCAATCAACGCGAGCGCTGCGCCGAATCCGGCGAGGCCGATGGTTTGCACCCTGAACAATGGATGTTTGGGCATGCGCACGGTGCTGTAGAAACACATCGCTGCCAGAAGAAGAAACGTGATCCCAGGAAATAAAGAGAAGACCAGATCCCACGTCGGACCGGTCAGAAAATTTGGAAACGGACGAAGCCATCCGCCGAGCCACAAGGTGACTGCGATGGACGAGACCGCGATCATTGCGGAATATTCAGCCAGGAAAAACAGCGACCACCGAAAGCCGCTGTATTCGGTGTGGAATCCGGCAGTCAGCTCGGATTCGGCCTCAGGCAAATCGAAGGGAGCACGGTTGGTCTCGGCGACCATCGCGACTGCAAAAATAAAGAATGCGATCAGCCCTAACGGAAAGAATTTGAAGATGAACCAGACACCCTGGGCTTGCTGCGCCTGCACAATGCCAATCATGCTGAGGGTTCCTGTGCCCTCGGCGTTCAGGCTCGTCATCATGACGGCGGAAACCACGGCAAGACCCATGGCGACTTCGTACGACACCATCTGGGCACTGGAGCGCAGCGCGCCGATCAAGGGATAGTGCGAGTTCGAGGCCCAGCCTGCCATCACGACGCCCAGCACGCTAAGCGACGACACGCCGAGCATGAAGAGAACGCCGATATTCATATCAGTGATGGCGTGCGTGGGCCCGAACGGGACGACTACAAAAACGGTAAACGCCGCAAGCACGACGAGCAGCGGAGCCATCCAGAAAACGAAACCGTCGGCTTCCGCGGGCATGATGTCTTCTTTGAGCAACAGTTTCAGAGCATCGGCAATAGGCTGCAGCAGACCGTGCGGACCCACACGCATGGGACCAAGTCGCACCTGCATGTGTGCAAGAATCTTGCGCTCCAGCCAATTCATCGCGATGACCGCGACCGACAGGCCGAGAAACACTAGCAGAATATAGACGGCCGCCCAGAACATATTGCCGGCGGCGCCTGGCGTCTGATCACTCGAGAGGTAGGAGCGGATGTACTCGAGCATCAGCGGTCCACCTCGCCGAGAACGATATCGAGCGTACCGATCACGGCGACCACATCTGCCACCATTGCGCCGCGGCACATCACGTCCAACGCTTGCAGGTTCACGAATGACGGCGGACGCACTCGCAGGCGATAGGGCTGCGTGGAGCCATCGCTGACGATGAAATATCCCAACTCGCCTTTGGGCGCTTCGATGGAGTGATAGATCTCGCCCACGGGAGGCTTCACGACTTTGGGGACCTTGGCCATGATCGGGCCTTCGGGGATTCCGTCAACCGCTTGCTGGATGATTCGCAGCGATTGCCGCATCTCCACCATGCGAACCAGATACCGATCATAGGTGTCGCCGTTTTTTCCGGTGGGAATTTCAAAGTCGAAGTTTTTGTAGTTGGCATAGGGTTGCGCTTTGCGCAGATCCCATTTCACGCCGCTGGCACGCAACACGGGACCGGTCACGCCCAGCGCGATGCAGTCCTTGCCCGAAATCACACCTACTCCCTTGGTACGTTCGAGCCAGATGCGGTTGGTGGTGAGCAGTTCCTCGTATTCATCGATCTTTGGTGTGACGAACGAGACGAAGTTCTTAACGTCCTTCTCAAAGCCGTCATAGGCCTCGTATTGCAGGCCGCCGATGCGGAAAGCGTGGGTCGTGAGCCGGGCGCCGCAATACTTTTCGAAGATCTTGAGGATTTCTTCTCGGTCGCGGAAAGTGTAGAAAAGCGGCGTGATGGCGCCGATATCGAGCGCGTGCGTGCCCAGCCAAAGCTGGTGGCTGGCCATGCGGTTCAATTCGGTCAGGATGACGCGAATATATTGCGCACGTGGGGGCGCTTCCACGCTCAGGAGTTTCTCGACTGCTTCGCAGTATCCCAGTCCGTTCGAGACCGCAGCAACGTAATCCATCCGGTCGACGTAGGGATTAAACATCGTATAGGTGCGGTTCTCGGCAATTTTTTCAACCCCGCGGTGCAGGTATCCGATTACGCATTCGAGACCGAGAACTCTCTCGCCATCCAATCGGAGAATTACGCGGAGCACGCCATGGGTCGCCGGATGCTGCGGGCCCATGTTGATGACGAGCTCGTTGGCGTCGAGAAACGGCTTCTCGGGTGTGTCGAGGTCAAGCGGCGAGAGCGTCTTCGGGTCTGTCATTGCTTCGTTTGAACCTTGCTTCCTGTCACTGGCCGCTCTCAATCCCCAGGTTGATCTGCACCCACTCGTTATCCTGCTGCAGGATGCCGTAGTCTTTGCGCAGCGGATGTCCCTTCCAGCCGTCGGGCAACAAAATGCGTTTCATGTCGGGATGTCCGTCGAACTTGATGCCAAACATGTCGAAGACTTCGCGCTCCAGCCAGTTCGCCGCAGGCCATATGGGGACCGAGCTGGGAACGGTATCTCCGTCGGCGATCTGTATCTTCACTCGGATTCGTTCGTTGCGAGCGAAAGAATAGAGCACCCAGATCAGGTCGAATTGCTTTTCGCGCTTGGGATAGTGGGCTGCGGTGATGTCCACACAGTAGTCAAACTGTTCATCGTTGCGAAGAATCTGCAGGATTTCCGGAATCAGCGAACGATCCACCACCATATAGTTTTGGCCGAGATGAGTCAGAGGCTCGATGCCGGAACCATACTCGCCCTTCAACTTGGCGACCAACGGCGAATCCCACGCAGTCGGTACTGGGCCGGCTTGCTTCGGCGGAGCAGGATTTCCAGCAGCAGCAGGAGCGGCGGGCTTAGGAGTTGCGGGTATAGCCGATGCGGCTGCCGGTTTCGGCTGAGTTGCGGTCATTGCCGCGGGCGCAACTTCAGGTTTGGTCTCAGCAGCCTTGGTCTCAGGGGTAGGTAAGTTTGTTTCCGATTGAACCGAGCCGGAACTAGTCGCCTTTACGCCCCCGGGAGTAGCGGGTTGATCCGCCGTGGGTTTAGGCTGACCCTCCGGTGGTGGTGAAGAAGGGGACTTAGTTTCGTCCGGCATAACCCGCGAATGCGCAAACCTCCGGCCCAGCGCAGTCTGAAGAGAACGTTAACTTTTATCAGCTTGAGGATACGGTGTCAACGATGTTGACCAGGCAGTGACGGGAAAATCGATCATTCTCGCACGAACGTACCGGGCCGACGACTGCAAAGCCAAAACTTCAGACGGGCTGCGGCGAGCAGCCCGTCCAAGGTTTACGTCACAGTAAGAACGTACAAAACAACGCTCTTCCTGTCCCAGCTATTTCTCGGTCTCTCCTAATGCCAGGCCGGGAAGTACCTTCGTTTTTTCCAGGCGAACCGACCGCAGAGCCTCGGGATCAAGTCCCAAAGCTCGCAGGATTGTCGGAGCAACCTGCGAGCTCGCCACCGGACTCTTCAGCACCGCCGCTTGCAGACTCGGGTTCGAAACGATCAGGCCAACGTTGGTATCGCTGTAGCCGAAACCACCGTGCTCCGCATTTTTAGCCGTCGAACCTGTATAGATGGTGCCGTAGTTAGGACGCACGATGACATCTGGTGTGCGGCTGTCCTTGAGCGGATTGCCGAACCGCAGCAGTAGTTCGTCGCCACCCATCACTTCGTCAATGAATAGAGGAACGGCGTTGGCGTTGAGGTAGTCGGTGACCTGCTTACCCATCGTCTGATCGGCAAGCCAGATCAGCGCGATGTCGTCGTCATTCACAAAGCCGCAGGAGCCTGTTGCACAAGCATTGGCACTGGTAATCGCGATGGCTGCAGGATTGGTTGTGCCATCAGGAAGAGAGGCGACCACATCGGCGAAGTGACCGGGCTTGTTCGTCTTTACTGGATTGATTGGCGACTGGCCGTGCTTGGCGGTAACGATGAACAGGGTTGAGTCGTAGACCTTCTGGTCCTTAAGGGCCTTTATCATGTTGGCGAGGGCCGCATCGGTCTGATCCAGAGCGTACGCGAGAACGGTGCTTGGAGTGCCCGAACCGTCGGTGTAGCCGCCGGGTTGCTGATTCAAGCTGCCGTTATCGGCAACGCAGCTGTTGTCAAAGTTGTCGGTGGCCAACTTTTCTCCAACGCTCACAGCCTGGAAGTTCATACCGAAAACCGCAGGGACGCCGGGGCCGGCCGTGCCATCGTGCCTTAGGCCATGGATCTCATTAATGATGCCCTGGACCTTGAGTTGATCATTTTGGACGGTGCAGACCACACTGTGAGTATTGTCCAGTCCGCCGACGTTAGTGATTTCGGGAGTGTAAAGATCCTCGACGCCATTACCAGAAGGACCGTTTACAAGATCGTAGGCGGGATGTTTGTCCTCCCAAGCGGTGTGTCCGCCTGCTTGACGCACCACCTCAAAGATCGTATTGGTCCGCAGCGCAGCGTGGGGCCACAAAGCTACACAGTGGCCATTCTGATCGCGGTATCGTGGCAGCTTGGTCGGGTCGATTACGTTCAATGAGACATTTTGAGCGTTGTACTTGTCTATGCTCTCATCGAAAACCATCATGTTGCCCGCGGTCCCAGTGCATGTCGTGTTCGTAGGATCGAAGATAGTGCGATCGTAACTGACGTCGTAAAACAATCCCGAGGTAATAGGCGAACCGCCGGTCACAAGCGCCAGAAGGCCGGGGAAAGAATCGGAATTTTGAGGTGTGTTGGCGTCGGAATAAGTGACACCATGGCTGGCAAGTTCTGCCAAGGCCGAGTGCGGATGCGATGCAGTGTATTTCGCGACGTCAAGGGCATGCAGTCCGTCCACGCTGATCAGCAGCACATGGCGGAACTGCTGCTCAGAACCGTCTTTCGCGATAGCAGACAGTGTGCCCAGAAGCGACAGGACTATTATCAACACGAGATTTCGTCTACTCACAGGAATCCTCCTCAGGGGATCATTAAGGTTAGGAAAGTAGTAGATGCTCTGATTGCTACAGTACGGTTAACGAGATATGAATTTCTGGTTAACGCGAGTGGCGGCAGTTCTAGACGACGGCGGGATTGGCGTTTCTACGTGCGGGATTGCGCCTGGTAGGTTTCGATCAGGTCCCGGATGCGTTGCGCGTCGGCTTTGCGGTGACCATGGCTGGTAATCGGGTCGGTTCCGCCGGTTGATTCGATGCGAATTTCGGACCAGAACACGCCGGTAGAAATATGGACCGACGCCACCTTTGACATGGCCATACTTTCTTCGTTGGCACCGAACAGGCGCGACTTTACCCGGCTGACTCGCTGAGGGCTGACCACGAGCCGGGTCGGAAACAAAAAGTTGCCTTGGGTCCAGCGGCTGGCGGTAAAGGTTTCCGCCGGCGAGGAATCCATCGAGGGACTGGGAGTTAAACCCATTCCAGCGCGCCCTTCTTCCATACCCAGATATAGCCGACGATGAGAATGACGAGGAAGATTAGCATTTCAATCAGGCCGAACAGGCCGAAGGCCTTGAACCTTACCGCCCAGGGGAAAAGAAAAATCGTTTCCACATCGAAGACCACGAACAGGATAGCGATGATGTAGTAGCGGACGGTGTAGCGTCCGCGCGCATTGTCGATAGGGTCAATGCCGCACTCGTAGGGCATCAGCTTCGTCTTACTGGGATTGTCGGGGCGCACCAGCTTGGCTGCCAGCAGCGTGATCGGCAGCAGAGTCCCGACCAGGGCGATGAAGATGAAGATGGGGACGTAGTTTTGCGGCATAAGATTCCTGACGATCCCCGGCCCGAACATCGGACGGAGCAGGCCATAGTAGCGCTGATGGAGCCGCGGTTCAAGGAGGAATGAGGACTGGAGCAAGGTCAACTGAAGTTGTCAGGAAATACAAACACACTTCGTGCCAGGTCGGATTTCAGCGTTGTCTCGCTATAGTACCGGTGCAGGATTCCGTCCTTCCAAATGAGCAGGTCGGGATTTTGGCGGGCGAACTCTTCCCAGTCGGTAACTTCGGAGCGAGCCATCCGTTCGCGGATCAAGAAAAAATATGCGCAGGTGATGGTTTCGTTGTAAAGCTGCTTTTTTCCCCGCGCAGCGGCAAATTGCTTCAGAGCATTAGCGAATTTTTGCAACGCCTCAAGAACTGGATGTTGGCTCAGATACGCGAATGCCAAGCGCACGTGGTCGGCATGGTGGAAAGAGTCGTCCGGAAGAGTGTCACTTTCAAAACGACGGATGAGTTCTTCGTTTGTCATGTTCGTCGCCTTGGAGATCCAGGGAACTTCCTCTATTTCTGCGAGGCTCTCTTGCGCGGGGCCTTTGCTTTGATTTCTTTGAGCCGGTGACTGGCGCCGGAATCGAGGTCCAACTCATAGAATTCTTTTAGTTCCTGGATTCGTTCGAGGGAAGCCGGACTAAACGGCATCTTGCCGTCAAACGCATGAAGCACGATGCCTTCCAACAGGTCGCCGAGGGTCATGTCGTGATACTCGGCGAAAGCCTTCAGCACCTTGAGCAGGCGCTTTTCCATACGTACACCGGTCTGCACTCGCTCTACCAGCAGTTGTTGATCGTCCGACATCAGTACCAAAGTACCATGGTACATAGGTCGAAGCAAGCCTATCCCTGACAATGAGATGGGGGGGTTTCTTGTAAAACACCGATTCCCCACGAACACAAAGGCAGTTGTTTATAATCGCGTTTCACCATTTTTCATCGGTCTTCTGCGCCCAGGGTGGGGCGCAATTCCCTGCTAAAGGACTCTCTTGGCACTCGACGAGAACATTTACGAACTCCGGCGGCAAAAGCTGCAGGAGATTGAAGCGTTAGGCCAGCCGGCCTACTGCAATCATTACGACTTCACGCACACTATTCCGCAGATTCTGGCTGGCTATTCCGACAAGATCGCCGAACAACTGGAAAATCCCCGAGTAAATGTGCGCGCGGCTGGACGCATCATGGCCATTCGTCTGATGGGCAAAGCCGGCTTCAGCCATCTGCAACAGGGTGGGCAGAGGCTGCAGATTTATATCAAGAAGGATGCGGTAGGGGACAAGGGTTTCGAGCTGTTCCGGCTGCTCGATCTCGGCGACCACATCGGCGTGAGCGGATATTTATTCCGCACGCGAACCGGAGAGCTGTCGGTCCACGTGGAAGAAATCACGTTCCTCAGCAAGGATCTGCTTCCCCTGCCCGAGAAATGGCACGGGCTGACTGACGTCGAGTTGCGCTACCGGCAACGCTATGTCGACCTTGTGATGAATCCGAACGTGCGCGAGGTTTTCGTGAAGCGCACCAAGCTGGTGCAATCCATGCGGCGCACACTGGACGCACATGGCTTCATCGAAGTCGAAACCCCGATGATGCAGCCCATTGCAGGCGGCGCCGTCGCGCGGCCTTTTGTGACTCATCACAACACGCTCGACATGGATCTCTACCTGCGCATCGCGCCGGAGCTTTACTTGAAGCGGCTCGTGGTCGGAGGATTCGATCGCGTGTACGAAATCAACCGCAACTTCCGCAATGAAGGTCTCGGCTGGCGCTGGAATCCCGAGTTCACCATGCTCGAGTTCTATCAGGCCTACACAAATTACCAGGGCGTGATGGATCTTACGCAGGAGTTGATTACGCAAGCAGCCAAGGATGTAACCGGCGGCACCAAGACTAAATGGGGCGATCAGGAGATCGACTGGGCCAATTGGCAGCGCATGACTATGCGCAAAGCCATCATTCGTTTCTGGCCGGAGTCGGCAGGGTCGAAGCCGGAGATGGGTGACTTTGCTTCGCAGGAGGGCGTCAAGAAACTCGTCGGGCGATTCAATCAGGCGCACTCGCACATGGCATACGATCCGAAAGAGCCTGTCGGGAAGACGGTCACAGGACTGTTCGAGGCCGTCGCCGAAGAACATTTGAACCAGCCGACGATCATCTACGAGTTCCCCACCGCTGTATCGCCGCTCTCGAAACAGAAGCCGGATGAGCCGGACTGGACCGAGCGCTTCGAAATCTTCGCCGGACAAATGGAGATTTCCAACGGCTTCAGCGAACTGAATGATCCCGAAGATCAGCGCCGGCGCTTCGAGGCGCAATTGAAGGAACGCGAACGCGGAGATGAAGAGGCGCACCAGATGGACGAGGACTACATCCGTGCGTTGTCCTACGGGATGCCGCCAGCGGGTGGCGTTGGAGTGGGAGTCGACCGGTTGTGCATGCTGCTGACCGACTCGCACACGATCCGGGATGTGATTCTGTTCCCATTGCTGCGGCCGGAAAAATCTTCAACCACAAATGAGACAGGTGAAAACGCAGACGGCGGCTGAAGGCGGGCGATATTTTCAGCATGCTTTACGGCATGACTGAAGTCATGCCCTGATATGAGTCAAGATCCCACAAGTCGCAAGGTGCTCAACAATGCACTAGAACTAGTGCATCCGTGTTTCTATACTTTCCTCAGTTTGGGCTCTGAAGTGGCGGCGCTGCCGTAGTGTCTCGCAAGTCTGGACACTGGGTCGGTGGCGCTTTGCTATTTGGTCGCGAATTACCTACTTCGCCGTCTTACCGGGCCTGTTCTTGTCAGCGGAAGTCCGCTGCGGCACGTACGGAGGCTGGTCCGGGCTGAAGTTTGTGCTCAGATAGTCAATCAGTGCATCGCGATCATTGGGATCGACGAGTGCGCCCCACTTGATCATCTTGTCGACTTCTTTGGTCCAGGCCGCCTTGTTCAGACGTTGTTGCAAGATGATGCGAGCCTCGTGACATTCCAGGCATGCCGCTGTGGCTTTCGACTGCATTACTCCCGGCGGCAGGTCCTCGGTAACTTTTGTCGCGACTGGTTTTTCCGACAGTGCCCAGAAGGGCGACGTGGTGGCCACCGCCAAAATGGCAAGTGTGAGCGCAACCGTGCGGAAAATATTCTGCAGTTTAGGCGACATGTATCCTGACCTGATCGGGAGCGTTGTAAAGGTAACCGCTCGGATTCCACACCGCAGTCGCCGGTTGGATCCGTCCCTGGCTGTCGGTAGCACGTGACAGGACGGTGTAGTCGCCGCCTTTCGTCTTCCATTCATAGTTCCACAAGCGCCAGGCATAGTGAGCTTGTTCGTGTCCAAGCTTGGCAGCATTCCATGCGGCACCGCCATCGGTTGAGACTTCAACTTTCACGACGTCGGCCTCGCCCGCCCACGCCGCTCCATGCACATGAACGGTTCCCGCCTTTACATTCGAGCCATCGCTGGGACCGGAGATAACCGACTTCACACTCAATCCAGTGAGCGGATGCGTGTCCTCAGGCTTTACGGTGTCGCCGGGCTTTACCGGCTGGTTGGGGAAGCGGTATCCGGGGCTCATGAAGTTGCCGAAGAATTCTGTCTCCAGAACTTTAATCTCGGTAAGCCACTTGATGGAAGCCGCTCCGACCCAACCGGGAACGAGAGCGCGGGCGGGAAATCCATGGTGCTTGGTCAATGGCGTTCCATTCATGTGGGTCGCGATAAGCGTGTCGGAGTCCATCGCTTTCTCGATCGGGATGCTGCGAATGAATGGAGGGACTTTGCCGGGAACTTCGTCGAGGCCACGGAACATAACGTGCTTGCCAGTGGATTTCACACCGGAGCGTTGCAATATGTCGCGCAACCGTGGACCAGAAAAGCGCGCAGTGCTCACCGCACCCTTGCCCCATTGCACGCCCGGAACTTGCGGACGATGCAGAGAGCGTCCGTTGCCGGCGCACTCGAGTGTGTTGACCACGGCGTGCGTTTCGATCTTCGAGATCTCTCCCAGACTTAGCGTAAGCGGTTTCTCGACTTCCCCACCAACGGTAAGCCGCCAGTCATCGGGGCTGAGCTCGGCCGGTTCATGCATGTGGTTGCGCACGAAAAAATGGGGAACCGGTGTGAGCCAGGTATTGAAATACTCGACCGGTGTCTCCAGATCGACGAAGCGGAAGGAGCGCACAATCATGCCGTCTTCGCCCGGCATATCGATCGACTCCCCCTGCGCGAGCGGAAGAGCCCGGGACAACAGGGATGGTGCGGCGCCAGCCACGAGCGCCGCCCCAGACATCTGCTTCAGGAAATCGCGCCGAGAGTTCATAAGCCCCACTCCGCACGCAGAAGTACTGTGTGGGAAACCGCAACTTCGCGGTGAATAGGTTAGCACCACCGGCCCGGAAAAGGAGAGTAACCAAAACCGGGCCGGCGGCGATTCTGAAGGGAAGGCGCCCCTCAGAAGGTGTAGATGAGGTCGATCTGCTGCCGTTTGAGCGTGGGTTCCTTGGCGCCGGCAGTGCTGATGGTCTTGCCGGCCGTCGCCGCGTTATTCTCCAGGCTGGTGTTAAGCGTGCGTCCAAACCACATCGTGTATTGCGCCAGCACGTTCTTCTGCATTTTCCACATGGCGTAGACGCGGTTTTGCAGAATGTTGGTGGGAGCGCGCTGATCGCTTTCCGCCCATGACGCGATAATGGCATCCTGCTCAATACGCCACCAGGAATATCCGAATAGCACGTCGTTCTTCTTCGCCGACTGACCCACGCTGAAGTCGAGGCCGTAGGCCTTGTCTTGCTTGCCGAAGGCAGTGGCATTGCCCTTGGTATCGAACGGATTCCGGCGCGCGTTGAGGTTTTGCTCATACTCCAGCATCAAGTTGATCGGAAGACGTGCAATTGGGGTCTTGATCTGGTTGTTGAGGATGGCATCGGAGTACGTGAACCCCGACAGGAAATGCGGGATGGGATTGCCCTTGGAATCCAGGGTGATATAGGTTGAGTTCGTCATACCGTTGGGAGCAAAAACGCACGGAGGAAAAGACGGACCACCGACCACCGTGGAGCAGCCTGGACCTTCACCCGGCACGCTACCGTTATTCGTCGCCGTCGAATTGACGCCGGTTGAAGTGGACTGCACCGCGAAAGCGGATGCCTGCAGAATTGCATCGGGCCGCACCCACTTAAGCAGCGTGTAAGACGGAGTCATTGTCCACGGGCCGAAGACGAGCTTGGCCGAAGCGCTTCCACCGCTTCCGTACGAGTCTGCGGCTTTGGACGATTCGTTGACCATCAACAGCATGCCCTGAACCGACAGATTCCGGATGGGCCCGTGATGCATGTCGAACGAGAACTTTGCGTCGAAGCCTTCGGGATTGATATCCGGATCGAAGGTCAGAGAAGTACGCAGCCACGGGTAGGCGAACTTGCCGCCAGTCAGCGACAACCACTTGTGCGCCACCGGGTTGTAAGTAATGTAGCCACGATCCAACTGAAACGTCTTGCGGTCAAAGAAGTTGGTAAGCGTCTCATTCGTGGTGGAGGGGTCGCCCAGACTGCCGGCAGCAAAGTAAATGCCAGCGACAAAGTCCTCGTTGAGCTGCCCATCTATACCGAGGCGCGCGCGAATACGGGCCCGGTTGCGATCAGGCACGCTCCTCTGGAAGAAATCCTCACCGCGCACTCGCATGTCACCCGAGAAACGGAAGCGTCCGAATGCGGACTCAAGAGCCGAAACGCGTTTCTGTTCTTCCTGGCCTGAGGTAACACTGTTTGTTACGGTGGTCTTTACATCCGCTACGTCGCTGGACAGCTTGGACACCGTGCTCTGCTGCTGGTCAGACGCAGCCTGCACGGAAACGGCCTTCTGTTGCGCATCCGCGGCAGTCGACTGGGCCTGCTGCAGTTGCTGTTGCGCCTGCTGCCAGGCCTGCTGATTCTGCTGCAACTGTTGAGTGAGCTGCTGAATCTGCTGCTGCTGCGCTGCGATGGCGTCCTTCAACGACTGAACGTCGGCCACGGTAACGGACGGCTCCGCCGACACAGCGGGAGCACGGTGTTTCTTTTTAGCCGGGGACGTAGTCCCGGTCTGAGCCCATGAGCCAGCCGTAAGGGCCGCCAGCGTTAGAGCGGTGCACAATAGTCTTGTCGCTTTCATAAAGATACAGTCCTCTCCTTTTGCGTTTTGTCTTAAAGCAAATGCTTTCATTTGGGGATGTGTAGTCTTTTCGAATCTGTGGGCATCGTTGCGCGCCCCTTCGAATCGCCTCTGCAAGAACCAGCACCCGCAGATATCACCTGAGCCGACAGGGGCTAGGTTTACTTTCGATCCAATCTTTCATTTGTTTCGGCTGTGTTGATAATCTAGTTGTACCTTCCGGTTTGTTAAAGAACTGTTACACATTGATGAATTTCTGATGAAAGAACCTGAAAACCGGGGGAGGGTTTTTTGGGTGCGGCGTCTCCGTATTTGCTAATTATATCTATTAACATAGTAGGGTTTATGGCCACGTTCGCTCTCGACCCTTTTATCTTCACCTCAGCAGTATTTTCATCAGCCTTGTACTGCTTGTGCTAGGAGACTTAGGTTGAGGGCGCCAGTCCCCATTTGTGCTGCAGGCGGCGTTCGAGCGATTTGAAAATCACGCCATCGACAATGTAGCCGAGGCCAATAATCAAGATCATGACGGCAATCACGGCGTCCGTATTGCTGGTCTCGCGCCCCATCATCAGTACCTGTCCCAGGCCCAGGCTGACATACAGCATTTCAGCGGTGATCAGGGATCGCCAGGCAAATGCCCACCCCTGCTTCAGGCCGGTAACAATGTAAGGGAGGCTTGCCGGCAAGAGCACATGCCAAAACAACTGGAATCCCCGGGCTCCCAGATTGCGCCCCGCCATGCCATAGATCTTGGGCATTTGCTTGCGGCCGTCCTCCATTGCGATAGTGACAGAAAGCAGTGATCCCATGACAACCACGAACAGAATCGCGTTCTGGTTGAAACCGAACCAAAGCAGCGCCAGCGGCCACCAGCAGATACTGGGCAAACTCTGGAGACTCACGAGCAATCCGCCCATGGTCTCTTCGAGAAACTTGTTGCTGGCGACGCCCAATCCCAGAATCATTCCGAGTACGACGGAAACAAGGTAGCCGAGTAGCACACGTTTCATGCTGACGACGATGGCAATCCAGTAGCTGTGGTCACGAAAACCGTTGTAAAGTTCGTTAGCCACGCCCCAAGGTGTGGGAAATAAGTAAGGCGGCCAAATCTTAAGCTTGGCCAGAAGCGCCCATAGGCCTAGCAACGCAGCATAGAAGACGATGTAGCGGGCGGCACGCTTCATTGTTGCTCCAGTCCTGTTTCGACGTGCGGCTTCACTCCCTCATGGTATTCAACCTCGAGCGAGCGGTTAATCTCTTCACGCAATTCATCGAGAATCTGGCGCGCCGCGCGTGCCACATCCACATCTTCCAGATGCCGTGGCCGCGGAAGATCAACCGGGAATTCTCTCTTTACCCGGCCCGGCCTGAAGGTAAGTAGAGTTACGCGATCGCCAAGGCGTACAGCCTCTCGCACGTTGTGCGTTACGAAAATGATGGTGCGTCCGGTCTCGGCCCAGATGCGCTCCAGTTCGTCGTGCAGCAGGTCGCGGGTTTGGGCATCGAGTGCAGCGAAGGGTTCGTCCATTAGTAGGACATCTGGCTCGGTCGCGAGAGCTCGAGCCAGGGCTACGCGCTGGCGCATGCCTCCTGAAAGCTGATGAGTGTAGCTGTCTTTGAATTGCCCGAGGTGCACCAGGCGCAGAAAGTACCGAGTCTTCTCTTCCCTCTCGGCCTTACCCATGCCTTTCATCTTCATGCCGAACTCGACATTCTGGCCGACCGTAAGCCACGGGAACAATCCGAGTTCCTGAAAAATCAGAATGCGGTCTGTGCCTGGACCATGGATCGGCTTACCGTCGACCAGCACCTGGCCGGAAGTCGGTTGGTGCAGGCCGGCGATCAAATGCAGCAGCGTCGATTTGCCGCAGCCGGAAGGTCCGACGATACACAGAAATTCCCCTGCTTTCACCTGCAAATTAATATTGTCGAGAGCCAATAGCCGCTCGCCACCGTGGGCACGATAACTCAGACAAATATCGCTGAGTCCGACCTTGGGAACATCCGACAAAGTAAGGTGAGCCGGGCGCACAATAGCCACGTGCGCTTTTGCTCGCGAGCCGTTGGCGCGCACCGGGCCGCGATGATCGACGGGGAGTGGAATAGGGACTGACACGTTTTGTGGGTTCGAGCTCATTGAATCCCCTTTTTTCCTTTTTCCGCCAGAACCTGGTTCAGCAGCGTAAGGTCGTAGAGCCGGGACAAGTCAGGCATCTGGCGTCCCAGAAAACCCGCATCAAACGCCGACTTTGCCGCAGTCAGCAACGACGATCGCAAGGGATCGTAGGTGACCTGCAATCGGGCAAAAGCCTCGTCCAGCTCCGCTGGCGGAAGTGCCTTGCTGGTCTCGGCCTGAATTTGCTGATTGAGCGCCTTCTTGGCCTCCGGCAGATGGCCGTTGATCCAGTCAGTGAGTTCTACGTGCGCCCGAATCCACTTCTTTACCAGCTCGGGGTTATCGTGCAGAAACTTGGTGCTGGCGATCAGATGGCAGGTAATGAATTGTCCTTGAGGCCACAGTTCGCGTTCGTCAAGAAACAAGCGCCCGTTCCCTTCCCTAATCAGGCGCGTAGCCCACGGCTCGGGAGCCCAGGCGGCGTCGAGTTCTTTCTTGAGAAACAGCGTTAGTTGATCCGGATTGGCCATGGGCAGTACCTGCACGTCGCCGCCCTTGTCGATCGACTTCAGGGCGTGCGCCAGCAACCACGCGCGTAGTGCGACGTCCTGCGTATTCCCCTGCTGCGGCGAAGCGACTTTCTTCCCGCGAAAATCTTCGGGCTTCTGAATGCCCGAATCATTGCGGACCACCAAGGCCGCGCCGCCGCTGGTGGCTCCAGCAACAATGCGCAATGCCTCGCCATTCGAGCGCACATAGCCTTGAATCGCAGGATTTGGCCCGACGTACGTCATGTCAATCGCTCCCGCGAATAAGGCTTCGATGGCCGCAGGCCCGGCATTGAAAGTCTTCCACTCAATCTTCACTCCTGGGCCTAATGCCTTCTCAAAGAACCCGGTGGCCTTTCCAACCATGGCCTGCGAATGAGTGATGTTGGGAAATGCCCCCACGCGAATCGTGGTGACGCTCCCTTGCGCCCAGCCTGAGACCGAGATTGCGAGGCACACTGCCAGCCCCGCAAGAAACAACAATTGCCCCTTCATCCTTTTTGGCCTCCAACGACCATGGGGAGGATGCTGGCCGACTCTTTTTTCTTTCTTTGGCTCCGATGCTTTTTAGCTCCTCTGGAAGTCCGCGGAGCCGGCTCGACGATCAGATCGGCGAGTGTTGTGTTGTCGAGAATATGGGCAGCGGCGTCGCGAACGTCGAGAAACACCTGATAAAGCGCCCGGTGCGGCAAATCCCGGTCGATCAGGACGCGCAGTTGCTCGGCATCCCCGAACGGGGCCAGGGCGCCATCAATCAGGCGGATGATCTCGCTCAGTCGGATGTCGGCTGGGTCGCGGCGCAGATGGTAGCCGCCTTTCGCGCCCCGTACGCTCTCGACGATGCGGGCGTTCTTGAGCTCCAACAGAATCAGTTCGAGGAATTTTTCCGGAAGATTCTCTTCGTAAGCGATGTCGCGGATCTTGATGGCGCCCTGATGGTAATGGCGAGCAAGCATCATCATGGCTTGCAGGGCGTACAGTCCTTTTTGCGAGATCTTCATAATAGATTGGGCATTATGCCACAAACTCCATTGGAGTAATAGACTTTATTGACATAAGAGACAAAGCACGCCCAATGCCATACGCTGCAATCCGCTGAAACGCCCTATAGTCTTTTATCTTGAGTAACTTACTAGACTTTGATCAGTCGGACCGTCACAGCGGATGTGCACTTCATTGCAGTTCGGAAGCAAACAGGCCGCCCGCCTTGTGGAAAACGCGGCGATTCCCTGTCCGTCAGATTCGAGTCAGCTAGGCTGAGCCGGCCCGGAGCAACTGGATCGTGATGTTATCCGGCCCGCCACGCTGCAAAGCCATCGCGACCAGGGATTGGCACGCAACTGCGGCAGGCTGGCCTTTGACGGCCTTAAGTATTTCCTGATCCGTCACCAGTCCCCACAATCCGTCGGTGCAGAGGATGAAGGTGTCGCCTTGCTCCACAACAAGCGCTTGACGCGGGAAATCGACCGCGACTTCACTGCCCGAGCCCAGAGCAGCCGTAAGGATATGACGCTGAGGATGGGTTTCAGCATCTTCGGCGCGTACGATACCACTCTCGACCAGCCTGCCTACGTATGTGTGATCGCGGGTGAGCCGCGAAATTTCGCCGGCGCGAACCAAGTAGAGGCGGCTATCGCCGACATGGGCAAAATAAAGTTGCCGCGTAACCACCGCGACCGCGGTGCAGGTTGTGCCCATCCCCTGAAATGCAGGATGATCTTCGCCGTATTGCTGTATGCGCTTGTGCGCTACAGCAAGGGCTTCCACCAAAGTGGCTTTGGGATCGCCATCGAAGGCAGCGCGATAAATCTCGAGCACGGTTTCGACCGCGATCCGACTCGCCTCCTGACCGCCTTCGTACCCACCCATACCGTCGGCAATCACCGCGAGGCGCCCCTTGCGCTCGAACTCTTCGTCACTCTCCGCTTCCCAATAAATGTGCGAGTCCTCGTTGTTCTCGCGCTGGCGGCCGACATCAGTCAGGCTTGCCACTTCCATGCCCGGCTTCACCTTCATGCCATCAACCGTCATAACAAATTCAGAAGCGTTTTTTGAGTTGAGCCGAAATAGATCTCGCACAAGCGGCTCATTATAAGGCAGGCTCGGGTTTTTCCGTCGAACCACAGCCTCATCGATGGAGATGACTGAACTTAATGCGCGATTCGTGACCTTGAGCGCAGTCAAGGCATTCCACCACTTCGACACCGTGCGTACAAGCACGCATTACTTGCTCTGTCTGTTAGCAAATGTATTTATAGAACAATGACTGGTGCCGGGAGGGGGAATCGAACCCCCACAGTCCTTTCGGACCTGCGGATTTTAAGTCCGCTGCGTCTGCCAATTTCGCCATCCCGGCCAGAGCGTAACGAGTCCACCCTAGATTTGATGACTGGCCTCTTCTGGGCGCAACTTTGATAAATAGCTACGGTCAGTCCGCTATCAGTCGCCCTTTTTGTGGGTAGAAACAGTTTCGCATAGCTTCCGAACTGCCGCCACTTGGTGCTAGGCATGAGGTTCCAATTCACTGGGATTTCTCCCGGCACCAGCGCCCTGCTTCACGCCAATACTTCGGCGGGGACTTCACATCAAGTCCCAGCATGTTGCGTGCGAACTGTGTGTACAATAGTTCACTCCGACCTTTCTCTCTCGTCGGCGGAAATATCCTGTAAATCATGATTCTCACCGAGACCGTACAGAAGAAGCCCACTACACTCCTGTCTGAACCACAAGGTCCCGCCACTTTGGATGCGACTTCGGAAACGCACATGCCTGCGACGCATTTCCATGGAAAGGAAGCCACGTGGTTGTCCTCGTAGTCGGCGGTGCCGGATATATCGGCAGTCATGCTGCGCGTGCGTTGAAACGCGCAGGCCATGATCCGGTAATATACGACAATCTCTCCACTGGCCACGCTTTCCTGGCGGACGGTTTTGAATTAATCCGGGGCGATGTTTTAGATCAGCCCAAGCTGGCTACGAGCCTCAGCCGGGTGGATGCGGTCATGCATTTCGCGGCATACGCTTTCGTGGGCGAGTCAGTCACGAACCCGCGAAAATATTTCCACAACAATGTGGAAGGGGGGCTATCGCTGCTGAACGCCGCAGTCGATGCGGGGGTGAAGAAGATAATTTTCTCTTCCACTTGTGCGGTTTATGGTGAACCATCCAAAGTTCCAATCGCCGAGGACACTTCAAGACAGCCAGTGAATCCTTACGGCGTCTCTAAAATGTTCTTTGAGCAGGCATTGGAAGCCTATGATCGCGCCTACGGCTTGGGCTTCGCCAGCCTCCGCTACTTCAATGCGGCCGGTGCAGACGAGAGTGGAGAAATCGGCGAATTGCACGACCCCGAGACTCACTTGATCCCTCTTGCACTTCGCGCGTCAGCCGGCATGGGCCCGGCGTTGCAGATATTTGGATCCGACTACCCTACCCCGGACGGCACATGCGTTCGAGACTACATTCACGTGAACGACCTGGCCGACGCACATGTCAAGGCTCTGGACCACCTCGATGCCGGCAAGGCGTCTTTCGCGGCGAACATCGGTACGGGCCAGGGCCATTCCGTCAACGAGGTCATCTCCACCGTGGAGGAAGTGACCGGCAATCCAGTTCCGCGACGCGTGGTGCCCCGTAGGCCTGGTGATCCACCCGCGTTGGTTGCGGATCCGCGACGGGCCGAAACCCTTTTACAGTGGAAAGCGAAACGCTCCTTGCGGGATACGATCTCGACAGCGTGGAATTGGATGGAACGCCGGCGCCAACAGCCCGCTAGCGTCTAGTAGAATTTCATACCGCAAACAATTACACCGTGAATCAGTCTTAAATTACTTCAGAAGAACAACAAAGGAAAGTTATGGGACATGATCTCCTGGAAAAACGAGTAGCGGTTCTAGGAGCCGGCAAAATGGGTGGCATCTTGCTGCAGGCGCTCCTTAAAAGCGGCTTGCTTTCAGCGAAGCTAACCTGCGCCACCGTGCAACATGAAGAGCGGGCCAAGGCGCTGAGTGCGAAGCTGAACATCAAGGTCGGAACCGACAACGCGGCAGCGGCTAAGGACGCGGACATCATAATTATTGGTGTCAAGCCGCAAGTCGTACAGGAGGTCATCGCCGAAATTCGTGACCACATCACTCCGGACCAGTTGATCGTCTCCGTGGCCGCATCCGTCCCAACCGCGTTGATCGAGAAAGGTCTGCCCGCGAACGTCCCGGTCGTGCGGGCGATGCCAAACACGCCTTGTTCGCTGGGAGCCGGGATGACGGGCTTGTGCAAAGGCAAACACGCGAATGCCGGGCACGTCGCTATGATTTGCAAGATGTTCGACGTTGTGGGACGAACCGTTGTAGTGGACGAAAAGCACATGGACGCAGTCACCGGCCTTTCGGCGAGCGGCCCTGCTTACATCTACATTATTTTAGAATCGCTGGCCGAGGCGGGCGTAAAGGTCGGCCTTCCTCGAGATATCGCTACGCTCCTGGCTGCGCAAACCACTCTTGGCGCTGCGCGAGTCGTATTGGAGACGGGCGATCACCCAGCGTTGCTAAAGGATGCTGTGACCACGCCTGCGGGATGCACCATTGACGCAATCATGGAATTGGAAGAAGGCAAACTGCGCGTAACGCTCATCAAGGCGGTTGTGAAGGCGACCCAGAGAGCCAAGGAATTGGCGTTTAGCTAAGTGAAAAAGAACTTGGAAGCGAGAAGTGGCACGGCAGGCCGCTGTCAAAGAATGTTTGAGTCCAGCCCGGCGATGAATTGAATGCCCGGGATCACCTTGCCAACGAGATTCCTGTCGTTCGTTAAGAATAAATCAGTGCCCGCTGTCGCCGCACAGGCGAGATGGATAGCATCTGCTGAGGAAAGTCCGTTCCTTGCGCGAATTTCTGCGTACAGGTCTGCTGTCTCCAGCGTATATGGAATTACTTCAACAGGACCTTCTCGGAAGAAGGTTCGAACACGGGCAGCCGTTTCGAGCGCGTGTCGCTTATGGAAGCCCACAAGCGTTTCTCCGACCGCAAAGGTACTCGTACAAAGTTGGTCATGGCGATCTCTCATGCATTCGAAAATGTGCTGGACGCGGGCTCCGTACCGTGAGTGATCTTCCAGCCAGTAAATAAACAGCATCGTGTCCCAATAAATCCGACTCATGACTTGCGCGTCAAAGGGTCCTGACCAGGTCCATAGAAATTGGCGCGCTCCTGCCTGAGATAAGCTTCTCCGCCTCCAAAAGAGGCATAAATATCCTTCGCAATCCCACGAAGTGACTGCCAAGCTTCGTCGGCCGTCGGTTTTTGTGACTCAGATCTGACGACCTCGTAGGTGAACGTGACGGTGGTGCTTTGTCCGGATGGGGGGCCCGTTTTTGACAGGATCCGCAGGCCATGCTCAGTCAAGAACTTCTTGGACCCAAGCGCCGCGCATACCAGCGGGACCCGATTGTTAAGGGCCAAAGCTCGGTGTACCTCGCCGACGTTAATGGATACGATCTTCTCTCTTCGGCGGTGTGCGACGGAGATGTATTTCTCATAAGCATGGCGACGAATTGCATCAGAGTCGGGCTTCACTTCCGGCGCTAAATTCTTTTCCATGCATGCTATTATTGCATATGCATGCATGGACTGTCAAAGAGCCCTCTTAGCAAGATTCAAGGTTCCACCTGTTGAATCCACGCCTAGGAGAAGAATTAGGATGAAGAGCATTGATGAAGAGCATTTAACGAGAAGTGTTCGGGATAACCGCTGCACCTCGGTCTCTCTCTTCAGCATCAAATATTGACTTCACTAGGTTTACCCCCTAGTCTGGAAGTAGTTCTTTGCACGGCTATTCCCACCAGTGGGGGCGTCACGGCTTCGACGGAGATGCTTGCGGCCAAGAGGCATGCCGGGGTGCACACACCCGTAATCGTGGGCACAATGATAATTGCCAATCAACAAATGGCATACGCAGCCTAATTAA
>Ga0209488_10000457_pt1 | contig 34185 bp, 33 predicted proteins | sample Rivendell_Oct201_8_FD_188349 | JGI IMG/M metagenome (GOLD analysis project Ga0209488, IMG submission 188349) | Vadose zone soil microbial communities from the Eel River Critical Zone Observatory, Northern California, USA -... | ecosystem: Environmental > Terrestrial > Soil > Vadose zone >...
GCTTCGCAAAGATTTCGGCGATGCGTTTGACCTGCGCTTCCGGCAGCCCGGTGACGCGCTCCACCTCCTCCGGCGGCCACTTCTCCACCTCCTTGCGCACGTCGTCCATGCCGTAGACGCGCTGCTTGATGAAATCCTTGTCCTCCCAGCCATTGCGGAAAATGTGCCACAGCATTCCGTAGATTGTCGGAATGTGAGTGCCTGGCCGCACGCGCACGTAGTCGGTCGCGTGCGCCGCAGTGCGGGTGAGCCGCGGATCGACCACGATGAAGTTCGCGCGATTGAGCTCCTTGCCTTCGAGCAGATGTTGCAACGAGACCGGATGCGCCTCCGCCGGATTGCCGCCCATGATCATCATGGTCTTGGCGTTGCGGATGTCGTTGTAGCTGTTGGTCATCGCGCCGTAGCCCCAGGTATTGGCCACGCCCGCGACGGTGGTCGAATGGCAGATGCGTGCCTGGTGGTCGGAGTTGTTAGTCCCCCAATAGGCCGCCAGCTTGCGATTGAGGTAGGCGCCTTCGTTGGAGAACTTGGCGGAACCGAGCCAATAGACCGATTCGGGGCCTGACTTCTCCCGGATCGCCATCAGCTTGTCGCCGATCTCGTCGATCGCCTGCTCCCAGGAGAGCCTGGTCCACTGGCCGTTGACGAGCTTCATCGGATAGCGCAGCCGGCGATCGCCGTGCACGAGCTCGCGCACTGACGCGCCTTTGGCGCAGTGCGAGCCACGATTGAGTGGCGAATCCCAGCCGGGCTCCTGACCGATCCACACGCCGTTCGCGACCTCGGCAACGACGGTGCAGCCGACCGAGCAATGCGTGCAGATGTTCTTGCGGATGGTGACCTGCGCGCCGGCGGGCGGCGGCGGGCCGGCCTCGGCCTTGCGCATGCTCGCGAGCGGCAGCGCGCCGAGCGTCGCCAGCGCCCCGGCAACGAGCCCCGACTTCCGCAGGAGATTGCGGCGATCGAGGCCGCCATCGGCTTGGCCCTGCAGGGCGATCGCAAGACTGCCGCGTCGAGCCTGACGTTCAGTGCGCTTGATCAGCACGGGCGCCTCCCTCAGCGTGGATAGCGGTTGACGCGGTAGAACGTCTTCACGTGCTCGGTTTCCCTGTAGCGAGCCTTGCGCTTCTCATCGTTGGTTTCGGTATCGGCACGGGCTTCGCCGGCCAGCGGCGCGGTGGCGGCCACTGCGGTGGCACCCGCGCCCAGCGTGCGAAGGAAATCACGTCGACCGAGCTTGCGCTCTCGTACCTTGGCCATGATCCACCCCTTTCCTCGCGCCCCGATCGCACCCCATCACTCACGATGGCAGTGCGAACGCTTCCCGTTCTATTCCCATCAACACCCGCCCGACCGTTCCTGTTCGGCGGTAGAGCTCCGCCGACTCGGCTTGTTCCAGATCGGTGAAGAACCGCTCCATCCAGGGCGCAAGATGCTCTTCGAATAGAACGCGCGAAGCGCCTTCCGGTGCCGGGAACCGGCCGCTCGCGAGCCCCGCCATGATCTCGCAGAGGATCGCGGCGTGATCCTCAGGCTCGGCCTGCCCCGCCGCGCGCTCGATGCCGAGCTGCGCCAGGCTCTCGCGCAGCCGCGCCAACGGCCGCTCATGCAGAAAACCGGTCAGATAGTACGAGCCGTAGGGCAAAAGCTCGCCACGACCGAGCCCGATGAAGAGATCGAAGTATTCGCGCTCAGCGCGCTCGACGCTCGTCTGCCTGGCCGCCTCGGCCAGCGCCACGTGTGCGAGCCCGAGCGGGCTGGCATCGCCGTGCAGACCAGCGATCCGGTCGAGCAGAGCCTGGTCGGGCGCGCGCGCCAGCAGCGTCGCCAGCAGGGCATATTCCCGCGCGCGCGCCGCATCGACCTCGTCGATTCCGGGCCGGTCGCTATAGAGGTCAGGCCGCAACACCTCGCGGCTCACGCCAGTGACCGCCTCAACCGTGAGCACGCGCTCGGCGGGTACGCGTGACCAATTCGAGATCGAGGGCTGCGCGATACCTATTTTGCGCGCAAGCGCCCCGACACCACCGGCTGCCGTAATTGCCTGATCGAGACCGGGGTCCCGCATGATCTCTACCCCAGCATTGTTCCAATGAAACTCTGCGACCCGCGGCTGTGTTCCGTCAATAGCCCAGGCTATCCGTCCCAGCCTACTTTGGTAGGGCAGTTCCATGCCCGCGTCTCTCGGCCAATTGGCGGACGCGGTCCTGCGGAGTCGCATGTTGCGACGCAGCAGAAGCTGTCATGTCGAGCGTCGTCGCCGAGCCCTGGTTCGAATGGAATTCTGCCGGCTGCATTCGCTCGCCGGGAGCACCTGGCGGATCCGCCTCGGCCCTGGGAGGTGGCGTTTCCTCCACGCATTCTATGCCGCTAGCAGGCTTGCGGACTGTCTCCGGTGTGTCCGTATCGACGATATCGCCCATGATCCGCGCCACCATCCGGCGCAACTCATCGGTCATTTCGAGCGGCCCGAAACCGGCTGCCGAGCCCGGCGTGTGGTAGTCCCAGTCGTAGTCGGCGAGACCGACAAAGTCCCGAATGCGTGGATCGGAGGACCAGGCGCGTCGAAGCGCCGCACGGGCGATGTCCGCGGGCACGCCTGGCGCCAGAAAGGGACGGATGTCGGTGGCGGCCGTGATCGATTCGATGGATGGCAGATTCTTGAGATCAAACGGCGGCTCCGGCGGCGGCTCGATCGCCTCGACAGACTTTGCACTCTCAGGGATCGCAGCCTCGGCAATCGTATCGCGTTCGTTCGGCGCGCTGTTGGTTTGCTCTGTCTCCGTAGGGTCGCGCTTGCGCCGCGACCAGCGCGTCAGAAAGTCCTCGCTCATCGGCGCGGATCCTTCTCGATCGGGGCGCGATGCGCCAGCGCCCGCGGATCGGCGCGATCGCGCTTGCGCTTCACGAACGGGCGCTCGACGTGATGCTCGGCTACGAACGCCTCGACGATCGCCTGCACGGCGGCTGGCATCGGGATGGCCTCGACGAGATCGTCGCCGACTTGCGTGAAGGACTCGCCTTCGGCCGGATCAGCCGTCACGGCTACGATCTCAAACGGCGGCTCGACTCCAGTCGGCCGCAGCGACACCCACAATGACGGCCGCCCGGAATTGAGATTGTCGCGATAGTGGTCGCTCTCGGTGCGATAGAGTGCGATCTCGGCCGAGCCCGCATAGAAGCTCGCGCGATCGTCACTCGATTCCAGCATTGTCCAGGGCGCGGCTTCCGGCGCGCCCGCGAGCACGCCGATCGGGCGCCACGCCACGTCAATCCACGGATTCGACGCTTTGCGGCGCTCGACCACAACGCCGACCGGAATTCGGGCGAGCGCCACCGCCACATTCACGACACCGCCTCCATGTGTCGGATCGGCAGGCCAGTGATGAGGTTCTGTGGCTTCATGCGCAACAGGCCATCCGGCGTCATTGCCAGCAAGAGATAGATAGGCTCACCGCTTGCCGCCTCCAAGACGATGGCGGGGGCTGTGACGCTGAGGCGATAGAGCCCGATCAGGTGGGATGGCGCGGCCTGATCGGCCTCCTCACCGCTCCACAGCGCGTCCCCGATCGTGGTCGCCTGCGCATCGAGGCCGACATACCAGGTGAAATCGACACCGCGCAGGGCTGCGAGCGGCTCAATCCGGCAATCGAGCGGGAGCAGATGCGTCAGCCATCGCACGATCACGTCGCCGAGCGCCGCCAGGCCGCGGCGCCCGACCGTGAGATCGATCGCCGTGTCGAAGCGATCGCTGCGCGCCCAATAGGTCGCCGCATTGTCGTCGTTGAGCACATCGATCTCGGCATTCGCAGGAAGCCCAAGCATGGACACGAGCGGCGACGAATGCGGGCTTCCGCCTGCGATCAAGTCATCGTCGGCGGCAATGAGCGAGCCGCCGTGGCTGGTCAGCCGCTGCGGGCGGAACAACAGCTCCGCCGCGCGCAGCATGAAGGCATCCTGGCAGTCGTCGAGAACGTTGCGCAGAATGACATGGACGAGCTGATTGACGAACAGCGGCGGCGTGCGTCCCATGCCGCTGCGGACAAGGTGCAAATAGGCCGCCTCGATGGTGCGGTGCGCGACCAGCAGGTCGCGCCAGGCGATCATCACGGCCCAGTTCTCACGCGCATCGGCATCCGCGATCGCCGCGATGTCGGTTGGATCGACGGGCCGGCGCGGGTCGGCGAGCAGCGCGGCATGCAGCGTGCGCTCGACCACGCACGCCTCGGGCGGCGGCGTGAGCTCGCGCCGCGCCAGATAGGCCTTGAGGAAATCGTCGGTCACGACCAGCCCGCCGCCGCGATCGCGGTCGAGGAGATGGTGCCCGCACGAGAGCCAGAAGTCCTTCATGACGCCGCCGAGGCTCCCTTGTGGTCGGAGGAACGCATGACTTACCATCGTGCCCAACAATGAGGGCTTGTGATGTCACCAGCTTAGCACGGTGGCGTGCATTTTTGCGGAGGGCCGAATGGCGCGGTTTATCTACAGGCTGGGCCTGATCGCCCTGATGCTGATGGTGGGAATGGCCCCGGATCGCGCCGCGCAGGCGCAGACCTATCCGGCCAGGCCCATTCACATTATCGTGCCGTTCGCGCCAGGCGGCATTACCGACGTGGTCGCCCGCGCGCTCAGCCAAAGGCTTTCCGAGGCCTGGAAGCAGCAGGTCGTGGTCGAGAACCGGCCGACCGGCGCCGGCATTGTCGGGGTCGACTCGGTCGCCAAGGCGGCCCCCGACGGCCACACCCTCCTGGTCGCTGCCGACGCCAATTTTGTCACGTCGCCCCACACCTACAGCAAGCTGCCGTACGATGCGTTCAAGGATTTCGCACCTATCAGCGGGCTTGGCATCAGCCCGCAGGCGCTGATCGTGCATCCCTCGGTGCCAGTCAAGACGCTGGCCGAGCTGATCGAGCATGGAAAACGCAAGCCCGGCGAGCTCAACTACGGAACATTCGGGATCGGTACCAGCGGCCATCTCAACATCGTGCTCTTGGAAAGCATGACCGGCGCCAGGTTCACGCCGGTGCACTACCGCGGCGCGACGCCCGCCCTGACCGACACGATCGCGGGCCACATCCAGATGATGATCGTGAGCGTCGGGCTGGTGGCGCAGCCCTGGCAGGCCGGCCAGCTCAAGGTGCTCGGCTTCGGCAGCGCCAGCCGGATCCCGCAATATCCCGATGTGCCCACGTTGGCCGAAAGCGGGCTGCCCGGCTACGAGGCCGGCTCCTGGTACGGGCTGTTCGCGCCTGCCGGCACGCCACCCGCCATCGTGGAGAAGATCAATGCGGAGACACAGCGCATCTTCGCCGATGCCGCGTTCCGCGATCGCGTCCTTGCTCCGAGCTTCATCTACTCGATTGCCAGCTCGCCGGAGCAATTCGCCGCCCGCATCCAAAGCGACTCGGCGAAGTGGGGCAAGGTGATCCGCGAGGCCAATATCAAGGCGGAGTGAGGCGCCCCGAAAGGAACCCAATCAAGCCCCTTGACGGAAGTTTGCGACCACATGTACTTTGTATCATAAAGTACCGACGCGGATGGGCATGCACGACCTCGACAAGGCTCTCGCCGACATTACGGCGATGCGTGCCCAGATGGCGCGCGGGACCGAGTTCCAGGGCTATGGGCCGATCACGGTGGCGGCGACCGGCGTGCTGGCGCTGCTGGCGGCCGGCGCCCAGGCGATCCTCATTCCCGAGCCCGCCGCCGCCGTCTTCAGCTATCTCGCCTTGTGGGTCGCGACCGCCGCGGTCTCGGTGATCCTGATCGCGATCGAGATGGTTGCGCGCTCGCAGCGCATCCATACTGGTCTTGCCGACGAGATGATCCATGGTGCGACCGAGCAGTTCATTCCGGCGGGCGTTGCCGGCACGCTGCTGACGGTCGTGCTCTATCGCGTCGGATTCGATGTGCTGTGGATGTTGCCCGGTCTCTGGCAGATCATCTTCAGCCTCGGTTTCTTCGCCTCCTGCCGCGTGCTGCCGCGCCCGATGTTCGCGGTTGGCGTCTGGTATCTCGCCGCCGGCCTTGCCAGCCTCGTTTTCGCCAATGCGGAGCAATCGTTCTCACCCTGGGCGATGGCGCTGCCGTTCGGGCTCGGGCAGCTCATGATGGCCGCCATCCTCTATCGCAGCGGAAAAAACCATGCCGAAAGCTAGCACAGCCGGCGAGCAGCCCGGCCGTTTCGCCTATGAAGGTCTCGATCGCGTCATTCACGAGAAGGCGCGGCTCTCCGTGCTCACCTCGCTCGCGGCGCATCCGAAGGGTCTGGTCTTCGGCACACTCAAGCAGATGTGCGGCCTCACCGACGGCAACCTTTCGCGCCACCTGCAGGTGCTCGAGGAGGCCGGCCTGATCGCGATCGAGAAGGGCTACGACCACAACCGGCCGCAGACCATCTGCCGGATCACGGCGCAGGGCCGCCAGCGCTATCTCGACTATCTCAAGGTGCTGGAGCAGGTGGTGCGCGATGCCGCCAGCGCGGCCAAGGCCGCCACCAAAGCCGCCGCCCCTGGTGCTTCAGGCGGTCCGCGCCGCCTGAAGCCAGCCTGAGCCAAAAATTTGCCAACTTACTTTGCAATGCAAAGTTCTCGGAGAAGATAAGTCATGAGCCACGACGGCAATCATCCGCACGATTCTCTTCATGTCGCCATCATCATGGACGGCAACGGCCGCTGGGCGGCGCGCCGCGGCCTGCCGCGCACGGCCGGGCATCGCGCCGGCGCCGACGCGGTGCGTCGCGTGGTGGAAGCAGCCCCCACGCTCGGCATCACGACGCTCACGATGTTTGCGTTCTCGTCCGACAACTGGCGCCGTCCGCGCGACGAGGTGGCCGCGTTGATGAGCCTGCTGCGCCGCTATCTGCAGGCCGAGCTCGCGCGCCTCCTCGACAACGATGTGCGGCTCACAGTAATCGGCCGCCGCGACCGCCTGCCCGACGGCCTCGCCAATGCCATCGCGGACGCCGAGCGGCGCTCGGCCGCCGGCACGCGTCTCCATCTGCGGATCGCAATCGACTATTCGGCGCGCGACGCCATCGCCCACGCGGCGGCGGCATGGCGCCTCGAGCGGCCGCCTACGCGCGAGGAGTTCTCCCGCTTGCTGGCGGGCGCGGGCAGCGGCGCACACGACGTCGATCTCCTCATTCGCACCAGCGGCGAGAAGCGGCTGTCGGACTTTCTGCTCTGGGAAGCAGCCTACGCCGAGCTCTGCTTCCTCGACACGCTGTGGCCGGACTTTGGCGCCGACGAACTGCGCGCGGCGCTTGCTGATTTTCATGGCCGCGAGCGCCGCTTCGGCGGGCCGGGAGGCGCCCCGCGACTCACTGCCGCCGAATGACCCTTAACGCATAGTGGAGTAACCCGATGAGCAATCGGCAGATCAAGACGGCCAGCGTGACGTTCGAGCCGGTGGCCGAGCACAAGCCATCGCCCCCCAGCGGATGGCTGCTCCTGTTTGGCGTCTTCTTTCCGGCTGCTGTGATCGCGATCGAGCTGGTGACCAAGCTCTGCGCCCAGTCGCTGTTTGATCCGATGCCGACCTACGGGCATGTGGCGGCGGTCGCGTTCGTGCCGGCCTGCAATTTGCTGATCTGGGTCGCGCTCGACCAGGAGCGGCGCTGGAGCATCAGATGGCTGGCATTTGCCAATGGCTCGGCAATCGCGATCGCAACGCTCTATGCGTTGTTGTTCCTGCCGCTTTTGCCGATCGCGATCATCGCAGTCGTAGCGGGGATCGGTTTCCTGCCGCTCGCTCCGTTGACGGCGTTCCTGAGCGCACTCGGCCTGCGCAAGGCGCTCGCGCGCCGGCAGCGCGACAAGAGCCTCGTGGGTCCACTGGTCGCCGGGCTCCTGGCTGGGCTTGCCGTCGTGGTCGCGCTCGATGTGCCGCCGGCCGCCACGCGGATCGGCGTCCAGATGGCCGCGAGCACCGAGCCATCGGAGCGCGAGCGCGGGCTCGCGCTGCTGCGCGCGATCGGCGACGACGATTTGCTGCTGCGCCTTTGCTACGGCATGGCCGGACGACCGGCTGGCCTGCTCAGCGCCTTCGTGATGGTGACCAGCAACAACTGGATCGGCAGCCGCTCCCACCCCGCGGCCTCACCGACGCAGGCGCGCGAGATCTACTATCGGCTGCATGGCGTGGCGTTCAATGCCAAACCCGCGCCGTTCAGCGATCCTTCTCGCTTCGCCGACACCCAGTTCGACGAGGACCACGGCGGAGCACAGGTCGGCGGCCGCATCCAGGGGCTCAACCTAGCCTCCTCCCGCATCGATGGCTCGATCAGCGGCGACGATCTCGTCGCCTATCTGGAATGGACCATCGAGTTCAAGAACTCGTCGCTGATCGATCGCGAGGCGCGCCTGCAGCTCGCGCTGCCGCCGGGTGGCGTGGTGTCGCGCGCGACACTGTGGGTCAACGGCGAGGAGCGCGAGGCCGCCTATGGTGGACGCGGCGAGGTGCGCGCGGCCTATCAGCAGGTCGCGGTGCAGCAGCGGCGCGATCCGCTCCTCGTCACCACCAAGGGCGCCGATCGCGTGCTGGCGCAGGCCTTTCCGGTCCCGCGCAACGGCGGCACCATCAAGTTCAAGATCGGCATCAGCGCGCCGCTCGAGATCACCCAGTCCGGCAAGGCGCGCCTGACGCTGCCGGCAGTCATCGATCGCAACTTCTCGATCGGTGCCGATGCCGGACACAGCATCTGGCTCGAGAGCCGGCAGGGGCTGAATGGCTCGTCGGGGCTCATCGCGAGTGAGGTCGATGGCCGCCTTCACCGCATCTCCGGCACGCTTGATGACCGCGCGCTATCGGGAACGCGGCAGTCGATCACAGTCGATCGAAACCCCGGTGCCAACACCCGTGCGTCGCGCCTCGGCGACGGCGAAGCCATCATGCAGGAGATCGCACGCGGCGAGCCGACGCGAACCTTGATGCTGGTCATAGACGGCTCGGCGCGGCTCGCTGGAGCCGCCACCAAGATCATCGCGGCGCTTGATGCGATTCCTGCCGCCACCAGGGTCCGCGTCATGATCGCCGGCGAGCCGATTGCGCGCATCCCCCTGGCGCCGTGGTCCGACGTCCAGAAGGCCGCGACGATCAAGCTCATCCGCTCGGCGTCGTTCGCGGGCGGGCAGGACAACGCTCCCGCGCTTGCCGATGCGCTGCTGGCGCTCGAGACCGAGCCGCAGGCGACGCTGCTGTGGATCCACGGCCCGCAGCCGATCAGCTTCACGGGCAGCACGGCGCGGCTCGAGCAGGCGACCGCCCGCCTGACCCGGCTGCCGAAAGTCGTGCTCTACAGCGTCGAGCCCGGCCCGAATGAAGTGCTGCCCGACGCGCCCTGGGCCTGGGGCGCACGCTCGCTGCCGCAGACCGGCGCGCTCGACGTCGATCTCGCCGGCTTCTTCGTGCGCAGCACAGGCGAGAGTCAAGTGGTCCGGCGCCAGCAGGAGCCGGCAACTGACGGCGTTGCCGGGGGCTCCGACCACATCGCGCGGCTATGGGCGAGCGAGCGCGTGCTCGAGCTGATGCGTAGCCACGGTGACCGCGCCGAGGCGGTCGCGCTGGCGACGCGCTATCGTCTGGTGACGCCGGTGAGCGGCGCGGTCGTGCTCGAAACCAAGCAGCAATACGAGGCGGCACAGCTGAAGCCCGTCGACCAGGCGACCGTACCGACGCTGCCCGAGCCGCATGAATGGGCGCTGATCATCATCGCCTGCGCGGCGCTCATGTGGCTCATGTGGCGTCATTCCTCCTCCCTACCCTCCCCCGCAAGCGAGGGAGGGAAAGGGTGGGGGACGGCGTAATGCACCCTTATCTCGTCACGGCGCTCGTCATGGCGGCGACCTGGGATGCCTGGCGCTGGTATGTGCAACGCGTCTGGGAGTCGCCCGAGGAGGCGGCCTCCCTCGCCTTGACGGTGGCGTTTCTCGGCGCACTTGGCGTCGCGCGCAGGAACAAGGAGGCGGTGCGGCTGCCGCTCATTCCGGTCGCGTTGCTGCTCGCCGCCTTCGCGGCATCCTACGGGATGCTGCCGCCGATCGGACGCGCCGCCATTGCGATGGCGGCCACGCTGTTCTGTGGCCATCTCGCCGCCTTCAAGGAGCGCCCGCCGGTCGCATTCTGGGGCCTGGTCGCGCTGGCGCTGCCGGTCGTGCCGTCGCTGCAGTTCGTGCTCGGCTATCCGATGCGCATCGTGTGCGCCGCACTTTCGGTTGGCCTGCTGCAGGCGCACGGGCTCGCGGTCGAGCGGCAAGGCACGTTTCTCTCCTGGCGGGACGAGCTGATCCAGTTCGACGCGCCCTGCAGCGGCGTCAACATGCTGTGGGCTGGCTTGCTGCTGATGCTGATGGGCTGCGTGCTGTTCCGCTTCAATGTCCTCAAGGTCATGATCGCGGTCGCGCTCTCGTTCGTGCTCGCGATCGCCTGCAATGTGCTGCGCGCCACCAGCCTGTTCTATGTCGAGGCCGGGATTCTCCCGCACGCCCAGGCGTGGTGGCACGAAGGGATCGGCATCGCGGCCTTCACGGTGTCGGCCGCCGCCACACTGTGGTTGCTCACGTGCCTGCGCGGCCGTGAGGCTGCGCCATGCGCCGCCTGAACGCCCGTGGTGAAATCGCAGCCCTGTTGCTTGCTGCTGCCGCGGCGGCGCTGGCCCCGTTCGCCGTGCGCTCCAGCGGCGCCGTAGCGAGCGTGCCATTTCCGGGCTGGCCAACGCAATACGAAGGCCGCGCGCTCGTCGAGTTGCCGCTGACGCCGCGGGAAGCCGGCTTCACGCAGGACTTTCCCGGACGGGTCGGGCGTTTCTCCGACGGTCAGCGCGAGATCATCATCCGATGGGTGGGCGCGCCGACGCGGCTGCTGCATTCGGCGGGCGATTGCTTCCGCGGCAGCGGCTACGCCATCACACCGATCGCAGCCCGCAAGAGTAGCGACGGCAGCACGATGGGCTGCTTCCGCGCGACCTTGCATGGCGTCAGCATGACGATCTGCGAAGTGATCCACGACGAGCGCGGCAGCAGCTGGTCGGATGTCTCGGCTTGGTACTGGGATGGCATGCTGCGGTCGAGCCCGCCGCCATGGTGGTCGTTCGTGGTGGCGCAATCCGAATGACGCCGCGCCTCACCTCACTTCGGGCCGCCGGTTTCAGGATCGAGCCACGACGGCGCCTGTGCGAGCGCGTGTGTCAGCACATGGCGCTCCGGCTCCGCAACCGTCATGCGGCGCAACAGCAGATCGCCATTGTCCACGAGCTCGCGGCGCACACCCGACGCAGCAGGCGCGAGCCGCGCCAGATAGCTCCTCGCGATCTCGCCAAAACCCTTCTCCTGCCATGCGTCAGTCGCGACCATCAGGTGGCGCGCGAAACTCTCTACCAATCGCCCGGAGCCGAGATCGTCAAAACCCTCCGCGTCGAGCGCTGACGACAGCGGGCGCAGCCCAGGCTCGTCCTCGCCCATCGCGACGGTGCGGATCATCGCGCCGAACACCAGCCATTGCGGCGGCTCGTTCTCGTCTGCGCCATCCGGCCAAGCGAGGCGCCCACCGCCGATGAGCCCGCCGTCAATCCTGATCGCGTCCGGCCAATCGATGCTCATCGGTTTCTCGGGCGGCGCATGCGCGGCGAGCGCATCGGCAAGCGCAACCATGCCGGCATAGAACGCGCGCCTGGCCAGCCGGAGCGGCTCATCGGGCTCCAGCACCACCGCGAACTCGGCGAGATCGAAACGCCCCACATAGACGAGCGTGCCGGCGCCCTCATCCGCCGCGATCGAGCGCGCGTGCGCAAAGGCGTCGCCCACCTCGCGCAGCGTGACCAGGCGATACGGCGGGGGCAGATCGAGCGCAGGTGGGGGGTGCGCGCGTCGACTGCGGTCAAGCGGCATAGCGACACCCGGACTCGCGATTTTTCTCTGGAATACTTATAACCTTAGGGGTGCGCTGGCCAGGATCAGCCACCGGCAATTTGCAGATTTGCACTGTCGAACAGGCTTGCATCTTCGAACAAGCTGACGACTTTCAAACCGCGAAAGGACTTAACGAATGGCCGACGGGCCGCGCCACGTCCTGATCTGCTCGTGCGAAGACACCATGCCGCTCGACCTCGGCGCGCTCAAGCGCGCCTGCCGCGGCAGCGAGGTGACCGCCGGGCGCCAGCTCTGCCGTGCCGAGCTCGAGCGCTTTCGCTCGGCGGCCTCTTCCGGTGCACCGCTCACGGTCGCCTGCACCCAGGAAACTCCGTTGTTCGCCGAGGTCGCCTGGGAAAGCGGCGCCGACATCCGCTACGCCAACATTCGCGAGACTGCTGGCTGGTCGAAGGACGCCGCGGCGGCCACGTCCAAGATCGCGGCGTTGATCGCGATGGCGGCCGAGCCCGCGCCCGAGATCCCGTTCGTCTCGTACGAGAGCGAAGGCGTGATCCTGATCTACGGGCGCGACGAGCGCGCGATCGAAGCGGCGGATCTGCTCAAGGACCACCTCGATATCACCGTGCTGATCCGGCCGCCCGCCGCCGTGCTGCCGCCGCGCGTTACCGAATATCCCGTGGTCAAAGGGCTCATTCGCGCCGCCAAGGGCCATCTCGGAGCGTTCGAGCTCACGGTCGACGATTTCGCTCAGCCCACGCCCTCCTCGCGCGCGGCGCTCAGCTTTGGAAAAAGCAAAGACGGCGCGCTGTCGCGCTGCGACATCGTGCTCGACCTGTCGGCCGGCGCGCCATTGTTCGCGGCCGCCGATTTGCGCGAGGGCTATCTGCGCGCCGATCCGGGCGACGGATCCGCGGTGCTGCGCGCAATCATGAAGGCGCGCGATCTTGTCGGCACATTCGACAAGCCGCGCTATGTCAATTTCACTGCCGACCTGTGCGCGCATTCGCGCTCGCAGCGCGTCGGTTGCACTCGCTGCCTTGATCTCTGCCCGACCGGCGCGATCACGCCCGACGGCGACCACGTGACAATCGACGCGCATGTGTGCGCCGGTTGCGGCCAATGCGCGGCGGTCTGTCCGACAGGCGCCGCCGCCTATGCGCTGCCGCCGGCCGCCACACTGATGCGCCGGTTGCGCAGCTTGCTCGCGACCTATCGCGCCGCCGGCGGCAACCAGCCGGTACTGCTCATGCATGACAATGCGCATGGCATGCCGCTGATCGATGTGCTGGCGCGCGGCGGCGATGGGCTGCCCGCAAACGTGCTGCCGGTCGCGGTGAACGAGGTGACCCAGATCGGCCTCGACACCATCGCGGCCGCGTTTGCCTATGGCGCTTCCGCGATGCGTTTTCTGCTGCGGGGGAAGCCCCGCCATGATGTGACAGGCCTCCGCAAAACGCTCGCGCTGGCGGAGCCGATCCTGTCCGGCCTCGGCTTCGGAGCCGATCGCCTCTCGACCATCGAGACCGACGATCCCGACACATTGGGCGACGCGTTGCGCGCGATGGCGCAGCGGGACGGCGCACCACGGCCAGCGAGTTTCATGCCGCTCGGCACCAGCCGGGAGCTACTTCGGCTTGCGCTGCGCGAGCTGCAGCGCGCCGCGCCCGCGCCAGTCGACGTGATCGCGCTGCCGGCGGGCGCGCCCTTCGGCGCGATCGAAGTCGACGTTGCGGGCTGCACGCTCTGCCTCGCCTGCGTCTCGGCCTGCCCGACCGGCGCGCTCGGCGACAATCCGGAGAAGCCGACGCTGCGATTCTCGGAGGATGCCTGCGTGCAATGCGGCCTCTGCCAGGCGACTTGTCCTGAGAAGGTGATCACGCTCAAGCCGCAGATCGACTTCCGCGCCGCCACCTCGCTGGCGCGCGTGCTCAAGGAGGAGGAGCCGTTCGCCTGCATCCGCTGCGGCAAGCCGTTCGGCACGCGCAGCACGATCGCGCGCGTCACCGAAAAGCTCGCCGGCAAGCACTGGATGTTCCAGGGCGATGCGAGCCGGCTCGAGCTTCTGAAGATGTGCGAGGACTGCCGCGCGATCGCGGCCACCGAGGCAAGCTTCGATCCCCACGCCCCGCCGCGCCCACCCGTGCGCACCACCGAGGACTATCTGCGCGAGCGGGAGGAGAAGGAGGAGGAGCGGAAGGGAGATTGATGATTTGCGTGTCCCGGCCGAGCGCAGCGCGAGCCGGGATCCATACGTGCCACGAATGTTATGCCTGTAAGTGGAGCCCTGGATCCCGGGTCTCGCTACGCTCGCCCGGGACACGTAGGACAGTCTGGCAACAATGGATCGATATTTTGTCTACATTCTTGCGAGTCAACGAAACGGCACGCTATATGTCGGCGTCACCAATAATCTTGTCAGCCGAATGGCCGCGCACAAGGGGAAACTCGTTCCCGGCTTCACACGCAAATACGGCGTCGACAAATTGATGTATGTCGAGGAGTATTCATCAATTCTCGAAGCGCGTGCGCGGGAGCGATCGCTGAAGCGCTGGCAGCGGGCTTGGAAGATCGCGCTGATCGAAAAGAACAATCCGCAATGGCGCGATTTGACGTCTGATCTGGCGCTCTGATCGCCTCTGCGTGTCCCGGGCGACCGAAGGGAGACCCGGGACCCAGTGCCAAACACACAGCGCTTGTTTGTTGTCGCCCCTGGGTCCCGGGTCTCCCTTCGGTCGCCCGGGACACGCAAATTTCGGCTTACTTCTTCGTCGCCTTCTCCAGAAACTGCACCAGCGCCGCGCGCTCGTCGGGCGAGCCGATGGTCTGCTCCGGCATCTTGGTGCCGGGCGTGTAGGTCGAGGGACCGATCTCGAACAGCTTCGCGACCGTCTCGGGTGTCCAAACGATGTCGAGCTTTCTCAGCGCGGCGGAGAAATTGTAGCCCGGCAGGCTGGCGATGCGGCGGCCGAATAGTCCGGCCAGCGTCGGGCCGGCGCGGTTGCCTTCATCCGCCGACAGCGTGTGGCAGGCGACGCAGGCGCGAAAGACCTCGGCGCCCGGATCGCCCGCATAGGCGGCCAGCGCATCGGCAGGCGCGCCAACCACGGCAGCACCGATCGGCTCGCCGGTGAGTGCGTCCCAGCGGCGGATCACGCGATCGGTGCCGCCGGTGATGAGCGTGCGGTTATCCGGCAGGAAGGCGGCCGACCAGACCGGCAATCCGGGCCCGATCAACATCCGTTCGAGGCGCCGTGCTGCCCGATCGATGATCGCCACCGAGCCGCGGATGCCGGCGGCGGCGACGCGCTTGCCATCCGCGGAGAGCGCAAGCGCGATGACCGGCGCCTGCGCAGCCTCGATCTCTCCGCGCACCTCGCCCGCCGGTGAGAGCATGGTGACCTTGCCGTCGGCCCCGGCAGTGACGATCTCGCCGTCGGGCGCGACCGCGACCGCATTGAGCGGCGCCGGCAGCATCATGACGGCCGGCGCGCCATCGCGCGGCCAGATGCGCAGCGTCGCGTCATATCCGACCGTGACGACCGTGCGGCCATCGCCTGCGAACGCCACGCCGTTGACGTTCTGCGCATGCCCCTCGAGCACGCGCGGCGCGCCACCGGTGAGCGGCCACAGCCGCGCAGTGTGATCCCATGAGGCCGAAGCCAGCGTCTGACCGTCCGGCGAGACCGCAAGCGCGACCACCGGCGCGGTGTGGCCTGTGAGCACGGCGACGGGCTGCGGCTCGCCCGGCCGCCAGAGCGCAATGCGCCCGTCCTCACCCGCGGTGGCGACGCGGCCGTCGGGGAGATAAGCCACCGCGTTGACCGCGCCCTCATGGAAGCGCAGCACCTCGACCGCCGCATTGCGCTCGAGCGACCAGCGGATCGCGGACGTATCGAAGCTGCCGGAGATCGCGAGCTTGCCGTCGGGCGAGATCGCCAGCGCCCGTACCGGCCCGCCATGGCCGCGCAGTTGCGCCTGCGCGACGGTGGCCATCGCGATCGCCAGCACACCAATCATGACGACAGCAAACGTGCACTTGATCATCGAGCAGCGATCATAGTCCCGTTTTCGGGGCTTTCATGAGGCGTTCGTGTCCGGAAATCGCATACCAAGTGCGCGAATGCGCGCGCGTGTCGCCTCGTCGCGCAGCGCCGCGAGAAACGCCTGCACGGCCGGCCGCTCACGCCGCTTCTCGACCAACAGGAAGTCGTACTCCTCGGGCGCGAGCGGCAGGAAAGCGAGCCCGTAGAGCTTCGCCACCGGCTCGATCGCGACGCCCCAGTCGGCGCGGCTTTGCGCGACCGCGGCCGCGACTGCGTTATGCGATCGTGGCTGATTGCTGTAGCCGGGCGGCCGAGCGCCAGCGAGAAGCTTGTCGATCAGCACACGCGTGCCCGCGCCCGCGTTGCGATTGACCATGAGGCAGGTGGAATCGGCGAGCGCGGCCTCGACCGCGTCTTGCGCATCGCGGCCTTCGAAGCGCGCATCGCCCGCGCGATAGACGACGCCTTGCAAGCGCTGCCAGCCCTTCACCAACGCAAGGCCAGGACGAAGAAGATGCGCGTTGTAGATACCGGTTTCCGGATCGACGAGATGCACCGGCGCAAGATCGCATTCGCCGCGCTCGGCCGCCGCAACACCGCCGAGGCTGCCGACTGCGATGGTGCGCGCGCGCAAGCCCTGATCCGCGAGCGCGCCGAGCACGGCATCGAGCGCCACGCAATGGCTGCCCGTAATGACCAGGTCGGGCATCGCGGCAGCTTCACCAATGAGCGTGACGCGCGCGCGGGTGCCGGCTGGAAGCGCCGATGCGAGCGCCTCGATGGCGACGAAGCCGTCCGCCTGCGAGAAGCTCGTCACCGAGCCCGAGCCTTTGGCGGTCGGGAAGGCAACGGCGCCATCATCACTGTCGGCAAGCGCCACCAGCACGAATTCCTGCCGGCCAAGCTCGGATGTGATCGGCACCGGCACCGTCGCCTCGATGGTGCGCGCCGCCTCCGGCGGCAGGCCCGCACGCGCGCGGATGATCGGCGCCACGAAGGCATGGAAGGTGAAGATCGCCGAGGTCGGGAAGCCCGGCAGCACGACCAGCGGCTTGCCATCGACGGCGGCGAGGCAGAGCGGCTTGCCGGGCTTGAGCGCCACGCCATGCACGATCACGCCGGGCGTGCCGAGTCGCGACACCACCCGATGCGAGAGATCGCCGGCGCCCTTCGAGGTGCCGCCCGAAATGATCACCATGTCGCACACTTGCAGCGCGCTCCGCAGCGCAAGCTCGAGCGCGGTCTCGTTGTCCGGGAAGGCGCCGAACGGAACCGGCTCGCCTCCGGCCTCCGTCACCGCCGCCGCCACGATCGCGCCGTTGCTGTCGTAGACCGCGGCCGGCCGCAGCGGCGTACCCGGCGCCACAAGCTCGTCCCCGGTCGACAGCACCGCAACGCGCGGCCGCCGCACCACCTCGACCTCGGCAATGCCGCAGGCCGCCAGCATGCCGATCTCGCGCGAGCCGATGCGCGCGCCGCGGCGCAGCAGCATCTCGCCGCGCGCGATGTCGGAGCCCGCATAGGACACGAACTGCCCTGGCGCCACCGCGCGGCGCACGTCGATCGCCGGCTCGGCTGCGCTTTCGACCAGATCAGTATTCTCTATCATCACCACCGCGTCGGCGCCGCGCGGGATGACGCCGCCGGTCGCGATCGTGGTCGCGGTGCCGGCCGCCACGGTGAGCGCCGGCGCATGGCCGCAGACGATCACCTCGCCGTTGAGGCGGAGCCGCCGCGGAGCTGCATCGCTGACGCCCGCAGTCTCGACGGCGCGCAGCGCAAAGCCGTCGACATTGGCGCGATCGAACGGCGGCACGTCGATCGGCGCCGTCACGTCGGCCGCCAGCACGCGCGTGAGCGCCGCATCGAGCGGCACGCGTTCGCTGTCGAGCGGCGCAAGCGTGATGTGCCGCGCGAAGCGCGCGCGCGCGTCCGCGGGCGAGAGCACCTCGAGAAACTGCTCCTGGCGCGCGGCTCTGCGAACCGCCGCGACAAGATCGGGCTCCGAGGTTTTGACGCGCTCGTTCATGGCAAGGCTCTTACCACGACCTCGGCGCCGGCCGGATAGCCCTCGCTGTCGCTCGGCACCAGGATCCACCCGTTGGCCCGTGCGATGGCCTGCAAGGGCCAATAGCCTGAGGCTATGGGTTCCACCTGATCGCCGCTCTGATGCACAGGCACAACCTCCGCCAGGCCCAAAGGCGACGCGTGCTTGCGCGTAAGCAGCGCGAGGGTGCCCAGTACGTCGCCGAAGCCACCCGTCAGTCTTGCAACAAGATGGCGTCCCAAGGTGAGCCACACCGCGAGTGCGGCATCGAGCCGCCCCGGCACGAACAACACGGGCCGCTGTTCCATCATTCCGAAGGCCGTGGTTTCGCCCGGCGTCAGTGCCACTCCGCGCACCTCGACCTTTCCGGCCGCGGCCAATGCACGCACGCTCATGTCATTGCGACCCGCGCCGGTGCCGCCCACCATGATGATCACGTCGGCCTCCGTATCGGCCAGCGCGGCTGCGCCATCGGCGGCGCGATGCACCATGCCACCGGCGGCGCCAGCGGCACTGGCGAGCAGCTCGACCGCGGCCGCGATGATCGGATCATGCCGGGCCCGCGCCGGCGCCACGCACACGCGTGGCTCCCGCACCGCGACTTCCATGATCCCCGCCGCTGCGACTGCCGCCACATCGGTGGCGCGCACAATCTCGCCGGCGCGCAGCAACAATGCGCCAGCTTTGACATCGCCACTCGCCGCCAGGACGCCATCACCGGGCGCCACCGGCGCGATGACGGCGAACCGTCCGTCGCGCGCCACCACGGTATCGAGCGGCGCAACCGCGTCGGTACCTGCCGGCAACGACTCGCCTGCGTCGACGCGCTGGGTCGGCGCGAGCTGCACCGGCGTGTAGGAGCTTGCATCCGACAGCGCCTCGGCCGCGACCGCAAATCCGTCGCGCAGCGCCCGCGCAGATACGGGAACAGCGGCCCCCGCGACGACGTCCTCGGCCAGCACACGGCCCACCGCCGCCGCAATCGCAATGCGGCGTGGCGCAATCGGCTTGACCAGCGCGTCGATGCGCGCTCTCACCTCGACGAGCGGCGTCAGCCGGGTCATCTGCTGCGGGTCGTGTTCAGCGGCCATGACCGCTTATAGTATGATCTCGCCGCGCAACAACGAAGAGAGCCCCGCAGGCCTCATGGCAGAAAGATTAATGAACCTCCGCGGGCTCAAGTGCCCGTTGCCGGCGCTGCGCACCCGCAAGGCGCTCGCCGGGCTTGCAGCCGGCGATGTGCTGGTCGTCGAATGCACCGACCCGCTCGCCGCCATCGATATCCCGAACCTGGTCAATCAGACCGGCGATGTCCTGGAGAAGACCGATCGCGGCAAGAAGGTGCTGACGTTTCACATCCGCAAACGCTGACGGTCAGTCGAGCCCGATGCTCCACAAGCATCACCACCCAGTCGCAGGCGAGCTACTTCCCGCCTTTCATATACTCGAGCACAAAGCTCCTGATCTCGGGCGGCACCGCGCGAGGCGCGCATGGCGCTCGCCCAGACGCCGAAAAGCTAGGAGTGACCGCCCAAGCAAGAGGGCGCCGGATCGCTCCCGCCGCCCTTTGAAATGCGGTTGGGCCTCACAAGTGGCCAGTCGAATCTGCAACTACTTCACGGCACCGACGTGATCGAGCACTGCGCGATTGAACAGCTCCGGCTGCTCCCAATAGCTGGAATGCCCGGACTCCGGAATGAACGCCACGCGGCTGCCAGCGATCTCGGCCGCGATCATGCGCGACAGCGAGGGCGGCGTGGACATGTCGGCGGCACCGGCGATCAGCAGCACCGGCAGCTTGAGCTCCTTGAGCCGCGCCTGCGTGATCTCGTTCTTGAGCGGCTGACGGAATTCGCGCCCGATCACCGCCTTGTGCTCGAGCTCCATCCAGGCCTTCACGCCCTCCGGATTGGCCGCGCGATAGGACGGCCCGAGCTCGCGGAACTCGGCCGGCATCTCGTCCCAGCCCTTCGGGCGAATGAACGTCGCAGCCTTGGCGATCTCGCCGTCACGCACGCCAAACGAATTGCTCGAAATAGTGAGGCTCAAGAGCCGCGGCTGATAGGAGAACGCGAAATCGGACGCGATGCTGCCGCCCGCCGCCGAGGCCACGAGGTGGAAGCGGCCAAGGCCGAGATGATCCACGAGCGCGCGCAGGTCCTCCGAGCCGATGCCGGCATTGTTGCGGTCGAACGGCGCCGAGTTGATGTAGCCGCGACGCGAATAGCCGATCACGCGGTAGCCGGCCTTGGCGAACACCGGCTGCTGATAGCCCCAGATGAGCCCGCTGCCGGTCGCCGGATGAAGCAGCACGATCGGCGTGCCCTGCCCGCCCGTGTCCCAGTACCAAAGCTGACTGCCCGGCACCGGCGCCATGCCATCTTTGGCGGGCGCCTGCGTGGGGATCGGGGTCGGGGTGATCGGGGCGGTCTGGCTCCGCGCTGGCGTGACGCCCGCAACCATCGCCACCAGACCGAGACCAAGGCACAAGGCCTGCAACGGCCGGGCGAATTGACCCATGTTCAGCATCGCACATCCTCCCGTCATTCATGGTGTTGACCCCATGATAGCCGGGGGCACGTGCACACTGAAGTGGCCCTGACTGGACGAGCTATTTTTTGAACTCAAAGACGACTGCCGCCGAGAATTTCTTCGCCTGACCGTCTGGCGGCGCCGGGAATGGCGAGGCGCGCAGCGCCATCGCGGTCATTTCCTGATCGAGTACCACCGAGCCGCTGCTGACAGCTACGCCGGCAGAGATCACTTGTCCGCTCGCATCGATTGCGAACGCGACCGACCCCTTTCCGGTGATCATCTTGTTGCGTGCGGCGTCCGGATATTGCTGGTGGCGCTTGAGATGAGCGAACACGCGACCGTTAAAGCTCGCCATTGCCGACGCAGAAATAACCATACCAACGCCGCTGGCGGCTTGCTGCTCCGGGCTCGGTTCCGCCGCCTTCTGCTGCGATTGAACCGGCTTTACCTCCTCGACCTGTTCCTGTGGTGGCGCGATGACGGCCTGCATATCCGCCGGCATCTCGCGCGGCCGCACGGTCGGGATCTCGGCAGCGTGCGGCGTCTCGACCATGGCGATCGGCTGCCGCTCGTCCGGCTTCTGCTCCTTCGGCTGCTCGACTGCCTGTTCCTTGGCAACTTCGGTCCGTATCTCCTCAGGCTTCACCGCGTGCGCTTCGGTGGCCTTCTGGTCTTCCGTCGCTTTGTCGTCCGGTTTGACTTCGTCCACCCGCTGCGCGTCGACTTGCGAAGCGCCTTGATTAGGAGTGGCACCGGTCGGCCTGTTGTCACCGATCTCGAGCTCGACCGTGATCGTCTCGGTGCCAATGCCCAACAGTGGCTGCGGCTCCTGCCAGAACAGGTAGAAGAGGCCAGAGTGTGCGATCAGCGAGATCAGCAGCAGCAAGGCCCGAAGCCACGACCCTGTACCCGGCACGAGCGGCGCCGGCCGATCCGCCGGATTGATGGTGACGGGCGGCGCATAGGGCTCGACGCTCGCGCGGCGGGCGCGTGCGAACGGGATTACATTGCTGAGATCGACGGCAGCCGACGCGCCGTCTCGGAAGACGCGCGTCGCAGTAAGCCCTCCCAATCGCGTCTGTAATTGTCCCGTCATTCCCGGCTCAAGCCAACGCGCTACCACCGTGGCAATTCCACGTTAGCGAACAGTGCCTGTTTCGACCAGGGAACAAGTGGCAATGCGTTGGAGGTGAGGCCGAGACCACCCAAGGTATACCCCACCCCACTATCCTGCATTCATCCGCTCGAACCGGACGGACGCGGCGCGTGTTTACGGCATCAGCTTCCGCACAGTTGTCCGCCGAGCGAGCGAAACTTCGCAAGCTGGTCGGCCTTGAGCTCGCGCTTGTCGTCGCGACCGACAAACACCTTGAACATGATGCCGCCGTCGACATTGAAGAACACGATCAGCACGGAGAGCTTGCCCATGAAGGGCCGCTCCAGGAACGCGAGCCCGCCGCAGCGCTCGTGCCGCAGATGGCCATGGAAGCCCTTCGAGCCCATCAGGTTGAAATAGCCGCGGCCGACCTCGCCACGCGGGATCGGCCCGCCGAACTCCATGATGCCGTCGTCGGTGTGCACGATCAGCGTGACGTCGCCCCAGGTCGCGACGTCGTGCATTGCGGCGATGAAGCTGTCGGCGGGCGCGAAGCGCCGCATCTCGGCCGGCAGCGCCTCCACCACGTCGCGCGGCGTGACGGCGTGGAGCTTGGCGGCCTCCTCGATAACGGCGCCGGGATTCTCCGACAGGTAGCGGACGAGCTCAGGTTTGGCGGGCGCAAGCATGGAACTAGGCCGCCGCCGTTTCGGGCCGCGTCACGGTCTGCTTCACCTCGAAGCCTTCGAACTTGGGATGATCGAGATAAAGCGGGCCGGTGGTCTCGTTGCCGGCGCGCGCATGCGCCACGCGAAACGCTTCCGACTTGGTCCAATCCTCGAATGCAGATTTGCTCTGCCACACGGTGTGCGAGGCATAGAGCGTGTGGTCTTCGCCCTGCGGGCCCTTGAGCAGATGGAACTCGACGAAGCCCGGGACCTTTTGCAGCTGCGAGTCGCGATTGAGCCAGACGTGCTCGAAAGCAGCTTCTGATCCGAGTTTTACGCGAAACCGGTTCATGGCGATGAACATGGAACTATCTCCTCCTTGTTAAGTCGGAACAACTTGTCATCGGGGGCTATCGTTGCAAACTGAAATTCAGCGGCACTTTGAAGCTCTTCGGCTGGCCATCGGGCGGCGCCGGGAACGGCGAGGCTCGGCGCACCATAGCGAGGATTTCCTGATCGAGCACCGCGGCGCCAGTGCCCGTCGCGATTCTCACTGAGGTGACGCTGCCGCTGCCGGTGATCGAGAACGTCACCACTCCGGAGCCGGCAACTCCACCACTGCGCGCAGCGGACTGGTGGCGACGCAGGTGAGCGGACACCAGGCCATCGTAGTTTGCGAGCGACGCAACAGCAGTTCGACCACTGCCGCCGGCCGCGACTTTGGCTTCACTTGGCTGCGCCGCCTTCTTCTGCTTCGGCTCGGCCGGCCGCGCCACTTTTGGCTGCTCGCGCAGCACGGCAAGGACCTCCGGCCGATCCGGCCGGCGCTCGCTCGGCAACGCTGTCGGCATTTCGGCTTGTGGCGTCTCGACCATCGCAATGGGCTGCTGGTTTTCCGGTTGCTGCTCGGGCTGCTGTTGATTGGGCTGCTCGACCGGCTGCTCCTTGGCAAACTCGGTCCGCGCCACGTCGGACTTCACTTCGGGCTTCACCTCGCGCGCATCGACAACCCGCTCCCGTTCAACGATCTTCTCGTCAGGCTTGACCTCCTCGACCTGCTTCGCGTCGACTTGGTTTGGGCCGAGGGTAGGCGCAGCTCCCACGGGCCTGTTGTCGCCGAGCTCGATCTCGACGGTGATGGTCTCGATGCCGATGCCCTGCAGAGGCTTCGACTCTTGCCAAAACGCGTAGAACGCTCCGCCGTGGAGGATCAGCGAGCACAGGATCAACACGCCCTGCAGCCACGATCTGCCGCCCGGCAACAGAGGCGCCGGCCGATCCTGCGGGCTGATGACCACCGGCGGCGCGTTCGAGTCAGCGCAGCGCGCTCGCGCAAATGCAACCACATTGCTGAGATCGGCCGCGGCCGAAGCCGACCCGCCAGCTAAGCCATCACGCAGCACGACCGCGGCAACGCCTTGGAGGTTGGCGACGTTGCCGCGGCTCGCACGAGCGGCGAACAGGTCGCCGGAGTTGGTGGGACGCTGTGCTGTCATCCGCGCCTGAAGAACTCGTCGCCGAAGCGAACCTTCAGCGAGCCCTTGAACGTCACACCTGGGCTGGGCGATGGCACCAGACTGTCTGCCCCCTGGGTGCGCAGATCGAGGTAGCGCACGTAGTATTCGTTGAACAAATTGTCGACGCCGAAGCCCAGGATCACGTCTTCGCTCGGCCGATAATCCACGTACAGGTTGACGACGTTGAAGGCGTCGGTCGGCAGCGCCGCGCCCGCCGGAATATCCTTCGCTTCCTTGGCGGCAACCGCCAGCCAGCGCACCGCCATCGTCACCTTGCGATCGAGCAGCCGCACGCCGAACGTGGTGGCGAGCTGCTCCGGATAGATCTTCACCAGCGGCTGGTTCTGGGTCAGGTTCTTGCCGCGCTGGATCGATCCCGCCAACCCCAGAAACCAGGTTCCGGCATCATAGTTGCTTTCGAACTCGGCGCCGGTGATGCGCGCGGACGGAACATTTTGATATTGGATGCAAAAGCCCGCTGGTGAAGTACAAGTCTGACCGCCGACGCCCGGGTTGCCGAAAAACACCGTTGCCTGTTCGATGAAGTCGGTCACGTCGTTCTGGAAAACGTTGGCCTTGATACGCAGCGCATCGTTCTGGGAGAACAGGGCGTCCTGCCTGATATTGATGCCGACCTCTCTGGTCTTGCCGATCTCCGGACGCAGGTTGGGATTCGGCAAGAAATCGAAGTTCGAGCCCGGCCCTGCGTTCGGGTGCTGTCCGCTCACGAACACCTCGGTCACCGCCGGCGCCCGGTAGCCCTCCGCATAGGTCCCGTAGGCGGTGAACCACGAGATCGGCGTGACGCCGACCGTGACCTTCGGGGAGACGCGGTCGCCGCTGCTGTTCCCGCCGTTTGAGCCGGAGAGCTCGTAGCGGTCGTAGCGGGCCGCGCCGATAACCTCGAGCCAAGTTGCGTACTTCGCCTTAAGCTGCGCGAACGCACCCGACACCGTGCGCTCGCCCGACGGGGTGAAGAAATCGCCAGTGCCGGTCGGATCGACCACGTTGACCTGATCGCGGAACGCGTCAACGCCGACGGTGAGCGCGTTCTGGAACGGACCGAGATCGAAGCGCGAGGTGTTGTGGGCGTCGACCCCGACGGTCTCGAGGTGGAACGAGCGCGGCACGCCGAGCGCACCGGAGATTGCGCTGTTGGTGCCTTGGGTTTTGGTCTGAACCGCCTCGGTCTGGGTCCAATAGGTATTGATATCGAAGTTGAAGACCCGATCGTCCAGCTTGCCGTAGCGCCAGCGCGCGCTTGCGATGTCGTTGATGACATCGGTGGCGTAGACGGTCGCCGTCTTGGTCGCGTTCGGCAGCCCGCTGTCGTACTTGGATTCATAGTGCAGGCCACTGAACTTGAGCTCGTGCCCATCAGCCGGACGCATGTTGAACTTGCCGATCTCAGTCGTGGCAGTGGAGTGGCTGTTGACGACCACGTTGCCGTGGCCGTCCTTGTAGTCGGACTGGGTTCGCCCGGTCGCTCCCACCATCGCGTCCGCATACGGCGTCGGGCGCACCGCCAGGAAGGCCGACCCGAGGCCTGCCACCTGGTTGGAGCCGATCACCCCGTGGATCTGACCGCCGAACTTCTCGCCTGGCTTGAGAATGTCATCGACGTCAAGTGTGCGGAACGACACCACGCCACCGATCGCACCGGAGCCGTAGACGTTGGCGACGGGGCCGCGCACCACATCGACGCCCGCGAGCAGCTCCGGCTCGAGATAAACGAGACCATCGGCCTGGTGGCCGGTGCGTTGGAAGTTCTGCCGCGCCCCGTCGATCAACACCGCGACGCGGCCGAAATCCTGCAGGCCGCGGATGTTGACCGCGACGCCCGGATCGTCGGCGCGCTGCTGGAAGTTGATGCCCGGCACCCCAAAGAACAGGTCCTCGGCACGCCGCGGCTGCAGCTGATTGATCTGTTCGCCGCGCACCGCGCTCACGCCGGCAAGCGCCTGCGTGACCGTTTCCTCGACCTTCGAGACCACGATCGTGATCGGGTCGAGCAGCCGCGGCTGCTGCGCAGAGGCCGGCGATACCAGCCCGGTCGCCGCCGCGACGCCCGAAATTGCGATGGTTGAAACTCTGATCGAGACTTCGCGCGCACCCGCGCGCCGTGAGCCAGTCATGACGCCCCCAAGCCATTGTTGCTGAACACATTGGGCTGGCGGGCTACCGCGCAGGGCGGTGGGCTAGCTGGCGTCGGCTGCGGCCCCGACCCGCAGCACAAGTGTTGCCTTTGATATTTATTTGTATTACGTCCGTCAAGGTAAGAAATAGCCGATTAAAATCAGTCTAAACTGAAGTCTACACAGCTTAAAATGGCTCTAAACAAATAAGTACAGTGAACTATACATCAGTATATTGCGAGGCATCGGCAAGATGAGCTCGCGTCCTGACCAAGACACCGCCGATCCCTCGGCAGGAGAAAGGCGTCCTGGAGCCATGGAACAGCGGACGATCAAGATCATTGACGGTCATATCGACAGTCGCGACCTGTTCGTCGGCACCCGCGAAATCATCATCGGTCACGGCGACAACCGCTACCGGCTGCGCCTGACCGCACAGAACAAACTCATCCTGACCAAGTGACCATGCGCTACAGCCTCTGTTGCCTCGCCCAAGCCTGCGCGCTGCTCGCAGCCGCGCTTGTGTCCATGCCGGCGGCGCGCGCCGAGGCACACGACACATCGCGGATCGTGTCGATCGGCGGCGCGGTCACGGAAATTCTCTACGCGCTCGGCCTCGAGCACCGCATCGTGGCCGTCGATTCGACGAGCCACTACCCGCCGCAGGCGCTGCGCGAAAAGCGCAATGTCGGCTACTTCCGTGCGCTTTCGCCCGAGGGTGTGCTCGGGCTCAATCCCTCGCTCATTCTGGCGATCGAAGGTGCCGGACCGAAGCAGGCGGTGACAGTGCTCGAGGCAGCAGGCGTCGGCTTCGTGTCGGTACCGGACACCTTCACCAGCGAAGGCATCATCAATAAGATTCGCGTCATCGCCGCCGCAACCGGCGTCGAGAAGCGCGGCGAATGTCTGGCAAGTGCCGTCGCCGCCGATCTCGACGTGCTGGCGCATCTGCGCACCGGGATCGACAAGCCGGCGCGGGCGCTGTTCGTGCTGTCGTTCGTGGGCGACCGCGCGCGGGTCGCCGGCCGCGCCACCGCAGCGGAGGGCATCATGCGGCTTTCCGGCGCGACCAATGCAATCACCGAGTTCGAAGGCTACAAGCCGGTGGGCGACGAGGCGATCATCGCGGCGCAGCCGGAGGCGGTGCTCGCGATGCAGCGCGAGGCCAATCCGCTCGATGCCCGCACGGTGTTCGCGCATCAAGCGTTTGCGCTGACGCCCGCGGCCAAGCGAAACACCTTCGTGGCCCTGAACGCGCTTTATCTCCTTGGCTTTGGTCCGCGCACGGCGCTGGCGGCGCGCGATATTGCGGCAGCCCTCAATCCATCGCTTGCGAAAGCCGAGTTTCCCTCGCAGATCGCCTCCGCCGCCGAACGGTGCCGGGGATGACGACGGCCGACACGCCGGCCGGTAAACTCCATGCGGGCGGATGGGCCAAGGCGCGCCGCTCCCCGGCGATCGTGATCGGTGCGCTGCTTGCAGTGCTCGCCATCGTGGCGGTCGCAGCCGCCACCATCGGGGCGGCCGGCATCCCGTTCCATCGTCTCATGGCGGCCGCCGGGCTGAGTGTTGGCGATCCTGATCTGATTGCGCGCGACCGGCTGGTGCTGTGGTCGATCAGGCTGCCACGCATAGTGCTGGCCAGCATGGTGGGCGCACTGCTCGCCGCTGCCGGCGCCATCATGCAGGGCCTGTTCCGCAATCCGCTTGCCGATCCGGCGCTGGTCGGCGTCTCGAGCGGCGGCGCGCTGGCGGCGACCTCGACCATCGTGATTGGCGACCGGCTGGGATGGCCGCTGCCATTCGAGCTGCTGCCGATCGCCGCATTCGTTGGCGCGCTCTCGGCCACCAGCGCGCTCTACAGCATCGCGACGCGCGAGAGCCGCACGTCGGCGGCGATCTTCCTCCTGGGCGGGCTCGCGATCGCGGCGCTCGCCAATGCGGGCATCGGGCTTCTGGTATTCGTCGCTGACGACCGGCAACTGCGCGACATCACGTTCTGGATGCTCGGCTCGCTCGGTGGAGCGACCTGGCCGAAGACTCTGGCGATCGCGCCCTTCGCGGCCGCGCTCATCGTCGCGGTGCCGCTGATCGCGCGCGGGCTCGATCTGCTGGTTCTCGGGGAAGCAGAGGCGTTCCACATGGGGGTCGAGGTGGAGCGGCTCAAGCGCTATGCGATCCTGCTGGTCTCGGCGATAACCGGCGCAGCGGTCGCAGTCGCGGGTGTGATCGGCTTCGTGGGCATCGTGGTGCCCCACCTTCTGCGGCTCATGATTGGGCCCGGCCACCGCCTGCTGCTGCCAGCAAGCGTCGTGCTCGGCGCCATCCTGATGGTCGGCGCCGACACCGGCGCGCGCATGCTCGCCGCACCGGCGGAAGTCCCGATTGGCATTCTCACGGCTGCGATCGGCGCGCCGTTCTTCCTCGCGATCCTGCTGCGCCAGCGTTCGGTCGCGAATCTATGACGGCCGCGCTCGCAGCGAGCTTCATGACGGTGCGCGTCGGTGCCAAGACGCTGCTTGATCAGGTGACGCTCGCGATCGCACCGGGCGAGATGATAGCGCTGGTCGGGCCCAATGGCGCCGGCAAATCCACCTTGCTGCGCGTGCTTGCGGGCGAGATTGCGCCGCAGGCGGGCACGGTCGCGCTGCGTGGCCGGTCGCTGAAGAGCTATTCGGCGCGCACGCTGGCGCTCCATCGCGCCATGCTGTCGCAACATACGACGGTCGCCTTTCCATTCACCGTCGCCGACGTGGTGCGCATGGGCGCCGGCGACCGCGGTGGCACCGACGCGCTCGTCGCCAGCGCGCTTGCCGAGGTCGACCTCACTGCGTTTGGCGAGCGCATCATCACCACGCTCTCGGGTGGCGAGCAGCAGCGCGCGCACTTTGCTCGGGTGCTGGTGCAGCTTGCCTGCGGCGAGGCCATCCACGGCCCCGGCTTGCTCATGCTTGACGAGCCCACCGCGAGCCTCGATCTGCGCCATCAGCTTGATCTTCTGGAAGCGACGCGACGCCGGCGCGCGCGCGGGGTCACCATCGTGGCGGTGCTGCACGATCTCAACCTGGCCGCGCTGTTCGCCGACCGCGTCGTCGTGCTCGACCGCGGCCGCATGGTCGCCGACGGCGCGCCAGCCGAGGTCATCACCGACGCGATGCTGGAGCAGGTGTTTGGGGTCACCGGCGCGATCGGACGCGTCCCTTCGCCCGGCCTGCCGTTCGTGCTGCCGCACGCGATGGCCCGCATGAAGCAACACCTGCAGGTCGCCGCGCCCAGGTCGCCGCGCCCTTGAGTTGACCCGGCATTTCGCCGAAGCTTCCCGCACTGACCTCTCTCTCGGGAAAGCGGATTTGGGGAATGCGGATCATGCGATCCCTCTGGCTCCGCGTTGGCCTGTGCCTGACCGCAACGCTGTGGCTCTGCGATGCCGGGGCGCAGCCGGCCGACGAGTTCTATCTCGGCCGCCGCGAGCTGACGCTGATCACCAGCGGGGCCACGGGCGGCGGCTACGACCAGTACACCCGCATGCTGGCGCGCCACATGGGCAAGTACCTGCCGGGCACACCCACCATCGTGGTGCAGAACATGGTCGGCGGCGGCGGCATCCGCGCCGCCAACTTCCTTTACAACGTCGCGCCGCGCGACGGCGGCGTGTTCGGGCTGATCGATCGCGGCATGCCGACGGCACCGCTGCTCTATGGCGAGAAATCGCAGGCGCGCTTCGACGCCGTCAGGTTGTCGTGGATCGGCAGCGTCATGCGTGAGACCGGCATGGGCGTGGTGGCGGCGCGCTCGGTGGTCAAGACCATCGAGGACGCCAGGCAGCATGAGATTTTCTTCGGCTCGACCGGGCCGGAGACCGATCCCGCCATGTTCGTGCGGCTCGTCAACGATCTCCTCGGCACCCGGCTCAAGGCGATCCACGGCTACAAAGGCCAGCCCGAGGAGTTCCAGGCGATCGAAAAAGGCGAGCTCGACGGGCTGTTCATGAGCGGCTGGTCGGGGCCGGGTCGCGCCTATGTGCGCGACCGCATGGGCCGTGGCGAGTTGCGCCTGCTGGTGCAGATGTCACCGCGCAAGGATCCGCTGCACGCCGAGACGCCCACCATCCTCGAGCTGGTCAGCACGCCCGACGCTCGTCAGATCGTGCAGCTTGTGCTCGACCGCATGACGCTCGGCCGGCCTCTCCTCGGCCCGCCCGGCATCGCGGCCGACCGGCTCGCGCTGCTGCGCCGCGCGTTCCGTATGGCGGTCGAAGACCCCGAGTTGAAGGCCGACGCGGAGAAGCAGCGCCTGGCGCTCGATCCAACCTCTGGCGAGGAGGCCGAGCGTGTGATCAAGGCGCTCTACGCGACACCAGTGGCCGTGGTCGAGCGCACGCGCCGGATCGTGGCGGTCGCGGGCGAGTAGCAAGGGGGCTAATCGACGTCCTCTTCGTCCCAATCGTCGGAGATCGCATCAGGCCGCTTGTTGGGCATGGCATTCCTGATGCGCTCGGGCACCGCGTTCCACTTTTGAAGAAGTTGCTCCTTGGAGGTGGCGATCTCCGAAAGCAGGCCCCGCAGCTGATCACGCGTCGGCCAATCGCTCGGGACCATCGCGGCGGCATCCTGCAGGTCGTCCGTGATCGCCTCTGCTACCGAGTTGATCTGGTCGACAACCGCCGAAAGCCGCTTGAGCAGCCGTTGAACCTCCTCAAAAGCATCGAGATACGCCTCAATTTCCGACGCCATCTTTAAAAGCCTCCCAGTCAGGCGGGCATGTTAGCCACACAATGGCGATTTGCGAAAGGGACCGCCCGGCGGCGCCATACCGCTCAAAAAGGCGCCAGGGTGCCGGGCCGAGCCAGATCTATTGCAGGTTTGGCACGAGCTTCTTCACGGTTTCAATCAAATCCGGCGGGGTACGATAGAGGCTTGCGACCAGCTGCTCCAGGCGCTCCGGCGGCAAGTAGGTCATGTCGATCTTGGATTTCTCAGCATCGGCCTGCATCTGCGGATCCCGCGCCAGGTCGGCGAACGCCTTGCGCATGAGCGCCACGCGACCAGCCGATACCTCCGGCGGCAGGACGTAAGGGCGGCCGAATTCTGCGCTTGCGAACACAAAGCGCAAGAGCTGGCGTTGTTCCTCGGTCCTGGCGAATGCATAAATCGAGGGCACCTGCGGAATGTCGGGAATCGGCGTCTCCTCGGCGTGCAGGAGGATGCGCAACTTACCGTCACGGACGAGGTGCTGATAGTCGTTGAACTGGGCATAGGACATGCACACGCCCTCGACCTCGCCGCGCTCGATCGCAAGCGCAGCATCGCGGATGCCCTTGTAGCCCTCGACGATGCGGAACCTGGTGCCGAGCACGTGATTGAGCACGGTCGGAATGATGCTGAGCGAGGAAGTGGCGCCGCCGCCCGCCGTGATCATCTCGCGCGTGAGCAGATCGTCAATGGTCTTGACCGGCGAGGTGTGCCAGTTGACGCAGACCCGGCTCGGCAGCGAGTAGCCGCCGAGCCAGTTGAAGCGGCGCGGATCGATCTCGATGTTGGGCTGGCCCATGCGGGCCTGGCTGGCGAGATTGCGCGAGAACGATCCGATCACCGTGCCGTCGCGCGGCGCCTGGTTGTAGATGAAATTTGCTGCCACAACGCTCGCGGCAGCAGGCATGTTCTGCACTACGACAACGGGCTCTCCCGGGATATGCCGTGACAGGTGCTTGGCCAGGAAGCGGGCGCCGAGGTCGTAGTCGCCGCCGACCGGATGGCCGCTGATCAGCCGGATCTGCTTGCCGCGATAAAAGTCGGCCTGGGCGAACGCGAGGCCGGGAGCACCGATCGCCAGCGCGGCCGCAAACACCAGCACGCTCAACTGCGCACGGGCCATGCCCTGCCTCCGCGCCTCTCCCAACACGGGCGGAACCAAAGCATGCCCGACAAGCATGCCCGACAGGTCATTCCGCCCGGCAACGGGTATGTTACAGTTTCTCTGGGAGGAGCCGTCATGTGGCTGCGCAACTGCTGGCAGGTCATCGCCTTTGGCAACGAGATCGGCAGGACCCCGCTCGCCCGCACTGTGTGCGGCGAGGAGATCGTGCTGTTCCGTACCACTGCGGGCGAGGCCGTTGCGCTCGCCGACCGCTGCCCGCATCGCCTGGCGCCGCTCTCGCTCGGCCGTCTGGTCGGCGACGAGATCCAGTGCGGCTACCATGGATTGTGCTTTGACCGCGACGGCCAATGCGTGCGCGTTCCCGGGCAGGACCAGGTGCCGCAGCGCGCGCGGGTGCGCAAATATCCGCTCGTTGAGCGCTACACCTTCGCGTGGATCTGGCTGGGCGAGCCTGCGCTTGCCGACCCCGCTCACGTCCCTGATTTCCATTGGATGGACGATCCGGCGTGGCGGACGGTGCCGGGCTATCACCACTTCGGAGCAAACTACCAGCTGGTGAACGACAACCTGCTCGATCTCTCGCATGAGAGCTTCGTGCACGAGGAGACGATTGGCAACGAGTCCGTGGCGGAATCGCCTGCGAGCTTGACGCTCGAGGGCAACACCGTGCGGGTGCATCGGGACATGCTCGATATCGAGGCGCCGCCGTTCTACCAGCGCACCACCGGCTTCGCGGGCCGGATCAACCGCTGGCACACCAACAATTTCACGCCGCCCGGCTTGCATGTGATCGAGAATGGCTCGATGCCGGCGAGCACGCGCGACAAGGCCCAGGCGCTGGAGCGCAAGGTGCTCAACCTGATCACGCCCGAGACAATGACCACGTCGCACTATTTCTGGGGCATCGCGCGCCAGTTCCGCATCGATGACAGCGCGCTCGACGAGGTCATCCGAGAGGGCATCATGCGCACCTTCGACCAGGACAAGGTGGTGCTGGAGGCGCAGCAGCGCGCGCTCGGGCCCGATCCCGACAGCGTCACGTTCCCGGTCTCGATCCGGGTCGACGCCGGCCCGATCCAGGGCCGCAAGCTCCTGGCCGGCATGATCGCGCGCGAGACAGCGGCGGGCGCAGCCGGCAATGTCGAGCGGATGAAGGTTTCGTCGTAATGAGCTCAGGCCCCAAGGCCGCGTCCTGGCCGGGCATAGCGCGTCGAAAGACGCGCTATGCCCGGGTATGACGTGCAACTTGAGATGCCGTTGGTAACAGCGAAGGTTGGGAGTGACTGAATGGACGTGGGCGCGAATACGGCGAGCAACTCGGCGGCGAACTATCTGCTCGAAGGGCTGCACGAGATCGGCATCGAATACCTGTTCTGCAACATGGGCACCGACCACGCGCCGATCATCGAGGCCATGGCCGGCCGCCGCAAGCGCGGCCAGTCGCAGCCGAAAGTCATCGTCTGCCCGCACGAGAACACGGCTGCCCACATGGCGGGCGGCTATGCGCTCGCGACCGGCCGCGGCCAGGGCGTGCTGGTGCATGTCGACGTCGGCACCGCCAACACCACCAACGCGATGCACAACCTCTATCGCAGCCGGCTGCCGGTCCTGCTGATGGCCGGCAAGGCGCCGTTCACCGCGCATGGCGAGCTTGTGGGCACGCGCGACAACTACGTGCACTTCGTGCAGGAGCCATTCGACCAAGGCAGCCTGGTGCGGCCCTACATCAAGTGGGAATGGACGCTACCGTCCGGCGTGGTGGTGAAGGAAGCGCTGCGGCGCGCCCACACCGTGATGCACAGCGAGCCGAAAGCGCCGGTCTATCTGATGCTGCCGCGCGAGATCCTGACCGAGATGTGGTCCGACCAGGACATCCGCTCCTATCCGGCCGAGCGCTTCGGCAATGTGGCCTCGAGCGGCGCCGATCCGAAGCTCGTCGAGCGGCTCGCCGATGCGCTGATCAACGCCAAGTCGCCAATTCTGCTCACGTCCTACGCCGGCCGCACGCCCGGCGCCTCCGAAGCGATCCTCAAGCTCGCGGAGTTTGCCGGCATCAGGGTCTACGAAGCCAACATGGTGAGCAACATCTCGCATGACTCGCCCTGCTTCTGCGGCTTCCAGGCCGGGCCCGCCATCGGGCAGGCGGACGTGGGGCTGCTGGTGGATGTCGATGTGCCCTGGTTCCCGCGCGACACTCGCGCCAGCGAAGCGACGTTCTGGGCGCAGATCGATCTCGACGTGGTCAAGGGCGGCTCGCCAATGTGGAGCTTCCCGTCCAGCCTGCGCCTGCAGGGCAACAGCGGCCGCATTCTCGAGCAGGTGCTCGAGGTGGTGAAGGCGAAGGCAACGCCGGCGTTTCAGCAGGCCGCCGCCGCGCGTGTGGCGCAGTTCGCGGCC
>Ga0209488_10000458_pt1 | contig 34151 bp, 29 predicted proteins | sample Rivendell_Oct201_8_FD_188349 | JGI IMG/M metagenome (GOLD analysis project Ga0209488, IMG submission 188349) | Vadose zone soil microbial communities from the Eel River Critical Zone Observatory, Northern California, USA -... | ecosystem: Environmental > Terrestrial > Soil > Vadose zone >...
AGGGGAAGCGCTCCTGAACGAAGTCGCCCAAGCGCTCGACGGGGCAGATCGCGAGGAAGTCCGCTCCCTGATCGGAGAGTTCCCGAAGCCGGCCGTGCTCAAGGCCCTGATCCGCGTAAAGACCACGCCATCCTCACAGATCCGCAAGTCCAAGCTCGCGCTGTTCCGCTACCTCCTCACGAAGTTTTCCGCGAACCCCCATGCCCACTGAGAGCCCCATCACCCTCACCCTCGACCGCCGCATCCTCGAACATCCGCGGGCATACCACCTGCGAAGAATGCGCGGGGCCATCTGGCTCTACCTCGACCTCCTGGCCCGGATGCCCTCCGGCGCTGGGACCATCGAGGTCGTGCCCGCGGCGGTCGGAGGGGTGATGGGACTCCCGGAGGGCACGGTCCGGAGCTGGCTCGGGCATCTCCGGAAGTCGGGCTACCTCGAGGCGAAGCGCCTCAACGGCAAGGTTCAGGTGACGATCGAGAACCGCACTCCGGCCGCGCCGACGACCGATGCACCGGCGCCTGTCCGCTTCTTCACCGCCGCGAAGATCATTCGGACGCTCGGGGAGAGAGCCGATCCAGACGCTATCGATGAGGCCTTGGACCGCTACCCCGACGCCGCAATTCGCCGCGCGCTCGCCGGCGCCATGGCGACCCCCCCGGAGAAGATCCGTCGCTCCCGCACCGCTCTCTTCCTCTACCTCCTCAAACGCTATGCGCAAGAATAGAACGATCCTCGCCCTTGACCCGGGGCTCCGCGAACTCGGTTTCGCGATCCTCTCCGGCCCGAAGCTCGTGACCAGCGGCGTGCGTCCCCTCTACCTCACGCCCTCGAGGGAGCGGCTCGCCGAAGCCCGCCGGCTTCTCCTGCAGTGGCTCGCCGCGTACACGCCCGATGCGGTGATCCTCGAGCGCACGTACGCGCACCCCACCGGCACGTTCGACCAGGTCCACCGCCTCGCGGTGGCGCTCCGCCAAACCGCCTCGCGTCGGGGATTCCGGACCGCGACCTACCCACCGCAGACGGTTCGGAAGGCGATCGTGGGGAACGGGAATGCGGAGAAGCACGAGATCGCACGGGTGCTCTCGGCCCGGTTCCCGGCCCTCCGCGTCTTCCTCACCCAGGACCGCGTATGGAAGACCCGCTACTTCCAGAACCTCTTCGACGCCCTGGCCCTGGCCGTCTTCCACCAGATGAAGAACAAACCGCCCTCCCGCAGCCGGTCTTCCGGCTGATCCCGGCGTCTCGGCCCTGCCGAGTGCCGCCGCAACCGGCCGCGTGCGCGCAGGGTGCCCGGCCCGGTGCGGACCTCGGGAGGGCACCTAAACTGCCCATGACACACGAGACCATCCAACCCACAATCCTCGGTATTGATCCCGGCTCCCGGCACATGGGGCTTGCCGTCCTCCGCGGCAGGGAGCTTCTCGGCTACGGCGTCCACACGCTCCGAAACGGCAGCCGACCCTACGACATGATCGGGCAGGCCAGGGCGCACGTGCTGACATCGATCCGCGACCACACTCCAGGACTCGTGGCCATCGAAGAACCGCTTCTCGTCCCGACGAAGCGTGCGGCGCTCGTCTCCGCTCTCGCGCAGGAACTGCACGAGCGGGCGAGGGAGCTGGGAATCCGCGTCGTGGAGATTTCGGCGCGGAGAGTGCGCGCAATCGTGGTTGGGAACCCGAAGGCGACGAAGATTGAGGTTGCGGAAGCCCTCGTAACCCAGGGATTCACCGACTTGGCTGAGCTTGTCCCCAAGCGGCCGGCGAGAGCGGTGCTGGGATTATCGGAAAAAGATCGATACTGGTTGCACGCATTCGACGCACTGGCACTGGCGGTGTCTGCGATCAGCGGTGCTACGCCATCCCTTCAACCTTTAGTCTCAGGAAATCAGTGACGCAGGATGATTTTGCCAGTCGACTCATCCGGGTCGATTTCGGCGATTTCATACTCAAATCCACCATCGCACTCATGGGATTCGCAGAGAAGGGCCAGTTCTGGCTGCATGTGCTTGATGCGCTCGCGGTTGCAATAAGCGTGACGCGATTCTGGGTGAGTATGAACTCGCGCTAGCTTCCCTAACCAGATGCTCCATATCGACCAGTCAAAATCCACTTATCAAGGAGTTCAGGAATGTCTGTCTCGCGCCGTGTACCGACGAGTGAGAGGAAGCGCACTATGGCGCTTCGCACAAGGTCCTCCGCACCCTCAAGGTACTTGCCAAGGTCCGCAGCTGGCACGCGCTTCCTTGTAGCCTTTGCCAAGCTGCAGCCATGCGCCAAGCGACTCCGGACATGGTAGAGATTCTTTAGGTCGCGGAAGAGGCGTTCCCGCTGATCGGGTGCATCGCCTAAGAGGGCAGCACCGCGAAGAGCCAATCGATAGGAAAGCTCTTGTTGGTCATTGTCGGTCATGAGTAGCGCCTCAAGCGCGATAGTCAAGTCGATGATCCTATCCTCCGGACGGACCCGGTCGTATGTGCTGTTGAACCGAGCGATGGCCGTGCCGAGTCGGCCACTAGCAGACCCGCTCCGTTCGGCTAGATGATTCCAGAGAGAGCGCAGCGAAGGGACTTCCTCCGCAGAAAGTCTGTACGTGGAACCCAGTGGTGAACTCTGGGTAGTCCGCAACCCGAACCTCCCGAATCCGGTGAAGGATAGCGCTTCGAACACGCGATATTGACAGCCGACTGCACCGGCGCGAAGGAGGCGAAGCGCGCTCAGAGTCTGATCGAACAGTTCCCGTGTCGGGTCCAGATTCTCCGAAATGTCCATAGCATCGTCTGCGTCGCGAACATGCTTCCGAACTTCCCACAATAGCTCGAGCGCGCATGTCTCGGACCCGGGGAGCTGGGGCCAACCCGCCAGGTGAGTCCGCATCGCCTCGGACATCGACCGCTCGCGCTCCGAGACGGGGAGCTGGATTATCCGGAGCTGATCACCCAGCCCGACCTCGCTAAGGTCCATCGAGAACCGTTGGAGTGGGGCAAGGGCGCGCATGCGCACGCGATCAGAGTAAAAGAATTCCTCAAGTCGTGCGTACGAGCGGCTAAAAGCGTCAGGCGCTAGGCGCAGAGCCCCGGCTTCAGCAAGCAAATCGCCCAAGAATTTGCTCAGGCACTCGTCGATCTCCATTCGATACGCCATCCCCGGCACATGCACGAGTCCTGTGAAATGGCGGGATGCGGCGGCGTCCTCTTGGATCGACGCCTGGGCTTCTTTGAAGGCCTCCAGCGTCCGGGTTTGCTTGGTTGCGCTTCGCGCCACCTCGTACCAATCCACCGTGAGTTCGCGTCGCCACCGCAGGGTGTTGGGCTCCGAGGGCTCGATTCGCATAGTCCACTGCTCCGGGAGCTCGGCAGGATCCCTGAAGTGACCGGTCGCCTCCTCAATCGCGCTCTCAGCGAATCGATGGAGCGCACTTCGCAGTTTGGGATTCCTTGACACCGCCTCTTCTCGGGGAAGTATCTCGCTCAATCTAACTCCTCCTTGTCTGCCACAATTCAGCCGACCAAACGAATGCGGCCGACCAGGGTTAGCGCAATTCTCCACAGCGACGCTCACCCCCGCCCCCCTCCATCCCCCTACGACCGATTCAATCCGCATTCTAGCCTGCGACTAGCTCTTTCGCTCCGGTTGTTCCTTCCGCACCTTACCAACCCAAGGAGTCCGCCATGGCAGAACCGCTCTTTCGGACGGTTGACGTCAAGGACCGTCACGGCCGCGTGACCGGCACGAAGGAGGTCGCCCTGTACAAGGGCCTCCTCGCCAAGGCCCACGAAGAGGGCCTCTCGGTCATCCGCACCGATGCAATCCAGTTCGCCACGGACGAGAACGGCCGCACCGCGGTCTCCAAGGCGTGCATCACGACGTCCAAGGGAACGTTCGAGGCGATCGGCGACGCCAGTCCCGAGAACGTCCCGCCGCACATCCTCCCGCACCTGAACCGCATGGCAGAGACCCGCGCCAAGGCCCGTGCCCTCCGTGACGCCGTGAATATCGGTGTCGTCTCCTTCGAGGAGTTGGACGGCACCACCGAACCCGCGGCGATCTCTGACCTCGGTTCGGGTGCATTACCTGGTAACGGCGCTGCCGGACCGCCCAAGGTCACGTCACCTCCGACGAATGGCCCTCCGGCCAAGAATGGCGGTGACTACCAGCCGCCCATGACCGAGAACCAGCGCCGGTACCTCTTCCGCATCCTCGCGGGCTACGGCATCGAGGGCGACGCCGCGCACCAGTACCTCAAGGACAAGCTCGGGGTCGCGACCCTCACCGGCGTCTCGAAGCTCGAGGCCACCAAGCTGATCGACCGGCTCCTCATGAAACTCCCGTTGGAGGCGGGCCGTGGAGCCGATCAGCATCAGTAGGGTCCAGAGCTACCTCGCCTGTCCCCTCAAGTACAAGTTTGAGCACGTGGACAAGATCCCGAAGCCTTGGCGAGCGGCTGCGCTCGCCTTCGGCTCCTCCGTCCATGCGGCGATCGAATGGTTCCAGAAGGAACGCATCGCCGGCCGCACGCCGATCCTCCCCGCGGTGCTCTCCGTCTTCAACGCCGACTGGTATGCGCAGAACGTGGAGCCCCTGGTCTTCGGCGACAAGGACTCGAAGGAGTCGCTCGCCGAGAAGGGCAGGGAGCTGGTCCAGCTCTACGTGGAGCAGGCCAGTAAGGTCCCCACCGCCGTTGAAGCCCCCTTCGAGGTCGAGCTGGCCGATCCCTCAACCGGCGAAGTGCTCGACGTCGTTCTCCGAGGCAGATTCGATCTACTCGAGGAGGGGGAGGTCTTGGTCGACGCAAAGACTGCGGCAAGGACTCTGGATGATCGGGGCATCCAGCAGCACCTGCAGCTGTCCGCGTACGCCTTGGCCTACCTCCTCCTCTACCACCGGGTCCCAAGACTCCGGCTCGACCAGCTCCTCAAGACCAAGCAGCCCCGCATCGAGAAACGGGAAACAGCCCGGACCGTCGAGGATCTGGCCTGGACCGCGCAGCTCATCCGGCGCGTGGCTGGGTCCATCGCGGCCGGGCACTTTTACCCCAACCCCTCCTGGCGCTGCAGCGAGTGCGAGTACTTCGCCCACTGCCAGGCCTGGCGAGGGGAATAGCTCCTTCCGCAGTTCGTTCCTTCCACCCTCGGGGCTCCTGGTTTCGACCGGGAGCCCTTCCTCTTTCCCGAAGGGAGGGCAGTGCCAGTGACCTTTAACAACCTAGAGGCATCCGATCGTCCCGACGTTCTCCGTGATGCCGGGGACCGGCTCGGTGAGCTGGGTCCGGGCGTTCTCACGGACGTGGAGCTGGTCGCGATTCTCATCGGCTCAGCCGACGCCGCGTCCCGCCTCTGTGCCGCGGTCAATGTCCGCCGGCTCCACAACGCCCCCACCGAGGAGCTGACCGCGGTGCGGGGGATCGGCCCGGACCGAGCGAGGAAGCTCCTCGCCGCGGCCGAGATCGGGCGCCGCCTGTGGCCGGATGGGGAATCCACCCCGCTCGTCCGCGGCCCGGAGAGCGTCTACGAGCTCTGCCGGGACATCCGGTCTGTGAACCGCGAGCACTTCGTCGGCTTCTACCTCAACTCCCGAAACCAGGTCCTGCGGCGCGAGATCATCTCGATCGGAAGCTTGAACGCCTCGATCGTCCACCCGCGCGAGGTATTCGTCCCCGCGATCGCCCACTGTGCCGCGTCGGTCGTTCTGGCCCACAACCATCCATCCGGGGATCCCACGCCGTCCGAGGAGGACCTCGCGATCACCCGAAGGCTCCTCGAAGCCGGCCGAATCGTCGGGATCGATGTCCTGGACCACGTCATCGTCTGCCGCGAGAGCTACGCCTCGTTCAAGGAGCGCAAGCTGCTCCGCAGCTAGGAGGACACAATGGGATACACCGTTGAAATGGAGGGGGTCGATCTCCACTGCCGGTCCCAGGAAGACGCGGAGCGCGCAGCCGAGATCATTCACGCCGACCCCTGGATCCACCCGTACTACCTCCAGGTGGAGCCCGTCATCTGGGAAGGTCAACCGTACCTCGAGGTCCTGCACTTCCAGGGGGATCACTGGAGCGAGGGCGACGCACGCAAGGTCTGGCTCGCAATCGCGCCGCACATGGCCGACGGCGCCACACTGGAGTTCCAGGGCGAGGGCTTTGACCGATGGAGAATCCGCTGGGACTCGGGCCGCTGCTACGAAGATACGGTCGTTTCCACCGTCTGGTCTGAAGGCGTCGAGATCACCGCTCAAACCGAAATGGAGGAGCAAGCATGAATAACCTCACGCTGCACCGGGGTGGCTGGGATGCCTCACCCGCGGACCTCGCCTCGGTGGTTGTCCCGGAACCGAGCAACTCCTACGTGCCGGTCCCGTACCCAAGGCTCGTCGAGGAGGTCCGGCTCCAGATCCCGCGCTTTGGCCTGAAGCTCCACGACGAGCGCTACGCCCTGGCCCGGGACGGAAACCAGATGTTCGGCGTCCTCTCTTGCACGAATGGGCACGTGGCCGACTGGTGCCTCGCGATCGGCATCCGGTCGTCCTACGATCGGTCGCTCGCGGTCGGCCTGGTGGCTGGATCCCACGTCTTCGTTTGCGACAACCTCTCCTTCCACGGCGAGACCGAGTTCACCCGGAAGCACACGGTTCATGTCTTCCGAGATCTCCCGGATATGGTCTATAAGCTCCTCAGTGGCGTCTCGGCGATGCAGTCACGGATTGCAACCGAGATCGAGGCTATGAAGGCCAGGTGGGTGGACGACACGACGGCCCACCACCTCATGGTCCTCTCTGTCCGCAAGAACGCGGTACCGCTCTCGAAGATCGCGAGAGTGATCGAGGCCTGGGATAGTTGCCTCCCGGATGATCCACCGCGAACAGCTTGGAACCTCTACAACGCATTCACCTCGGTTCAGAAGACCCGAAGCCCTCGCGAGCAGATGGAGGGCACCCTGCGGCTCACGCAGGTATTCCGAGAAGCTCTTTCCCTTTGACCCTTACCACCCGTCTCCCAGGAGGCGGGTGTTTCTTGCACACAAGACCAGGCCATTTGACAGAGTCGACGGTTGATGATTCCATCTCCTCTAGTCGTGTAGTCCCGCTCCTGACACCATCGCCGATCCACGACGCACGTAAGAACTCGGAGGAGCCCATGTACCCTGAATGCCCTGAGTATCAGACTGTTCTTTCATTCTCTCATCCCTGACTGGCGCACGTAGTTCGACCCCTGCAGCGTTTCGATTGCTGCTCCAGGATCGCGAATTTTTGAGCGCAGCGATCCACATCGTGTCCTGTGACGCAAAGAGTTGCTCTGCGCTATCAAAGCGTCTCTCAACTTTCGTTGCGAGTGACCCACGCAGAGTCGGCATCCTCTGCGAAGAGCTGATCTGCAGAGAGTAGCTGGCGCTAAACCGCACTGTATAACCGTGACGCTGGCACGCCCAACTCGGAGCGTGCCAGCCTTACCATTCTAGTCCGTCAGCCTCAGAGCCAATGCGTTTACAGTGATGACTAGGTGAGTCGCAGCCTCTATTGCATCCGCAGTCCAGTCTCGGGATTCCATACTGCAGGTCAGCATATGGGAAGGAACGTAGGTTGGTATCTCAGTCGAATCGACGGACTCTAGCCACGTGTCCCAAAGCGCCGCCAAGCGCGCGTCGGCCTCCGACTCCATGTGGAATGCATTGGTAAGACCTGGCGTTATAGCGTCAAGTAGTGTTGGCAGAGGCAGAACTCGACTCGTTTCGCAGATCCGACCCAATGAATCCTGGCCTCTCTTTGAGATATACCATGCTAACAAAGCAACCAGATCAGAGCAGAGCCGGTTTAGGTGCACCACATTGTGTTTAAGAGTCGCCGACAATAGAGTCCGCACCTTTGACACATCCTCTACGGTGGAGTCGGTAGTCAGCAGCATGCGTTCGAGGATTGAGCTACGCTTACGATCTGATTTCGAAAGGGCATCAAGAGAAAAGGGGGTATAGGGGAGAACATCCCACTCGCCTACCTTGTATTGGGGGAGATATATCGAAGTCAGGCGTGGACTGGTTCGCCGTGTGGGCCGCGAGTGGGGTCGGACTTGTGGATTGTCTTCCTCTCCCCAGGCCTTGAAATATGGATCAAGCGTGTCGAAGGGCTCGTCAAAATCGCGCTCTGACTCGGGGCAAACCTTGATGTAGGTATCTCTGTAGCGGCGCTGCGCATAATACTGGGCAAAGAAATAGGCGAACGTGCCTTCATCAAGGGTCCGAAATCGCTTAGCTATCGTCCGGATAATCTCAAGATGCGGTTTTAAGGCCTGCTCGAGCGCGTGGAGGCCATCTGGGAATCGCCGAAGGGAAGAGAGGGGTGAGTTGGGGTCCAGATGCTCAACCAACGGGTTCACGACCTTATGAAGCTGCTCGCTAGATAGTGGCCACTTGCATCGGCTGCGTCATTACCCCAGAGAAGGCGAACCAGAGTGCCATACGAGTTACAGATACGGTTGAGCTTTTCCTCATGGATGGTACCCTTCGTAGCAAACGGGACGATACTGTGAAGCGTATGGGAAAGGCCGAGTGCCTTGTAAAGGCGGGTGCGGCGATCCAGGCATACGCGCAGACCATCACTGATCTCCGCCTCAGTGAAATCTAATCTGCGGATGGACCGGTTGTAACTCATCCAGGAAACATCTGCGAGCAGGACGTGGGCAGGGAGGTTAGTCGCTCTTGCGGCGCGTACGCACCTGCCGATGTCGGCCAAGAGCAAGGTTGTATCCTGGGCGGGACTTAGGCCGTGAGCCACCAGCATTGATTTGGAATGACGACCCGAGAAATTGCGGAATCTAGTAAGGCTCCCAACGGCGTCCCAGCGCTTCCAGGTTTGTATGCTGGACTGTTCGACGCCGGATAATCTGTCCTCTGCGGTCGAGTCCCTCTGAGTGCCATAGGCCAAGTAGTACCACTTAGCTAGAATTCTTTCCGGGAAGGATAGGAAGAGAGCATCTGGGGCTGGGATTGGGCCCGCGGCGTCTTCCCGTGAGCGTCTAGATGCGTCAAGGAGTTGTCCTCGGAAGCTACGGTTGCGCTCCACGTGCGCCACACTACTCGCGGGGGGCTGTCGCTGGGCAAGCGCTCGTTGGACGCGATCGTGAGCCCGCTCTTTTGCGCGCCTAGCGGCCAGAGGAAGATCTAACACTCACCCCCCACGAGAGATGGAAAGGCCAATGGACTGAGAGTCTAACCCTTGTTGCTTACGCCGGGATAGTTCTCATAGACCCCTGGACATGTGCAGCAGAAGCCGATACTGTTCCTCTTGACTCTGCACCGTCTAGCAGAACCGTGCAGTCCGGCCTTGACAACCCCAATTCCCGCATAGCTAAGCCGCAAGGTTACCCCTCCCGATCTAAAGAAAACATATCCGGTCACAGACCCCGAGGCAAAATCCCACGTCGGGGTGACGCAAAGCATGCTTCCGCGCCTTCCTGCTAAAAGGTGCAGTCCGCCCGCTGCTCACCCCTCCATCATGCCGTTTCCACACGAGCCGCCTCGATACCTCACCCAAGACGAGGTTCAGCGTTTCTTCGCGGTAATCGAGCCCCTGCGCGATAGGGCGCTCTTTGCGCTCGTCTACCTCTACGGCCTCCGGGTGGGTGAGGTCTCGCTCATGTGCCGAGGAGACGTGGACCTCACGCGGGGCCGCTTCATCGTGCGCCGGCTCAAGGGCGGCGTCTGGAACGAGCGGCCGCTGTTCTCGTCAGCGGCTGAACTGCTGCGCCAATACGCGAATAAAGTCTCCGACCCACCCGAAGCGCCGCTCTTCCCCGGACGCTCTGGTGCTCTCCGCAAGCGGCAGATCCAGGACCTCTTCGCCCGGTACCGGGATCGCGCGAGCCTTCCGGCCCGCTACAGCTGCCACTGTCTCCGCCATTCGATCGCGACTCACCTGCTCGACGCGGGGATGTCCCTCGAGTTCGTCCAGGACCACCTGGGTCATCGGAGCATCCGCTCCACGTCCATTTACGCGCGGATCACCGATCGGTACCGGGCAGCAGTGTTCCTTAGGCTCGAGGAATCGCCTTGGGTCGTACAGCCGCGGGGTGATCGTTCCGCGCCCAATCTTGGGCAGGTTTGAGTGCCTGGATAGCGCCAGCTCCTACCGGGCAGTAGAGGAGGCTCGAAATGCACGTGAAAACCCGACGCAACGGGTGGACCTTGGTGTGCTTGCTCTCCATGTCCGTCGGCCTCTCCTGCAGTAACGGGGACGGTACGACCAAGCCAACGCCACCGCCCCCAACGACACCGACGCGCATTGTTTTCACCAGTTTGCGCGACGGCAACATGGAGATCTATGTTATGAACTCGGACGGCACCAGCCAGAGCCGGCTCACCAACAATCCGGCTGCCGACGGTAGTCCTGCGTGGTCCCCGGACGGCAAGAAGATCGCATTCAACTCCTTACGGGATGGAATTGCCGAGATCTACGTGATGAATGCGGACGGAACGAGCCAGACGCGGCTGACGAATAACGCGGCGTTAGATATCGGACCCTCGTGGTCTCCGGATGGCACGCGACTAGCGTTTACCTCGCAACGCGACGGCAATAACGAGATCTACGCGATGAATGCGGATGGAACGAGCCAGATGCGTTTGACGAACAATTCAGCAGCCCAGTCCTTCGACCCATCGTTGTCTCCCGACGGCACTAGGATCGCTTTTGTGCGACGGATCAACAGTTCTTCTCTCCCGGACATCTGCGTTATCAATGCCGATGGGACGAACTTCGTCAATCTCACAAATAACCCAGATTCCCTTGCTAATCTGCCCCTCAATCACCCGCGCTGGTCGCCAGGCGGTAGCGACATTCTTGTCGAGTGGGGGTATAAGATCAAGAAGATGAACGCTGACGGAACGAATCAAGTGTTCATTAGCACTCCCTTGGCATCGGATTACTTCGATCCTTCCTGGTCGCCAGACGGCATGAAGATCGTATTCGACAACGACTCCGATATCTTCACGATGAATGCCGACGGAACGAGCGCAGTTCGTCTAACGACAAGCCCATCGGCCGATGTCTTCCCGGACTGGGGGCGGAGAAAGTGATTCGCGTCGAAGCCCCAGCATCATGGCATGGTCGCCTTTCAACCCCTTCGCGGGGGGTCGGAAAGCATTGAGCCCGCGGGTGCGAGCCTGACTTCCGCCACTTCAGGACGCCACGCGCAGCCCCACTTGGTCGCCGGACAGTAAGATGATCGCCTGGTCCCTCAGCGAGATCTCTCCTGGCAGCGATATCCTCTATCGGATGGGTCTTAGCGACACATCCCCAACCACCGTATTCGGTGTAAATCGCGCGAGTTACCCGAATTGGGGACCGTAGAATTGCGGCTCGAGGTAGAGGGGTTCGCTAGGGAGCTCGTCCCGATCCTGAACCGAGCCTGACCGCCCCACCAAACCTCCCAGCCCGGAGCGAGCGACTGGTCGCCGACACCGTGGCGCGTACGTTGGTCCTATGAGCGATCCGGGGCAGATGCGCCAGGAGGGTATTCGTCGGTGTCAGCGAGTTGACGGATCGAGAAACCTGGGTCCCTGCTAACAACGGCTTTCAACCCGACTTACTGAGCGCGGTTTGGGCCTAGCTAGGCACCACTCCTGCAATGGAGCCAGGGCTGTTCTGTGGCGGCGCTCTGTACCTGAGATATATATCGGAGATACATCTCCTCATGGGGGCCCCGTGACTCCCCAAGGATCCGGGAACCAAGACGATTCACCGTCGTTCCTACTGAAGTAACTGGCCCTCCTATCAAAAACGTGATTGCTCTGCGGGAAAGAGCGGCATAGAGTTCGATCTATTCCTCGCGCGGGAGATCGGCATTGACCCGCGCGGCGCGAGTTGGCGTCCCCGCCTCCGCAGACCCAAAGTACCCCCCACCGGAGTCGCGTCTATAGCTCTTCTGTCATCATCCCGTGAACCGAGGCACGAGGAGGACCGACACGATGAAGTCTCGTACTACTACCCTAGCAACCTCCCCCCGGGCGTTCCCAAAAAGTGCACGTGTCGGTGTTGCCGGACCGTACCAGTGGTCCAGAGAATCACTGCTGACTTCAATTGCCAGCCGGCTGCGAAGGCCGATTGCTGACCTCGGGCTTGTTGATGAGGGGCTGGCAAGTCGCGTTGGCCAGAAGGACATAGCCGTACTGGTAGCAGATATTGCTGCCGTAGAGGGCATTCGGATAATCGAGAGCGTTCATCACATTCACCCGAAGACCAAGGTCATCGCTTTGTCAGTTCCGGAAGGGAACGGGGATGTTGTTTCCCTTGTTCAGAGCGGCGTTACGGGGATTGTCCTTCCCAATAGTGCCCTAGATGACCTGATTGCGGAGCTCCGGTTCGTTCTGAAGGGCGCAGGGGTCTGCACACCTCGAGTCGCTGACATGTTAGCTCGCCACGTCGGGCGTAACTCCTCACGATACATCGGTCGCTCCCGCGCGCTGTCACCCAGGGAAACGGAGGTGGCACGGCTGATGGCGGAGGGCCTTCCTAACAAGCTCATTGCGGATACCCTCAATATCTCGCAGGGCACAGTGAAGAACCACATCCACCGAATACTCGAGAAGATGTCCATCCAGAGGCGTACGGACATCCCTGGGTGCCTTCTTCGCGTGCGACGGCAAGGACCGGTGAAAGACTCTAAGGCATCCGGCAGTCCTCCCCAAGAGTAGGCTCCTCCCAGAAAGACCCCGTATCGGTACCGTATCGGCCTCATTCAAGGACGGTATCTCTTTTGTACCCTCGACTAGCTGGACGCTCCCCGCTCCTCAAGCGTAAACATGTAGCGTCCTCGGGATCTCATCGAGTACTTGGCCAACGCTATCCCGGGGGAAAGGCAAAGCTCGCTTGGAAGGAGGAGTCAGGATGTCTGAACGGTGGAAGCTTTACCTCGCTGTCGTTGCGGTCCTGGTGTTGGGTTCCACTCCAGAACCTGCTGCTGCGGACATTCCAGATGTAACGAACTCATTCTATGTGCCTCAGGTTGGATCGGTCTCGGCACCGACTGAAGGAACCGTCGCGATCCGACTGTTCCGCATGTGTCCGAACAACGACGGCGGGTCGAGCCTTCCGAATAGCGCGCGAATCAAGGTAGTGGTCCGGGACGGAAACGGAAACGGGATCGCCGGCATCGCAGCGGCAGACGTATGCGTGCTGTTCAACGGTGGGACGTCGATGCAGAGCTTTGGTGGAGTGGGGGCGGATTCGGTGATCGCGAACTCGCAGTTCAATCCCTCGGCGTCCTGTCCGGATATCCGGACGATGCCAGCGGATGCTGCGACGGACGCAACCGGAACGACCTACATCACCTTCACAGGCGCCGTCGCCTCTGCCCCTGGCGTTGGAGTACGTAGTTCCAGTCGCAAGTGGGGCCATTACGACACCGAACTCCCTGTGTACGTTTCGGGGTTCAAGCTCTCCGGTCGCTTGACTACGGGCTCGGCGAACGGAACCTACACGCTTCAGATCAAGAACGTGGACTGGACTGGTGGGCTTGGGACCACAATGAATCAGGGGGAGGCGGTATCGGTGACGGACTTCAATGGGATCGCGAACGGAATTGGGATCAACAACGCGATCAGCTACTGGAAGGACTTCGACTCGCTCGGTGGGGTAACGGCGACCGACCTAAACATCATGACGAACCACTTTCTCCATGACTGCAACAGTCCGGACAATCCGTGACAGCGCCATCTGAAAAGAGCACTTCTCGCCCGGCTTGGAGCAACTACTATGCGAAATCTTGCGATGTCAACGACGGTAGTCCTTCTCGCAATCACCCTCGCACCGCTTGCAGCCAGTGCAAGTGCGCTCGGGCACTTTCCCCCTCACCCACTACTAGAAGTCAGCCACTCTCAGATCGGGGCAGGGTTTGCGCAACAAAACGCCAGCGTGCCGACCCCCGGCGACCTCACGATCGGGGCCTACGGAGAGCCAGAAGATCTGTTGTCGATGCCCGATGTGCAGCAGCGGTACCAAATTGCTGCTGTCCGCTTCGACGTCCCTTTAGAGCCACCCTATACGATCGCTAGGGCGAGCTTTCCAACCTACACCCGCAGCGGCGTGCCAGCCGTGTTCACAAGTCTCAGTGTGTGCGAGGCGGATCCTACTACGGGGCGGGTCCTCCTCGACACCCCACTGTTTCGCCTAGGGCCATTCACGGGAAATCCAGACGGGTGGAACGATGTGCCGATGAACATGGCTGTGGCTGACTCAGGCAAGGTGTTCTACCTGTGCCTAGAATTTCCGATGTCGCCGTCCTCATCGCCTGACTATCCCTTTCTGCGTATGGACATACGGGAGCCTGAGCTCGGCCAGTTCGGGACCTCCTACGATATCAGCGCGACTGGGTTCGCACGTATACGGGAGGAGCGCAACATCGTTGCGACCATGGTCTGCACCTCCAACAACGGTGAAGTCCCACCGCCTCCAACAAATCTCGGGTGCAGTCGTGTGGCTGATGGCGTCGAGTTTCGCTTCGAACCGCCCCCGAAGAGAGATGGGGAACAGGTCGGATCCGCTGTTCAAACCGAGCTACTCTGGCGAGATGGGCGTGGTAGGTGGAAGTCGTGGGGGATCATCGGCTCAGGGCGAAGATCCCTACTAGTTGAGCAGTTGCCCGCCGCAGGCGTTCTCCTCTGGGGAGCGCGTTCGATTGATCGGGGCGGCCGCCCCGGCCTGCTGTCCAACATTACGTTGACCGCCCCATTCCGCGTCGCGGAGTTCTATGGATATGACAGCGGCGAACCGAATGGCCGCATAAAGGATGCCGCGCCCCTTGTCCCGCCGATCGACCTCCGTCAGAACCTCTTCTCTGCGGGAGATGAGGATTACTACGCCGTCGATGCCGCGCCCGGAGACACTATCGTAGCGAGCGCCAGCACTCTTGGCGGCGGGGTGAATCCGGTCGTGCCCGTGCTGGCTCTGCTCGACAGGCGCGGCTCGGTTCTAGTGCAAGGCGAAGGCATCCCCGGATCAACGGGTCCGTCTATCCGCTATGTCGTGCGAGAGGGAAGAGGTGAAAGTCCCAATCGCAGTTGCTACCTGTATGTCGCAGACCTTTACGGCTCAATTGTCTCCCCTTCCACCACGCCGCGGATCCATGTGGATACCGGTTATCGCGTGCAGCTGGAGGTACTGCCAGCAGATCAAACCCAGGTCCGCAGGTCAGTCCAGGGCGGACCCGGTATCGTGAATGTGACAGCGGACGGGCGAGGCGCCCAGGTCAGGCTCGCAGTTAGTGGTCAAGCGCGCCATGTCTCCGCCCGTGTGTACGGTGTCAACGGCAGGCTGATTCGAGTGCTCTACGACCAAGAAGCCGTGGGCGAGCTCTCCATGGAGTGGAGCGGGCGTAACGCATCCAATGTAAGGATGCCGACCGGCGTTTACTACCTCCGTATAGATATCGGGAACATGAAGGTGGTTCGCACCATCGCACTAATCCACTGACCGATACCCAGCTAAGCTGCCCCTACGGAGCATAGTGACACAGGAGACAACACTTATGGTATGCAAGAGTCTTGTAATCCTCGTGGCGACGGTGGTGATCGTAGCGCCGCCGGCGGTAGCCCAATTTGCCTACCTCGACGCTAATGGAGACGGGGTATGGACCAGTGGTGATAGGATGGGCACGTTAGGAGTAGCGAAGGCAGTGGACGTTTACATTGTGACGAATCATAACGCGAATGGATCAACGGCGACCTGCAACAGCGGTGGCGATAGTCTTAGCATTAACTCCTACGTGGTAAACCTTCGTGCTACCGGCGGAACGGTCACGTTCTCCGGCTTCACGAACCGCCAGTCTGGCATGTCGGTAGTTGCAACGCCTGAGGTGGCTACATCGACCGAGTGGAAAGGCGGACGAGGCGGGGGTGCGATCCTATCGCCAGGAACGTATCGGCTGATGACCATCACGGCAACTGTTACGAGCGGAGCGCCCACACTTAGCATCATCCCGCTTACCTCTTTCAACGAACGTGACGTAACGTCATTTGGCACCGCCTGCCTGGGGCTGGATCTGGACAATACGTATAAGCTGGGCGTCGATTGGGCCGACGTCGCAGGACTGGCCCAGCCCTCATTCTCCCTTGTCGCCCCGGACTCAGTTGCTGGGAGCGTCAGTCAACCCATTCTGTTCGATGTAGCCTCCGACTCAGCCCTAACGCTGCTTCAGGCGGTAGAGCCGCCGCCGGGGGCCACCTTCACACCGATTCAATCCACAAATCGCGGCACGTTTGCCTGGGTACCGGAAGGAGTAAGTCCAGGAACTTATGACGTCGCATTCATGGCGACCTCTAGCGCGGGCGCGGCGTCCAAAACGACTAGGGTCACGGTTCAATCCTCGGGAGCGCCCCGGAAGCCATGGGTCGCGCGGTCATTGCGGAACCTGCAGGTTGGCAGCCGCGATTATTACAGGCTCCTTGAGAACTCCCAGGGTGGAATGGTGCTCAATACTATTGTAACGGGCAATGTGAGTGACCAGACCCTTACTGCACGTGGGGTTCAAATACTGTGCCGCAGCGGAAACGCCATCGTAATTAGGTGTCCATATGATAGCCTTCAGAGTCTCTATGATACGCCTGGACTGGAAGCGGTCAACGAACCCGAGTTTTGTACGCTAGCCACCGACTCGAGCACCTTGGACATTGGGGTGGGGGGCCTTCGCTGTGTCGATCCAAACGTTGGGGGGAGTTCGGTTCTGGGCGGACAAACCGGTGCCGGGGTGGTGGTGGGTATCGTCGACACGGGCATCGACGTTAAGCACAGCGACTTCAAGAATTTTGCGGAACGCACCCGGATAGTTGGCTACTGGGACGAATCAGCGCCAAGTGGAATCCCTCCGATTGGTTTTGGTGGAGGCAGAGAGTACAGCTCCGCAAATATCGATGCGGGGAACGTAGACGCCAATGCAAACGACGTGCAGGGACACGGGACGCACGTGGCGGGAATTGCGGCTGGAAACGGGCTGTCGGGACAACCGTGCAAAGATAAAGGGAAGTACGTCGGTGTTGCGCCGGGGGCTAGTCTCTGCGTGGTAAAGCTACCCTTCAACGCCAGGGCTGAGGCTAACGTCGGCTCCGTTATTGCCGGCATTAGGTATATCTTTGCAAAGGCCGATACCCTGCACAAGCCAGCGGTGGTCAATCTGAGCCTTGGAACCCACGCTGGACCACATAATGGGAATTCACTATTTGATCAGTACGTGGGCAATATAATAAATGGACTTGGCCCGGGTCACATCGTTGTGGCCGCTGCTGGCAATGAGGCAAATGCTGGTTGGCATGCGACTACCGCACTCCACAACGTGGGCGCGATCGCAACGGCAACTCTTGAGATCCCTGAGTACGACCCGGTGCCCGATCAGCAGCATTTCCTCCACGTTCACGCTTGGATGAGCAATGACGACGAGGCCACGCTTCGCATCGTCACACCAAACGGCTATAGCATTCAGGCTACCGGCCAGGCAGGACAGTCTACACCGGATGGCAATGTTAGTTGGTGTGTCGGGGCGACCTGTACCAGCGGCAGTGGTTTCGAGCACAATACGGAGTTCTATGTCCAGCTGCTCCCATCGGGGAGTAGCGATCCCGCGCAGGGATTGTGGAACTTCGAGTTTACCCCAGTGACGATCGTCAATGGGTTGATCGACTTATATCTAGAGGACTATGACCTAGGCTCCCCCAGCCCCCTAGTGCGGTTCAACCCTGCAAGTCCGGCCAGAACGGTGCGATCCCCGGCGGATCACGATAGCGTTGTCGCGGTGGGTGCCTATACTACCCGAGAGACTTGGCCAAACGTTAGCAACGTGCTGGTTGGCGACGACTTCCAGGGGCCCCACCACGACATTGCCCCCTATTCGAGCCTCGGCCCTCGAAGAGACGGAGCAATTAAGCCAGATATCACTGCGCCGGGTGCGGTGATTGTCTCCTCCCTCTCGAGAAGCGCTGCTCCCTATGTTCTCCCGGAAAGCATCGTGCTCGGGGACTCACATTTTGTGCTTAGTGGTACCAGCATGGCTGCTCCGCATGTTACGGGGGCCGTTGCACTGCTTCTAGCTCAACCTGGATGGGCAACAGCAACCCCGACGCAGATCCTGAGCCACCTCAGGACACACTCTCGCAATGACGCGTTCACGGGTACGGGAGGGCTGGTTCCAAACTTCACGTGGGGGTACGGGAAACTTGACGTTCGCTCAGCTCTCGGGGCAGTGCCGGCGCTGCGGATTCTTTACCCGCCAAAGGGTACGACGGTCACAAGTCGCTGGGGTAGGACGGACATTTTGCCAGAAGGTGGAGTGTTCGATTCGATTCGCGTCGACCTTTCGATCGATGGATGCTCCTTCACGAAAGAGCTCGCTGTAATAAGGGGTGTGCCATCCGGAACTCCCGTGAGGGTACTGTATGCAGCAACGGACACCACGGCTAGGGCGCGAGTGCGTGCCGTTGGCTACAAGGGAACGACAATCGTGGAGGCGTTCTCAGACAGCCTCTTTAGGCTAAACTTCACGCAAACTGCCGGAGTGGACGCTGGAGCCCCGCTGGTATTTGCCGTATACGCCAACCGCCCGAACCCATTCAATCCCAGGACAACGATCACCTTCGATCTACCAAAGCTGGAGCGAGTGGGGGTCAGGATTTACAGCGTTGACGGTCGTCTTGTCCGAACGGTTATCGATAAGAGCTACGGTCCGGGGCGCCATACTGTGGAATGGGACGGAACCGACCGCTATGCAAGACAGGTCTCTTCGGGAATATACTTATACGAGGTTACGGCGGATGGAGAACGGTCTACTCGTAAGATGACTCTGCTCAAGTAGGCGACTGCGCGGGTAGTCATACCTTCTGGTAGGGCTATCCGCGTTTCTTCAACTGCACCTGTTCTTTCCATCGAACCCCATCGCATCGGTGCGAGACCTTGTCACCCGTGTATCTGCAGGGGATGGCTCCTGGTCTCTTAGGGACGGCGCGATCAGAGCCCCGGGCTCCCCTTTCATCGCTTGACCTGATGACAAGACGGAGCCGCGCTGGCGCGGCCTCCATCAAGAAAGGATCAGGGCTTTGGCCCCCAGGCGGGCTGAGTATCTATTGGGGCCCCGGCTAGGAGTGGCTGGGGGTCTGCCGGGGCTGGAGTCGCGGTATACAGATCGTCGCTCCCAGTTCCGATGTGCGCAGAGAACACAATGAGAGCTCCGTCGGGCGACCAAGACGGAGGACTAAGGCCTTCCAAACGTGGAGTACTCTCCGCTACAACGACCCGGTTGTTTCCATCAGAATCGCAGACCTCAAGACGATATCCCACGTTAGGCACACCCTCGTAGCAAACTGCCAAGTGAAGGCCGTCAGCAGAATAGTCGGCCCCAACGATCGCAATCCCTAGAGGACCGAGCAGGGTTCGGCCACCGTTGCCATCAGGGTACACATCGCGAAGGTAATCTGTGGGGGAGCCCCCGATGCCGGTTGGAGGTTCGTGGTGAACGTACAGGATTCGAGTGCCGTCTGGAGACCACGCAAGGGCGGTGGACACGTCGTCGCTGGTGAGTGGGCGGAGTGAGTCTCCCGACACCAGGATCGTATACACATTGCGTGCCCCCGTGGACTTAGTGACCCCGGTAAAGGCGATGTGCTTGCTGTCTGGGGACCATCGAGGCCCAGACGCATCGAGTTGGGTATTAGTGCCGCATGCCTTCCGATCCGAGCCATCGACGGCCATGGTCATGAGTAGCTGACCGCTGACCGCAGTCGAAACAAATGAGATTCGCATGCCATCCGGTGAGATTGCGGGCTGTTGGTCGTAGATGCCGGCTGGCGAGAGTCGGGTCACTTGACCGGACGTTGGGTCGTAGAGATGGATGCTACCGGTCCCGGTCCGGTTGCTCGTGATCGCGATGCGGGGGCTTGTGAGTTTCGGCGGCTTGGGTGGGGCAGGTCCACTCTTGTCACCGCATCCGGATGCGGCAAACAATAGTACGAGCGCGAGGGCTACCAAGTCCTCCCGCAAGAGAATCATCCTGTACCGCATTAGTCCTCCATCCTGGGGATTGTTAGAGTACCGGCGAGCACGTCTAACGCTACACCCAGGAATGACATCGTCAATAGTTACTAATGCACCGATTACTAATGCGCGACAGGGCCTGAGTTTGTAGGGGTCTCGGCCGTAAGGGGACTCATTGGCGCGCGGCCACCTGTAGAAGCCGCTTGTTACGTTTTAACTTGCCTCTCCTCGACGCCTCAACTAGAGTGTCCGTATTCGACAGCATAAGCTGGCGTTCGCCCGCCGGCATCCTTTTCTGTCGGTCCGCCAATCCTGCCTGCAGCTAGTTCGGCTCCCCTGTAGAAATACGCCCAGCTCGCACCACTCTGTTCGTGGCTGCGCGCGAAGCTACAGGAGGAGAACGAGATGGCACCCACGAGGACCCACCCCCCCTCGTCCACGGATCACCCCGAAATCAGGCTTGGCGTCGTAAGCCGGCCGGCGTTCTTTCGGGAGTGCTTGATTAGCCGAATCTCCCAGGAGTCAGATCTTTCCGCCGAAGACCTCGGTGCTGGAGGTCTGGAGTCCGTCGAGAGGGCGAGCACCGCAGATCCCGACCTCGTCCTTGTCGACCTCCCTCCCGCCGAGGCGTGCGTCCTGGCTGAGGCGCTTATCCAGTCCGTTCCCGGCACCCGCCCGATCGCTGTCCACAGGTCCGCAGAAGTCGAGGAGCTCATCCGGCTTGCTGAGGCTGGGTACATTGGATTTGTTTCAACCGACTGCTCCTTCCAGGATCTCCTTCGAGAGCTGCGGGCCGCGATGCGAGAGGAATCGAATTGCCCACCGCGGCTAGCCGGCGCCCTGCTCCGCTCCTTTCGAAAGCGGCAGCCCGAAGACCGAAAGGGCCAAGACAAGCACCTCGACCCCCTCAGCCGGCGCGAACGCCAGGTAGCGCTCCTGCTCGAGGGCCGGCACTCCAACAAGGAGATCGCGACCGAGTTGGGGATCGAGTTCGGGACAGTGAAGAACCACGTCCATAACGTCCTAACAAAGCTGGGCGTTCACACCCGCTGGGAGGTTCCGAACCTCGGTCGTTCGGGCACCGAGACATCGGTGGTGAACCTAATGGATGTGCGGCGGCGTCGGCAGAAGCGGCGGCCGTAGCTGTATCTGGGATACAGGGAGCCGTCCCCTCCGATAGGCCGAAATTGTACCCCCCGGCCTATAGAAGGGACTGAGCCGGAGGTGCACACTCCCCTCGAAGTCTCCACCCGATCCGAACAACAGATGGGCCACCACGCGACCGCCTGAAAGGCGGCGCTCTACCACGGGTTTCAACGTAGGCCGGCAGATCCGCGTCCCGAATAGGCAATGCAGGGGCGGCGAAGGAATCGGGGGCTGTTGAGCACACCCAGGACGCTCCTGAGGCTTCCTGAAGGAGGGCAGGTGGGACGCCAGATTCAGTGGAAGCGACGTGCGGTATTCGTCGGATGCCTACTGCTACTCGCTGGCTGTGCGCGCGTGCCGAAGGTGGAGGTGAACCCGGCGCTTGAGATGGTCCCGCCCATCGCTCGATCGGTTGAGGTGAAGGAACTGAAGTCGGGACAGAACGGCCGGATCCTTGTGGTCGCCGACTTCGGCCCGGGCACCCTCAAGACGAAGTTTCACGCCGTCCGGCTGGACAATGAGACGGTCGTGCTTCGCGACGACGGTAAGGGCGGAGACGAGGCCGCATCGGACGGGAGGTTCTCGGTCGCCATCTCCGAGGACCTGGATGCCGTGACGAAGCAGTTCGCGGCGACGGAACAACGGAGCCTGATCGGGTTCAAACCGCGTCCGACCTTCCGAGGCAGGGAACTGATCCCACCGGACTCGACGGCCACCGCGCGGTTTGACTTCCAGCGGTTCCAGCGGGGAGGATTCATTCCTCTCGACCTCGACAAGATCTGTTTCCTCCAGGATATCTCGATCCCGCACTCGCTGATGGTGACCGACGTCCGGGTCGTGGAGGACTTCACCCGCGCCAACAACCCGTGTAGCGCGAGCCCGTCGGCTACCGGAGCCTGGTCGTTCGGTAAGCTGATGACCGATATGGCGAACCCTACGGTCACCGGGGTTTCGGCCGAGGATTTCGTAAGGCACTGGTTGGACACTTGGCTGCACCTGCAGACGGTAAACGGGGATCCGGTCCCAGCCCGGACACGGCTCTTTGCCCTCGTTATCCAACCGTGGGTCGTACGGAGCGGATCACCGGCTGGGTCGTTCACCATCAATTCGTGGATGACGAAGCCGCTGGACTTGGCCAAGGCCCCGTTCAAGCTTACCGCCATCGTGAATCGCTTGGATCTCCGCGGGAACTCCGGCTACGGTTTTGCGAATCCGGGCGAGGGCAGGTTTATCTTCGAAGTGCTCGACCCAAACACCTGCACGCCACTCGGTGCCCCCAAAGCGTTTACGGTAATCTTCGAGTACGGACTTCCCATCCACACCTGTAAGGGCCTGAAGGTGTATGCCCAGAAGTGGGCCGACCTGAAGTCGTTCACCCTGGGGCCAGGACCCTACAATGACAAGCTCCAGGAACTCACGGATGTCTTTGCAAAGGCGAACGCCGCTCCCGCAAAGCCGAACGGAAGCGCTATCAACCAAATTCGCACGAACGAAATCGTACTCTCGTCCGGCACCCCTCAACCCGTATGGGAGCTCCGCGAATTCAACGTCGATCCGGTATCGCACTTGCTGTTCGAAACTACGGTGAAGCAGGAGCCGGCCAAGAAGTACAACGCCAGGGCAGTGCCGCCTGGCGCGCCCTCGGACGTAACCCTGATGGCCGACTGGGTGAACCTCAATCATGACGACATCGTCAACGACCGGCATACCGTACCCCTTAGCCTACCGACCGGGCAGCCATTCCTCGGCGGCAAGTCGCACACCGAGTTCCTCGGGTTCTGGGACGCGGCACCTTCGGAGATTACCCTCGATGGTGCGCGGCAACATTTCTCCCTGAACACCTGCAGCGGCTGCCACGGAGGCGAGACCAACACGCAGTTCCTTCACGTGGGGAGGGCGTCCTTCGGTTTCGAAGCCCCACTCTCCGGATTCCTAACCGGGGTGACTGTGACCGATCCTGCGGGACGACCGGCTTCCCCGGGGCGCTCCTTCAACGACCTGGAACGCCGGCAGCAGAGTATGCAGCGTTTACTGTGTCAGCCCTGTACTTCGAGGCTATTTGCGCTCGTGAATGCCCTTACGTTTAAGCCGGTCCACATGTCCGACTGAGGGCCCGGCAGACTCCTACCCGTAAAGGGGGCGGTACCTCAAGATCGACCCCGCATCATGTGAATGCGGGGAGGGATAGCTCAGGGTTGGCGATGCGGGCTCGCCGTCACTCATAGACCGCTCTCTCGCGATCGAGGATTAACGGGGACACGACTATGAAAACGCAACCGCTCGATGACGTCGTCGCCCACTGGAGCAAGCTCTACGAAGGCTTCCACACATCCTCGGAGAAGTTCTACGACGCGGTCGAGGACGCCCTCGAGCGCCGGGAGGTCCCCGGGATCGCGGTTTCCTCGCTCGTTCTGAACGAGGGTGGCCTCCTCTCGCCGAACCGCTCCTATCTCCGCGTTCGCGCGGATCGGCTGATCTTCGACATCTGCGCGGCACCGTTCGGCACCGGGTTTTTCTTCTCGTGGTGGCTTGCGCAGAAGCGCGCGCAGTGGGTTTCGGTGTATCTCGTGGGCATCGCCCTCGGAACCTGGTTCACCTTCCGTGCGTTCCAGGGCTCGATAGCCTCGGTGCTGCGGACGGCAAGCACGCCGTTCACCTTCTTCATGGGCCTCGTGGTTCTCAACCCCTTCGTTCTGGGTCCGCTTGCACTCGTCCTCGTCCTCTGGGGTGTCGCCCTCCTCGCCCGCGGCGGCATGACGGGGCCCGAGGACGCGGTGCTGACCGTTCCACTCCTTGGTCCGGTGTACGGCCGGTATTTCGCGCCGACCACCTACCACCGGCTGGACACGATCGGCATGTTCCGTGCGTCAGTGCAGGCGGCGGTGCTCGAGGTCATTGACGACCTCACGACCCAGAAGGGCCTGCGCGCCCTCCGTCCGGACGAGCGCCTCCCGCAACTGGACCGTATTGACCGAACCGAACGCTCTGATGGAGGCGCGGTGCTTGCCGAGGAACCGGTCGGGTAGCGATCAGTCGCCGAAGACCCAGGTGGAGCTGCTCACCGAGCAGTTCTACGCCTGGGAGCGCCGCGGCCGGGGCTGGCATGTCTGGCCGCACACGGTCCAGCTCGAGCCGCCGTTCACGCCCTTCCGCTTCCACTGGCCCCCGCCCCAGACCAGGCGGGACGACGGACGCAGGCCAACCGCTCTGAGCTTCATGACGGACCGTCTACTCGGTCTCCTGTCCCCGTTGGAACACGACGGGGAAGGTCTGCCCGAGCTGGACCTGGAGGAGGTGGAGGCGGCTTCGGACGAGTGCGAGGACGAGCTCGCCGAGCTCTCGCTCGCTCTGCCCCAGAGCGCCGAGGTGTCCGCCGAGGCCACGGAGCACCTTCTCCTCTCTCTCCCGCGGCTATCCCGTCCGCTGGCTTTCGAGGTCATCGGCCGTCCAGACGCCATATCCGTCCAGTTCGCCGTGCCGGTTCGGGAACGGACTGCGGTAGAGCAGTTCCTGAGAGCGCATTTTCCACTCATCTCGGTATCGGACGGCGCAGGACTCCTCGAACGCGTCTGGGAGGGCGGCGGAGAGCGATCGGGCCTGGTCGTGGAGTTCGGCCTGGCCGAGGAGTTCATGCTACCGCTCAGGATGTTTCGGCGCTTCGCGGTCGACCCCCTCACAGGGGTCGCCGCGTCCCTGTCCTCGCTGGTTGACGGCGAGTGTGGGGTCCTTCAGGTGCTCCTCCGACCGGTCCGACACACGTGGTCCGAGAGTATCCAGCGGGCGGTGCTCGACGACAGCGGGAGTCCCTTCTTTCTGGACGCCCCCGAGGTGACCGCAATGGCGCGGGAGAAGATCTCCCGCCCGCTTTTCGCGTGCCTCGTCAGGGTCGCAGGAAGGGCGAGATTGCGACAGCGGGCCGAGGAGATCGTCGAGGGGATCGGGGCGTCCCTCTCCGCGTTCGCCAACCCGCCCGCCAACCGCCTAGCACTCCTCTCGAACGACGGATACGACGACGAGCTTCACGAGGCAGACCTTCTCGAGCGTCGTACCCATCGGAGCGGAATGATCCTGAGCTCGACCGAGGTCGTCTCGCTCGTGCACCCGCCCTCGGCTTCGGTCCGGGTCGAGAAGCTCGTCCGCGAGCTCCGGTCCACGAACGCGGCCCCGGAGATCGCCACGTCCGCTACCTACAAGCTCGGCGTGAACGAGCACGGCGGGCGATCGGTTGAAGTAGGGCTCACGGCCGATCAACGCTCCCGGCACGTCTACGTCGTAGGAGCGTCGGGAACCGGGAAGTCCACCCTCCTCCTAAGCCTCATTCTTCAAGATCTGGAGGCCGGGGAAGGGCTCGCCCTCCTCGATCCCCACGGCGACCTGGTGGACGAGGTCCTGCGACGCTGCCCAGAGAAGCGGATACAGGACGTCATCCTCCTGGATCCAGGAGACGCCGAGTACCCAATCGGGTTCAACGTGCTCTCGGCCCACTCAGAACTCGAACGCACGCTCCTTGCCTCCGACCTCGTGGCCGTGTTCCGAAGGCTCTCAACCTCCTGGGGCGACCAGATGACGTCGGTTCTGGGGAACGCGATCCTGGCGATCCTCGAGAGTGATCAGGGCGGCACCTTGGTCGACCTCCGGCGCTTCCTGGTCGAACCCGGGTTCCGGAAGGAGTTCCTCGGCACGGTCCAGGACCCCGAGGTCGTCTACTACTGGGAGCGGGAGTTCCCGATGCTCTCGGGAAAGCCGCAGGCGCCGCTTCTGACGCGCCTGGACACGTTTCTCCGTCCAAAACCGATCCGGTACATGGTCGCGCAGAAGGAGAGCCGCCTAGACCTCCGGAAACTCATGGACGACGGAAAGGTCCTCCTCGCTCGGCTCTCCCAGGGCGCGATCGGCGAGGAGAACTCGAGCCTCCTCGGGACCCTGCTCGTCTCCAAGTTCCACCAGCTCGCCATGACCCGCCAGGAGCAGGCGGCCGCCGAGCGCAGGCCCTTCTACCTCTACATCGACGAGTTCCAGAACTTCGTCACCCCATCGATGGAGGGCATCCTCTCCGGAGCCCGGAAGTACAAGCTCGGGCTCGTTCTTGCGCACCAGGAGTTCCGGCAGATCGCGAGCCGGAGCCCGGAGGTGCTCCACTCGGTGCTCTCGAACCCGTACGCCAGAGTGTGCTTCCGGGTCGGGGAGGAGGACGCCCGGCGAGTGGCCGAAGGCTTCTCCCACTTCGATGCCGGGGACATCCTGAACCTGTCGACCGGGGAAGCCATCGCGCGGGTTGAGCGGTCCGAGTACGACTTTAACCTCCGGACTTCCAGGCTCCCGGAGCTCGATGCCATCCAGGCAGAGAACCGGCGGGAAGAGGTCGTTCGGGAATCGCGCACCAAGTATTCGAGGCCGCGGACGGAGGTAGAGGCCGTACTCGCGCACCACGTACCGGAGCCTACGAGTCCGGGGCGGCTCGACCGAAGACCCACGCATTCGATAACCGCGGAGCGCGTCGAGCTCCCGACGCCGTCAACCGACCGACGCGCGATTCGTCCTGCCCAGCCGGAACCGGTCCTGCCGGAGGACGCGTCCTCCCCCGTACCCACGCCAACGGCGGAGCCCCACCTGCCTGGCCGCGGGGGCCAGCAGCACCGGTACCTCCAGGAGCTGATCCGGCAGTGGGCTGAAGCGAACGGGTGGCGGGCAGACCTTGAGGAGCCCGTGCTGGGAGATGCTGGGCGCGTGGATGTAGCCCTTCGGAAGGGTAGTCGATCGGTTGCCTGCGAGATCGCCGTAACGACGGCAGCCGATCATGAGTGGGCCAATCTTAAGAAATGCCTATCATCCGGGTTCTCGCGAGTCCTTATGATCTGCTACGACCGCAGACTGCTTGAGGGGCTGCGACATCGTGCGCAGAAGGAACTGTCGCAAGAGCGCTTCTCGGGTATAGACTTCTGCTCCCCCAACGAAGCTCTGGCCGCGCTTGATTCCGTTCAATCTCATGAGCCGGACCGAGAGCAAACGATCAAGGGATACCGCGTAAGGGTTCGGGTGCACTCGGATCCAAAGGACGCCTCTACTTCAGCTCGTCGAGCTATCTCGACGGTCATTGCTCGAGCGCTCCGACGTCTGAAATGAGATTTCAACTATGTCTTGAGTAGAGGTGTTCATGGGAACTCCAGAGGATACTTCCGGGTCGAGCGGAAGGATTTCGCCTGAGCTACGCGAGAAGCTCAGGCTGATCGCGTCCAAAATGGAGGAGGTTAAGCAAGTCCAAGGTGAGAAAGTGACATTTAAACTCCCAGCTTTCAACAACCTGCTTTTCGTACTCCTCCACTACAGTGACGTTATCAAGGAGATGCCAGAATTCAGCGGGTACATCCTCTGCCGCGAAGCCGCGTCCGAAGTCGGCAGGCGTGGAATCATCACCGCCGAAGCCCTCTATGAGGAAATCGGACGGAGGGTGGGGATCTATCGTGCGCAGGCGCCGCGTGAGTTTGCCCTAATCACAACGATCTCGGTGATCCCCCCAGAAGACCTGCACCGCCGCACGGTTGATGGCTGGGAGATTAGCTTGGCAACGGATCAGCCCGGCCAGTTCGACCGCTCCTTCCTTCAAGGGACCACGGTTCACGGCTGGAAACCGTACGGGCAGCACTGGATGTGGCTGATTGCACGGGGAACTGCTCGCTCGAACGAAGAGGCGCTCGATCGAGCGATCCGCTCAGTCGATTTGATGCGGGGCATATGGAATTTGGGTCATGGCGCGGGAACAGCCTGGTCGATGGACCCGGATGTTTCGCACGGACCCACGAGCGTCATTTTGGTTGGTCCCGTCTTTACCGTTCACGAGATCACGACGACGCCGAAGCCGGGCTCCTGGGCTTTTGATCCGACGTACTGTCCGGGCAGGGAGGAGCCACAGACGTGGCCACTCCAAAACGAGCGTTGGAACGATGTGCGATTTCTCGAAACGCGCATCAGCCCGGAGATTCTACAGGCGCCGATGCGGCCATTCGTGACCGAAGCGGTGATTCGCTACTGCCGTGCACTCGATACCCCGGATCCGGAGTCGAGATTCGTCGCCCTGTGGGGCGTGCTAGAGCACCTGACCGGTCCGGGGGCCGCGCTCACATCGAAGACCCTACTCAAACGGGTCGGAAATACCTACTCCGAGTGGTCTCAGCTCGATCGGATCACCCTAGAGATGCTACGCGAGCAACGCGATGCGTCAGTGCACCGGGGTGTGGCTAGCCAGTTCCGGAAAGCTGCACTATCGATCCTGATCAACACTGCTTCGGATCTACTGGTCGTGCTCCTCAAAAATCATCATGAGTTTCTGTCACGCGAACGGTTCTGGGAATTCTTGGATCTCCCAGCCGAGCGACAGAGGCTAGAGGATGCTATCGCGCTTCGGCAGCTGGCAATGAAGCTCCGTGGGTACGACAGTCCTAGCCTTGATCCTGGTGCAAGGAGCGAAGCGAATGAGTAAACATCCTGTTGAGCCGGCAGGCACCAAGTCGGTCGGCATTTGGGTCCGGGTCTCGACCGAGGACCAAGTCCGTGGAGAAAGTCCCGAGCATCACGAACGCCGCGCCCGAGCGTACGCCGACTCTCGCGGGTGGATGGTTCGCGAGATATACCGCCTGGAAGCTGTAAGCGGAAAGGCGGTCATGGAGCATCCGGAGGCCAAGCGGATGCTCGGCCACATCGCCTCGGGCCGCATTTCCGCACTCATCTTTTCGAAGCTCGCCCGCCTTGCCCGAAACACCCGCGAGCTCCTGGATTTTGCTGACCGCTTCCGCGAGAACGATGCTGACCTTATCTCGCTCCAAGAGTCCATCGACACGACCTCACCGGCCGGCCGCCTCTTCTACACGATGATCGCTGCCATGGCCCAGTGGGAACGCGAGGAGATCGCGGAGCGAGTTGCGGCGTCGGTCCCGATCCGAGCCAAGATGGGGAAGCCACTCGGGGGTGCCGCTCCGTTCGGATATCGATGGGAGAACCGGCAGCTCGCGCCGGATCTGAACGAAGCGCCCATCCGGAAGCTCATCTACGAGCTCTTCCTGGAGCACCGCCGGAAGAAGAAGGTTGCCAGGATCCTGAACGAGCGCGGGTACCGCACCCGGAACGGCTCCAAGTTCTCGGACACAACGATTGTTCGGCTCATGCGGGACTGGACTGCGAAGGGTGTTCGTAGGGCGAACTACACCAAGTCCCGCGGCGAAGGGAAGAAGTGGGACTTCAAGCCTGCCGAGAACTGGGTTCTGATCCCAGTCGAGCCCATCGTCTCCGAGGAACTCTGGAATCAGTGCAACGCGATCCTCGATGAACGGTCGGATCGTCACGTCGCCCGGCGAGGCCGCCCAACCGTGTATCTCTTCACCGGCCTCGTGCACTGCCAGTGCGGCGAGAAGATGTACGTGCCCTCGAAGAGCCGGAAGTACGTCTGCTACAAGTGCCGGGGCAAGGTCGGGATCGCGGATCTCGAGGCGGTCTTCCAGGAGCAGCTGAAGGACTTCCTCGTGCGCCCCGAGGACATCGCGGAGCACATCGGGCAGGCTGATCAGGAGGTCCAGAACCGCGAGGAGCGGATCGCCAGTCTCCAAGAGGAGCGGGGCCGGACCCGGAGCGAGCGGGAGAAGCTCTTCCGCCTCTACTCCGGCGACCACATCTCCCCGGCCGGCTTCGCCGAGCGGAATGGCCCGCTCGAGGAGAGGCTCCAGGCCATCGAGATCGAGCTGCCGCGGCTCCAGGGCGAGCTCGATTTCCTCAAGATCCAGTACCTCTCGAAGGACGAGATCCTCACCGGTGGACAGGACTTGTACGCCCGCTGGCCCGCCCTCAATTTCGACGAGAAGCGCCAGATCGTTGAGGCGCTGGTGCAGCACATCTCCGTGGGAAAGGAGGAGATCGAGCTTCGGCTCGGTTACTTTCCCACCCCCTCCGAAATAGCCGTCGGAAAGCCACGGATTCGTGCCCGTGCGGCTTTCGCGGCGACCCGCGGCGCGCATGCCGCTGCTCGCCCGACGCGGTCGCGCGCACCTGGTCCAAGGTGTCGGGGCCGATCCTGGACCGGATCGACCTGGTGCTGGAGGTTCCGGCGGTACCCATGGACGACCTTTTCGCCGGGGGAGCGGCCGAGTCTTCGGCCGCGGTGCGCGCGCGGGTCCTCGGCGCGCGGGCGATCGCGGCCGCGCGGACCCCTGACGCCGCCAGGAACTCCGCGCTTTCGGCCCGGGACCTCGCGCGCGTCGCCGCGCTGTCTCCGGAATCGAGGACGCTCCTCCGCCGCGCGGCGGATGCCTTTCGGATCACCGCTCGCGGAGTGCTCCGCACGCGCCGCCTCGCGCGCACGATCGCTGATCTTGCGGGATCGGAATCGGTTTGCCCCGACCACGTGGCCGAAGCCCTGCACTACCGCACCCCGGCCCTGGGGCCGTGATCGTTCGCCGGAGAAGCGGGTTGACTTCGGGGTATCTTCCAGGTAGCTTGTCCAATGTCCTAACCCCATGCGAGACATAGACTCTATGAACTCCAAGCCTGTCCCAATCTCGCCCCGGAACGGGCGAGTCGCCGGATTTTTGGCACTCCTGCTTCTCACCGTCCCTCTCGCATTGGCCCGCGCACAAGGTCCGGCTACTCCAGCCATGCAGCCGGTCGTGCGGGCGGCGCCGGCCCCCATGAGCATCCCCGAGGCCCAGGCCCTGGTGAAGAAAAGTCCCAAGGACACCAACTCCTACCTGGCCCTGGGCGCCGCTTATCGCCGTGCTCACAGAAACGCCGAGGCTCTCGCGGCGTTCCAGAAGATGGCGGCTCTCGATCCGCAGAACTCGACAGCCCACGTCAGTCTGGGCGCGGTCTACATGGACATGAAGCGACCCGTCGATGCCGAGCGCGAGTTCCGGAAAGCGGTGGCGCTGAACGGCAAGGATCCGGCAGCCCATTTCAATCTCGGCAACTACTACCTGAGCGCCGGCAAGCGCGACGACGCGGCCGCGGAGTTCCGGCTGGCCACCACGCTCAAGCCCCCGTTCCCGGACGCCTGGGTGAACCTGGGCTTGATCCAGGCGGAGCTGGGGCAGACGCCCGAAGCGGTAGCCTCGTACAAGAAGGCCCTCGAAGCCGACTCCCTGAACGTCCGCGCGCTCAACAATCTGGGGAACTCGTATTACGGCATGGGCAAGATCCCGGATGCCACCGCGCTCTACCGGAAGGCGCTGGAGACCGATCCGAAGAATCAGGAAGCGATCTACAACATGGGCGTCGCGTTCGCCGACGCGCAAATCTACAAGGAGGCGCTGAACTACTGGCGCCGGGTCGCCGTCATCGATTCGACGACGCCGGTCGCCGAGAGCGCGCGGAGCAGCATCGAGGTGCTGCAGCAGTACCTCGACCAGCAGAAGGCCCCGGGATCGGCGCCCACTCCGGCGCCGGCGCCTCGGGCTCACTGACCGACGGGCCCGGGGACGGGCCCCCCACGATTCAGGAGGCCATCGTCCATGCCGGCTCACACGCTGCGATCCCCCCTGCATCTCATCGGTCTTGCCGGGCTGTGCCTCGCGCTCGGGTGCTCCTCCTCCCGCGGCTCGGTGACGGCCAACCCGGAACCCGGCGCCGCGAGCGCACCACCCGCGGTCGCCCCGGCGGCTACGGCGCGCGCCCACGTCGAAGCCGGTCACGACTACATGAACCGGGGTCTCTACGACGACGCTGAGCGGGAATTCCGGCTCGCGCTCGAGTCCGAGCCCGGGAACCAGTCGGCGCTGGCCGGCCTGGGCCGGGCCGAGGTCAAGCGCGGCGCCTATACCGATGCCGTCACGCACTTGGAGCAGGCCACCCGCACGACGACGCAGATGGTCTCCGCGTTGCGATCCCTGGGCGATGCCTACGTCGCGCTCGGACAGATGGACAAGGCGGCCACGGCCTACCGCGAGGCGGTCGCCCTCACGCCCAACGACCTGGATACGCGCCTCTCGCTCGCGACCTCGCTGACCGAGATCGGCGAGTACGACGAGGCGATCTCGGTCTGCAACTCCTCGCTCCGTCTGGGCAAGGGGCAGCCGAAGACGCTGGCGCGGATCTATCAGCGGCTGGGGGAGGTGTCCGCGCGCCAGGGGAGCACGCCCGAGGCCATGTCGTTTTATTACCACGCGGCCGAGCTGAATTCGGAGGACGTAACGATCGCGCGCGGCGTCGCGTCCGCGGCCGTGCGCGGCGGGCTCTACGCCGAGGCCGCGACCTCGCTGAACCGGGTGCTGCTCCTGGCGCCGCTTGACGTGGCGGCGAAAAAACAGCTCGCGTGGGTGAACTTCAAGCTGGAGCGCTACCCGAACGCGATCCACGATTACGAGGCGGTCGGCGATTCGTTGGGCACCGCGGACCGCTACTACCTGGCGCAGGCGTACGCGAAATCGGCCAAGGTGGACCGGGCGGTGGAGCTGTATCGCCAGGTGGCGCGGCTGGACCCGCAGAACTACAAGGGCGTCTACTGCAACATGGCCTACGCCTACTACGAGGCAAACCGCTACCAGCGCGCGATCGAAGCGGCGCGCGAGGGCCTGCGCGAGGACAGCTCCAGCGCGTGTCTCCGGTTCTGCTGGGCGCAGGCCCTGGACAAGCTGGGAAAACACGATGAGGCGATCCCCGTGTTCGAAACGGTGGTCGCGGACCCCGCCTACGCCGAGCCGGCCAAGCGCGAGCTGGAGCGCCAGCGGCGCATCGTGAGGCTTCTCAAGACCAAGGAGCGGGGGAATTGAAGGGGAACCAGGGCGCCCTGGGCGCACATCTAAGGAGAGCCAGTTCCGCACAACTCAAGGAGGTTCGATGCTCGGGGTCAAAGGTTCGTTACTAGGCATGCTGGCTGCGGTTGGAGTGCTCGCGTCGGGCTCTTCGTTCGCCGCGGATCCGTCCACCACGGCCGCCGCCGCGCCCGCGAAAGCGAAGCCCACGGCCGCGGCCAAACCGAAGGCGGCGAAGGCAGGCTCGGCCGACGAGGTCGCGGTGCTCGACACGTCCAAGGGACGCATGATCGTGGAATTCTGGGACAAGGACGCTCCCAAGACGGTCGCGAATTTCAAGGCGCTCGCCAGGAGCGGCTTCTACAACGGCACCGGATTCCACCGCATCATGAAGAACTTCATGATCCAGGGCGGCGATCCGAAGTCGAAGAATCCCAAGGCGCCCGACCTGGGCACCGGCAGCGCCGACAAGACCGTTCCCGACGAGTTCAACTCGCATACGCACGTGAAGGGCGTCCTCTCCATGGCGAGCAGCGGCCCGAACACCGCGAGCTCGCAATTCTTCATCGTGCACGGGAACGCCTCGTTCCTGGACGGGAAGTACACGGCGTTCGGCCACGTGATCAAGGGGCTGGACGTCGTCGACGCCATCGCGAGCGTTCCGGTCGGGCCCAATCCCATGATGCGGGGCGAGCCCTCCAAGCCGCTCGAGTGGGTGACGCTCAAGTCGGTCACGATCGTGCCGCGTTCCGTGGCCATGAGCGGAAAGGCGATCGCGTCGGCACCGGCGGCCCCGGTTGCGAAGCCGAAAGCCCAGACGGCCGTGGCGCCCGCCACGCCTGCCGCCCAGCACGAGGCGGCCGAGGCAAAAGAGGACGCGGCCAAGGCGAACGCACATGCGGCCGACGAAGCGAAGGAGCATGCGGCCGACGCGGCTAAGGCGGATACGACCAAGAAGTAGGAGGCACTGCACGGTTTTGGCGAGCGGGGAGGCAACGCTCCGGGGGCTGTTCTCGGAACTGCTCTGGCAAGCAGAGCAGTTCCCGCGAAGGCCCCCTCCGCGTTCCTCCCCGCTCGTCCAAGACCACAACCGCCGGGCTCACGCCACCCCTCCCGGTTCTTGGGTTGGAGACGTTCACCGCAGATGGCCGGTCGAGACCCAATCGCCATCGTTCTTGGACGCGAGGGGAGGAACGCGTAGGGGGCCTTCGCAGGAACTGCTCTGCTTGTCAGAGCAGTTCCGAGAACAGCCCCCGGAGCGTTGCCTCCCCTCGCGCCCCAAAA
>Ga0209488_10000460_pt1 | contig 34097 bp, 26 predicted proteins | sample Rivendell_Oct201_8_FD_188349 | JGI IMG/M metagenome (GOLD analysis project Ga0209488, IMG submission 188349) | Vadose zone soil microbial communities from the Eel River Critical Zone Observatory, Northern California, USA -... | ecosystem: Environmental > Terrestrial > Soil > Vadose zone >...
TGGGTGGTCAACAAGGGTCTGGTCGCCGGTGACCGCGTGATCGTCGACAACCTGGTGCGCCTCGGCATGATGCCGCCAGGCCTGCCGGTCCACGTCGTGCCAGCGGCCACCGCGCCGGGTGCGCCACCCGCCAACGGCAAGGGCAACTGACGTGATCTCGCGCGTCTTCATCGCCCGGCCGATCACGGCCACCGTGCTGTCGTTGGTGATCGTGCTGGCGGGCCTCGCCTCGATGCGGATCCTGCCGATCGCGCAGTACCCGGAGATCGCGCCGCCGCAGGTACTCGTGAAGGCGCTCTACCCGGGCGCGTCGGCGCAGGTGCTCGAGCAGACGGTGGCGGCGCCGATCGAGAACCAGATCAGCGGCGTCGAGGACCTGATCTACATGGACTCGACCTCGGGCAGCAACGGCGCGCTGCAGCTGTACGCGACCTTCGAGATCGGCAGCGACATCGACCGCGCCGCGCTCGAGATCAACAACCGCATCAAGCAGGTCGACGCGCGCCTGCCCGAGGAGGTGCGTCGCCAGGGCGTCACCGTCGAGAAGGCCTCGACCTCGTTCCTGCAGGTGATCGCGTTCACGTCGCCCGACGGCCGCTACGACGACCTGTTCACGAGCAACTACGTGACGCTGCACGTGCTCGACGAGCTGAAGCGCCTGCCCGGCACCACCAGCGTGCAGATCTTCGGCGCCAAGGACTACGCGATGCGCGTCTGGCTGCAACCCGACCGCATGGCGCAGCTCGGCGTCACGATCAGCGAGGTCCGGCGCGCGATCCAGGCACAGAACGCGCAGTTCGCGCCGGGCAAGATCGGCGAGCCGCCGACCGACGACGGCCAGGAGCTGGTCTGGTCGTTGACGGCGCACGGCCGGCTCGCCGACGCGCACGAGTTCGAGTCGATCGTCGTCCGCGCGACGCCCGGCTTCGGCATGATCCGGCTCGCGGACATCGCCAAGATCGAGCTCGGCGCCAAGGACTACGGCTTCGTCGGCCGCGTCGACAACGTGCCGGCGACGCTGATCGGCATCTTCCTGCAGCCCGGCGCCAACGCGCTGCAGGTCGGCCAGGCGGTGCGCGACAAGCTCGCGGAGCTGTCCGCGCACTACCCGCCCGGCCTCAAGTCCGAGGTCACCTACGACACCACGAGCTTCGTCGAGGTCTCGATCCGCGAGGTCGTCAAGACGCTGGCGATCGCGGCGCTGCTGGTGTTCCTGGTCGTGTTCCTGTTCCTGCAGAGCTGGCGCGCGACGCTGATCCCGGCACTCGCGGTGCCAGTGTCGCTGATCGGCACGTTCGCCGGCCTGCACCTGCTCGGCTACTCGATCAACACGCTGACGCTGTTCGGCATGGTGCTCGCGATCGGCATCGTCGTCGACGACGCGATCGTCGTGCTCGAAAACGTCGAGCGCCTGATGCACGAGCAGCGGCTGTCGCCGCGCGCGGCGGCGGTCGCGGCGATGCAGGAGGTCACCGGGCCGGTGATCGCGATCGTGCTGGTGCTGATCGCTGCGTTCGTGCCGATCGCGTTCCTTGGCGGGCTCACGGGCGTGCTGTTCCGCCAGTTCGCGGTCACGATCGCGATCGCGGTGACGATCTCGGGCTTCGTCGCGCTGACGCTGACGCCGGCGCTGTGCGCCGCGCTGCTGAAGAACCAGCCGCGCGGCCGCAACTGGTTCTTCCGCGCCTTCGACCGCGTGTTCGAGACCACGGCCAACGGCTACACGGGCGGCGTGCGCTGGCTCGCGCGCCATGCCGCGGTCGGCATCGCACTGTTCCTGGCGATGGTCGCCGGCACCGGCTGGCTGTGGTGGAAGACGCCGAGCTCGCTGGTGCCGCAGGAGGACCAGGGCTTCTACATCGCCGCGATCTACCTGCCCGACGGCAGCTCGCTGCACCGCACCGACGAGGTCGCCCAGCAGGTCACGGCGATCGTGCGCAGCAACCCGGCCAACGACCGGGTCACCGCGTTCGCCGGCCTCGACTTCCTCGGCGGCGGCTTCAAGAACAACGCCGCGACGATGTTCATCACCCAGAAGCACTGGGACGAGCGGCCCGGCGTCGACACGCAGCAGCTGATCGGCGACCTGCTCACCAAGACAGCGACCCTGCGCGACGCGTACGTGCAGGCCATGAACCCGGCACCGATCCTCGGCCTCGGCCAGTCCGGCGGCTTCGAGCTGTGGCTGCAGAACCAGGGCGATGGCGGCCCCGAGCGCACCGCTGCGGTCGTGCAGCAGTTCATGGCGCGCGCCAACCAGGACCACGAGAAGTTCAAGTTCGTCGTGACGCTCTGGCGCGCCACCGTGCCGCAGCTGCACGTCGACCTCGACCGCGACCGCGCCGCCGCACTCGGCATCCCGATCGACGATGCCTTCGACACCGTGTCGGCCGCGCTCGGCACGGTCTACGTCAACGACTTTACGCGGTTCGGGCGCAACTGGCAGGTGCTGCTGTCGGCCGAACCACGGCAGCGCGACCGGCCCGGCGACGTCGAGGCGCTCTGGGTCCACGCGCAGAGCGGGGCAATGGTGCCCGCCAGCGCGTTCGCGTCGGTGCGCTACGAGAACGGCCCCGAGACGCTGTCACGCTTCAACAACCAGCCGGCGGTCAAGTTCTTCGGCGAGGGCGCACCGGGCATGAGCTCGGGCCAGACGATCGCGCACGTCGAGGCGCTGCTGCACGAAGTGCTGCCGCCGGACTTCACGTACGGCTGGAGCGGCGCGTCGTTCCAGGAGAAGCGGGTCGGCAGCGACAGTGGCCTCGCGCTCGCGTTCGCGGCGCTGATGGTGTTCCTGATCCTGGCCGCCCAGTACGAGCGTTGGTCCCTGCCGTTCGCGGTGCTGCTGGCGCTGCCGTTCGGCACCTTCGGCGCGCTTGCCGCGGTCAAGCTGCGCGACTTCACCAACGACGTCTACTTCCAGATCGGTCTGGTGACGCTGCTCGGGCTCGCGGCCAAGAACGCGATCCTGATCGTCGAATTCGCCGTGCAGCGCATGCACCACGGCGTGCCGGTGCTGGAGGCAGTCGTGCAGGCGGCGCGGCTGCGCTTCCGGCCGATCCTGATGACGTCGCTGGCGTTCATCCTCGGCGTGCTGCCGCTGACGTTGTCGACCGGGGCCGGCGCCGGCGCGCGGCAGTCGGTCGGCACCGGCGTGATGGGCGGCATGCTGTCGGCGACCTTCCTGGCGATCTTCTTCGTGCCGATGTTCCTGCTCCTGCTGGCGCGGCGCAGCGAGGTGCACGCGACGACGACGCCGTCCGAACCCCAGAACGCCGGGGACCAGAACGCCGGGGATCAGAGCAGAGGGGAGCCGGGTCATGCGTGAACCGGTCCGCGCCACGCTCGCCGCGCTGGCGTTCGCCGCCTGCAGCATGCCGCCCGACGCCCGTCCGCCGACGCTCGAGCTGCCGCCGCTGGACGGCGCCGACGAGGACCTGACCGCCTGGTGGACGCGCTTCCAGGATCCGCAGCTCGACGCGCTGCTCGCGCGCGTGCTCGAGCACAACCGCGATCTCGCGGTCGCGGTCGCCCGCGTCGACGAATCGGCGGCGCTGCTGCGCAACGCCGACGACCTGCTGCCCGACGCCAATCTGCGCCTCGGCGCCGGTCGCAGCCAGACCAGCGACCGCAACGCGTTCCCGCGGTTCGCCGGCATCGACCGCCGCAACTTCGCGCACAACGTCACCCTCGACGTCACCTGGGAACTCGACCTGTGGGGGCGCGTGCGCGCCGGCAATCGCGCCGCGCAGGCCGACCTGCTGCGCAGCCGCGAAGCGCAGCGCGGGCTGCAGGCGGCGCTGGCGGCGCAGGCCGCGCAGTCGTACTTCCGGCTGGTCGCGATCGACCGGAAGCTGGCGCTCGCCGAGCAGACGCTGCAGAACCGCCAGGAGGCGCTGCGCATCCAGCAGCGCCGCCGCACCGCCGGCAACGGCACGCTGCTCGAAGTGCGCCAGGCCGAGGCCGAAGTCGAAGCCATCGCCGCCACGCTGCCACGCCTGCGCGCCGCGCAGGCGAGCGCGACGCGGGCGCTGCTGGTGCTCGCCGGCGAGACCCCGGCCGCGATCGCGGTCTCGGCGCTGCCGCGCGCCAGCGCGTTGCCGGCGCCGCCGCAGGTGCCCGCCGGCCTGGCCTCGGACCTGCTCGCGCGGCGGCCCGACGTGCGCGAAGCCGAGGCCGCGCTCGCCGCCGCCAACGCCCGCGTCAGCGAAGCGCGGGCGCGCTACTTCCCGACGATCCGCCTGACCGGCTCGGCCGGGCAGGAGAGCAAGGATCTCGGCGATCTGTTCACCTCGCCGGCGACGGTCTGGAACCTCGCCGGCTCGCTGACCCAACCGCTGTTCGGCCTGCGCAAGATCGACGCCCAGTTCGACACCGCCGCGGCCCGCAGCCGCGCCGCCGAGGCCACCTACGTCCACACGGTGCAGACGGCGTTCGCCGAGATCTACGACGCGCTCGGCGCGCGCACCGCCAGCAACCAGACGCTGGTCGCCCAGGCGCGTCGCATCGATGCGCTCAGCGCCGCCGAGCACATCGCCGAGTCACGGCACACCGCCGGCGCCGGCGCGTTCTTCGATCTGCTCGATGCGCGCCGCAACCTGCTCGCGGTGCAGACCGACAGCATCGACACCGCCGCCGACGAACTGTCGGCGACGATCGACGTGTACCGCGCCCTCGGCGGCGGCTGGAGCGACGGCGCGAGCCAGTAGCGGCAAGGCACTACTTGCCGAGCGTCGCGTGCAGGAACCAGGCATGCTTCTCGAACAGCTGCACGAACCCGGTCAACAGATCGACCGTGTCCTGATCGTCGTGTTCGTCGGCAAGCTCGCGCCCGGCCCGGACGCCGACCAGGTACTTCTCGATCCGTTCGATCAGCAGCTGCACGTGCTCGAGGTCACGCGTCAGGTCCTGCGGATAGTCGGGCAGGCGCGAGTTCTTGGCGACGTGGCGCGCGGTGCCGACCGCGAGACCGCCGAGCGTCAGCACGCGCTCGGCGAGTTCGTCGTTGCTGGCGGCGATGTCGGTGGCGAACTGGTCGAACAGCGGGTGCAGCGCCGCGAACTGCGGTCCCTTGATGTTCCAGTGCGCGACCTTGATCTGCGACTGCAGGTCGAGGCCGTCGGTCAGTACCGGGAGGAGTGCGGCGCAGATCGCCGTGCGCGCCGGCAACGGCAGCGGGTTGGGTGATGCATGCATCGATGTGCTCTCGTTGGTCATGGGCAGGGCCGCGTCACAGTAGCCGCAGGAAGGCGACCAGATCCTGTTTGTCCGCCTCGCCGAGGTGCAGTTCCAGCACCAGGTCGAAGAACGCGACGGCGTCCTCCAGGGTCAGCAGCCGGCCATCGTGCAGGTACGGCGGCGAATCCTTGATCCCGCGCAGCGGGAAGGTCTTGAACAGCCCCTCGGCGCGGCCCTGGTAGAAGCGCTCGACCTTGAGGTCGTGCGACAGGTTGTCGGTGAAGTACTCGCCCGAGTGGCAGACGGCGCACTTGCCGCGGCCGTGGAACAACTGTTCGCCGCGCAGTTCCTGCGCCGTGGCCAGCGCCGGATCGAGCTCGCCGGTCGGCCGCAGCTTCGGCGCCGGCGGCAAGTCGAGGATGTTCTGGAACGCCGCCATCGCCGCGAGTTCACGTCGCGTGAAGTGGCGCCCGCCCTTGCGTTCGGCGTCGATCAGGTTGCCGTCGAAGTAGGCGGTGTTGTTCTCGACCTCGGTGAAATCCTCGATCGAGCGCAGGTTGCGCTTGCTGCCGAAGGTCCGCATCGCGAACACGCCGCGCAGCGTCACGGTCTCGATCCGCGGCCGATCGAGGTGCGGCTGCACGTCGGGCACCAGGTGGAACTGGCCGGTGGTGTGGCCATTGACGTGGCAGGAGAAACACGACACGCCGGTCGATGCCTGCCAGGTGGCGCGGTCCTCGGTCTGGTTGAACTGCTGCTGCGGGAACGGCGTGACCAGGAGGCGCAGGCCGTCGAGCTGGAAGCTGGTCAGCACGCCGGCGAACAGCGGGTAGTAGTTGTCGAGCGTGACCTCCTGCCCCTTGCTGAGGTCGCCGCGATCGGGGTGCGTGGTCAGGTACAGCGGTGGCGGGAACTCCGGCAGGTAGGCGTCGGGGATGTCGAAGTCGACATCGACGCGGCGCAGTTCGGGATGCGTCTTCAGCTGCGCCTCGGGGAACACCATGCCGCCGCCGCCGTGGACCTGCAGCGGGTGCACGATCGGCTGGTACGGGAACGCGCCGCGCTCGCGCATCGCTGCCGGCGTCATCGCCGCGAGTGCCGCCCAGGTGGTGCCCTCCGGCAATCGCGCCGTCGGGCCGACCGGCAGCGGCTTGCCGCCGGACATGCGCGCCTTCGGGTCGGTGTGCCCCGACAGATCGAAGCGCCGTTCGAGGTCGGCGCGGGCGGTGCGGGTGATCTCGGGTTTCTTCTGCGCCTGCGCCTGCATCGTCTGCAGGAACTCCTTGCTGGCCGCCGGCGGCGCACCGAGCGGCGGCTGCTGGCCGGCGAGCGGCATGGTGGCGAACAAGATGAACAAGTACAGCGGGTTCGGGGCGAGCGATTGCATGGTTGCCTTCCGGAGTCGGTGGATCGGGTGGTCGTGGATCGGGTCAAGCCGACGCCATGACGGGCACCGGCCAGTCGAGAACGCGGCGGCCGGCGGCGGCGTCTGCATCACGCCACCGCCAGGGTCTTGTCGCCCTTGTGCCAGTTCACCGGGCACAGCTCGCCGGTCTGCAGCGCGTCGAGCGTGCGCAGCACCTCGTCGACACTGCGGCCAACGTCCAGGTCGTGCGCCGAGGCGAAGCGGATCAGGCCCTCGGGGTCGACGATGAACGTCGCGCGCAGCGGGATGCCCTGCTGCGGGTGCAGGATGCCGAGCGTCTGGCACAGCGCGCGCTGCTTGTCGGCGAGCATCGGCACCGGCAGGTCCTCGAGGTCCGGGTGCGACTTGCGCCAGGCGAGGTGCACGTACTCGGAGTCGCACGACAGGCCAAGCAGCTGCGCGTCGCGATCGGCGAAGTCGCCGTGGCGGCGGCCGAACTCGGCGATCTCGGTCGGGCAGACGAAGGTGAAGTCGAGCGGCCAGGCGAACAGCACCAGCCATTTGCCCGGATGGCTGTGGTTGGTCAGCTCCTGGAACTCCTGGCCGCTCGCCAGAGCGACGGTCGCGGGCAGGCGGAAGTCGGGGAAACGGTGGCCTACGGTCAACATGATCTCTGTCCTTTCTTGTCTTTCATCCAGAGTTGTATCTTGTCCAACATGGGCCGACGCCACGGCCGGCAATGCCGGGCCGGATCAGGCGCGGCGGCGGCCGCCCTTCCTGGTGCCGCGCACCACGACCTGGTACTCGCGCACGTCGACGCCGGTCAGCTCGTCGATGCGGCCGACGCGCAGGGAGCCCCAGGGAATGTCGTGGATCGCGCCGGTGTCGTCGTCGACGAAGTGATGGTGCGGCTCGATCTTCGGGTCGAACACCGTGCAGCCTTCGGCGAGCACGTGCTGGCGCAGCAGCCCCTTCTGCACGAACAGCTGCAGCGTGTTGTAGACGGTGGCGCGCGACACCATCGGGAAGCGCGCCTTGACCTTGGTCCACACCTGGTCGGCGGACGGGTGGTCTTCGGTGCGCAGCACGTACTCGGCGATCGCCACGCGCTGGGCCGACGGGCGGATGTCGCGGCGTTCGAGCAGTTCGATCAGGTCGCGGTCCATGCGGGCTGCTAGACTATGTCTAATTCTAGGCAGAGTCAAGCATGGGCTGCAGCGGCCGACCGCGGCGCCGGTGGCATGGTGTGTCCCGGCACCGCCGAGGCCGTGGCCATGGCTGTTGCGCCGGGGGCGCCTCCCCCCCACCATCCCCCGTGCCGAGACGAACGTGCCCGAACCGCGCATCGACAAGGTCTGGATCGAGGAGGGCTGCATCTCCTGCAAGGTCTGCCAGGATCTGGCGCCGCGGGTGTTCCTGGTCGACGGCGATGCCACCTGCGTGGTCCTTCCCGGTGCCGCCGCCGAGTTCCAGCGGCTCGCCGACGACATCCGGCAGGCGGCGCGCGACTGCCCGGTCGAGGTCATCAAGCTGGCGGAGCGCGACCCGCCGGCGTGACCGCGTGCTCAGGTTCACAGCAGCGTGCCGCGCAGCAGCCACCAGGCGACGTTGAAGTAGATCACCAGCCCCGACACGTCGACCAGCGTGGCGACGAACGGCGCCGACGCGCTGGCCGAATCGAGCCGCAGTTTCTTGAGCACGAACGGCAGCAGCGCGCCGACCAGCGAGCCCCAGGCGACGACGCCGAGCACGCTGATGCCGACCGCGAGCGCGAGAACGAGCCAGTTGGCGCCATAGGTGCCGAACACCGCTTCCCAGGCGCCGACCCGCAACGCGCCGATCACGCCGAGGATGCTGCCGAGCATCAGCCCGACCGCGAGTTCGCGCCGCAGCACGCGACCGATGTCGCGCAGCCGCAGTTCGCCGAGCGCCAGGGCGCGGATCACCAGCGTGGTCGCCTGCGAACCGCTGTTGCCGCCGCTGCTGATGATCAGCGGCACGAACAGCGCCAGCACGACGGCGCGGCCGATCTCGTCCTGGTAGCGGCTCATCGCCGAGGTGGTCAGCATCTCGCCGACGAACAGGATCGCCAGCCAGCCGACGCGCTTCTGCACCATCTTCCACAGCCCGACCTGCAGGTACGGCGCGCCCAGCACTTCGACGGCACCGAGCTTCTGGATGTCCTCGGTGGCCTCCTTCTGCACCGCGTCGGCGACGTCGTCGAAGGTGACGATGCCCTGCATGCGGCCATTGGCGTCGAGCACCGGCACCGCCAGCAGGTCGTGTTCGGCCAGCACGTGCGCGACCTTCTCCTGGTCGTCGTTGGCCTGCACGGCGACGAACTCGGCGTGCATCAGCTCGCGCACCGGCCGTTCGCCGGGCGCCGCGAACAGTTCGCGCAGCGACACCACGCCGAGCAGGCGCTGATCGGCGTCGAGCACGTAGCCGTAGTAGATGGTCTCCAGGTTCTGTCGCACCTGCTGGCGCAGGTAGACCAGCGCCTCCTGCGCGGTCGCGTCGGCGCGCACGCGCGCGAACCGCGGACTCATCAGACCGCCGGCCCGGTCCTGGGCGTAGGCCAGCAGCGCGCCGACCTCGCGGCGGGTGCGTTCGTCGAGCGCGGCGAGGAACTGGGCGCGCAGCTCCGGCTCGAGCTGCTGCAGCAGGTCGGCGGCATCGTCCGGCGGCAGCGACTGCAGCCAGGTCCTGGCCTGCTCGGGCGGCGAGGCGCCGACCAGCCCGGCCTGGTCGGCCGCCGACAGCTTCAGGAAGAACGCGTTGGCTTCGCGCGTGGCCAGGGCGTCGAGCGCCTCGAGCCGCTCGTCGATCGACAGCACCGGCCAGGCATCCCGCAGTTCGTCGCTGGTCAGGGTGTCGGTGGTCATGGCAGTCTCCGGCGTCGCCGCAGCGGCGGCGCATTATGGGCACCGCAACGCGCCATCGCCGCGCGAAATGCGGTCGCGCTGCCAGACCCCGTGACGCCGCCGATCCGGCGCTATACTGCCCCGGCGATGAACCCCCTGCTGCTGCCGCTCGCAGTGCTGCTGTGCCTCGGCACCGACGACCCGCAGAAGACCAGCTTCGCGGTGCTCGGCTCGTTCCAGTACACCGAGGGCATGAAGCTGCCCGACGAGGTGCAGAAGCTCGACGACAAGCTGGTCGACATCAGCGGCTGCATGCAGCGCGAGACCCCGGGCAGCGGCCCGGTCAACTCGTTCCTGCTGATCAACGACGCCTGCGGCTGCAACGGCACGCCGAAGCTCAACGAGATCGTGTTCTGCGCGCTGGCCGACGGCGTGACGATGGACGTCAAGCCGGGCATCGTGCACGTCCAGGGCAAGCTGTACGTCGGCGAACAGAAGGAAGAGGGCGCGGTCGTGGCGCTCTACACGCTGGACGCCGACGCGGTGAAGTGACGGCCGCGCGGACGTGATCGGCCGGGCCCGGCAGAGGGCTGCTTCCGCACCGCCGGGCGGCGTCCCTGCCCCAGACTGAAGGCGCCGCAATTCCAGTCGAGATTCCCGTCCGTTCGTAGCCCGCTCGCTGCACCAGGGATGGGCAATCCCGTGACGACGCAGCACCACGACGGCCTGTTCCGCTTCACCTTCGCCGCGAGCGAGCACGCCGCCGGTCTGCTGCGGGTCAACCTGGCAGCCGTGCTCGTCACGGCAATCGACTGGGCCACGCTGAAACCCTGGGCCGCGAGCAAGACCGGCGGGAATCTGCGGTTGCACCATGCCGACCTGCTGTTCCGGGCCAGGCTCGCGCACAGTCTCGCGCACAGGGACGCACCGATCTTCTTCCTGATCGAGCACAAGTCCGGTCCGGACGCGTCGACCAGCCGGCAGCTGCTCCGTTACGTCGTGCACATCGCTTCCGAGTGGAACAGGACACGGCCGATGCTGTCTGGAATCGTGCCGATCGTCATCCACCACGGTGCATGCCCATGGCCCAACACGGCCTGGGGATCCCCGCCGACCATCGAAGGCGACCCTGCAGTCGAGGCCGAGCTGCAGCGGTTCCACCCCGAGTTGCGGTATCTGCTCTTTGACCTCGCGCGCTGCAGTGAAGCCGACCTGATGGTGCGCGACATGACGGCGCTGGGGCGGCTCACGCTCCTCAGCCTGCAGTTCTTGCGCCAGTTCTCGGACGACGAAGCTCTCGCCGCCATCGACCGCTGGCGGGATCTCATCGGCGCCGTCCATGCCGCACCGGGCGGACACGCCAACCTGGAGGCGGTATGGTGCTACTTCCTGCAGGTGACCGACCTGACCACCGAACGGCTGGCCGACACGGTCGCCCGTGTTCTGCAGAACCCCGACGAGGACTCCGTCATGAGCACCGCCGACAAGTTGATCGCCAAAGGACGCACGGAAGGACGCACGGAAGGTCGCGCGGAAGGACGCGCGGAACTGCTGCTCGGACTCCTGCGCAAGCGCTTCGGACAACTGCCCGGTGGCGTCACGACGCGCGTGCAGCAGGCGACCCTCGAGGACCTCGAACTCTGGGCCGAGCGCATTCTCGATGCCCGATCGCTCGCCGACGTGTTCGCCGCCGAGTAGACCACGACGAGGGCCGCGGGCGGGCTCGCCAACTGCCGGTTCGAGGCGCGCGCGCGGCGGCAGCACGCATGCCCCTGGAACAAGCGCCGGCCCCGGATTTCCCGCGTCGGTCGGCGGACTGACCACAAGTTCGACACCCCGCCGTTCCGATGCCATCTGCATGGCTGACCTCAGCGATTTCCCGGCGTCAGCAGCCAACCACCTGATCGACGGTTTCTGCTCGGACTTCGTCCAGCTCGCCACCTCGCTGGCGCACGCGCTCGAGCAGATCTCGATCCGCCGGCTGCCGCTCGATTCGCTGCGGCCGACGCTGGCGCGGGCGTCGCACGGCATGAAGGGCATGGCCGAAGCCATCGACGCGCTGTTGCAGACCGGCGCCGTGCCGCCCACGGCCAAGTCGATGCTGGCCGCGACCGGGTCCGCCGCGCCGGCACCAGGCAAGCCATCGTCGCCGGGCAAGCCGGCACCGGCGACGCAACGATCTGCCATGGCCAGGGCCGCGCCGCCCCCCGCCGTCGCCACTCCTGCGGCCAAACCGCCGGCCGACGCGCCACCCGCACCGATCCACACCGAAGGCGCCCTGCAGGGTTCGAACGACAACATGCCGCTGGTCTCGGTGTTTCAGTTCATCGGCAGCATGCGCAAGAGTGGCACGCTGCAGGTACAGCTCGGCAACGAGAACCTGACCTTCGAGTTCGTCAACGGCTGCGTCGAGTGCACCACCTCGGACGGGCCGCCAGCACCCGAGCGGCTCGGCGACATCCTGATCGCCATGGGCTTCCTGCAACCCGAGGTGCTGACGCCCGGCCTGCAGAAGCAGAGCCCGCTGCCGCTCAAGCTCGGCGCGATCCTGGTGCGCCGGCACCTGATCTCCAACGGCCAGCTGCTCGAAGCACTCGAGCGCCAGGTGCACATGCGCTTCCACCGCGCGATCACCTCGCCGCAGGCGACCTACGTGTTCGAGGAAGGCGAAAGGGTGCCCGGTGACGGGCGGATCCGGATCCGCGCGTTCGAGCTGATGTTCGAGAGCCGGCGGCTGGCGAAGCAAGGGCCGTAGCGGCGCGGACCCGCGGCCGGCGGCTGCGCGACCCCTGGATTGCCCGACCACGGCGTGGACATCCTGGCTACGCTGGATGGCGACAGGACCAGCCACGAATCGGGCCATGCGACTCCTTCTTCTGTTCCTCGCCATGCTCGCGCTGCCTTGCCCGCTGCGACCGCAGCAGTCGACCGACGACTGGAGCAAGGACGTCGACAAGGCCTGCACCAACAGCCGCTACGGCTTGCGGCTCGCCGCCAGCAAGAAGGTCGGTGAAGCCGGCGACGACGCGGTGCCGGCAGTGCGGCAATGGCAGCAGCAGCACGGCAAGGACCGGCTGCCGGTCGCCCTGGTCGAGGCGATCGCCGACCGCGGCGGTGACGGCCCGCAGGTCGTGCAGCTGCTGCGCGAGTGGGCCACCGACCGCGAGTTCTTCTGGCGCGCGCAGGCGTTGAAGGGTCTCGCGCACCGCGCCAGTGCGCCTGCCGAGGCGGCGCCGTTCCGGCCGTTCGCCGACGATCCGGCCTGGCTGATGCGCACGTTCGCGCGCTACGGCCTCGTCCGCTGTGGCGCCGATCTGCGCGCGTTCGCCGTCGAGAGCGATCCGCGCGCCGACACCCGGCTCGCCACGCTGCTGCTCGGCGAAGGCCACGCCGAGTACGCGCCGCGGCTGGTCCCGGCCCTCGCCGACGAACGCACCTGCCTCGGCATTCCCTGGGGCAAGCGCCGCTGTCTCGAAGCCTTCACCGCGCTCGTGCAATGGCTCGGTCAGGACGCCGGCTTCAAGCCCGACGCCGACTACGCGCAGAACTGCACGGCGCTCGAGCGGCTGGCCGCGCTGGTCACCGGCAAGTGCGGCACCGCCGTGCCGGTGCCACCACTGCTCGCCGACCCCGAGCCGATCGCCGGCGGCGTCGAGGTGCTGTCGTGCCGCAACGGCGACCTGTTCGTGCGTTGGACCGCGGCCGGCGAACTGCACTTCGGCCTCGACCTGGGCAAGGCGCTGCGGCCCGAGGCCGCCACCTGGCAGCAGTTGTCGGCGACGCGCGCCGCGTTGCGGCTCGAACCGCAGATCGGCGTCGTGATCTGCGACAAGCTGATGCTGCGCTGGTCGCCGCCCGAAGTGTACGCGGACATTGCGCCTGCCGCGCTGCCGGCCGACGCCGGCGCGTGGCTCGAGCAGCTCGCCGCCGCGATCGAACAGGCCGGCGACCAGGACCATGCAGCGGCCTTGCGCGACCGCCTGCAGCAGTTCAACGGCCGCTGACCAGGAGACCCGACCGAGATGTGTGGCATCATCGCCGTGCTTCGCCGTCCCTCGCGCCGGCAACCGCCTGCCGCCGCGATCCTCGAGCAGGCCGTGCAGGCCGCGACCCGCGCGCTGGCGGAGGGCTTCGAGCTGGCCGGCCTGCAGGCCGCGGCCAGGGTGCTCGCCGAGCTGAACACGCAATTGAAGGGCGTGCCGGGGCTGCGCTGCCTGCTGCGCGTCAAGGCCGCGGCGAGCAAGGCCGAGCAGGACCTGCAGCACCTGCAGCAGCGGCTGCTCGACTTCGAACGCACGCTCGATCTCGACACCAGCGGTGCCGACCTGGCGATCGAACAACGCAACGTCGCGATCGTCGAGGTCAAGGACGCGCTGTGGGCGGTGCTGCGTGACCGGCTGCCGCACGCCCGCGCCGTGCAGGAACTCGCCAACGGCAACCTGCCGGACGCCGCGGTCGCCGGCTTCGCCTCGCTGCAGGCCGCGCTGTCGGCGCTCGATCGCCTCGAGGTGCGCGGCCGCGATTCCGCCGGCGTCAGCGTGCTGGTGTGGGGTCTCGACCTGACGACGCCGGAGTTCCAGGCGCTGTTGCAGGCGCGCACCGGCGACCCGCTGTTCCAGGACCGCGCCGCGCGCGCGGTCCACGGCGCGCTCAACCTGGTCTACAAGCACGCCGCCGAGATCGGCGAACTCGGCGACAACGTGCGCGCGCTGCGCCAGTCGATGCGCAGCGATCCGCTGCTGCAGGCGGCACTGGCGCAACCGCACGCCGACGTGCTGGTGCTCGGCCACACGCGTTGGGCCAGCATCGGCATCATCAGCCAGCCCAACGCGCACCCGCTCAACCAGGAAGAGCTCGGCCGCAGCGGCGGCCCGTACGTGCTCGGCGCCCTCAACGGCGACGTCGACAACCACGAAGAACTCAAGCTGCGCCACCGCCTCGAGCTCGCCACCGAGATCACCACCGACGCCAAGGTGATCCCGGTGCTGGTGGCGCGCGAGCTGGCGCTCGGCCAGCCGTTCGGCGAGGCGTTCCGCCGCACGGTGGCGGGCTTCGAGGGTTCGGTGGCGATCGCGGCGGCGGCGGCGAACGAGCGCGGCCGCCTGTGCCTGGCGCTGCGCGGCTCCGGCCAGGCGCTGTACATCGGCCTCGCCGAGGACAGCTACGTGATCGCCAGCGAACCGTACGGCGTGATCGAGGAGTGCGGGCAGTACCTGCGCATGGACGGCGAGACGCCGGGCAATGCGCAGAACCCGCAGGCCAGCCGCGGCCAGGTCGTGGTGCTCGACAGTGCGCTGGCCGGCGAGCTCGGCGGCATCGAGCGCCGCGCCTACGACGGCACCGCGCTGCCGCTGCAGGAACAGCAGCTCGCCCGCGCCGCCGTCACCACGCGCGACATCGACCGCGGCAGCTTCCCGCACTTCCTGCTCAAGGAGATCGGCGAGGCGCCGGCGTCGCTGCAGAAGACCCTGCGCGGCCGCATCGTCCGCACCGGCCAACGGCTGCACGCGCAACTGCCGCCGGCGTCGCTGCCGGCCGCGGTCGGCGACGCGCTGCAGCAGGGCCGGATCCGCCGCGTCCTGGTGATCGGCCAGGGCACCGCCGCGGTCGCCGGCCAGGCGGTCGCCGGCGCGATCGCCGAGCTGCTGGCGCGCAGTGCGATCGACGTGCGCGCGCTGCCCGGCACCGAGTTGTCGGGCTTCGGCCTGCGCGACGACATGCGCGACACGCTGATCGTCGCCATCAGCCAGTCGGGCACCACCACCGACACCAACCGCACGGTCGATCTGGTGCGCGCCCGCGGCGCCATCGTGCTGGCGATCGTCAACCGCCGCGGCAGCGATCTGTGCGACAAGGCCGACGGCGTGATCTTCACCAGCGACGGCCGCGACGTGGAGATGAGCGTCGCCAGCACCAAGGCGTTCTATGCCCAGTGCGCCGCCGGCTTCATCCTGGCGCTGGCGCTGGCGCGCGCCGCCGGCCTCGCCGACGAGCGCCGCGAGCACGAACTGCTGCAGGCGATCGTCGACCTGCCGAAGGCGATGCTGCAGGTGCTGCAGCAGGACGGCGCGATCGCCGCGATCGCCCAGCGGCTGGCGCCACCGCGCCGGCACTGGGCGCTGGTCGGCAACGGCATGAACCGCGTCGCCGCCGCCGAGGTGCGCATCAAGCTCAGCGAGCTGTGCTACAAGTCGATCGCCTGCGACGCGACCGAGGACAAGAAGCACATCGACCTGTCGTCGGAGCCGATGATCCTGGTGTGCGCCGCCGGCCTTTCCGGTTCGACGGCGGACGACGTCGCCAAGGAAGTGGCGATCTACAAGGCCCACAAGGCCTGCCCGATCGTCGTCGCCACCGTCGGCGAGAACCGCTTCACCGCCGCAGCGGCGACCGTGTACGTGCCGGCAGTACACCCGTCACTGGCGTTCCTGCTGTCGACCATGGCCGGCCACCTGTTCGGCTACCGCGCCGCGCTGGCGCTCGATGCCCTGGCGCTGCCGCTGCGGCGCGCCCGCGGTGCGATCGAGGCCGTGGTCGGCGACCCGGCACTGCGCGTCGACGCACTGGTAAACCTGCGGTCGCGCCTGCCGGCGCCGGCGCAGCAGTTCCGCCAGGACCTGCTGGCCGGCCGCTACGACGGCGCGCTCGAGGCCCGCACCGCATCGCGGCTGACTTCGCTGCTCAACCTGGCGCTCGGCATCGTGCCGCTCGAAGCCCATGCCGCCGAATTCGGCACCGCGGGTTCGCCCGGTCTGGTGATCGACGAGCTGACCGCCGAGCTGACGCGCGCGATCGACCAGTTGACGCGGCCGGTGGACGCGATCAAGCACCAGGCCAAGACCGTCACCGTCGGCATCTCGCGCGCCGACGAGGCGCTGCTGACCGTGCCGCTGGTGCGCGCGGTGCTGCAGGCGGGTGCCCTGCGCGATCGGCTCGGCTACCGCGATCTGCGCGCGCTCGCCGGCCTCGACCCGGCGGTACTCGAAGTGCTCGGCAGCACGCGCTACCGCATCGACGGCGACGCCGACGGCGGCACGGCGACGATCCACGTGCTCGACCAGCGCGGCCTGGCCGCCGGCCTGCCATCGCGCACCGCCAGCAACCCGACGCTGAAGGGCACCAAGCACACCGTGGCGATGGAGAAGGCCTGCCTGGTCGCGCGCGGCCGCAACGACGATCGCACCGTGGTGCTGGTGCCGGAAGTCGAGCAGAACCGCGCCGTCGGACTCACGCTGCTGCACGTTCGCTTCGCCGAACACCTGCCGACCAGCGCGCTGCGTGGCGTGCTCGGCGGTTACCGCAACCGCTTCGCCGCACTGCAGGACGCCGTCACCGAGACCGAGCCCGAGTTCGACACCGCAGTGCTCGAACGCATGCGCGTCGTCGACTTGCTGACCGAACCGGTGTTCTCGCTGGCCGACCGGTGGCGTCGGTCTTCCGGCCAACGCTGACGATCCGCCGCCGGTGCCGGCAGCCAGGTCTGCTGTCCCCGCCCACCGTTCCGCCACAACCGTTCCCCCCCGACGCACCCGCCTTCCGCTCCATGGCCGCCGACGTTCCGAAATCCACCGACAGCACGCTCAGTCTGGGGCGGGCCCTGGTGGTGTTCGCGCAGCTCGCGGACCTGCCGCCGGCGGAGCGCGCGCGCCGCATCACCGAACTGTCGGTGAAGGACCAGGGCCTGCACGCGCAGGTGCTGTCGCTGTTGCAGCAACAGGGGCAGCCGGCCCAGGCGGTGCGTCGCCGGCGCCGCAGCGGCCGCATCGGCCCGTACCGGATCGTCGAGTTCGTCGGCGCCGGTGGCATGGGCGAGGTCTATCGCGCCGAACAGGACGAGCCGCGCCGCGCCGTCGCCCTCAAGTTGTTGCGTCCGGGGCCGACCACGGCGGCGGTGTTGCGCTGGTTCCATCGCGAAGCCTCGGTGCTGGCACGGCTGCGGCATCCGGGCATCGTGCAGATCCACGCCACCGGCTGGGTCGACGGCCCATCGGGCAGCGAGCCGTACCTGGCGATGGAGTTCGTCGACGGCGAGCCGCTGCTGCAGGTGACCGAACGGCTGCCGATCGAGCAGCGCGTGAAGTTGCTGGCGGACCTGTGCTGTGCCATCGACCACGCGCATCGCCGCGGGGTGATCCACCGCGACCTGAAGCCGGAGAACGTGCTGGTCGAGACCGGCAGCGACGGCCCGCGACCGCGGGTGCTCGATTTCGGTGTTGCGCTGCCGATCACCGACGCCGCTGCGACCCACACCCGCAGCGACCGCGAGCTCGCCGGCACGCTCGGCTACATGAGCCCCGAGCAGATCGACGGCAATGCCGATGTCCGCAGCGACGTCTACTCGCTCGGCGCCGTGGCCTACCAGGTGCTGTCGGGACGCATGCCGTTGCCGCTGCGCGGCACCCGGTTGTCGGTCGCCCTCGAGCGCATCCGCACGCTCGAACCGCTGCGCCTCGGCACGATCGATCCGCGCCTGCGCGGCGATCTCGACTGCATCGTCGGCCGCGCGCTGGCGAAGCTGCCCGACCAGCGCTACCAGTCGGCGGCCGCGCTGGCCGCCGATCTGCGGCGCCACCTCGCCCGGCTGCCGGTGCTGGCCCGGCGGCACACCGCGCTGTACCTGTTCGGCCGCCTGTTGCAGCGGCGCCTCGCCAGCACGGCGCTGGTGGCGCTGCTGCTGCTGTCGACGGCACTCGGCATCTTCGGCACCCTGCACGGCCTGCTGCGCGCCACTGACGCCAGCGAGCGGCTGGCGGGAGTGCTCGCGCGCGTCGTCACCCATGTGCGCGAGAACCTCGACCAGACCGCCGGCACCGCGGATTCGCGGCAGGAGATGCTGCAGGATTGCCGCCAGCAACTGACCTCCCTGGCCGGCTCGAACCCGGAGAACTTCGAGATCCAGCACGCCTTCGCCGACGTCGAGGAGCTGCAGGGCAACCTGCTGCGCGCGCGCGGCCAGAGCCGCGCGGCGTTCGAACTGCGGTTGCAGAACCACCAGCATCGTCGTTGGCTCGAGCTGCGGCGACCGGCGCCGCGCCAGGAGCACGAACTCGCCAACGCCGGCGTGCTGGTCGGCGACCTGCTCAAGGAACAGGGTGATCTCCGGCAAGCGCAGCATTGGTACGACGACGCCCACGTGTTGTTCGCGCAGCTGGCTGCTGCTGCCGGCGACGACCGGCGCGCCCAGGACGACCTCGCCTGCAGCTACCACCGCCGCGCCGACGTCGCCTGCATGCAGAACGACATCGACCAGGCGCGCCAGCTGCTCGACCACTGCCGCGAGATCACCGACCGCCTGCTCGCCCGCTACAGCGACCATCCGGCGACGCTGTCGCTGTTGCGCGACTGTCTGTGCCTCGAAGCCGCCATGCCGCAGTCGGCGGGGCAGCCGCGGCAACGGTTGGCGTCGATGCTGCAGGCGCTGGCCGTGGTGCAACAGCTGTGCGCCCGGAATCCGCTGCACCTCGGCTACATGGAGTGCCGGTTGATGACCGCGACTTCGACCGCCAGTCTGGCGATCGACCTCTCGGACCTTGCCTGCGCCGGCACCGTGCTGGCCGCGGCGCAACCGACCGCCGCCCAGATCCTGCACCTCGAGCCAAACCATGTTCCCGGCCTCGAGGCGGTCATCCACTACCACGCTGTCTGTGCCGACCTCGCCTGCGCCGGCAGGCATTGGTGCGACCTGCTGCCGTCGACCGAGACGGCGTTGGCCGCGGCGATGCGGCTGCAGCTGCTCGACCAGTCGGGCAACCGCGCCGCGAACGGCAGCGGCCGGGCGATGGACCTCGTCTATCGCTGCCTGACGATGATCCAGCCGGGCGATGCCTGCGACCAGGCGCTGCGCGAGCTGCTGCTGCAGGTGCTGCAGTTCCAACCCGGCGACCATGCCGGCTGGCTCGAACTGCTGGTGCATGCACACGCGCTGGTGACCGTGGGCACGCCTGCGGATCTGGACCGGGCAGCTGGCGAACTGCTGGCCGCGCACGCCAGGGCGCAGTCGACTCCGGGATTGTGGTGGCTCGCCCATGCCAGGCTGCTGGCCCGCCGGGACGACCGTGACGGTACCAGGGATTCCCTGCGCCGGGCCCTCGACGGCGAGCCGATCGACTCGCCGGTCAGCCTGCGGGCCCAGGCCGAACTGGCCGCCGTCGACGGCCACTGAACGCGCCGGCCCGCTGGCGTGCCCTTCCCCGGGCGCCGGCGATGTCTATCCTGCGCGCGCCCGGCCGAAGCCGGACAGCAAGGAAGCCATGTCCGTTCCGATGATCGATCTCGTGCGCGACCAGGCGCAACTCGCCGAACTCGAGGTCGCGGTGGTCCGGGTCCTGCGCAGCGGCCAGTACATCCTCGGTCCCGAGGTCGAGAACCTCGAGAAGGAGCTGGCCGCCTACCTCGACTGCAAGCACGTGCTGGCGATGTCGTCCGGCACCGACGCGCTGCTGGCGGCATTGATGGCGCTCGGCATCGGCCCAGGCGACGAAGTCGTGTTGCCGACCTACTCGTTCTTCGCCACCGCCGGCGTGGTGGCCCGCGTCGGCGCGCGGCCGGTGTTCGTCGACGTCGAGGCCGAGCACTGGAACATCGATCCGCAGCGGCTGGCGGCGGCGCTGGCGAAGTGCCGCCGCGCCCGCGCCGTGATCGGTGTGCACCTGTTCGGCGCGCCGTTCGCCGCGGCCGCGGTGCTGGCGATCTGCCAGCAGGCCGGCGTGCCGTTGATCGAGGACGCGGCGCAGGCGATCGGCACGCGTCTCGACGGTCGCAGCTGCGGCAGCTTCGGCCTGTGCAGCGGCTGGTCGACGTTCCCGACCAAGAACCTCGGCGGCCTCGGCGACGGTGGCTTCCTGAGCACCAATGACGCCGAGTTCGCGCAGCGTTGCCGGCTGCTGCGCAACCACGGCCAGGCCGAGCAGTACCGCCACGTGGTCGTCGGCGGCAACTTCCGCATGGATGCGCTGCAGGCGGCGCCGCTGCGCGTCAAGCTGCGCGCGATCGAGCAGATCACCGCACAGCGGCGGCAGAATGCCGCGCGCTACCGCCAGCTGTTCGCGCAGGCCGGGCTGCTGGACCGGCTGGCCCTGCCGGCCGACGTCGCCGACCGGCACGCCTACCACCAATTCGTGGTGCGCGTGCCGGCGCCTGATCGCGACCGCCTGCTGCAGTACCTGCGCCAGCAGGGCATCGGTTGCGCCGTCTACTACCCGCTGCCGTTCCACCGCCAGCCGTGCTTCGACTACCTCGGCCACGCAGCCGCGGAGTTCCCGGTGGCCGAACAGGCGGCGGCCACCGCGCTGGCGCTGCCGATCTTCCAGGGCCTCAAGGAGGCGGAGCAGATCGAAGTGGTCGGCGCGATCGCCCGGTTCCACCGGTGACCGGGCCGCCGGAGCCCGCGCTGCTGCCGGTCGAATGGCTGCTCGACCGCACCGCCGCGCTGTGCGCGCACGACACCACCACCGGTGGCGAAGACCACGGGCTGCCGGCGCTGCGCGCGCTGCTCGCCGAACTCGACGCCCGCGTCGAGACCTTCGTCGTGGCGCCGGGCCGCAGCAACGTGCTGGCGACCTGGGGCAGCACCGTGCGGCTGTTGTTCTCGACCCACCTCGACACCGTGCCGCCGTGGTTCGGCCCGCGGCAGGAGCGCGGTCTGCTGCACGCGCGCGGTGCCTGCGACGCCAAGGGCCAGGTCGTGGCGCAACTGGCGACGATCCGGTCGCTGCTGGCCGCCGGCATCACCGACCTCGGCTGGCTCGGCGTGGTCGGCGAGGAGACCGACAGTGTCGGCGCCCGGAGTGCGGTGGCCCTGGCCGGGCGGTTCACCGCCTGCCGCGCGCTGATCGGCGGCGAGCCGACCGAGAACCGGCTCGCCACCGGCCAACGCGGTGCGCAGCAGCTGCAGTTGCGCGTGCAGGGGGTGGCGGCGCACAGCGGCACGCCCGAGCGCGGCCGTTCGGCGATCTGGCCGCTGCTCGAATGGCTCGAACGGCTGCGCGCGCTGCCAACGGCGCACGACGCCGAGCTGGGAGACGAGATCTGGAACCTCGGTCTGCTGCGCGGCGGCGAGGCACCGAACGTCGTGCCGCCGCATGCCGAGGCGCAGTTGTTCGTGCGCGCGCTGCCGGGCAGCGACTTCGTCGCGCGCGCGCAGGCGCTGGCACCGCCGCACGGCACGCTCGAAGTGGTGTCGGCGACGCCGGCCGACCACTTTCCCCGCTTGCCCGGTTTCGACCGCGGCGTCGTGCCGTTCGGCTCCGACGTGCCGCGCCTGCGCGAGCTGGTGCCGGGCCGCACGGCGGCGCTGGTCGGCCCCGGCAGCATCACCGTGGCGCACACCGCCGAAGAACGGATCACCGCCGCCGAACTGCAGGCCGGCCAGCATCTGCTGCTGCGTCTTGCCAGGACGCTGCTGGCATAGGATCGTCTCGACTGGTCGCGCCTGTTGGGCGCGGGAGGCATCCGTCATGCAAGCAACCTCGGGCCGCACGGCGCTGCGGCTCGGTCTGTTCGGCAGCGGCAAGCTCGGCAGCGTCATTGCCAGGGCCGCCGGCGACCGGCTGGTCTGGCAGGTGACACGTCAGGCACCGCCGCCGCAGCCGGTCGACGTCGCCATCGAAGCCTCCGCCGGCGCCGCGGTCGGAGCGCGCGTCGACTGGGCGCTCGCCACGCGCACGCCGCTGGTGATCGGCACCACCGGTTGGCAGATCGACGACCTCGCCGACCGCGTCGGCGATCGCATCGGCGTGGTCGTGGCACCCAACTTCTCGCTGGCGGTGCTGCTGCTGCAGCGCTTGACCGCCGTGCTGGCGCGTTTCTGCGCGCTCGATCCGGCGCGCGATCCGTACCTGATCGAACAGCATGCCATGACCAAGCACGATGCGCCGTCGGGAACGGCGCTGCTGCTGGCGCGGACGCTGCTGGCCGGCTGCCCGCGCAAGACCGGCTGGCGCCTCGGCGGGCCGCTGGCCGCGCACGAACTCTCCCTCGGTGTGCTGCGCACCGGCAGTTCGTACAGCGCGCACCTGGTCGGCATGGACGCACCGGCCGAGACCATCGAACTGCGCCACGCCGCGCGCGGTGCCATGGCGTTCGCCGACGGCGCGCTGGCCGCGGCCGAATGGATCCGCACGCGCAAGGGCGTGCACGGCATGGACGCGGTGGCCGCGGGCGTGCTCGACCCGCTGTTCGCACCGCCTGCTGGAGGCGCGTCGTGAGCGCCGACCTGGCCGGCCTCTCGGTGGCGTTGGCGACGCCGTTCCTCGCCGACGGCGCGCTCGACCTGCCGGGCTTCCGCCGGCTCGTACAGCACGTGCGCGCCGGCGGCGCCGACGTGCTGGTGGCGCTCGGATCGACCGGCGAAGGGGCGCTGCTCAGCGAGCACGAACGCGATGCCGTGATCACCGCCTGCCGCGAAGAGGCCGGACCGCTGCCGGTCGTGGTCGGCACCGGCAGCAGCGCCACGGCGCAGGCCGCCGCGTTCACGCGCTCGGCGCAGCGGCTCGGCGCCGCGGCGGCCCTGGTGGTGGTGCCGCCGTACGTGAAGGCGACGCAGGCCGGCATCGTCGCGCACTTCGCGGCGATCGCCGCCGCCGCGCCGGGGCTGCCGCTGATCGCCTACAACGTGCCGAGCCGCACCGGCACCAACCTGCTGCCGGCGACGCTGCTGCAGCTGTGGCAGCACCCGCAGGTCGTCGCGGTCAAGGAATCGTCGGGCAACCTCGAACAGATCGGCCAGATCGCCGCCGAGCTGCCGCGTGGCAAGCTGCTGCTCGCCGGTGACGACGCGCTGGCGTTGCCGACGCTGGCGCTCGGCGGCCACGGCCTGGTGTCGGTGCTCGGCAACCTGCTGCCGCAACCGATGCGGCAGCTGCTGCTGGCCGTGCGCGAAGGCCAGCTGCAGGCGGCGCGCGCGCTGGCCGCGCGGCTGCTGCCCCTGATCACTGCGCTCGCCCTGGAGCCGAACCCGATCCCGCTCAAGTGTGGCCTGTCGCTGCTCGGCATCGCCGGCGAGCACGTGCGCCTGCCGCTGCTGCCGGCCGCGCCGGCGACGCGCGCCCGCCTGCAGCAGGCGCTGCGGCAGGCCGGAGCCTCGGCGTGAACGACCAGGCACTCGCCGGCTTCTTCGACCGGCCGCTCGAGCAGCTGCTCGCCGACCCCGGCTGGGCCGAGGCCCATGCCGCGCTGCTGCTACAGCTCGAAGCCGGCAGCGTGCGCGCCGCCGAACGGCTGGCCGATGGCAGCTGGCAGGCCGTGGCGTGGGTCAAGCAGGCGATCCTGGTCGGCTTCCGCCGCACCAAGCTCGAGCGCATGCCCGGCGCCACCTTCCCGTTCTTCGACAAGTCGGCCTACCCGCCGCGCACGTTCACGGTCGCCGATGCCGTGCGGCTGGTGCCCGGCGGCAGCTGCGTGCGCCGCGGCGCCCACATCGCCAGCGGCGTCGTCATCATGCCGCCGGCGTACGTCAACATCGGCGCCTATATCGGTGCCGACACGATGATCGACAGCCACGCGCTGGTCGGCTCGTGCGCGCAGATCGGCGCGCGCGTGCACTTGTCGGCCGGCGCCCAGATCGGCGGCGTGCTCGAACCGCCGCAGGCGGTGCCGGTGGTGATCGAGGACGAGGCGTTCGTCGGCGGCCTGTGCGGCGTGTTCGAAGGCGTGGTGGTGCGGGCGCGCGCGGTGCTGGCGCCGGGCGTGGTGCTCAGCGCGGCCACTTCGATCTACGATCTGGTGCAGCAGCGGCAGTGGCACCGCGAAGTACCGCCGGGTGCGGTCGTGGTGCCGGGCTCGCGTCCCGCCACCGGCGCGTTCGCCGCCGCCGCCGGCCTGCAGCTGGCGACGCCGGTGATCGTCAAGTACCGCGATGCCGGGACCGACGCGGCGACCGCGCTGGAATCGGCGGTGCGGTAGCCGCGGCGGTCCGCCCGCGGAAAGTCGCGTCCGCGTTCGCACCCGCGGTGGTGGCCACGTAGAGGACGGCGATCCCAGGAGCGCGGCTGCACCGCCGCGAACCTCGATGCTCCGCTGCCCCACCGTGTCCCTGTTCCTCGCCGCCATCGTCGCCGCCCAGGCGCCGGCACCCGCGGTCGCCGCCAAGCAGGACCGCCTGCTGGTGCTCAACAAGGACGAAGCGTCGGCCTCGCTGTTCGATCCGGCGACGCTGAAGGAAACCGCGCTGGTCGAGGTGGGCACCGGCCCGCACGAAGTCGACGTCGCCCCCGACGGCCGCACGGCCGTGGTGTGCAACTACGGCGACCAGAAACCCGGCAGCTCGCTGACCGTGATCGACGTGGTCGCGGCCAAGGTGCTGCGGACCATCGCGCTGGAGCGCGCGACCGGCGAAGGCGAGCAGCGCGAAGTGAAGCAGTTCCTGCGGCCGCACGGCATCCGCTTCCTGCGCGACGGCCGCACGGTGGTCGTCACCAGCGAGAAGAGCAAGCAGCTGGTGCTGGTCGACGTCGCCGCCGGCAAGGTCGTGCGCACGCTGCCGGCGCCGCAGGCGACGATGCACATGGTGGCGCTGTCCGCCGACCAGCACCGCGCCTTCACCGCCAGCATCGCCGATGGCAGCATGGGCATGTTCGACCTGACCAGGGTCGCCGAGCCGCCGGAGCCTGCCAGGGTGCTGCCGACCGGCGATGGCAGCGAAGGCATCTGCGTGCATCCGACCAGCGGCGAGGTCTGGGTCAGCAACCGCGCTGCCGACACGGTCGCCGTCGTCGACCCGCAGACGTTCGCCGTGGTGCACACGCTGGCGACCGCGAAGTTCCCGATCCGCGTGACGATCACGCCCGACGGCAGCACGGCGCTGGTGTCGTGCGCCGAAGCCGGTCAGGTGCAGTTGTTCGACTGCAAGAAATACGAACTGCTGGCGGCGATCGCGGTCGCCGAGAACCCGGCCGACCGCGTGCTGCCGATCGGCGTTCTGGTGCGACCCGACGGCGCGTTCGCCTATGTCGCCTGCAACGGCGCCGACTGCATCGCCGTGATCGACCTGCAGGCGCGCAAGGTCGGGCAGCGGATCAAGACGCGCAAGGGTCCCGACGGCATGGCCTGGGCGCACTACGAAGACGCCAAGCCGAAGTGACGGCGGCGCCGCCGGCGGTAGCCTTCTGCGCGTGACCGATCCGACCCCCCGCCCCGAGGTCGTCTGGCACCGGGTGCCCGAGGTGCAGTGGCCGACCGCCGAACAGGCGGCGCAGTCGCTGTGGTTCTCGCCGATCCGCCTCGGGCCGATCACCGCGCGCACGCGCACCTGGGTGCCGGCGATGGTGCCGTGGCGCGCGACCGACGACGGCATGATGACGCAACACGTGCTCGACTGGTACGGCCGCTTCGCCCGCGGCAAGCCCGGCGTGCTGGTGGTCGAGGCCACCGGCATCCGCGACGTGCCGAGCGGGCCGCTGTTGCGCGTCGGCCACGACCGCTTCCTGCCCGGCTTGCGCGAGCTGGTGCGCACGGTGCACGAACAGAGTGGCGGGCAGACGCGGCTGTTGCTGCAGTGCATCGACTTCCTCGGCGTGCGGCGCCGGCCGGCGAAGGACAAGTTCTTCGCGCGCTTCCTGCAGCTCAGCGAGCGCCACCGCGACGGCCTGCGGCAGCTGCTCGGTGCCGGGGCACCGGCCGACGACGCCGGCGTGCGCGCGGCGCTGGCGCGATGCGACGACAAAGCACTGCGCACGCTGCTGTCGCCGCGCGAACTCCGCGACCTCGAGTTCGGCTGGCGCGAAGACGTCAACGACCTCGAGCAGGAACACATCCGCGAGCTGCCGCGCACACTGCCGGTGCTGTTCGCCGACGCCGCCGCCCGCGTGCGCGCCGCCGGCTTCGACGGCGTCGAGCTGCACTACGCCCACGCCTACACGATGGCGTCGTTCCTGTCGCGCACCAACGTGCGCGCCGACGGCTACGGCGGCACGCCGGCGGCGCGCGTGCGGCTGCCGCTCGAGGTCTACCGCGCGGTGCGGAAGCGCGTCGGCCACGACTTCTGTGTCGGCGTGCGCTTCCTCGGCGACGAAGCGATCGCCGGCGGCAGCACGGTCGACGACGCGATCAGCTACGCGATCGCGTTCGCGCGCGCCGGCCTCGACTACCTGTCGCTCAGCAAGGGTGGCAAGTTCGACGACGCCAAGCAGCCGAACGTCGGCGAAGCGGTGTACCCGTACACCGGGCCGTCGGGCCTCGAGTGCATGCCGACCGTGCGCAGCGACGCGCGCGGCCCGTTCGGCCGCAACGTGCACCTCGCGCGCGAGGTCCGCGCGGCGGTGCGCGCGACCGGCTGCACCACGCCGGTGGTGACCGCCGGCGGCATCCATTCGTTCGCGCAGGCCGAGGGCATCCTGCAGCGCGGCGAGGCCGACATTGTCGCCGCCGCGCGCCAGAGCCTCGCCGACCCCGACTGGTACGAGAAGCTGCGGCTCGGCCGCGGCAGCGAGGTGCGGCGCTGCAAGTTCACCAACTACTGCGAAGGCCTCGACCAGAAGCACAAGGAGGTCACCTGCCAGCTCTGGGACCGCGACTTCGGCGACGGCACCGCGGTGGCGCGCAGCGCCGACGGCAAGCGCCGGCTGCTGCCGCCGGACTGGCGCGCGTGAGAGGCAGGCCTACGGCACGAACGCGATGCCGACCGGATTGCTGAACAACAGTCCGGCGCTCGCCGGCCGGGTGTCGAGCGCGACCACCTGCGTGTAGAGCGCGCCGACCAGTCCGGCCGGGACCGGCACCGCCACGGTCGCCTCGCCGGCGGCGTTGGTGTTGGCCACCGGATTGCCGAAGAAACCGATGACCATCACGCCGGCGTACAGCGGATCGAGGTTGGCGAGGCCGAACGGGAACGGCTGGCCGGGCACCAGTGACGGCCCGCCCATCAGCGCGAACGGTACCGTGGCGGCGGCGGTGACGCCGAAGAACACCGTGTTGCCGGCGCGCACCGGTCGCAGCGGCCGCCCGCCGTAGCCGGCGACCGCCCAGTTGTCGACGCGCAGCGTCGCCAGGCAGCCGAGCGGCTGCACGTTCGGCAGCGCCGGCCGGTTCTGCACGTAGATCCGCACCTCGTCGGCGCCCTCGTCGGTGGCGAGCAGGTCGAGATAGCCGTCGCGGTCGAAGTCGACCAGCGTCGCGCACGACGCGTTCTGCGTCGACGGCAGCGTGAACGTGCTGGCGAAGCCGGCGGCGCCGTTGTTCCAGTAGACGTGGAAGGTGCCGGAACCGTAGGCCGACAGCACCACGTCGAGATCGCCGTCGCCGTCGAGATCGCCGACGTCGACCGCGGCCGGCGAAGAGCTGGCCGGCCAGGTGACGGTCGAGGTCAGGCCGCCGGTGCCGTTGCCGAACACCACGCCGAGCGAGTCGGTGCCGCGGTTGGCGGTGACCGCATCGCAGGCGCCGTCGCCGTTGAGATCGCCGACCGCGATCTGGAACGGATTGCCGCCGCAGGACCGGCTCGCCGTCAGCGTGAAATTGCCGTTGCCGTCACCGAGCAACAAGCCGACCGTGCCGCCGGTGTAGCAGGCGACGAACAGGTCGGCCTTGCCGTCGCCATTGGCATCCGCGGCCTTGATGCCGTCCTCGCCGTTGCCGGCTTCGAAGCTCACCGGCGCCGCGAAGTTGCCGTTGCCGAGGTTGATGAACAGCAGCACCGAACTGTGGTTGGTGGTGGCGATGTCGGGCAGGCCGTCCGAGTTGGCGTCGATCACCGTCACGCCGTGGGTCAGGCCGCCGGTCTGCAGCACGATCGGCGGCCGGAAGCCGCCGGCGCCGTTGTTGAGGAACACCGTCACCGAGGTGCCGAGCTGGTTGCCGGTGACGAGATCGAGCCGGCCGTCGCCGTCGAAGTCGGCGCTCTCGCTCGGGCTCGGCTCGCCCGAACCGCCGTAGGGCACCATCGGCCCGGGCGTGCCGCAGCCGTCGTTCCGGAACACGCGGATGTCGCTGGTGCCTTCGTTGGCAGTCAGCACGTCCGGGCTGCCGTCGCCGTCGATGTCGCCGGCGTGCGCGCCGTAGGTCACCGAGCCGGTCGTGCCGGTGCGCACCGACAGCGTGCGCGCGAGCGAGAACGTGCCGGTACCGGGCGCCGGCGCGGTCCAGTACCATTCGACGAAGCCGCCACTGAGCGGCGTGCTGTCGACGGCATGCACGTTGTGCGTCAGCGAAGCAGTCACCAGTTCACCGGCGAACAGCGGCCGCTGTGGCCGGAACGTCAGCTGCGTGCCGGCGCCGTTCAACGTCGCGGTGCCGGGCACGACGCCGCTCCAGCGACCCCACACGTGCACGTTGCCGGCCAGCGTCGCCGCGTTCACCGGCCGGTCGAAAGTGACGACCCACGGCGCCGCGGCGCTGGCGTTGACGGCGTTGTTGGCCGGGCTGCTGGACACGACGTGCAGGTTGCCCTGGGCCACGGCGATGGCAGAGAACAAGACGGCGGCGAGCGGGAGATGGCTCTGCATGGCGGAATCGGCGATCGGAACGGGGAGCTGCTCTACGCGCCGCGGTCGGGTGACGGCTGCGAAAACCAGCGGTCCCGTTGTAAGCGCGACCGGCGTCACCGAGAAGTCCCGCCGCCCTTGCTGCACGGCGTGCTGACGATTCCCGACTTCGCTGAATACTCTCCCTGGCGTGCCGAGACTGAAGGACATGCAAACGGTGGCACCGACCGCGCCCAGCGACCCGCACGCTGCGCGCACCACCGATCCCGCGGCGCTGCGCCGGCAGCTGCATGCGCTGTGGCGCTACCTGCGCATGCACGGCGCCAGCGCGCACGAAGCCGACGACCTCGCGCAGGAGGCGTTCGTCGTGGCGCTGCAGAAAGGCGCCGATCGTGCCGATCCCGCGGCGCTGGCCGTGTTCCTGCGCCGGACCGGACGCTTCCTGTTCCTGCGCGCGCGTGCCGGCGGCCGCCCGGCCGAACAACTGGCCACCGCCGTCGACCAGCTGTGGGATCGCGACTGCGCCCACGACCGCGGCGATGGCCTGCTGGCCGCGCTGCGCGCCTGCGTCGAACGACTCGACGGCCGCGCCCGGCGCGCGGTCGAGCTCAGCTATGGAATCGGCGCCGACGATCCATCGTCGCGCGCCCGCGTGGCCGTGGAACTGGGGATGAAGGAGAACGGCGTCAAGACGCTGCTGCAGCGCGTGCGGCAGACGCTGCGCGAGTGCGTGCAGAGGAGCAAGACATGAACGACACGATCGAACAGGCGGCGGAGTTGCAGATGGATGCGTTGCTGCACGAACTCGCGGGCGAGTTGCCGGCGGCCGACCTTTGGCAGCGCGTGCAGGCGACGGCCGGAGCCCGGCAGTCGCAGACGGCGCGACGACGGACGCGCTGGCTGGCAGCAGCGGTGCTGATCATCGGTTCGGTGGTGGTAGCGACAGTGGCGTTCTTGCGGCACGGCCCGCCCGCCGCCCGGCAGGCGGCGACTCCCGACTTGCAGGAGCCACAGCCACCGAGAGACGCGCCATCGACCGAACGTGATCAACAGATTGCCAAGGCGATCCGTGACCTCGAGCTACCGGCGCGCCGCGACGTGGCGATCGCCGCGCTGTTGAAGATCGGTGAAGACTCCTTGCCGGCGTTGCAGCAGGCGCAGAAGACTGAACTCGGGCGCGGCCGCAAGGAGGTCGCCGAAGCGCTGCAAGTGGCTGTGGGCTTGATCAGCACGACTGCACGAAAGAAGGCGTTCGGCCTGCCGGACAAGCCGATCACGTTGATCGCCGACTACTCCGACAATCGCGTCGTCGCCGTCGACGACCGCGGCAAGGTCCTCTGGGAGCAGAACGAAGTGTACGGCGCCTGGGACGCAGAGTTCACGCCGGCGGGGACGGTGCTGCTCACCGAGTTCTCGGTCAGCTCCGTGGTCGAGGTCGACGCGCTGGGCAACGTCGTGTGGTCGTACGCCGAACTGAAGAATCCGTACCGCGCCACGCGCCTTGCGAACGGTCACACCCTGATCGCCGATACGTTCGCCGGCCGCGTGATCGAGGTGACGCCGGCAAAGCAGATCGTCTGGAAGTACGACAAGGAGATCCGACCGTTCGACGTCGAGCGGCTGGCCAACGGCAACACGTTGATCGCGGACGTGAGGCAGGATCGCGTGATCGAAGTCAGTCCCGCGGGCGAGATCGTCTGGGAGGTCAAACAGATGAACAACGTGCACGACGCCGAGCGACTGGCGAACGGCAACACGTTGATCACCTTGCGCTCGGCCGGCAAGGTGATCGAAGTCGACCACGACGGCAAGACGATGTGGCAGCTCGACAAGGTCTCTTCACCGAGCTCTGCCCATCGACTCGCCAACGGCAACACACTCGTCGCCGAGAACGGTGCCGTACGCGAGTTCGACCATGACCGCAACGTGGTCTGGAAGAAGGAGATGACCTGGGCCGTGCAGGCGCGCCGTTACTGAGTTCTCGTCGCCGTGCCGCTCAGTGCCAGAGCCCGAGCACCACGCCGAACAACGTGAACTGCACGGCGTGGTAGCCGCCGTCGATCAGCCACAGCACCGTCGAGCGATCGGCGAACGCGTAGTTGATGCCGAAGCTCGCAGCGACCACGCCGGCGCCGACCAGCACGCCCCCGCGCACCGCCGCGCCGAACTCCGGCCGCGCGCCGAGGAACGCGGCGAACACGTAGGCGGCGACCACCGACAGCACGATCGCCACCGCGAACACCTTGGCCGGGTGCCGGCCGCCTTCGCATTTCTCCGGTCGGCCGGCGGCGCGGTTCCAGGCGTTGCCGAACAGCTTCGGCGAATACCAGAGGCCGCCGAGCAGGAAGCTCGACAGCGCCGCAGCGATCACGGCCAGATGGTTCACGTCGGGCATGGCGTTCTCCGTCGCACGGGCACGGAGCGGGAAACTACGCCACCGCGCACGATCCGCGTGACACCTCAGGAAGAAACCGGCGCCCTTGCCGGTCGGAGCCACGTTCCACCCTGAGGACTTCCATGCCCCGATGCTCTGCGTTGCTGCCGTTCGCCTGTCTCCTGCCGGCCCTGCTGTCCGCCCAGAACCCGGCCCGCCCGGCGCAGGCGCAGGCCGCGCCCGCGGCCAAGGCCGCGGAACCGGCGGCGCCGCGCCGCCCCCTGAAGTCCGACGGCAATGGCTTCACGTTGCCCGAGGGCGAGGTCACGATCGACGAACTGATCGACGGCGCGGCGAAGTACCTCGGCCGCAACCTGCTGTATTCGAGCCAGGAGCTGGCCGCGGGCGGCAACAGCGTCAGCTGGACGTTCCAGAAGCAGCTCACGGTCGATGCGCTCGGCTGCGAGGAAGTGCTCTACGGCCTGCTCTACCAGAAGGGCTTCGCGGTGTTGCCGATCGACGTCGACAAACAGATCTACGAAGTGGTCTTCATGGGCGGTCAGCGCGGGCGCGAGGTGGTGAACCGGGCACCGTGGCGCACGCCGGAGGAGATCCTCAAGCGCCCGGGCTTCAAGGAAATGGTCGTGACCTCGCTGCCGTTGCAGCACATCAACGCCACGGTGGCCACCAACGCGCTGCGGCCGTTCTTCTCCAACGCGGCGGGGCCACAGGGAGGCAGCTCGCTCGCGCTCGGCAACGTCGGCAACAACTCGGCGATCCTGCTGATGGGTTTCCGCGACCAGGTCGCCGCCGCGATCCGGATGCTGCGCGAGTGCGACACGCCGCCGAAGGAGATGCCGGTGGACGCCGCCACGGCGCTGGCCGAGCTGCAGAGCCAGGTCAAGCAGCTGCAGGCGCAGGTCGCCGAGTTGAAGAAGCCGGCCGAGAAGAAGTGAGCGACCGAGAGCGAACCGTCAGCGCGTCAGCAGGTTGACCAGGATGCGCGCCGCACCGGCATGGCCGATGCGCAGCTGCCGGTAGAGCACCAGCGAGCAGAACACGAAGTCGCCGCGCCCGTACTGCGTGTGCAGCAGCGCACCCTGCGCCGGCTTCTCGTCGGCGCTGTCCTTGATCTCCAGCAGCGGCGTCCACGCCGTGTCCCACTTGGTCGGGAAGTGCAGACCGCGCTCCTGCACCCAGCCGCTGAAGTCGACCTCGGTCAGCTTGTGCGGGTGCGTGAACAGCCGGTGCTCCGGCTGCAGGAACTTGACCGGCGCATCCTCTTCGGTGACGCGGTGGTTGCCGACCGTCAGCGGGAACGGCGCCAGCTGCGGATGCCCGGGCCGTTCGTTCCATTCGTCGGGCTTGTGGTACATCACCACGACACGACCGCCGGCGCGGCAGAACTGCAGCATGCGGTCCTTGTGCTCGGCCAGGTCGGGCCGGTGGAAGTAGGCGCGCATGTCGAGCAGCAACGTGCCGAAGTCTTCGAGCCGCGCGACCGCCAGCGCATCGCGGTCGAGCGTCGTGTAGGCGACGCCGAGATCGGCGAGCGCGCGCTCGAGCGTGTCGTCGGGGCCGCGCACGAGACCGATCCTGAGGCCGGGCGGCACGAACACCTCGACCGGAACGACCTTGAGCACCGCGCTCTGACCGGCGACCTCCAGCCGCAGTTCGCCGGGCTTGTCGAGCTCGGTGCCATCGAGCGTCGCGCGCACGAGCAGCCGCGCCTCCGGATGCTCCTTCGACAGCGCCAGCCTGCCCGGGATCGCCTCGGCCTTGATGCCCGGACCCATCGCCAGCTTGACCGGTTCGTTGAGGTCCGCGTCGCGGTGCTTGACCACCGTCGCGCTGACGATCCGTTCGCCGACCTGGCCCTTCGGCACCATGACGACGTCGCGGTCCCAGCGCAGGTCGATCGGCGCCACCGGCGTGTACGCCAGCCGCGGCTGCAGCAACATCGGCGCGCCGTCGAGCGTGAACGAGACGCTGAGCGTCACAAAGGCAGGCTCCGGCCCCGCGGGCGGCGTGCCATCGCCACCGTGGGTCGCGAACGCGACCTGGAAGCGCTCCTCCGGCCCCTTCGGCTCGGGCGGCGGCGGCGGCTTCTTCGGTTCGCCGGAGTTGGCCGTGGCCGACTCGAGCGGCGGCGTCCGCACCGGCGTCTGCACCGGCTCGGCGGTGGCGCTGCCGCAGCGGATCTGCAGATCCTTGACCTTGGTCACACCGTGCACGACGACGAACGCCTTGCCGGTGCCGCCGGTGGCGACCTCGTCCCTCTCCAGCCAGGTCTCGAACGAGACGCCGGCCGCGGCGAGCAGGATGCGCTGCAGGGCCTGACGCGGCAACAGACGCTCGTCGTTGAACAGCCGGTCGAGTTCCGGCGTGATGTGGGTGCCGCTGACCAGGTCGCGATCGCTCGCAGGTGTTGCCCCGACCGGCCCGAGTGTTCCGAGCAGCGCGCGCGCCTTGCGCTGCAGTTCCGACGGCGCAGTCTCCTGCACGAGGGCCGCGAATGCCGCCACTTCGGCGCCGTTCTTCGGACTGGCGCGCTGCCGCACCCAGTGCTGCCAGTTCGCCGCGTCCTCCGCCTTCACGCCGTCGGGGAACACCACCTTCCAGTGTTCCTTGCCGACCTGCAGCGCGTTGTGCGGACCCCACGGACCCTGCGTCACGTGGTTGGTCCACGCGCGGTGCGCCTGCCGCGCATAGGTGTCGCCGCGGATCGGATCGAGCTCGCCGGGATCGAACGTCAGCTGCGCTTCGGTCCACTCGCAGCGCGAATACAGCGGCGGCACGTGCTTGCCCGCCTGCTGCCGTTCCTCGAGCACCTCGGTGATCGCCCAGAACGACGCGCGATGATGGCCGTGGCCGTGCGTCAGATCGTGGTTGGTGAACAC
>Ga0209488_10000461_pt1 | contig 34094 bp, 25 predicted proteins | sample Rivendell_Oct201_8_FD_188349 | JGI IMG/M metagenome (GOLD analysis project Ga0209488, IMG submission 188349) | Vadose zone soil microbial communities from the Eel River Critical Zone Observatory, Northern California, USA -... | ecosystem: Environmental > Terrestrial > Soil > Vadose zone >...
GGCCTGCGCCTTGACCCGCAGCGTGTGCTCGGCGATGTCGGCCGCGATGCGCGCGGCCCTGCGCGACTCGCCGAACGCCACGAGTCCACACCCCTCGATGACCACGACGTTCGGGTTCGGGAACCGCATCGCGATCGCGCCGCGTCCCCGCGAATGGGCCATGAAGTAACGGGTGTAGTCGTCGACGAACAGAGCACCGGCCTTGATGCTGGCGTCGCGCTCCATGAGCTCGGCGCGGGTGAGGAACAGGTAGCGGGCCTTCGTGCGGATCACGTGGTCGGGCGTGATCGGACCCATGGCGCACAGCGCCCGTGCGTCGGCATGCGCCGCGAACGCAGCCACTTCGTCACCGGTACGCGCGTCGGCGATGACGCGGTGCCAGTCGCGGGGCAAACCTTGCTCGGGACCGCTTGCAGCCCTGCTCTGCGAAGCCAGGATTCCGCGCAGCAGCGGCAACGCCTGCAGCAACAGCGCGCGCCGCTCCGCCGCGGGCAGCACTGCCGGCCCGGGCTGCAGCATCGGCGGCTTGGCCGCACCGCGCACCGCCAGGAAGCGCTCGGTCGCCGAGACCAGCTCGATCGTGCGTTCGTAGCTTTCCTTCGCCGTCGCACCGAACGTGAACAAGCCATGCTTCAGCAGCACGATGCCGCGGCACTGCGGCTGCCGCTCGAAGGCAAGGGCCACGGCCTTCGCCAGCGGGAAGCCCGGCATGATCCACGGCAGCACCGGCACGTCGGCACCGAGCGCCTGCCGCACCAACAACTCGCCGTCCGGTTGGTCGGTCAACGCCAGGATCGCATCGGCGTGGGTGTGGTCGACGAACTTGTGCGGCAGGAAGGCGTGCAGCAGCACCTCGATCGAGGGGTTGGGCGCATACGGATCGATCAGCGCCGACCGCACCACGGTCACCATGTCATCGTCGCCGAGTGCCGGCAGCGCGCGCAGTTCGCGCAGCGCTTCGAGACGTACCGCCGGCAGCCCCCTGGGGTCGACGTCGGCAAGATCGCTGCCGCTGCCTTTCACGCACAGCACTTCGACCGTCCGTCCGAACAAGTCGTGCACAGTCGTCTTGACCGAGGTGTTGCCGCCGCCGTGCAGCACGAGGTCCGGCTCGCGGCCGATCAGCCGCGAGCTGTACACGCGCAGCGCCACGTCTTCGCCGGCCGCACGGTAGCGCGCCACGCAGTCGGCGGCCTCGGCGTCGTTCCAGCGACTCTGCATGACGGTGGCGTACCGGATCGCGGGCGCCGGCGCAAAGGCTCAGCGCGGCAGCGGCCGGTTCTCCCGCAGCCAGGTCAGCAGCCGCTGCATGTCGTCCGGCAGCGGCGCTTCGAAGTCGATCGGTTCCAGCGTGTGCGGGTGCTGGATCTGCAGCCGCAGCGCGTGCAGGCACTGACGCCCCGGATCGGGCGCGCCCGCCGGCAGTTCGTCGTGCTGCGCCCGGCGCGAGCGGTAGACCCGGTCACCGACCAGCGAGTTGCCGATCGAGGTCATGTGCACGCGGATCTGGTGCGTGCGGCCGGTCTTCGGCAGACAGCGGAAGTAGGTGAAGCCGGCGAAGCGCTCGACCACTTCGTAGTAGGTCGACGATTCGCGGCCACCGTCCTGCACCACGGTCATCCGGTCGGGGTGCGCGGGATCTGCGCGGATCGCCCGCTCGATCCAATCCGAGTTGAAGCGGCTCTCGCCGAAGGCGATGCAGCGGTACTCCTTCTGCGCCACGCGGTTCTTGAACTGCGCGCGCAGGGAATGGAACGCATCCTCGCTGCGGGCGATCAGCATCACGCCGGTGGTGTCGCGATCGAGGCGGTGGACGATGCCGGGCCGGTCCTCGCCGTAGATCACCGGCAGCTCGCCGAACAGCGTCCGGGCGACGCTGGCGACCGTGTGGCCGCGGAAGTCGCGGTCCTGCGGCGGATGGCTGGCCAGGCCGGAAGGCTTGTCGATCGCGGCGAGCCACGCGTCGGCGTAGAGGATCTTGACCTCCGGCGGCACCGTGCCATCACCCGCCAGCACATCATGCGGTAGGACCGGTCCGGTCTCGAACACCACCTGTTGGCCGGCATCGAGGTACAGACCGGGCCGGACCCGAGCGGCGCCCACCTGCACCCGCCCGGTATCGATCAGTTCCTTGGCGCGCGTCCGAGTACTGACTTCCGGCTGCCGGGCGAGAAACACGTCGAGCCTGCAGCCCGCGTCTTCCGCCGCCACCGTCCGTGTATGCAGATCGACCAAGCCTGTCGAGTCTTGCAGGCGATGTGGAAACTGGCAAGCACGGAGCGGATCGCTGGGGAAAGTCTGGATGACTTTGCACCTTCGTCCTCTCGTGGGTGAAGGTCCGTTGAAAGTTCTCGACATTTCACACCATGTCCCTGTCCCCAGTGTGTTGGGATCAAGCAAGAGCGAAAGCATGCTCAGCAACGAGCACCCCGCCCTCTCTCTGCCTCAGGAGCAGTCGCTGCACATGCCCATCGAAGATCGGCCCGGTTCCCTGTGCAAGGACCGGAGCGTTCCGGCACCGGCTCGACGGAGCAGCCACCGGATCCTGCTGGTCGACGACGAGTCGGAAATCCTCGAGGGCCTGCGCACGATGCTCGAGCAGGCCGGCTACCAGCTGACCTGCACCACCTCGCTGCAGGTGGCCCTCGCGGCGATCACACGCGAGACCTTCCATCTGGTATTGACGGATCTGTATCTGGGAGGCGACGACCTCGGCTACCGGCTGGCGGAGGCAGCCCGGGCCTGCAAGCCGAGCGTGCCGGTGATCCTGTTGACCGGCCGGCCGTCGTTCGCTGGTGCGCACGAGGCGCTGCGCAGCCGCGTGGCGGAGATCCTGGTCAAACCGGTCGATTCGTCGCAGGTGCTGACCGCCTGCCGTCGGACCATCCAGGAGTCGGAACTCACGCGGCGCAACCAGGAACTCGAGGCCCAGAACCAGGTGCTCACCGCCGTGCTGCCGCGGGCGATCGAGGCCAAGGATCCCACCACCTGCGGCCACGCCGAGCGGGTGGTCCACTACGCCGACATGCTGGCCCAGCGCTGCGGGGTCAACCGCGAGGACCGTGATTCGCTGCGGCTGGCGTCCCTGCTGCATGATGTCGGCAAGATCGGTGTGCCCGACGGCATCCTCACCAAGCCGGGCCCGCTGACCCAGAGCGAACGCGCGCTGATCGAGCAGCACCCGCAGAAGGGCTACGAGATCCTCGAGCCGCTCAGCTACCACGAGAACGTGCGCACCTGGGTCTACCAGCACCACGAGCGCTGGGACGGCAAGGGCTACCCCAATGGTCTCGCCGGCGAAGAAGTGGCGCTGCCTGGGCGCATCCTGATCCTGGCCGAGGTCTACGATGCGCTGGCGGAGCCGCGCTCGTACAAGGCCGCCTGGGAGCTGCCGCGGATCGTCGGCTACTTCCGCGACCAGGCCGGCCGGCACTTCGATCCCGACCTGTCGCACCTGGTCGCCAACGGCCTGGAACGCATGGGCGGCCGCTTCTTCGCCAGCCGCGCCGACCAGTTGTTCTGACCTGTTGTTCTGATCTGGCGGGGCACCCGCCGCGGCATCGCCGCAGGCGAATGACGGCGGCCGAGAAGTGTTTGTCGCGGGGGACTTGGCGAACTCCGTGGGGCGGCGACAATCCGTGCAAACCCCTCTGATCGGGGCTAGGATCCGCGCCCCGAACCGACCCCCAGTTCGTCCCCGCAGATCCCGGCCCAGAAGCCCCACACCTCCTGACCCGGAAGGCACCCTGCTGATGCACTGCGTCCGCTTGCGCGCGGCTACGTCCTCGCTGCTCCCGCTTCCCCTGCTGTTCGTCGCAGCCGCAAACGTCGCTGCCGCCAAAGGCCTGGCTCAGACCAGCCCGCCGGCCAATGCAGCGGCTACCGCCCTGCCTGTCGACGCCACCGCCGGCCTGCCCGGCTGGCTCCTGCCGGTGCCCGGCGGCCAGGTGTGGGTCGGCGTGCCCGCCGACAAGCTGCTGGAGATCTGCTCCCAGGCAGTGAACCCGGTGCAGCCCGAGCGCGCCGACCCGAAGCTGATCACCATCAAGGTGGGCCAGACCGCTTCGGAACTCGGCCGCGTCAAGCTGCCGGTCGACACCTTCCTGCTCGCCAGGACGCCGGTCACCAACAAGGAATACCGGCGCTTCGTCGAGAAGTTGAAGGTCCGCTACCCGTTCCACTGGTGGCACGAAGGCCGGAAGGACGACTACGAGCTGAAGCTCGAAGACATCAAGAAGCAGTACCCTGCCAGCGGGAAGATGGCGGGGATCGACTACTTCAACCACAACTGGGCCGAGCTGCCGTACGAGCTGAAGGACGACAAGGGCAAGCCGATCGACGACCTGCCGGTCACCAACGTGTCGTGGCGCGAGGCGGTGCGCTACGCCGGCTGGCTCGGGATGCGCCTGCCGACCGAAGTCGAACTGACGCGGGCGATGCGCGGCGACGGCGACAACTACTATCTGTGGAGCGGCCAGAAGGAGCTCGGCGACAAGTACACGCCGGCGGTGATGCCGTACCTGCACCTCAAGAACCTGAAGGACCAAGTGCTCAAGGCAGTCGGCAAGATCGACGCGCTGAAGGGTCCGTACGGGCACTACGACCTGATCGGTCAGGTCTGGCAGCTCACCAGCGACCTCGGCTTCATGCAGCTGGCCGGCAAGAAGGAGTTCGAGGCGGAGTGGAAGAAGCTGATGAACGACAAGGTCGGCAAGGTGGTCGCCAAGTCGCCGACTTTCTGGGACGCCCGCGTAGTGATGAAGGGTGGCTGGTACTTCTCGAGCGGCGACCCGGTGCAGCTGCACATCGATGCACGCATGGGCGTCGAGACCACGGAGGCGCTGGAGAGCGTCGGCTTCCGGCTCGCCAAGAGTCTGCGGCCGGGCTACGACATGCTGTTCTCGCTGTCCAAGGACTACAACACGCAGGTGCTCGGCGGCGACCAGAAGCCCAACTTCAGCCCGAAGGACGCGGCGATGCAGGTCGGCATCGAGCGCTATGTGCTGGACGCCGACAGCAATGTCGACGAGTACCACGCGCTGTCGCTGGTGCCGATGAACTTCATGGTCAAGGACAAGGGTGAACTCAGCAAGCTGATCGACGAGAGCCAGCTGCACCCGCTGCCGATCGCGACCTTCGCCACCACCGAGAAACTGATCGAGCCCGATCTCGCCGCCGGCATCTACACGCTGGTCTACCGCCAGAAGGGCATGCCCAAGGAGCTGACCGACGCGATCAAGGCCGGGCACAAGGACGTGCAGGCGGCGATCAAACGCAAGGAACGCGGCGAGGAAGACAAGCCCGACGACAAGAAGGACAAGGGCAAGGCCGACTGGCGATCGGTGCTGGCCAAGTACGGCCTCACCGAGAAGGATCTCGAGCCCAAGGACGCGGTCGAGAAACTCAACTTCGTGCGCGTCGATGGCGGCTTCACGGTCCCGACCGACGAGAACACCGTGCTGTTCTTCGGCAACGACGGCAAGTATCTCGCCGCGCTGCCGGTCCGGAGCGAAGGCCTGGTCGGCGCTGCGGTCGGCAACAGCCAGCTCGAGCTCGGCAGCAAGGACGTGCAGGGCGAGAAGCACCAGGCGGTCGATTTCAAGTTCGCGATCCCGCTCGACCAGAAGAACCAGAAGCGCGGCGCCGATCTGAAGCTGACGGTGGTGCTCGAAGCGGCGCCACAGCCGAAGGAAGCACCGTGGCGGCTGCCGGTCGAGATCAAGCCGGCACCCGGCGCCGCGAGCAAGAACGCCAACAGCGCCACGCCCGGCGTCACCGGCGGCGCCACCAGGGAACAGCTGCGATGAACCGTTGGCACGGCAGCGCCGTGTGTTGCCGGCCTCTGCAACCCGGACGCCGCGCGTGAGTGACCCGCTGCATCCCGAAGCCAGGACCCGGATCAACCCGAAGGCCAAGGCGGCCTTCTCGTTCCAGGACTACACCGGCAAGCCTTTGATCGACGGCGTGCAGATCGTCGAGTTGAAGCGCTTCAACGACGACGGCGGCTCGATCACCGAACTCGGCCGCTTCGCCGCGGGCATGCACGGCCAGCTGCCGGGTTTCGAGTGCAAGCAGATCAACTACTCGGAGATGGAACCCGACGCGGTGAAGGCGTTCCACATGCACCACCGGCAGACCGACGTGTGGTACGTGCCGCCATGCGACAAGCTGCTGCTGGTGCTGCACGACTGCCGCCTCGCCTCGCCAACCGAAGGTCACACGCTGCGGCTGGTGCTCGGCGACAGCAAGGATCGCATGGTGCGCATTCCGCCCGGCGTCGCCCACGGCGCCAGGAACATCGGCCGCCGGACCGGCCGGATCATCTACATGGTCGACGTGCTGTTCTCGCCCAAGCCCGGCGAATCCGACGAAGGCCGGCTGCCATGGGATTATCTCGGCAGCGAAATATGGGACCTGGTCAAGGGCTGAGCGCGATGCCGGCCGACCACCGATCCTGAAGCGTCGTTGCTGGGAGCCTCGGTACTGGCGCGGCGCGCCGCTGCCGGCAGAATCACCGACACCTCGCGTCTCACGGTTGCGGCGCCCGGATCCGTCCGGATTCCGTGGCTCCGCCCCTGCCCGACACCATGCGCCCGCACCCGACTGTGATTCTCCTTGCCGCGCTCGGTGCTGCGGCGATCCCTGGACAACAGCCGACCGGATGGCTGCACCAGGTGGTGCCGAGCGTCGCCTCGCGCGGCACGCTGCTGGGCGCGAATGGCACGCTGTTCACCCGCATCGACCACGACGACTACCGCGGTTTCTGCAAGGTGCCGTTCTCGCCCGGCGTGCACGCGGTGACCGGCGTGCATTTCTTCGCCCAGGACCAGGACGGCAGCACGCCGGAATCGTTCTCCCTGCGCCTGGTCGGCGAGAGCCGGACGCTGGCGAACTACCCCGATCCCGCCCACGTGTTCCTCGCCACCGGTCCGTTCGCCTTGCCGATCGCGGCTGCCGGTCCGGTCGCCTTCGAACTCACGGTCGGCTTCGCCACTGCGGCGCAGGTCGCGGCCAACGAGGACCTGTTCATCGGTTTCGATCTCGGGCCGGCTGGCTGGCCGGCCGACGGCTTCACGATCCAGGCACTGCTCGGCCTGGTGATCCGCTACCCGATCCGCGATCTGCCGGGCGCGGCGCCGATCGCCGGCGGCGGCTATGGGCTGTTCCTGGATCCGGCGACCGGAACACTGAGCTACAACACCTCGCGGCTGCTGCTCGCCGAACTGCTCGGCGGTGGTCCGGCCGGCATCGCCACCACGGTCACCAACCAGATCGACTTTCCGATCAGCAACACGGCGCCCGGCACCGCCAGCTTCTTCTCCGGCCTGCATCCCGACGCCAGGAGCCCGGCCGTGAACTTCGGCCGCGCCGACGACATCGCCTTCACCTACCTCGATGCGGTGATGCCCGACGGCACGCCGGTGTTCTTCCTCGGCACGCTGCGCGGCTTCGGTGCTGACCTGCCGATCGCGGTGCTGGTCCCCGGCTCCCTCGGCGTGACCTGCCTCGATCTGGTGACCGCCGTCCCGTTCGGATTGCACCTGCTCGCCGGTGGCATGGCCTTCCACCCGACTGTGATCCCGGCAGCCCTGCGCCCGCTGCTGGCCGGAGCCAGCTTCTTCCAGCAGGCGATCGGCTTCGATCTGGCGACGGCAACGGTCCGTGCCAGCAGCTGCGCGCGGCAGGCGTTCTGACCACATCGCTCGCTTTGGCCCAGTCGCCAGCGCCACCGCCCGTCATGCGCCATACTTGTCCATCCTTTCGCCGCCGTACCTGCCACCATCGACCAACATGCCTCGCACCCACGCTGCCCTCCTGCTCACGCTGACTGCCAGTGCCGTCGGCCAACAGCCGGTCGGTTTCACCTTCCACACCCAGTCGTCGGTCGCCTCGCGCGGCACCTTGAACACGATCGCCGGCGAAGTGATGCAGCGCTTCGACCACGACGACCTGCGCGGCTGGGGTGCCCTCGTGCCCGGCACCCACACCATTCGCGGCGCCAGCTTCGTGGTGCAGGACATGGACGCATCCACGCCGTCGAACTTCGACCTGAAGTTCTACGGCGAAGACCCGGCGCGCCCCAACTTCCCGGACGTGACGACGACGCTCGCGAGCGTGACCGGCATCGCCGGCCCGACCGGCGCTGGCACGATCGCCGTCCAGTACACGATCACCCTGCTGACGCCGCTGACCGTGCCCGCGACCGGCGACCTGTTCATGGCGCTGTTCCTGCCGGCCGCGCCCGCCTGGCCGGCCGACGGACTGACGCCGCAGTGCACGCTCGGCGCCCCGGCCGGCAGCTTCACGGTCTACGACCGGCCGGGCAGCGCCGCGATCCCGCAGAACGGTTACTGCGTCGTGCTCGCGACCGCGACCGGCACGCTGGTGTCGCCGACCACGCGCAGCGAACTCTACGAGCTGCTGACCGACGCGCCCGGCGGCATCGTCACGGCGATCACCAACCAGACCAGCTTCGCGGTCAGCAACACCGCGCCGGGCACCGGCAGCTTCTTCTCGGCGTTCCATCCGGACGCCAGTTCGCCGCCGCGCAACGCCGGCCGCGCCGACGACATCGGCTACGCCTACCTCGACCCGGCACTGCCCGACGGTTCGCTGGTGGTGTTCGTCGCCGAATTCGGCGGCTTCGCGGCGGAGACGCCGCTGAGCACGCTGCTGCCCGGTTCGATCGGCAGCACGCATCTCGGCACCGCCACCGCCACCGTGCTCGGCCTGCGCTTGCTCAACAGTGGCGAAGCCGCGTTCGTCACCACCATCCCGGCCGCGGCCCGGCCGCTGCTCGGCGGCCTGTCGCTGCTGCAGCAGGGCATCGGCGTCGACGCGTTGAACGGCACGATGCGCGGCGGGCCGACCGGCCGGCAGCAATTCTGAAGTCCTGACCGCCGCCGCGCACTACGCATCGCGCAGCATCGCCTCGAGGTCGCGCGGCGCCTGCCAGCTGCCGGCCAGCGACACGTCGCGTGGCCGCATCGGATCGCTGCATTCGACCGGCTGCAGCAGAGCGGCCGGCAGACCGTGCAGCCGGCAGAACCGCAGGCCGAACTCCCAGCGCGACACGCGCTCGGGACCCGGCAGGTGCACGAGCCGCGGCCCGTCGAACAGCGGCAGCAGTTGGGCCAGCGCCGTCGCCGCGTCGGCGGCGTGCAGCGGCGTGCGGTACTCGTTGGGGAACAGCGGCACCGGTTGCTGCGCCGCCAGCCGGGCGCGCAGCATGCCACTGGCGCCGAGACCCGCCTTGCCGGCGCCGAACAGCAGCGGCAACCGCACGATCCGGCCGCCGTGCGCGCGCACCAGTTCCTCGCCCTCGGCCTTGCTGCTGCCGTAGACCGACAGCGGACCCGGCGCCGCGTGCTCGCCGTACGGCGCCGCCCGGCCGTCGAACACCAGATCGGTCGACACGTACAGCAGCCGGTTGCCGAACTCGGCCGCCAGTTCGCCCGACAACCGCGCGTTGACCGCGCGCGCCGCCGCCGGATCCTGCTCGCATTCCGCCAGCCGCGAGCGCGCCGCCAGGTGCAGCACCGCGCTCGGCGCGATCGCCGCCAGCAGTTCGCGCCGCGGTCCGGCCTGCGTGAGGTCGATGCGCACGTCGCCGCCCGAGCGTGCCACGGTGACCGCCTCGGCGCCGCGCCGCTGCAGTGCCGCGACCACGAACGGCCCGAGGAAGCCGTTGCCGCCGGTGACCAGCACGCGGAACGCAGGCATCGTGGGCGTATGGTTGCGCGCCGGTCCCCAGAACGGAAGCAGAGAACATGCCGCGCCGCCTGCTCGTGATCGCCAACCCCACAGCCGGCGGCGGCCGCGCGCGCGCCCTGGCCCCGGCTCTGGCAGCGGCTCTGCAGCCGCACGGCATCACCGCCGAGGTCCATTTCACGATTGCCGCCGGCGATGCGCTGCAGCGCGCGCGCGCCGCCGGGTGCGAACCCTGGGACGGCATCGTCGCCGTCGGCGGCGACGGCACGGTCAACGAAGTGCTGAACGGCATGCCCGACCCGAGCCGACGGCTCGGCGTGCTGCCGCTCGGCACCGCCAACGTGCTGGCGGCCGAACTGCGCCTGCCGCGCACGCCCGACCGGCTGGCGGCGCTGCTGGCCAGCGGCCACACCCGGTCGCTGGCGATCGGTCTCGCCGGCGAGCGCCGCTTCCTGTTGTTCTGCGGCGTCGGCGTCGACGGCGCCGTCGTGCAGCGGCTCGCCGAAGTGCGCACCGGCACGCTCGGCAAGCACAAGTGGCTGGTGCCGATCCTGCACGTCGTGCGCCACTGGCCGCAGTTCCATCTGCGCGCTGCGTTCACCGACGGCGAGGTGCTCGACGATCTGTCGTCGGTGCTGGTCACGCGCGTGCGCAACTACGGCGGCGTGCTGCACCTGCCGCGCGGCATCGACGCCGGCAGCGGCCTGCTGCACGTGCTGTGCTTCCGCCAGCGCAGCCGCGCCGCGTGGCTGCTCGAGGGTCTGCGCGGCTTCCTGCACGTGATGCGGCCATCGCGCAGCCTGGTGGTGAAGACCACGACCGCGGTGACGATCGCCGGCGACGCGCCGTACCAGATCGACGGCGACCGCGGCGGTGCGTCGCCGATCGCCGTCCGCCTGCTCGATGTCAGGGCGAACGTGTTCGCGCCGATGTAGTCCCACACGAGCTGTCTGCACTTCGCCAGCCACCATGCAGCAAGGTCCGTCGCGCGCTGTCTCGGGCGCGCAACCACGCCACGATCGATCGCTGCTGACGCGCCGCTGAACAACCAACCCGAATGCGACGCGCGTGCCGATGCGGCGCCAAGCGCGCTGCTGTGCTGCGCGGAGAACTGACTGGATCTGCGCGCCGCGGGATGTTGCGGCGTCGGATTGCTATCATCGGCCTCTCGCGTCGGGTGTGCACTCCTGTCCGCTTCTTCCATTCCCTCGAGGCCACCTTGTCCAACTGCTTCTGCCGATCTCTCCTGTTGATCGCGAGTGCTGCGCCGGCCCAGACGTTCATCGTCGACGCGGCGAACGGTCCGGGGACGAACTTCACGAGCATCGTGGCCGCGGTCGCAGCGGTGCCCGACGGCGCCACCCTGATCGTGCGGCCGGGCACGTACAGTTCGTTCTCGATCGTCACGAAGGGTCTCACGATCCTCGGCGACACAGGAGTGCAGGCGGGTGGAGCGAGCGTGCGCTTGACGCAGCCGCAGCAGGCGGTCGTGCTGAGGGGCCTGACCTTCGACGGCCATGGCGTATTCGGGCAGTATGAGGTGGTCATCGTCGATGGGTGCTCGGGCCCGGTGCTGATCGAAGACTGCAACTACTTCCTCAGCGTCTACTACGGCGGCAATTACCCGTACAGCATCAGCATCAGCTCCTCCGCCCAGGTGATGCTGCGCCGTGGATCGTGGATCAACTGCCTCCTGGGCTCCTCCAACGTGGTCATCGAGGAGGCGAACATCTCCGGGCAGGACGGCAGTTCGCAACCCTTCCAGGTCCGCCCTTCCCGTACCGCAATCGGGATCGGCGGCGGCGCAGTCCAGATTGCCGGAGGGACACTGCGGGGAGGAGCTGGCTGGTTTGGCCTTTCTGATTCACCGGCGATCGACATGTTTGGCGGCACCTTGCGGCTGCTGGCGTCGACGACGTTGATCGCTGGCACCGATCCCGTCGCGCTGGCCCCCCCGGTCGCGGCAATCACCGGGTCGGGGACCGTGCGCATCGATCCGCAAGTCGTCCTGCAGACTTCTGTCGTGCCGCCGATCGCCAGCACGATCGGGGTGCAGACGTTGTCGATGCCATCGCTGCGCAGTACCAGCGCACCGCTCGGCGGCGCGATCACCGCCTCTGCTCTGGGTCCCGTCGGTGATCTCGCGATCCTCGTGCTCGGACTGACGGGACCACCGGTGTCGGTGCCCGGCATCGCCGACACGATCTGGCTGGATCCGTCTCTCTACCTGTTCGCTGCCGTCGGTAGCCCGCAGGTCGGCGTCCCGGTGACCGGCAGCGTCGCGGTGCCGAGCCAGCCGGCGTACCTCGGATTCCCGGTCGGGTGGCAGTCGATCAGCTACAACGTGGCGTCCGGCCTGCAGGCGTCGAACCCGTCCTGGGCGCTGGTGCGGTAGCGCGATCCGCCAACGGTTCGACTCCCGACTGTCCCATCACGAACCGCAGCGGTACCCTTCGTGTTTCCCTCGCCAAGAGTCGCCGCATGCAATCCCTGAAACTCACTTTGCTCGCCGTGCCCCTGGCGGCGTTCGCCGCGGGTGCCTCGGCGAGAGCGCCCCAAGAGACAGCGCCACCTCAGACCAAACCTCCGCAGCAGACCCGCGCAGCCGAGGAGTTCGCCGCCGCCAAGGCAGACTTCGAAAAGGCGAAAGAGGAGTACAGGACCCTGAAGGCGAGGGCCACGACGGAGCAGGAGCGCGACAAGCTGTTCGCGGACAAGTACCCGAGAGCAGAGGTCTACGCCGAACGCATGGAGCAGATCGCGAAGAAGAACCCGAAGGACCCGGCGGCTGCCGATTGCCTCGTCTGGGTGTTGGAGACCAACCGCGGCACGACGACCGTGACCGACCCGGCTCTCGAACTGCTACTGCACGATCACCTGCAGAGTCCCGCGCTCGCCGAGGCTTGCAAGGCGCTGGAGCGCGCGAACTCGCCGAAGACCGAGACCTTCCTCGCGACCGTGCTGGCCCAGAGTCCGCACCGCGAGACCAAGGGAGTTGCTTGCTTCGTCCTGGCGAAGGTGCTTTCCAGCCGGGCCACACTCCTGCACCGCTTGCAGAGCAACTTCGAACCCGGGCTCGCGCCGCTGTTGGAAGAGTCCTGGGGCCGCGAAGGCCTCAAGGCCCTGCGCAAGGCCAACGTCGACGCGCTCACGCGCGCTGCAGAAGACCGGCTCGAACAGGTCGTGGCGAACTACGGCGATCTGCCGTGGACCGACAAGGACCTCGGCGCCACTGCGAAGGACGATCTGTTCGAGCTGCGCAATCTGGCCGTCGGCAAGGTAGCACCCGAGATCGAGGGCAAGGACGTCGATGGCCGATCCTTCAAGCTGTCGGACTATCGCGGCAAGGTGGTGCTCCTCGACTTCTGGGGATTCTGGTGTGTCCCTTGCCGGGCCATGATCCCGGACCAACGGGCGCTCGTGGCCAAGTTCGCCGACCAGCCCTTCGTGCTGCTCGGCGTCAACAGTGATCAGACGCTCGATGAACCGCAGAAGAAGCTGGCGGCAGAGCAGATGACCTGGCGGCAGTGGCTCGATGGCGGCAGCACCGGCCCCATCGCGACGGCGTGGAACGTCAGCTCGTGGCCGATGACGTACATCATCGACGCCGACGGCGTCATCCGCTTCAAGGACCTTTGCAACCTCAGAGTGGAGGAGGCGATCGAGGGCCTGCTCGCGAAGATGCCCGCCAAGAAACCCGCAGGGAAGAAGGACCCGACGAAGAAACCCCCGCCGAAGAAGGGGTCCGACAAGGAGTGACGTGCCTCGCGCGGCTGTCCGTTGCCTATGTCCAGGGCCGCGATGCAGTGGTCGCGGGTGCGGTCTAGGCGCTGCTCGTCACTGATCACTGCAGATCTCGGTGCCAGCCGTGATGCTGCCCCGCATGCTCGTGGCCCTGTCGGCGATCAGCGAGGAGGTGCCGAAGGACCAAACGCCAGAGCCGGTGGAGGCGAAGGCCGGGGAGACACTGCAGGTCGATCTCGATGCGAAGCAGCAGTGACGCCGAGGCGCACCCGATCGCCGAAGCCGTGCTACCATCGCCGCCGATGACCCAGGCCGGACCCTCTACCACCCGCAAAGTCCAGGTCGGCAGCGCCGTGTTCGGCGGCGGCAATCCGTTCGCACTGATCGCCGGCCCGTGCGTGATCGAATCGCGCGAGCACTGCCTGCGCCACGCCGAGGCGATCGCGAAGATCTGCCGCCAGCGCGCGGTGCCGCTGGTGTTCAAGAGCAGCTTCGACAAGGCCAACCGCACCAGCGGCGGCAGCTTCCGCGGCATCGGCATGGCCGAGGGACTCGCGATCCTCGCCGCAGTGAAGCAGAGGGTCGGCGTGCCGGTGCTGACCGACGTGCACACCGCCGAACAATGCGGGCCGGCCGGCGAAGTCGCCGACTGCCTGCAGATCCCGGCATTCCTGTGCCGGCAGACCGACCTGCTGCTGGCGGCAGCGCACACCGGCAAGGCGGTCAACGTCAAGAAGGGCCAGTTCCTCGCCCCCGAGGACGTCGGCAACGTGCTGCAGAAGGTGCTCGAGGCCGGCAATCCGAACGTGATGATCACCGAGCGCGGCGTGAGCTTCGGCTACCGCACGCTGGTGGTCGACTTCAGCGGCTTCCCGACCATGCGCGGCTGCGGCCAGCCGCTGGTGTTCGACGCCACACACTCGGTGCAGCGGCCGGGCGGCGAAGGCAAGTCGACCGGCGGCGATCGTAGCAAGGTGCCGTACCTGGCGCGCGCGGCGGTGGCCTGCGGCATCGACGGCTTGTTCATGGAAGTGCACGAGGATCCTGACCGGGCACCGAGCGACGGGCCGAACATGCTGCGGCTCGACGACCTCGGCGGATTGCTGGACCAGCTGCGGCGCGTGCAGGACGCCGTGCGCACGCCGTGAGCACGGCGCCGGACTTCGGTTCGCGGCGCGACTTCTACACCTTCGCGCCCGAACAGCTGGCGGCGGCGCTGCCCGACTTCACCATCGTGCGCGAAGTCGGCCAGGGCTCGATGGGCATCGTCTACGAGGCGCGCAGCAAGCAGACCGGCGAGCGCCGGGCGCTCAAGGTGCTGCCGCCGAGCCTGACGCTGACCGAGCGCGCGCTGGCGCGCTTCCTGCGCGAAGGCCGGATCATGGCGCGCATCCGCCATCCGGACATCGTCGGCTTCTACGACCAGGGCAGCGAAGGGCGCCTGCACTGGTTCGTGATGGAGTTCGTCGACGGCGTGTCGCTCGAGGAGCGGCTACGCGTCGGCCCGATGCCGCTGCAGAACGCCTGTGCGATCGGCGCGCAGGTGGCCAGGGCGCTGCAGTTCGCGCACGAACACGGCGTGATCCACCGCGACATCAAGCCGGGCAACCTGATGCTGCGGCAATTGCCCGACGACGCCGCGGCCGGGCCGGCGCCGCTGACCGTGGCGATCACCGACTTCGGGCTCGCGCGCGAGACCGGCACCGGCTCGATGACCGAGAGCGGTGCCCTGGTCGGCACGCCGATGTACATGGCGCCGGAAGTGGTGCTCGGCGGCAGCGCGCAGGCCAGCACGCTCAGCGACGTGTACAGCCTCGGCGCCACGCTCTACACGCTGGTCACCGGCCAGCCGCCGTTCGACGGACCGACGGCGCAGAGCGTGCTCAAGCAGGTGCTCGAGCGCGAACCGGTGCGGCCGAGCCGCCTGCGCGCCGACCTGCCGGCGGCGGTCGAGGCCGTGGCGCTGAAGGCGATGGCCAAGGAGCCGAGCCAGCGCTACGGCTCGGCCCAGGAGTTCGCCGACGATCTCGAACGGTTCCTGCGCGGCGAGCGCGTGCTGGCCAGGCGGCCGGGCCCGCTGCAGCGGGGCCTGCGCTTCTGCGCCCGGCGGCCGCTGCTGACGCTGCTCAGCGCGGTGATCTGCGTGCTGCTCGCCGGCGGCCTGCTGCTGGTGCGCGCCAACCGGCACAGCGAGCTGCAAGCCTGTCTCGCCGACGCCGAACGGTTCCTGGCGCTGGCCGCGACCGCGCGCGACGAACAGGACCGTCCGCGCTCGCCGGCGGCCCGGCACGATCTGCTGCAGGCCGCCGTCGCCGCCGCGTCGGCGGTGATCGCCAGCGACGAGCACTTCGCCCTCGCCTGGTTCCTGCGCGCCAAGGCCAACCATCGCCTGCGCCAGTTCTCCGAGAGCGTGTTCGATCTCGACACCGCCGAACGGCTGCTCGGCGAAGCGACGCCCGAACTGCTGCTGTGCCGCATCGACTCGCTGCGCCAGCAGGGCGACCGCGCCGCGGTGCTGCGCCTGCAGCAGGATCTGACCACGCTGCTGCGGCTCGACCCGAGCCCGCACACGCGCGCCCTGGTCGCCGAGCACCTGCTCGAGGTCGCCGAACACCGCCGCGAGACCGAGCGCAGCGAGGCCCTGCAGACCGCCGCCAGCGTGCTGCAGCCGGTTGGCGCCGACGATCCCCGCGCTGCCGTCGCGCGCGCGCGCATCCTCGAACTGTCCGGCGAACAGGAGCCGGCGCTGGCGGCGATGCGCGCCTGCAGCAGCCAGCACGAAGGCGATGCCGCGGTGCATCTGCAGGCGGCGGCCATGTTCGAACGGCTCGGCCACGGCGCCGAAGGCATGCGCGAGCAGGAGCTGGCGCGGCTGTTGGAGCCGCGCACCGACGGCCAGCCGGCGGCGGCGCCGCTCGACCTCGGCGCGGTCGGCGGTTTCCTCGGCGACGTCAACCGGATGCTGCAGGCGCTCGACCGCAAGGGCCCGGCCGGGGCCGACAAGGCCGAGAAGTAGTTCCGGCGCGGCGGTTTTCTGCGCGCGGCAGCTGCCCTCGACCTTCCGGTGCAGCCGCCGTGGATACCATGATCCCGCCGTCATGCCCGACTGCTGCATCGTCGATGCCACGACCCTGCCGGTCTACGACCTCGGTCAGGACCATCCGTTCGCGCGCGATCGCCAGCAGCCGTTGTTCGATCTGCTGCGCACCAGCGGGTTGCTGCACCAGGACGACGTGCTGCCGAGCGAACCGGCGACCGATGCCCAGCTGGCCACCGCGCACGACCGTGCCTACATCGAAGTGCTGCAGGCCACCTCGCTGCCGCAGCCGGACCCGGACGTGCTGCGGCGGGCGCCGCTGTTCGGCCTCGGCACCAGCGACAACCCGATCGGCAGGGGCCAGCACCAGGCGGCCGCGGCCGCCGCCGGCGCCACGCTGGCGTGCGTCCTTGCGGTGCTCTCCGGTCGCTGCCGCGCCGCCTTCAATCCGGCCGGCGGCCTGCACCACGCGATGCCGCACGGCGCCGCCGGCTTCTGCCTCTACAACGATCTGGTGCTCGGCCTGCGGGCCGCGCGCGGCCGCGGCATCGCCCGCGCGCTGTACGTCGACTTCGACGTGCACCACGGCGACGGCGTCGAGTACGCGTTTGTCGCCGATCCGTCGGTGTTGACGATCTCGTTCCACGAGACGCCGGAGGTGCGCTTCCCGTTCACCGGCTTCGCCAGCGACCAGGGCGAAGGCGCGGGCCTCGGCTACGCGATCAACGTGCCGCTGCATCCGGGCACCGACGACGCATCGTTCGGCGAATGCGTCGAACGCGTGCTGGTGCCGGCGATGCGCGCGTTCGCGCCGGAGTTCGTGCTCAGCCAGCACGGTTGCGATCCGCACCGCGACGATCCGTTGGCGACGATCGAGTGCACGACCAGCAGCTTCGATGCCGCCGCCCGGCTGCTGCGCCGCCTCGCCGACGAAATCTGTGGCGGCCGCTGGGTCGCGACCGGCGGCGGCGGCTACCAGCCGTACTCGGTGATCCCGCGCGCCTGGTCGATGGTGTGGGCGGCGATGACCGGCCGGCCGCTGCCGCCGCAGATCCCGGCCGAATGGCTCCGGCGCTGGGAAGCGCGCGCCGGGGCGCGCCTGCCGCGCGCCTGGTTCGACGCGCCGTCACCGCAGCCGCACCACGCCCGCGCCGCCGCGATCAACCGCCGGACGGTGCAGCTGCTGCTCGACGGCATTCCGTGGCTGCGGTGACCGCGGCCGCGAGCGCTCCACACGCCCTTGGTCGCGAATTCGACGGCGGCAGCGATGTTGCGTTCCACCTCATGGGAACTGCATCGATGCCGCCACCGACCCCCGACACCATTCTGCTGCTGACTGCGGGCCTGCTGCTGCTGGCGTTCGCGCGGCTCGTCCTCCTGGCGCGCCGACGCCGTTCCCGGGCCGGCAGCCCGGACACCGCGAACTCGAGGCCTGGGTTCGCTGCCGCGCCGCGCGCGAGCCGGCGCCGGATCTCCGCGTAGGACGGAACCGGGCTGCCAGTGCGGGCAGAACGGGTGCTCTTGGCGGGCTCGCTTCAGTCGCCACTCCGACGGTTGCCCGCAGGCCCACGGTGCGCAGCCGGCAGCAGCGCGACCCGCCGGCAAATGGCGGCGAAAGCCCGAACTGGGCCTTCGGCCGCGACCTTCAGGCTGCATGCTCCGGCAGCGGGCCGCCGCTGCGACGATCGCGCTGGCATCGGCCCGAGGACTGCCATGCGGGCAAGGACCCGGGCCAGATGGCCGGGATGCAGGCAACCCGTCAAGGGCATTGCCGGGGCCGGCGGATCGCATCGGCCTGTTGCTGCACCGCCGTGCAGTACTATTGTGCGCGGCGCCCCACCCAGCCAACGGCCCGTACCCTTCCCGCATGCGCTCCCGTGACGTCCTGACCCTGATCGGCGGCCTTTGCCTGTGCGTCGGCGTCACGATCCTCGTGTTCGCTGGCACGCCGACCGAGGCCGGCCCGGTGGTCGAACCGGCAACGGCCAGCCGGCCCATCGACAAGGCGGCGGAGCCGGCGCCGATGCACAAGGGCGAAGTCCAGATCGAGGACGACGGCCCGGCCCTCGGTGACATCAAGCCCGTGGCTGCCGACCTGCGCCGGCAGCACACCGACACCTCGGGCTGGACCAGCGGCATCATCTGCGGCGACATCCAGATCGACACTTCGATCCTGGACAAGATCCGCACGATCCAGGTCATCGTCGCGGAGCTGCGCAACCCGCTGGCAGCCGACGGCACGCTGACCCACCCGTTCCATCGCATCGAGCAGGTGACGATGGGCGTCGGCACGCCGACCTTCCGCGTACAGCAAGTACCGTTCTCGCCGTACGGCTATCAGGTGCGCGTGTACTCGGCGGGCCTCAACGGCAGTCAGCAGACGGTGGCGATCACCGCCGAGCATCCGTACGAGGACCGGGTGCGGCTGTCGATCCTGCCGGGCGCGCCGTTCTCGCTGCTGCTGCGCGATCAGGATCAGGCGCCGCTCGCCGGCGTCGAAGCGATCATGGCACCGATCGGCGAACCGGAAGGGCGGCCGGTGTTGCGCGGGCTGACCGACAACTACGGCAGCCGGGTGTTCGACAGCGTGCTGGCCGGCGACTACCGCGTCTACGCCGGCGCGGTCGACCGGCCGCTGGCCGAGCCGGTCGAGATCACCGTGCATCCGGCGCTGCACATCTACCGCAACGGTCAGGTGCAGAGCCAGGGCACCACGATCGTCGTGCCGCGCGGCGTGCCGCTGCAGCTGCTGGTGGTCGACGCCAGCGGCTACGGCATCGCCGACGCCACGGTGCAACTGCAGGCCACGGATCGCATCAAGCTGACGCAGGTCGACGGCAGGACCGACTTCGGCGGTCGCTGCTCGTTCCCGCATCTGGTGCCCGGCACCTGGCAGATCGAAGTCATCAAGGACGGTTTCCAGCGGCGCACGAGCCAGGTGACCCTGAAGGACGGCGACACCCCGCCCGAGCAGACGCTGCAACTGCACCGCCAGCTCTGACGCCGGCGACGAATCGCGCTGCCGGCGGGTCTCGTGATTCCTGGCAGGCCGCTGCTCTGCTAGTTTTCCGTCAATGGCGCCTCCGCTGGTCGACCTGTCCACCCTGGACCTCTCCCATGATGTCGTCAGCCAGGACGATCTGCGGCGGCTGGTGCCGCAGCGTGACTACTTCCAGATGCTCGACGGCGTCTGCCACTACGACCCCGAGCGCGGGACCCTGGTCGCCTACAAGGATTGGCCGGCGGACGCCTGGTGGGCCAGCGGCCACATGCCCGGCCGACCACTGATGCCCGGCGTGTTGATGATCGAGGGCGGCGCCCAGGCAGCAGGGATCCTGATCAAGAAACTCAGCGGCTGGGAGCCGCAGCGGGTCATCGGCCTCGGCGGTCTCAACAACGTGCGGTTCCGTGGCCAGATCGTGCCGCCGGCGCGCGTGCTGTTCGTCGCCACGCAGGGCACGATCAGCGGCAACCGGCTCGCACGGCTGCCGGCGCAGGCATTCTGCAACGGCCAGTTGGTGATGGAGATGGAGCTGCTCGGCGTGCTGTTGTGAAGGCCCCGCGCCCGCGGCACCCCGACTCGGAACCAGGCTACCTGGGCGAGCTGCAGTTCACGCCGAAACCGCCGGCGGAGTCGGCGGCGTCGCCGCTGCCTCTCTGGTTCCTGCTGTTGCCGCTGCTGGCGGTGTTGCCGTGGTGGCCGATCGATCCGTTCTGGCAGAGCGACGACTTCCTGGCGATCCATTACGCCCAGAACCTGCAGCGCGCGCTGCACGACCTGATCGGCTGGCAGTACGGCGCCACCGACCTGCTGTTGTTCTTCCGCCCTCTGATCACGCTCAGCTTCTGGGTCGACGTCCAGCTCGCCGGCAGCGCGCCGTTCTGGTCGCACCTGTCGAACGTGCTGGCGCACGGCGGCAGCACGCTGCTGGTCGGTCTGTTGTGGACCCGGCTGCTGACGCCGGGCCGCGCGTTCACCGCCGCGCTGCTGTGGGCGATCGCGCCGGGGCACGTCGGCGCCATCAGCTGGGCCGTCGGTCGCGTCGATGCGCACACGGCGCTGTGGTGCCTCGCCTGCCTGTGGCTGCTGCTGCGCTGGTGCGAAGGCCGCCAGCGCACGCGATTGCCGAGCCTGCTCGCCCTGGCCGCAGCGCTGCTGAGCAAGGAACTGGCGTTCGCGGTGCCGCCGATCGCCCTGGTGCTCGCGGCCGCAGCGTCGCTGGAGCCAGGGCTTGCTGCGCGCGCCCGCGCCGGCCTGCGGGCCAGCTGGCCGCACTGGCTGTTGTTCGCGATCTACCTCGGCTACCGCTGGCTGGTCCTCGGCGGCTTCGGCGGCTACCTCAGCGCCCGGTACGACCTCGTGCCGAGCCTGCTGGGCTTCGCCACGATCGTGCGCAACCTGCTGGCACCGCTGTGGTGGTGCGGCGAGGCGGTGCTGGTCGAGCTGTGTGGCAGCGCGCCCGTCTGGGTCCGATGGCTGGCCCTCTTGCCGGCGGTCGTGGCGCTCGCGTACTGGTTGCGGCCGCAGCGCGTGCGCGCATTCGTCACGGTGCTCGCCGTGTTCCTGCTCGCCTGCGCGCCGATGGTGGCGTTCTGCGCCGATCCAGGCAACCACCACAACCTGCGCTACTTCTACCTGCCGTCGGCGGCGCTGGCCGGTCTGCTGGTGGCGCCGAGCCGGCTGCTGTCGCTGCTGCTGCTGCTCGGCGCGGCGATCCCGCTGGTCGAAGTGCGCCAGCTGCAGCTGCGCGCCGACCGCGAAACGGCGGCGATGCACCTCGAACTGCTGCACGCGGTCATGAACGGCGCGCAGTCGCCGCTGTTCGTCGCCGGGCTGCCGCACAGCAACCCGAGCGGCACGGCGATCCAGATGCATCTGTTCGTCGACCGCATGCTCGAGCCACCGTTCGGGCCCGGCGGCGTGCGCCTGCTGCCGCTGCGGCCGGCCGGCCGCGTTGCCGACGCGTTCCTGCTGACCGAAGGCGGCGAGCTGCCGTTCGCGCTGCCGGCCGGCACGACGCTGTGGTTCGACGGCCCGGCAGTGCTGGTGACCGCGCCGCCACAACCGCTGCCGGAGCTGCCGGTCACCGCCACCGATCCGGTCGACCTCACGACCCCGAGCTTCGAACAACTGCTGCAGAAGACCAGGGTCACGACGCTGCGCATGCCCGGCGTCCGCACGCCGGCGCTGCGGCTCACGATCTTCACCGCGCTCGGCTACCTGTCGGCGGTGGTCAGGAACCACGCGCGCAGCGGCAGCGACGGCGAACTCGACCTGCTGCGCTTCTTCGGCGGCGACAAGGCGATCGGCAAGCCGGCGGGCGCCGGCGAGCCGGAGGTCGAGGCCGCCCGCTATGCCGAGAGTGGTGACACCTACGTGCTGACCGCCATGGAACTGCCGACCATCCTCGACCTGCTGCCGGAGTTTCCGGTGCTGCTCGAAGGCGGACAGCTGGCCGGCAAGCAGTTCGTGCCGACGCATCGGGCGCGGCGGCTGCTGACCTTCCGTTTCGACCGCGGCTTCCCGGCGTTCGTGCGGCGGGCGCTCGGGATCGCGCGCTGACCGGGCTGGAGCTGCGCGGTGAAACGACGGTCCTTGGATGCGAGCCAATCCAAAGCCATGTCGAAACCCTGGAATCCGCATGGCTGCTGGCCTGGCGGGTAGTGGTCATTTTATACGAGCCGCTCGCCGTCGCTTCGGCCCGGCATGATCCGGTCGACATGTGACCGCACCCACCTGAAGCTGCCGAAGAATCCGCTGTCGCGCGCCCGGTCACCGCGCAGTCCTCGGGAATGCCGGGTCGTGCTGGAACTTGATGCCGCAGTCGCGCTGCAGCGCCGTAGCGACGGTTCCCCCGCCCGGCCCGGCACCGGACTATGCTCTGCACTTCCCGCTGCGCCGGTAGTTGCCGGCGCAACCTCTCGACCAGGAGCCATCATGCGCCCGTACATCATGCTCGCTCTGTCCATCACCGCCGTCGCCGCAATGGCGCCGGCCCAGTGCTCGTTCTCCTCGGTGCAGCTGAGCGCCTACGGCAGCGGCTGCAACCCGGTGTTCAGCACCAACCCGACTCTCGGTGGCACGCTCGACGTCACGAACTGCACGCTCGGGCTGACCGTCGTTGCGTTCGGCGGCTGCTGCAACACCTTCCTGCGCGCCTTCGTGCTGGCGATCGGCGCCCAGCCGGCGAACACGCCGCTGCCGCAGCTCGGAGTTGGCTGCACGCTGCTCGCCAGTCCCGACGTGCTGCTGTTCCAGGCCAACTCCGCGGGTCCCACGTTCACGCTGGCGATCCCGCCGGGGCTGCCGCCGCTGTCATTCCGTGCCCAGAGCGGCGCGATCTACTTCACCACCATCGGCTTCAGTACCGACGTCGCGCTGACCGAGGGCGAGACGGTCGCGCTGCAGTAGCGATCGACCGCTGCCGCGCGTCCATGCGCACATCGGCTGAGGTGTTGCTGCTGCAGGGCAGGGACCGCGGCGGTGTCATCGTGCGTGCGTGCACAGCATCGTGCGTGCGCCGTTCGCCCGGCCCGGGCGCAGGTGATTGCCGGCTCGGGGCCGCGGGTCATTGCCCGACCGGAGAACATACGGCACGATGACGAGGTCGGTGCTCGCGATCAACCCGGGTCGGCGAGCCATTGGTCCCTGTCCCGCGTGTCTCCATGCAAACACTGCACATCCCGATCGCGTACGCGGTCCTTCTCTGTGCTCAGGCCACCGCACAGATTGCCAACGCGCCCTGCCTCGAGCAGAACCTGGGCACCAACCTCGGTCTCAATGACGACCAGGTCTCGGGCGCGCTGGCGCTCGGCTTCACCTTCCCCGGGCCGGGCGGCCCGGTGACCTCGGTGTACGTGTCCTCGAACGGCTTCGTCTGGATGGCCGCGAACACCGACAGCCGCTGCTGCGACGGCGATCCGGTGCAGTTCGTCAACGATCCCGCCAGCATCGCCGGCATGTGGATGGACATGTATCCGCCGGGCGGCACCGGCGTGTTCTTCAACGCCATCGCCGGCACCGGCGGCGCGCCGAGCCGCGGCGTGGTCACCTGGCAGGCGATCCCGGAGTTCGGTGCCTCGGGCCCGGGCCTGGAGACCTTCCAGGTGCAGATGCTCAGCACCGGCGAGATCGTGATCCTGCACGATCGCGGCAACAGCATCGACAACAACACCGGCCACACGGCCGTCGTCGGCGTGACGCAGGGCGGCGGCGCCACTGCCAATGCGATCGACTTCCTGGCGCTCGCCGGCGGCCCGGTCAACACCGGCAGCAACCAGACGGCCTACGAGGTGTTCGATACCAGCACCTTCGACATCGCCGGCCGCAGCTACGAGTTCATCCCCAATGGCTCCGGCGGCTACCTGGTGTTCGAACGGATCGGCTGCCGCGAGGCGAAGACCACCAAGTACGGCTCCGGCTGCCCGCGCAACGGCACGGTCTACGAAGCGTTCGTCAACGTCGACCTGGCCAACTCCAGCATGCGCTTCGTCAGGACGGGCTCCGGCTACATCGCGGTCCCCGGCGGCGGCTTCGACAACAGCTACGCGAGCGCGATCCCGGGCGTCGGCGACGACTCGATCCACCAGGGCCTGCCGCTCGGCTTCTCGTTCCCGTTCGAGGGCACCACGATCACCACGGTCGATCTGTCGTCCAACGGCTACCTGTGGGCTGCCAGCAACGCCAACTCGATCTACTACCCGTCGGTCGCCGACTTCCTGCAGCAGGACCGGCGCATCGCGCCGTTCTGGCGCGACCTGTACGTCCCGGGCGGCGGCGCGGTGTACTGGGACACGACGCCCGGCTTCGCGATGGCGACCTGGGTCGGGGTGCCGAGCTATCCGAACACCAGCCCCACGAACGACGTGCAGGTCAAGCTGTTCCAGAACGGCGACATCGAGTTCAGCTACGGCAACCTGGACCCGCTGAACCCGTACACCAGCGCGGTCACGATCGTCGGCTTCACCGAGGGCAACAACGCGACGGATCCGGGCAACGTCGATCTGTCGGCCGCAGTGCCCGGGCTCACGGTCGGCGTCGCGGGCGCGGTGCCGCTCGGGCTCGATGCGGCCGCCGGCAGCCTGCCGATCATCGGCGGTCCGTTCACGATGGACGTCACCACGGTCCCGGCCACGGCGACCCTCGGGTTCATGCTGCTGAGCTTCGGCCAGGTGCCCCAGGGTTTCGATCTGAGCGGCTTCGGCCTGCCGTTCGGCTGCAGTGGCTACATCGTGCTGGCCGGCGCCAGCACGCTCGGGTTCGCCGCGACGCCGCCGACCGGGCAGCTCACGCTGAACATCCCGAACAACGCCAACCTCGTCGGTGTCGAAGTGTTCGCGCAGGCCGCCGTGCTGCCGGTGCCGGGCGCGCCGGTGCCGGCGATCGTGTCGAACGGCCTGGTGCTCGCCATCGGCATCTGAGGCCGATCGTGCGCGCAGTGCGGCGCGGGCCTCGGGCCGGCGCCGCACACCGCGTCACTTGAGGATCTGGAACAGATTGTTGTAGTCGTCGGTCCACAGCCGCAAACCGGCGATCGGCTCGATCGGCGTGGCGGCAGCGACGATCGCCGGCGCCTGCAGCAGCGTGCGGCTGCGCGTGACCAGCACCCAGTCGGTCTTCGACAGCGACGTCCGCACCGCGTCGTCGACGATCAGCGCGGCCTCCAGGCCATGGCGCTCGGCGAGCTGACCGACCACGGGTGCCAGCTGCAGGAAGCGGTTGGTCACGTGGAAGGCGATCACGCCCTCGGGCTGCAGGTGCCGCAGGTAGACCGCGAGCGCCTCGGCCGTCAGCAGGTGCACCGGGATGGCGTCGCTCGAGAACGCGTCGACGACCAGCAGGTCGAAGTGCTGGTCCGGCTCGCGCGCGAGACTGAGCCGGGCGTCGCCGAGCACGGTGTCGATCGCGGCCTTGCTGTCGTCGAGGAAGGTGAACTGGCGCCGGGCGATGTCGATGACCTGCGGGTTGATGTCGTAGAAGCGGAACACGTCGCCGGGCTCGCCGTACGCCGCCAGCGTGCCGGTGCCGAGGCCGACGATGCCGACGCGCTTGGGTGATGGCGCCTGCGCCATCGCCAGACCGACGCCGCTGTCGTGGCCGTAGTAGGTGGTGATCTCGTCACGCCCTTCCGGCCCGAGGATCTGTTCGCCGTGCAGGATCACGCCGTGGACCAGGCGGCGCGTGCGGTTGCCGTCGCCCGACCCGAACTCCTTGACGCACAGCGTGCCGTAGAAGTTGCGCCTGGACTCGATGCTGTTCTCGCGCTGATGCGCCACCTGCAGGTGGAGGAACCACCAGCAGCCCGCGGCGATCGCCACTGCGGCCACGGCCAGCAGCCAGTGGACGCGGACCAGCACCACGGCGGCGAGCAGGGCCGTGAGCACGAGGCCGGCGCCGAGCTCGTAGCAGAAGTCGAGGGTCAGCGGCGCCAGCAGGCCGACGATCAGCCCGCCGACCGCGCCACCCATGGCGATGCACAGGTAGTAGCCCGTCAGCCGGGCGGGCGCGGGCCGGCGCCGCGCCAGCTCGCCGTGGCAGAACATGCAGGCGACGAACAGCACGGCGAGGTAGAGCGGGGTGGCGATCTGGATCTCGAGCGTGAGGTCGTTCGACTGCAGCACGTAGCCGCCGCCGAGCAGCAACAGCGCCAGCAGCGGCAGGATCAGCCAGCGCCGGTACCAGCCGGCGCGCTCGAAGCAGAGGATGAACGACAGCAGGTAGAGCGACAGCGGCAGCAGCCAGAGGAACGGGATCGCGGCGATGTTCTGCTGGATGTGGTTGGTGATCGCCAGCAGCAGCCAGGTGCCGAGCAGCGGCAGGGCGACCCACATGGCGCGTTCGCCGCGCACCGGTGCGGCCACTTCGGCGGCGAGGTCCGGCCCGGCATTCGTGGCCACGCCGCGGCGCCAGCTGTACAGCGCCGCGCCGCCGCACAGCAGCACGAACACCACGTAGCCCGCCGACCACGCTTGCGCCTGCGCCAGCGTCGTCACCCATGGTTCGATGGCGAACGGATAGCAGACCAGGGCCAGCAGCGACGCGAGGTTCGACAGCGCGAACAGCCGGTAGACCTTTGGCGCCGCGGCGCCGCGCGCGCACCACGCCTGCACCAGGGGCCCGGTCGTCGACAGCAGGAAGTACGGCAGGCCGATCGTGGCCAGCAGCAGGCCGAGGATGCGCGTGCCGGGGTCCTCGCCACCCTGGGGTTTCCACACCGGGTCGGCGATCACCGGGAGCATGGCCAGGCTGCCGAGCAGCAAGCCGAGGTGCAGCAGCACCTGGTTGCGGGGAGCCAGCCGGCGCGTGGTCCAGTCCGAGTACGCGTAGCCGAGCGGCAGCATGACCTGGAAGAACACCAGGCAGGTGCTCCACACCGCCGCCGAACCGCCGAACCATGGCAGGATCTGCTTGGCGATCAGCGGCTGCACGAGGAACAGCAGGAACGCGCTGGCGAAGATCGTCAGGGCATGGAGTGGCATGCGCGGTTCCTCATCAGCGGCGCGAGCATAGGCAACGGACCTGCTCGGCTGCACGACAGGAGTTGCTGCGGGCGGCAAAGATGCTTGCTCGGGATCGCGCGTTGGCCGCCTGCCGGCGATCAGCTGCCGAGCAGTTCCGTCACCGTGACCTCGCCATCCTCGGGGATACCGAGCCGCTGGCTGCCGGCGCAGATCTGTTCCGAGCCGTAGCCCCGCGGGCCCGGCTCGAGCCTGGCGAAGAACAACTTCGCCAGCGCGTTCACCGTGCCAGCATGCCGCGGCCCCGGAGTCGGCATCTGGATCAACTCACCGGCGAGCAGTTCGAGGCGCTGTTCGTCGGTGAACACGCCGGCCGCGGCCATGCGGGTCACCTCGTCCACGTCGAACCGCCGCCGGCGCAGAGTCTCTGCCAACCTGGGTCGCATCATCGGTCATCCTACCTTGGCACGAGGATGGCTTGTTCCGCACGGCAGCAGCGAGAGAGGGTCATCGATCCCGGGAACGAGCGATCACAGCCCGATCAGCAGGGTTACCGTACGTCGCTGCGTTGCTATCGCATGACCTGATCGTGCGGCAACGCGCGACGGACAGTCGTGCACCTGGTCGCACTCCACCTTCACACCAACGGACACGCATGCGTCGGTTGCTGGCGATCTTCGCGATCGTGCTGGTCTCGACCGCGGTCTACCTGGCGCTGCCTGATCTCCTCCCGGACGCATGGTCGGTGTCGCCTTCGCCAGCCGATGTCACAGCGGCGCCGAAGGATCGTGAAGGCAACTTGCCATCGGACCGGCTGCCTTCGGCAGGCGAGTTGCCGATGGTGCGCTTGCCCGCCACACATGGTTCAGTCGTGCCGCCTTCGGTCCGGGGTTTCCTCGTACAACGCGGCCAGCCGTTGCGCGATTGCTCGGTGCAGGTGATCCAGAACTGCAGCCTGCTCAACGAGCGGGTCCTGCGCACGACCATCGTGGACCCGGACGGCAGCTTCCTCGCCGATCGACTGCAGCCTGGCAACTTCGCGGTGCGCGTCACCGGCAGTGGCGTGCCCCTCGAACTGGAGCCCTGGCGCATCACGCTTGCTGTCGACCAGGAAGTCGACCTCGGTGAACTCGAGGTGCCGATCCCCGCCGCGTTGCACGGACGCGTCGTCGATGCACAGGGCCAGCCCATCGCCGACACCCTGGTGTTCCGTGCGCGCCACCGTGGTTTCGGCACGCAGTGGTTTCGCCGAGATCTGCCAGTCGATGCCCCCGAGGCCGACCCCTACGTGCGAACCGATGCCGCCGGCAGCTACCGCTTCGACCAGCTCGCGCCGGGCGAACACAACCTGCTGGCCGAGCATCCGGACTTCCCCGAAGCCAGCGCATCCATCACCCTCGCCGCGGGCGCGATCGAGCAGATCCCCGACTTCGTGTTGCAGCCGGGACGCGAGTTGCATGGCACGGTGCGTGACGAAACGAGCGCGCCGATCGCGGGCGCCAGCGTCGCCCCGCACGCATTCATGCAGGGACCGAACATGCGACGGGCGGCAACGACCGCGGCCGACGGCAGCTTCACGCTGCGCGCGCTGCACCAGGACTTGGGATTGACCATCGTCGCCGAAGGCTTCGACGAGTTCGAACTCCGACAAGTCGACTGGCAGCAGCAGCCCGGCAGCTTCGTGTTGCGCCGCCAACCGGCGTTGGTCGGCACCATCACCGGTCAGGGGGACGCTGACGTGCGCCTCGTCATCGAAGCCGCCCTCGGTTCGTCGCGCAGCCCCGAGCTTGCCGCCTATCGGCTGCTGCACGTGCCACTGCCCGTCGATCCGGACGGTGGCTTCCGCATCGTCGGTCTGCCGGCGGGTGATTACACGATCGAGGCGGCGGCTCCGAGGGTCGGCCGGTCACCAACACAGAAGATCTCGCTGCCGCGCAGCGACCCGGTGACGCTGGCAATCGTGCGTGGCGACGCGGTCGCGGTGACCGTGCGCGACGATCAAGGCGTGCCCGTGGCCGACGCCGAGCTGGTGCTCGACGAGCGCATCCGCGAATACCCTTCGCTGTACCAGGCCGACGATCCCGGGCTGGCCCTCCGTGTCACCGGCTCGCTGGCTCCCGCCGTCGCGGCGCGCACCGATGGCGATGGTCACGCGAGCATCGTGGTTCCGCGCGGAGATCCATTGGCCATCGGCGCGCTTTGTGCGGGTCACTTGCCCGCGGCGGCTGCATTCCCGGCGGGCCATGTGCCCTCGGCCGTGGAGCTCGTGATGCTGCGGGCCGGGGTGATGCTGGGCCGTGTCGACGACGCCAGCGGCCGCGCGCACTACAGCCTGACGGTTTCAGCCTGGCCGGCAGGCAGCGATGCAACGAAGAGCACGGTGACGCTCACCGTTGATGCAAGCGGTGCATTCCGCAGTGGCCCGCTGGCTCCGGGCAAGTGGCAGGTCGCTCTGCACCGCTACGACATGACCTGGGAAGACAAGACCTCCAGTCGGCCGGCCGCTGCCTTGCCGCTGCTCGGCGGTGGCATCGACGTACGCACGGCCACGACCGTGACCGTGCCAGCTGCCGGCACGGTCGAAGTCGCGCTGCGCGCACTTGCCCTGAGCACGATCGAAGGTCGAGTGCTGGCGAACGGCGCACCGATCGCAGGCGTTGCCGTGTTCGCCGTCCCGAGCTCGATCGCGATACCAGACAAGGCGGCCACGGACGCGGCATTCCACCCAGCGGGCCTCGACGGTCCCGCTGCCCACCACTTCCTGCCGCACATGACCACAGCCACTGACGGCAGCTATCGCATGCTGGTCGTGGCGCCGGGCGACTACGACCTGCGCGTGCGCCACCCACGACAGGCGGTCGCCAGCCCACCGACGAAGGTGCACGTTGCCGGCCACGGCGAGCATCTCACCGTCGACTGCTCGCTAGCCACTGGCTGCGTGCGCGGCCACTTCGACACGATCGGCAACCTCGCAGCTGACGCTCGACCGGAGGTCGCCTATCTCTATCCGATCGGCGCCGCCGCGATCGACCCTTTCCTCTGGGTCGACCTCGCCCGCAGCGATGCCTCCGATCGCTGGCATGCGACACTCGCCGCCAATGGCGGCTTCGAGTTCGTTTTCGTGCCACCAGGCGACTATGTGCTTCGCCTGGTCACGCGATGGGAGAAGATCACTCTGCAGCAGGTCGTCCGCGGCGACGGTGGCGTGCAGGATCTCGGTGATCTGCGGGCGCCAAGGACCACGACCGCAACGGTGCCCGTGGAAATGCCCGCCAATGAGTCCTTGGGCGCATGGCTGCGCGTGGTCCTGCCCGGCATGCCCGATGGCGCCTTTGCGTGCACCGTCCTCCTCGACAAAGGGCGGCTGCCATGGTCGGAGCTGCCGCCAGGCCACTACCGCGTGCAGTTCTTCACGCCGTTCGACTTCAACGGGCAGTGGGGCGCTTCGGGCACACCTCGCGGCGAGCCCGTCGACGTCGAGCTGCGTGCCGACGGCAGCACCGAGCCAGCGAATCTCCAGGTCCGCTGATCCCCGCCACGCACGCGCACGCTGCCGCGACACGGACAGTCAAGCGTCGATCAGCGCTCCTTCCTTTGCGCAAGCATCCGGAGCACGCACGGCTCGGGGCGGATGACGGTCATGGCACTGCCAACCGCCGACAGAGTGCCGCGTGCGCCGGGTCCGCGAGGCCGCGTTCGACCACGCAGCGCAGCGCCTGCAGATCGCCGCGCAGCAGCGCCGACACTTCGAGCCACAGGCCAGGGAACACCCGGCTCGACAGGATGCCTTCACCATCCGGCTGCACGCGCACATACATGCCGTGCTCGAGAACAAACCAATCGACCTCGCCATCCTCGACCCGGTGCACGAGGTACTCATGCACGCCGCTGCGCCGGTAGACGTCGAGCTTCTGGTGCAGGTCGTAGCTGACGCGATAGCGATGACCGTCTGTTGCCGCTGAAGCAGGCGTGCGCTGCGGTTACTCGTGTGCACCGGACTGGGCCGCCGAGTGCTGGCAACTGGGACGCTCGCCGCACACGACGCCTTCCATGCGAGCACGCGGTCGGCGGCAAGCAGCAGGCCAGGAAACGCACGCGGGCTGCGCGGTCACGATCAAGCTGCAAAGGAGCTTCCAGGAGTCCGATCGGACGGTCGTGGCATATTGCTCTGCAGCATGGAGCCCGAGCCACATCGCGACCGCGAACGACTGCTGCTCGAGGAAGGCCGAGCGCTGCGCTCGCTGGCCCGCAGTCTGCTCGGCCGTGACGACGCCGAAGACGTCGTGCAGGGCACTCTGACCGCAGCACTCGCCGCCCCACCGCACACGGACGGTTTCCTGCAGCCGTGGCTGCGCGTGACGTTGCGCAACCTCGCCACCGTGTTCTGGCGCAGCGAGGCGCGCCGGCGGGTGCGCGAGCGCGCCGTCGCCCGGCCCGAGACCGACCGTCGCGCCGATCCGGCGGCGATCGCGATGCAGACCGAAGTCATGCAGGACGTGGCGTCGGCGGTGCGCGCGCTCGACGAACCGTTCCGCACGGTCGTGGTGCTGCGGTTCTGGCACGCGATGTCGATCGATGCGATCGCTGGAAAGATCGGGACGCCGCGCAACACCGTGCGTTCGCGGCTGCAGCGCGGACTGGCGCGGCTGCGGAGTCAGTTGGATGCGGAGTACGGAGAGAGGAAGGGCTGGGCCGCGCCGCTCGGCGCGTGCGTCGGCGCGCGGACGACGGCCACCACGATGGCCGGCATCGGCATGGGTGTCGCGGGGTTGCTCATGAAGACCAAGTTGCTCGTCGGTGCTGCCGCCGTGTTCATCGCAGCGCTCGCAGTACCGCTGCTCTGGAGTCCAGCCGCCACCTCGGAGCTCACACCGCCGCCGCAGATACCTGTCGCCGCAGCCAAGGACATTGGGTCGCAACCCGAGGCGGACCGACCGGTACGCAAGGAGGTCGCGACGGCGGTAGCGCCACCCCAACTCGAGGTGACGAGCGATCTGCCGCCCGTCACGGTGCCGCCATGGACCGCGGTCTTGCTCGTCGTCGACGAAGATGAGCGGCACATCGCTGACGCGAAGGTCACGATCTGGGTGGCGCGGCGATCGCAGGGTCCGTCCATTCTGCAAGGCAAGACCTCGTACTCCGGACACGAGCAGGCGCCACGGCTCGAACTGCACACCGATTCGACGGGTCATGCCACCGCCACGCTGGACCTCGACGCGTATGCCGCAGCAGCCAGCTGGAACGGCCATGGCGGCAGCCGCGATCAGTGGATCTTCAGCTCGCAGGCCGGAAGGGAGATCAAGCTCGTGCTCGAACAGGAGATCCTGCTGCACGGTCGCGTGATCGAAGACGACGGCACGCCGGTGCCTGATGTCGAGGTCGCGGTATCCATTCACCCCTCGACCGGCCTGATCGATCGGGGCTGGCCCACGCCACCAGGAACGGTCGTGACCGATGCCGACGGAGCCTTCCGGGTGCCGGTGCAGCGGGAAGTGAGTTACGCGCTGCAAACCACGCACGCAGGTCGCAAGTCGTTCCCGGTGAGCCTGAGCGTCGCGGACAGACATCCGTCCGACGTGACCCTGACCTTCCCGGGCGCGATCACTCTCGGCGGCACCGTCGTCGATGCCCATGGCGAGCCCGTGGCCAACGCCTGCGTGAAGGCATGGCGGGACTACGCCCGCGACGACCCGGCGCGAAACGATGCGGAGCGCGTGGAAGTCACCGCAGACCTGCAAGGACACTTCTCGACCCCGGTGCAGCGGCATGCGCGCTACCAACTGCTCGCAGCTGCAGAGGGGCATGCGACCTCGGACCTATCATGGACCGAGACCACGCCGGCCCGACCACACGTCGAAGTGCGCCTCGTGCTGGAGACGTTCACGACCATCCGCGGCCGAGTCGTCCACGGTGACGGCTCGCCATTTCCTGGCCTTCGAGTCCTGGCCACACCCGAGGCCGGGGATCGCAACCTCTGGACCAGCATGCCAAACCGCGAGGACCGGTTCCCGGCGGTGCGGGCAGCGACGGTTGCCGACGATGGCAGCTTTGCACTGACCGTGCATCCGGGCTCCTCCTGGACTCTCGTGGTATTCCAAGTCAAGGTCAACGGGAGGGTCCTCGTGCTGCAGAGCGGGGTGAACCCACGCCGCGACGACGTCGTGATCACAGTGACGGATGCCCAACTCCAGGGCTGCGTCGTGCACGGCAAGGTGACGCGCGCCGATGGCCAGCCGGCCCGTGACTACGAGGTCGAAGTCGTCGACTGCGGTCCGGACGGTCAGATGATGACCTCGAGCGCGGTGGAAGCTCGGATCGACGGCGACACCTTCGAGTGCCCGCCACTGCCGCTCGGCCAGCGCTTCGCCGTGTGGGTGAACTTGTCCAGCAGCAAGCTCGCGGGTCGGTTCGGGGGTCCACTCGCCCCCGCGTCGACCGCAGCGTTCCTGACCGATCGCGCCGAGCTGCACTTCGACCTGCGACTCGAGGCATGGGGCTCACTCCCGGTCCGTGTTCTCGAAGCCGATGGCGCGCCCGCGCGGCGCGTCAGCGTCTACTTGCAGCGAGTCGAAAGCACGGGCGGCGATCTTGGCGTGCTACCCGTCGATGCGGAAGGTCGGGCCGTGGTGAAGAAGTGCGTGCCCGGTGCGTACCGGCTGTTCCTGACGCGCGAGCGCGAGCAGCTGCACACGCAGGAATTGACGGTCGCGCCGGGCCTCAACCCCGACGTCGTCGTCCGCCTGCCGGCCCGCTGACACCGACGCTGTTGCCAGATGGCAGGTGGCGCGTGCGCGGAAACCAAGCATCGGCCGCGAATGCTGCTGACGATGCGCGGGGAAAGCCCGCGGCGGCGAGCCCGGCGACCGTTTGCCCCTCGCCGCGGCCATCGCTACCTTCTCGATCATGGCCGACGCAGCCGTTCTGCAGCACCTGCGCAGCGACGAACGTGCTGCCCTGGATCGCTACGTGGCGTTCCTGCGCCAGCGCTTCGGTACTCGCGTGCGCGATCTGCGGCTGTTCGGCTCCCGCGCGCGCGGTGAGGGTCACGAGGAGTCCGACCTCGACGTCCTGGCGGTAATCGACGATCTGACGCCGGCGGAGCAGATGGAGGTCGACCACTGCACGGGCGACCTGATGACCGATC